>Ga0210014_1002519_pt1 | contig 12740 bp, 6 predicted proteins | sample CryGeymeta201519_FD_183983 | JGI IMG/M metagenome (GOLD analysis project Ga0210014, IMG submission 183983) | Groundwater microbial communities from Crystal Geyser aquifers in Utah, USA - Crystal Geyser metaG 2015-19 (SPAdes) (version 2) | ecosystem: Environmental > Aquatic > Deep subsurface >...
AGCTCGGGAAATTTCCAGCGAGGACTCAGGTAATAATGGGGGGGTGACGGCAATTAATTTTAATATTATTAAAACTTCAACCCAGTGCCGGGCAAGGGTTGGAAAAGTTATTACCAATCATGGGGTAATAAATACCCCTGCCTTTATGCCTGTTGGAACACAGGCAACGGTAAAAACCATGACACCAGAGGAGCTTTATGAGATTGGTGTAGAAATAATCCTGAGCAATGCCTACCATCTCTTTTTACGGCCGGGATCAGAGATTATCAAGATAAGTGGCGGGTTTCACCGGTTTATGCACTGGGATAAACCGATATTGACCGATAGTGGTGGTTATCAGATATTCAGCCTCAACAGGCTCAGAAAGATTACCGAGGAAGGGGCAAGGTTTCAATCCCACATTGATGGTTCTTATCACCTTTTTACACCAGAGAGTGTAATAGAATTCCAGATGATGCTTGGTTCGGATATTGTCATGCCTCTGGATGAATGTGCCCCATACCCATGTGGATATGAAGAGGCAAGGATAGCTAAGGATAGAACGAATAGATGGGCAAAAAGAAACAAGCAAACATTTTTGAGTATAAATAATAATGGCTCAAGCCTTTTTGGTATTGTTCAGGGCAATATGTATCCCAAATTGCGGCATGAAAGCATTGATGAATTGACAGATATTGGTTTTGATGGATATGCCATTGGTGGGCTTTCTGTTGGAGAGCCAAAAGAGCTTATGTATGAAATGCTGAAAGAAACAGTACCGCACCTGCCGGAGAATAGCCCGCACTATTTGATGGGTGTGGGAGCACCAGAGGATATTCTTGAGGCTGTAGAAACAGGGGTTGATATGTTTGACTGCGTCATGCCCACCCGTCATGCCAGAACAGGGGAGGTATTTACCTCAAATGGTCCATTGGTCATTAGAAATGCACCATGTGCCACAGACACGACACCTATTGATGCTGAGTGTAGCTGTTATGTATGCAGAAATTATTCCAGAGCATATATTAGACACCTGATCCATGTCAATGAAATCCTTGGTGTCAGACTCACTACTTGGCATAATCTTGCCTTTATGATGAATTTAATGCGGCAGATACGAGAGAGTATTCAGCAGGAGCGATTTATGGAGTTTAAGAAGGAGTTTTTGGCAAGATGAGCAACAAAGGAGCAAGTTACATGTTAAATAGATTTTCCCTGAAAACATTTTATACCCTGGCAAAGGAAAAAAGCTTTTCCAGTACTGCCAGAATACTCTGTCTGACCCAACCGGCAGTCAGCCAGCAGATTCATATTCTGGAAGAGTATTTAGAGACAAGGCTATTTGATCGACTCAAGGGTAAGGTGAGTTTAACCCCATCTGGTGATGTCCTTTTCAGGTATGCCCATAACATCTTAGAACTTTATCAGAAAGCAGAAAAAGAAATATCAGAATTGACTGAATCTGCACGAGGCAGATTGGTCATTGGTGCCAGCACAACCATTGGTCAATATCTTTTACCTGTTATTCTTGGTAGATTCAAGGACTGTTACCCTAAGATAGATATCTTGCTTGCCAACGCTAACACCAGAGATATTGCTGCTCAATTACTTAATAATCTTATTGACCTTGGGCTGGTTGAAGGACCAACAGAACATAAAGATATTCTCGTAGAAAAATTTATGGAGGATGAACTGGTAGTTATTACTCCAACAAGGCATCATTGGCAGGAGGCAAGTGAGATAGATATTGATGAGGTTAAGAAGGAGGCAATTATCTTGCGGGAACAAGGTTCTGGAACACGAAAGGCAATAGAAAACACGCTATCTATTGCCGGCATAAAGCTAACAGATTTGAATATTAAAATGGAATTAGGCAGCTCTGAATCAATCAAGTCTGCGGTTGAAGCAGGCTTGGGCATAGCTATTACTTCTCAATGGACAGTGTTAAAGGAAAAAAAATTAAATTCACTCAAAATATTTCGGATCAAGGGCATCAGATTTAAGCGAAACTTTACTGTTATCGTAAAGAATACCCTGTTTAAGACAAGGGCTATGGAGCAATTCTTAGACTTCCTGAAAAAATCTGAAATAAATTATTCTTCACTTGTTCAGTAGACGAAGCGTCTCGCTTCGTGTTCTTTCTCATAACGAGCCGAGACAGCTTGTCTACTACGGTTTTATTAGGATATGTGAGGTTGATTTTCTTTTATCGAATATTCAGTGATTACTGAATGCTGGGAAATATTGGGACACATCCCATAATTCCCCTACAATATATACCTGCTCAAATCCTTATCCTTAATAATCTCATTTAACATGGATCGCACATATTCAGCATCAATAATAACCGTTCCCGTGCGGGGTGGGGTTTCAAAGGAAATATTCTCAACCACCTTTTCCATAATAGTATGAAGTCTTCTTGCTCCAATATCTTCAGTATTTTCATTAACTATAGAGGCAAGGGAGGCAATCTCATATATGGCATCTTCCTGAAACTGCAGGTCAACCCCTTCAGTTCCAAGCAAAGCCACATATTGTTTAATAATAGCATTTCGTGGTTCTGTCAATATCTGGATAAAATCCTCTCTTACCAATGAGGAGAGCTCTACCCTGACAGGAAACCTTCCCTGTAATTCTGAAATCATGTCTGCTGGTTTTGCATCATGGAATGTTCCAGCAGCAATAAAAAGGATATGATTTGTTCTGACCGGTCCATAACGGGTAGTAACAGTAGTTCCCTCAACAATAGGCAATAAATCCCGTTGAACACCCTCACGGGAAACATCCGGACCACCTGTTCTGGAGCCTGTACTAACCACCTTATCCAATTCATCCAAAAAGATAATTCCCTGATTTTCTATGCGGCTAATGGCATCCTTAAGTATATCTTCCATATCAATTAATTTTTGTGATTCCTCATTAATCAGGATTCTACGAGCCTCTACAATAGACACTTTTCTTTTCTTAACCTTTTGTGGCAACATAGTGCTTAAGGCATCAGACAGCCCCATATCAAGCCCTTCCATTCCACTTCCAGCAAATATCTCAAACATAGGCATAGAAGCATCCTTAGTATCTATCTCTATCATTCTATTTTCCAATTGACCTTGTTTCAGTTTTTTCCGTAGCTTTTCCCGACTATTTTGAATCTTTTCCATTTCCTGTGCAGCATTATCCTCTCCTTCTTCATCAGACTTTTTCTTTTTCTTCGTCTTTGGCAGTGGCAGGAGAATATCCATGATTTTTTCCTCAGCCATGTCCATAGCCTCTTTCTCTATCTTTTTCATCGCATCCTGTTTAACTAAGTTTACCGTCATAGCGGCAAGATCCCTTACCATTGACTCCACATCCCGACCAACATATCCTACTTCCGTAAATTTTGTTGCCTCTATCTTAAGAAAGGGAACATTGGCTAAATTAGAAAGCCTTCTGGCAATCTCTGTTTTACCCACACCTGTGGGACCAATCATGATAATATTTTTTGGAGAAACCTCTTCCCTTAACTCTTCTGCCAATCTTTGTCTTCGGATACGGTTTCTTAAGGCAATAGCTACTGCCTTTTTGGCTTTATCTTGCCCAATAATATACCTGTCAAGCTCCTTGACAATTTCCATAGGGGTCAAATCTTGCATTATCTTTCACCTCGTAATAATTTAGGAAGGAAGGGAGTAATTATTCTACTACCCTCCCCTTTCTTCCTAAATTATTTTACCCCAAATCTTGCTAAATGTCAAGATAATTCTCAGCAATTCTAATTATGGTAGCCTCAATTGAATAAAAATGCACTTCATAATGAGAATTGCTGAAATATTCAAAATATTACTTGACAAAACTTAAAAAATATGGTATTTTATACTCAAGTGGGGCATAAATTGCGTTTTTCGCTGGTCTTAATCAACGATAGCTGTGTTGTTCAGGTTCGCAATAGTACACTATTGCTCACCTTCACGCCTTGCTCTCCTTGATTAATCCTCACCGAAAAAATCGCAATTTATGCCCCACTTGAGTATATCTCAACGATCAGTTCCTTCTTCTAATCTGTTTCTGGTAAGTAAAGGGTTTGAATTGGTAGTCAGGGATATGGATGTATACCTTACTATGGCTCTGAAGGGACAAATGCCAGTGTCAGAGGGGTTGCCTCTGAAAGATGTCAGGGGTGTGGTTCAACAACAAAAGGGCTTGTTGTTAGAGATGGATGCGGATATTGTTAAGGCTCTATCTGAGGAGGGCAAAAGACTCAAACAACAGGGTGCCTCTTCTCTCCTTGAACAACATGAGGTATTTATTCAGAGATATCGGCAAAACATGGATAATTTGCTTAAGGTTTTAGAGCAGATAATCAAGGCAGATGATGGACAATTGTTTCTCGAGATTGAGGCTGCCTTGACATGTATCCATCAGTTGATACCACCAAAAGAGTTACAAGAGCCCCATCCCTCTTTGCCAGAACCACCAACCAATGTTCCACCATTCATTCAACTGCCTATGGACTCTGTGACTATTGATGAGATATCAAGTAGTTTTGAGGAAGAAATGTTTCCGAAAAATAAAAAACAAATTGCCCCTTCCTTACAGTCTGCTCCAATAGATGAGTCTATCCTTCTGGCTGAAACACCAGATATTCAGATAACCCCTGAGATACGGGCATTGGCTGAGAAGTTGGAACATTCGCCGGTAAAGATATTTGAATGGGTATACAATAACATTGATTATACCCCATACTATGGTTCGTTCAAGGGTAGTCAGCATACATTGTTAGAGAAATCAGGTAATGATTGGGATACCTGCTCATTACTCATGGCATTGTATCGTGTCTCAAATATTCCCTGTCGATATGTAAGGGGCGTTATTCGTATGGATATTGAAACAGCCATGAACTGGATTGGAGTAAAAAATCCTCAGGCAGCAGGTAATGTATTTTATTATTCCGGATATCCAATCACAAGCTTACTTAGCAGTGACAGACAAACCCTGCTTGGGTTTAGCGGGTTGGAACATGTAATTGTTGAGGCATATCTTCCGTATGGGAATTATCGGGGTATTTGGAATGATTCTACGGAAAAGATATGGATACCACTGGATCCGAGCTTTAAGAATTATGAGTATACAGAGGGCAATCTTAATGCAAGGAATGTAGATTTTGCTACCTCCACCTATTATGCTAAGGTACAGGAATTATCTCCGATTGAATATCACAAGGCACAGATTACTGGCAATCAGAAAGAGATGCGGATAACAAGACAGATTAAGCAGAAAAGATTCGAGTTTTTGCCAGAGGTATTGCCATATTATGGAAGCAATATGGATGAGGATAAGGGCGTATATTATCCCTATTGTATCTGGCGTGGAAGCCTTGATACATTAACCAGCTTGGAGGAAAGGCACAGATTTCGGATATTTGCTGGTGCTGGGTATAGTGAGGTTGAAGCACACTTGAGTTTTCCAGATGCCTATGGCAAAAGGCTGATTCTTAGCTATGAGCCTGCTACAGAAAATGATAAAAAGGTTATGGATGAGGGGCATTTTTATCTGGCTAAGTTCAAGGCAGTATTCAGATTGGATGGGGAAAAGATAGCCGAGGGTAAAAAGGAGCTAAGTGCACGGGATATTGGAGGGACAGAATTGGCAGGAATATATCCTATTTATCCTATACCAAAGGAAAAGGATGCAGAGGGCAATGGAGCTATTGGTACGGTAACAAAATTTACAAGAGTTTCTGTTGGCGGATGTCATGCCTTTGTTGTGGATACAAACGGGGATACCGATAGGTTAATAGAAAATAGGATACAGAAGATTGTAGATGATATTGATACAGAAAACACAGGATTGGTGGATGAAAGGGTTATTGGCGAGATATTGAATATTGCCGGGTTGAGGTATTTTAATAATTGCGAGAGACAAGCAAAGGAGATAGCCAGCCTGAATCATTACTATTATCAACCAAGAATAAGCAATGCAATCTTATCCCAACGAATATCTCCAATTATGTTGGCTGGGAATGTAACCGGGATTGAGTTGACAAATGAATTTATAGATGCTGATGTATGGGACGACAAGTATGGTGATTTTCTTTGTCCTGTTGAAGGTGTAGGGGATAAGAAAGAAAGGAATCTATCTATATTGATTGGTGCCAATGGTTCATATTTTGAGCATAAGGTATTAGAGGATACATTTGATGTCCCAGCTGTCTCCACTGTAAAGATTATTCAACTGGCAAATGAGCGGGGTATTGCTATACGATATATTACAGCTGATACTATTAGTGTTCTGGATGAGATAGGTATATCAAATGCTGCTAAAAAGTATATTCGTAATTGCCTTACAGAACATCCAGAACGAGTGATTATTATCCCTGAAAAAGAGATTGAATATCATGACTGGGTCGGAATTGGATATATTGTGGAGGATACTGAGACAGGAAATGGGGGGTATATGATTTCTGGGGGTCTTAGGGGTGGGGAGACGGCGGAGGGGGCTGGATGTGAACGAGCATTATGGAAAGTGTCCAAGAAAGAATCCTATTGGAAAAATGTGAAAAAAGCAATAGGTGCAGGATATGCAGCTGCTGAAGGTGCACAGAAAGTAATGGATGAAGTAGGGAGAATACTTGGAAAAGATTTAAAAACATATCAGGAAATGCAAGACTGGGCTAAAGCACTCAGATGGTATAACGAACAAGGCTATGACATAACAGATCCATGTCTAATGATTCGAGCATATAAAGATGCGACTGGAAGAGATTTAACCCTAACAGTATGGCAGGAGGCAACTAATGCAGCTATAAAAGAGGCACTAAAAAACTATACTATGTAGAAGTCACTTCAAGTATTTTAATGAGAAAAGACATGATTAAGGAGCATATTAGAGATGGAGAAGTTTAAAAAGTTTAGGATGTTTCTGATAGCTATAGTTATTATTGGATGTTCTGGTTGTAAAGAGAAAATAAGACTTCTTCATCCTATTCTTCCTTCCACTGAAATTATATTTGTGAGATGTAAGCCATTTGCTGAATGGTCATTATGGGGAATGGATAGAGATGGAAAAAACCAAATAAAATTGATTGCAAAACCAAAACCAATTCGTAATCCTTCATGGTCTCCAGATGGAAATAAGATTATGTTTGTTTGCGGATACGGAGATGCTTATGGAGACGAATATGCACATATTCCATCAGAGATTTGGATAATTGACACGGCAACAATGAAAACAAATAAAATATCCGTAGAAAAAAAATATAAAATATCTGGTGATGTATGTTGGTTCTCAAGTGGAGAGCAAATCCTTTTTACTACTGGAACATGTCGTCGAGAGACTTATATAGTAGACATTTCAGGCAAGAATTTAACAAAATTGCCAATTCCTTATAAAAATAATGAAAGTCGAAGAAGTATTGTATGTTCACCGATAGAAGATACAATTATTATTTGTGCTCTCAGAGGAGAAGGATGGAAAATTTACATAACGGATAGTAAGGGAAGAAAAATAGAACGATTGACAGAAGCATCTTCTTCAACAAGTGAAATTTCACCTTGTATTTCATTAGATGGAGAATGGGTTGCTTTTGATAACAGTGAAAAAGGATATCACAAAATAATTTTGATAAGTCTTAAGACTAAAAAAAGATATGAAATTTCACCTTTTTCTAAACATTTATATTTGAGTCGCAGTATGTGTTTTTCCCCTGATGAGAAAAAGCTTATTTTTGAATACGATATTCCAGAAGTATATAAAAATGATCTCTATACTATCGACATCAATGGTAAGAACTTAAAGAATTTAACTAATACACCAGATTGGGATGAATCAAGTCTCTCATGGCGACCGATTGTTAAAGTGGGGAGAAGAGGAGAATCCTGAGATAGGGAAATGGGGGGTATATGATTTCTGGGGGTCTTAGGGGTGGGGAGACGGCGGAGAAACAATCAAAGACTTTGCAATGGTTGAAAATTTTCAGCGAAGAGGTTATAAATAGATTATGTCCGAATCCAATTCCATCAATATTTACTGATCCAAAAACCATGGAATCAACAATAAATATACTAAACCATAATACACAACAATATCTTCTTTATCGAGATGAACTTGGATATTCTGATAAAGACAATCCTTATTTTACTAAACCAAGATGGAAAGATGGACAGTTACGAACATATCAAGATATTAAATAATAATAAGGTGAATGTAATGAGAAAAAAAAGAAGATATATAATAGTTATGGCTACATGTATATTATGCTTTTTTGGAATTATTTATTTTATTGTCCCAAAAATATTATTTTATACTCAAATGTATGATAATAGGATTAATGTTGCCATAAAAAATGCTACAGATATTCATGATTTATTAGAAGAAGCTATTCATTGTATTGAAAAAAGACAATATTATAGTGCAATAAAATTATATCAAAAAGTAGTTCAAGATTATCCTTATCACAAGAAAACTGAAGGAGCACAGCATGCTATAGGTTCTTGTTATGAATGGGCAGGTAATTATAAAAAAGCAAAAGAGGCATATAATATCTTTATGAAAAAATATCCTGATAGTAAGTTAGCGGAAATATGTAGACAACATGTTGTAGAATTAGATAATCCAATTTATAGAAAAGTAAATGATGCTATGGTAGATAAGCCAGAACAATTAGATAAAATAATTAAGAAATGTCAAAAGATTGTTAATAATTCATCAGGACAAAAAAAAACAGATGCTATGCTTAAAATGGGAGAATGTTATTTTCTTAAAAAAGAATATCTTATGGCTATAGAGATTTATCAAGAAATAATAAGTAATTATCCAGATTATTCAAGAATTCGTGAAGTAGAGCAAATGATAGGTGTATGTCAGGGATTACTTGGTAATTATGGAAAAAGATGAAGGATGACAGTTTTTTGTGGCAACATTAGATTAAGTTCAGCCATACAACATGGAGGCTTTTATGTTCAATCACAAATTAACCTTAACATTATTTTACCTTTTATTATTCGTCTGTCCAGCCTTTTCCTCTTCTCTCCCTCAAGCCATCTCTTACCTTTACACCCAGCAGCATCCAGATGGCAGTTTTGGAGCTGCAACATCTTTTAGAGATACCTGTGTAGCGGTAGAGACTTTATTGGAATTGGGGCAAAAGGATGATGAAAGGCTGAGGAAGGCAATTGGCTACATAAAGACAATCGATGTTTCTACTACAGACTATTTGGCTCGCAAGATACGAGTATTAGCAAAAGCAGGGGAAAATGTAGATGAGCTTGTCCAGAGGCTTGTTAGTTATCAAAATGAGTATTATTGGGATAGACAATTCAAGGAAGATGGTGGGTTTGGGTATGAGATGTGCTATCCAAGTGATGTAATAGATACCGCTTTGGCAGTATCCGGGCTGGTATTGCCTGAGTTTGAGGGTAAGGATGATGTTTTGGGATTGGCATGGAATTGTTTACTTAATATGCAGGGATGGGATGGATATTGGAGGTATTCATGGAGTGGAGAGAAGAGCCTCTCGCTTACATGCTTGGGCATTATTGCCTTATCTGAGCTGATTGAATCTGGAATACCACCATCTGAGATTGGCAAAGAGATAAAGCAAACACTTGATACCACAGCCTTGTACACTATTCTCCAAAATCAGAATGAAGACGGCAGCTTTTGTGATGGTGGGATTATTGAGACAACTAATGCCTGTTCTGCTCTGGCACATACCATGTATCGTGATTCTGAGAGAACAAAGAAAGCTGTAAGTTTTATCCAGAGTAAACAGAATACAGACGGCAGTTGGAACAACAATGTCTATGAGACTACATTAGCATTACAAGTATTGTCCGTAGCAAAGATGCCAGAGCTGACAATCTTGCCAAAAAGTGGCACGGTTGGGATGTTGATAACGGTAAATGGCAACGGCTTTTGTGCTGGTGAGTCGGTAAGGATTGACTTGGGGAAGAGCGTAAGTGTAGCAGTAACCACAGCATCTACCTGCGGCACATTCACCACAGCGTTTGTTGTGGATACACAACCATATGGCACACATACAATCAGCGTTATTGGCATTACCTCTGGCAGCAGAGCTGATGGGGTGTTTAGAATACTTGGTGGCATCACTGCGATTAGCCCAGTCGAGGGCACAGTTGGGATATTGGTAATGGTAAATGGCACTGGCTTTGGTGCTGGTGAGTCGGTAAGGGTTGACCTTGGGAATAGCGTGAGTGTGGCAGTAACCACAGCATCTACCTGCGGCACATTTACCGCAGTGTTTTCAGTGGATAATCAAGCAATTGGCACAAAGACAATCATAGCAAGGGGCATACTGTCCGGGCAAAAGGCGTATGCCTATTTTGTGGTCAAGGCAGGACTATCAAGGTTGACTATGGCTGGCAGGGTAATGGATACAAGGAGTAATAAACCTGTTAAAGGGATAAAAATAGAGTTGTTGCGTGGCAAACAGGTTGTTATGGCAATATTTACCACCACAGATGGAAGGTATGAGCTGCGAGATATTCCCTTAGGTGAGTATTCGCTCAAGGCAAGCAAACAAAGGGTTGAGGTGTGGAAATGGTATGGATGGGTGTGGAAGGTTGTTTGGGATGAATATATCCCAGATACAAAAGAAGGAGTCAGCCTTGACTCAAGCTATAATCTTTCAAGCATAAACTTTTACATGCCCAGATGTAATGGCTATTTTTTGAACAGTGATTATGGATATATGCAGGAAAAACCCAACAATACAAGGATAAGCCTTGAAACTCGTAACTGGTCATCGTCATATAGATTTTATCTATATCCAGCAAAGCCATTGGTCAATGATATAGTTGGCTACAACTCAGCGGTATCCGGAATAAATGGGACATCGTTCTGGTATTGGTCATGGAAGGAAAGAAAATGGGTATATGCCTTAAGCAACTGGAATATCCAGAAGGCAACGATTGATACGGCAAATAATCGTTTGGTAATTGATGTAACCTTGAGAGGGTTGTGGTGGTGTCGGACATCATTTAACCATACATACCTGCTGGAGTTCAATGAAGGAAATAAGAAACAAGCATCAATGCAAGAACTAATGTCTGCTGGATATAAGGAGGAAACTACCCCTGATCACTTATTAGAAAGGAATGGAACTGAATTACCAGCCTCAACGGTATTTCTCTCACCCATACCAACTCAAGTAAACTCTGCACCTTTGTTAAGCGATGATCAGGCAAAGACATCTATTATGGTCAAGGATGTCAGAAAAGATCTATCCACAGCCGAGATTAAGCTCAGGTTTGACCCAAACAAGGTAAAGGTAGCAGATATAGAATCGCCAACCCTTCCTGATACTGGAATAGAGATAGTCATTGACAAGAGAATTGACAACCAGAAGGGAGAGATAGAGATAAAGGCAGTGGTTAGGGAAAAGGAAAGAGAGACAGAAACACAGCAAGGACAGGAAACAACAGAAATACAGCAACAGTCTCCCTTGTTTGAAACTGATGAAAAAGTGTATGAAAATATTGAGGATGTAGAGAATATTGCACCTATTGCCAATTTAATTCTTCAACCAGCAGATAGGACATCTGGAATCAGGGCACCACTCCTGTCTACATATGATATGATGAATGCTGTCAGCATCGTCTCAATTGAATTGAAGGATACAGATGGCAATGCGATTGAAGCAAATGTGGTGGGTAATAATGTTGTTGCAAATGTTCCAGAGCAAAATTTGAAAGCTGTCTATTGCTATCCAAACCCGAGTACTGATGGGCAGATAAACTTTGAGAATCTGACAAGACAGGTGAGGGTGCAAATATACAACATTGCTGGCGAGCTGGTGTATGACAGAACGCATACCACGGATGGCAAATGGGTCTTTAGATGTGAGAACAATGATGGGGATAAGGTGGCCAGTGGGGTATATATCTACATTCTGACCAATCCAGAGACAGGTGAGATAAGGAAGGGTAAGGTTGGGGTGATACGATGATTAGCAGAAGTGTCGAATGTTAGGGTAGGGAACAGGTAGGCTTGTCCTCTATTACTATTCTGTCAAATCTAAATTGACGGATAGCCTCCTCTATTTGCAATGGTGGTAATACACACTTAGTGGGACAGGTTTGGTAGGACAGGCTTCCAGCCTGTCTCTCTCTGTCTCCCTTCTTTTGCTATCCCCTTAATATATAACCACTACCCTCCCCTTTCTTCCTAAATTATTTTACCCCAAATCTTGCTAAATGTCAAGATAATCCTCAGCAATTCTAATTATGGTAGCCTCAATTGAATAAAAAATGCACTTCATAATGAGAATTGCTGAAATATTCAAAATATTACTTGACAAAACTTAAAAAATATGGTATTTTATATAAATAAAGTCAATATTAAAAAATAGATTGGAGGGTGATTATGCAGAATATCCAGCAGGTCTTCGGTCTTCGGTCTTCGGTCTTCGGTCTTATAGTCCATAATAACCCCTCAGTGATTGAGATAGCACAGCGTGCCGAAAAAATATTGGCACGCTTTTTTATTGCTTTATTATTCTTCTTTCTCATTGTTGTTTCTTGTCAGGCAGACAATCAATCATCAGTGATGCAGAGGGTTATATCTCAACGATCAGTTCCTTCTTCTAATCTGTTTCTGGTAAGTAAAGGGTTTGAATTGGTAGTCAGGGATATGGATATATACCTTACTATGGCTCTGAAGGGACAAATGCCAGTGTCAGAGGGGTTGCCTCTGAAAGATGTCAGGGGTGTGGTTCAACAACAAAAGGGCTTGTTGTTAGAGATGGATGCGGATATTGTTAAGGC
>Ga0210014_1002529_pt1 | contig 12707 bp, 7 predicted proteins | sample CryGeymeta201519_FD_183983 | JGI IMG/M metagenome (GOLD analysis project Ga0210014, IMG submission 183983) | Groundwater microbial communities from Crystal Geyser aquifers in Utah, USA - Crystal Geyser metaG 2015-19 (SPAdes) (version 2) | ecosystem: Environmental > Aquatic > Deep subsurface >...
TTCTTCTCTATCTTCTAAAGGCCGGCGTATTTCCGCGATTCTGGTTCTGGACATTTACCTACGCCGCCAGTTATGTCTCATCCACGCCGATTGCCTCCGGATTGGCGAACCTGAAGAACAATCTATGGAGCGTTGTGCGCCATTCATCCATCATCTGGATCCTTGCAGTGGCGGGCCTCGGAGTCTTGTGGGGAGACAACAATCTGCGGACTAAGCGGCCCTTCATGACCGGAGTTCTTGTCTTTTCCTTTCTGTCAACCTGCCCCGGGCTTTATTTCCGCTCCCATTACTTTATCCTCTTCTTCCCTGCGGTCGCCCTACTGGCAGGGATCGCCGCCGGCGCCATAGCCGGGAAGCTCGCCACCTATCACCCCGCATGGATCAGAACGGCTCTGCCGGTGATGCTGACCACCCTGGCCATCTGCTCTCCGGTCTATGCGGAACGGAATTTTCTTTTCCGCCTCTCCCCCGATGAGGCATGCCGGGAGCTGTTCGGCTCCAATCCCTTTCCCGAATCCCTGGTCGTTGCGGCGTATATAGAAAAGAATACAAAAAGAGATGAAAGGATCGCTGTGGTGGGTTCCGAACCTCAGATCTATTTCTACTCTCACAGACGCTCCGCCACGGGATATATCTACACCTATGCCCTCATGGAGAACCAGAAGCACGCCTTGTCGATGCAGAAAGAGATGATCCGCGAAATCGAGGCGCATCAGCCCCGATACATCATCTTCGCAAACATAGCGGCCTCCTGGCTGATCAGCCGGGACTCAGAACAGTTTGTCCTTATGTGGCTTCCCGAATATCTTAAGAAATATTACGAACAGGAAGGGGTTGTGGATATCCTTTCCAAAGAAAAGACAGATTACATCTGGGGGGCGGCGGCAAGAGATTATACCCCGCGCACCTTGAGTTACCTTTCAATTTATAGAAAAAAGGTTGAGCCTGCAATTTGACTGAAGGGCACATTACCGCTATGACAACTCAGGCTGCAGAAAATAAAAGAGCCCCGAAGATCGCAGCCTTCACCAGCTCCGGCCGGATCCTCATGGCCGGCGCGGCGTTGATTTTCATGATCACACTTCTCGTCTACCTCCCGGCCACCCGGAACGATTTCGTCGATTGGGATGACGGGGCCTATATTGTAGAGAACCGCCATATCCGTCCGCTCGATCTGCAATTCCTTCAATGGGCTTTTACATCGTTCTACGCCGCCAATTGGCATCCCGTCACATGGATCAGTCATGCTCTGGATGTCGCCTTGTGGGACTTGGATGCGCGTATGCATCATTTCACCAACATCAGTCTTCATGCAATAAATACTGTCTTGGTTTTTCTTCTTGGGCTCAGACTTATAGCACGTGTGCGGGCACGTGACACGTCAGATGGTCTCCCTTCCCAGACAGGGACGGGGATTCTCCCGGCGTTTTTGACCGCTCTTCTTTTTGGGTTGCACCCGATCCATGTAGAGTCCGTCGCCTGGATGGCGGAACGGAAAGATCTTCTCTGTGCATTTTTTGTATTGCTCAGCATGCTGCAATATCTTCAGTACACCGCCGCTAATTATAAGAGTAAGAGAAGTAGAGCCTTGCTTCTGGGGCTATTGTTTTTTGCACTGGCTGCCATGTCAAAACCCATGGCGGTAACGCTCCCCGTGATCCTAATCCTTCTGGACATTTATCCCCTCAAACGATTCAACTTATCCAGCCTCACCGGGATGCGCCCACTGATTCTTGAAAAGGTCCCATTCTTTGTAATTAGTTTAATTTCAGGGATTCTTACGATAGTTGCACAGCATTCAGCCGGTGCCACGGCACCCCTGATTTATCATGGCATGCTGATCCGTTTTATAAATGCAATAAGAAGCCTGGTTTTTTACCTTGAAAAAATTGCCTTTCCGTTTGAACTCGCTCCAATCTACCCTTTCCCACTCCACTTTGATCCAGGAAGCGCGGTGTATGTGGTGTCTTCCCTAATCGTAATTGGAATCACCATTTATTGTATTTGGATGTGGCCCAAGGAAAAGCCTATCTGGTTAACCACCTGGTCGATCTATGTGATCAGCTTGTTGCCCGTCATCGGAATTCTACAAGTCGGCAATCAGGCGGCCGCGGACCGGTATGCTTATCTGCCGAGCATCGCTCCTTTTCTCCTCATCGGACTGGGTGGTGAGTGGATTTGGCGGAAAAAATATTCGGAAAAGTTTCCTTACCTCATAGGGGGACTCGCAGTCACTTGCTTTACTCTTATTTTCACAGGACTTAGCTATCTAACCGTCCAGCAGATCAAAATATGGACAAATAGCGAAGTGTTATGGAAATACGAAATCAGCATTTTCCCCAAATCAGCTGCATTGGCCTATAATAATCTTGGCTTCATATACAACGGGAGGGGTCTAGTAGATGAGGCCATAGAGCAATATGAAAAAGCCTTGGAAATAAATCCAAATTATGCCTTGGCCCTTGCCAACCTCGGAAACAATTACCGAAAGAAGGGATATCCTGGTCGGGCCAAGGCCCTCTATGAAAAAGCAATCAAAGTGAATCCCAAGTATACAGGAGCGATGCTGAACCTCGCAGATGTCTGGATGAGCGAAGGGCTTGTCGAAAAGGCGGTTCTGGAATACGAAAAGGTCCTGGAGATAGATCCGGAATCCGCAGAAGGACACTACAGCCTTGGAGTCGCTTATTACGAGCAGGGAAGGCTGGAGAAGGCCATTTCACACTACCAAAAGGCCTTAGATCTCAATCCCGAATACTCTGAGGCATACTATAACCTGGGCATCAGTTATGAAAAGGCGGGGATGCCGGATAACGCAATTTCAGCGTACGAGGCAGCCTTGAAAATTGATCCTTTGAATTCCCAGATCCACAATAATCTGGGGAGCATATATGGCACCAAAGGGATGTTTGAAGAAGCATCGAGAGAGTTTCAAAAAGTTTTGGAACTGGGCCCCGAGAATGGAATAGCCTATTATAATCTCAGCGGAATATTTTTCTTACAAAAAGAGTTCGCCTTGGCCGTGGAATATTGTGACAAAGCCTTAAAGCTCAACTACCCCGTGCCGGAAGGCTACCTGAAGACCCTGGAGTCCTATCGGCCGTCACCAAATCCGTAGTTCTCCCTCTTTAACAAATACCGGCGGCGCCGGTAGAGATTGAGAACCGTCACTTTGTTACATAACCCAGCGATTTCAACTGCTCGATCATTTCAGGCGTCACTTTAGGGAGGACCTCTTTTTCCGGCCGTTCAAAGACCCGAGATTCCTTTTTCAGGCCTGCATACTTTTCCACCAGCATATCCTGGACGTCCTGCATGTTCCGAGACAGATCACTGGACTCGTATGGGTCCCGTTTGAGATCATATAGCTGCCTGGATTCCCCCCTGATAATCAGTTTGATTCCATCGTCGGATATAAGAGCCTGACGATCAGGATATTCAGCCAATCGGACACGCCGTTCAACACCTTTCTTCTTTGTGCCCCCGGACATAAGAGGCACTAAGCTTTTCCCCCGAATAGGCAAGTCCGAAGGGATGTTGAGCATCTCAAAAATCGTAGGGAAGAGGTCAACCAGCATCACGGGGGCCCCTATCCTTGCCCTCGGCGGCCTTTTTCCCGGGAAACGGATGAAGAGCGGCACGTGAAGAATGGCCTGATAGACATCATTATGGGTGATCATGTCGTGATTACCCAGCGCTTCCCCATGATCCGCGGAAAAGATCACAAGGGTGTCCTTCAGAAGACCATTGAGCTCCTTCTTGAAAAGGAACTCCAATGATCGGTCCGTATAGAGTATCTCCCGGTCATAATTCAAAGTCATCCGCTGGAGCTTGCCCGCCGTGAGAGGGAAGGCCGATGACTTCCTCTCATCAAACCGGTAAAATCTGGTTTCACCCTCCGCAGAAGGCTCTTCATCGGCAAAATATCCCTTGTATTCCTTGGGAGGAGCGTAGGGATAGTGGGGATCAACATAATGGAGCCATAAAAAAAAGGGCTTCTCCTTGTTGGCATTGTCTTTCAGCCACTGGAGTGCTAAATCTGTTATCTCTTCCGCGCTTCGAGCCGAGTAATTCTTGTTTTTCGGTGAGACATCAACAGCGTCAAAAGTTCCAAATCCTAAATTGATCCCTGTCACAGGGGCCGCCTGGATATGAGAAGTAATTCCATGTGTGATGTAGCCGTTCTCTTTCAGGATTTGAGCCAGTGTAATACTTGAGCGTTTCAGGAAATTAAAGGGCCCATTCCCTGTGATAATATCATCTGTGTAAGGGTAGAGACCTGTCATAATAGATGATAACGACTGAGGGGTTGTTCCGCACTGGGAAACGGCATCTTCGAAGAGAAAACTCTCCCTGGCCAATTTCTCCAAAAAAGGCGAGGTATTTCTCTTTGAGCCATAGGGAGTCAGATGGTCCGCACGGAGCGTATCGATGGTGATCAGAACAAGATTTCGAGGGTTCTGCTGCTGGCCGCACGACCAGAGGCTCAACCCAGAAAGGATGGAAAGCAGAATAGCGGAAAGATATTCTTTACAGCGAATCTTCGTGAAACGATATGGGTGGTCCATTTTTCTTGCCTGCTCAGCTCTTTGTAACGCTACTCCACAATATTTGGTAAATATTTTTTCTACGGGTTGATTATACCCCATCCCTTTTATGAGTCAATATAATCCAGTCTCTTCGATTCTTGACAGGTTTTCCCTTAGAATTGGGGGGTTCATTTTCCCGTTATTGTTCAAAAAATTTCGGCCTTCATCCAGCTTAACCAACTCCAGCCGCACTCAACTGAACTGCACCATCAGCATTTACCGTCGCCTGTAAATGATGACATTCGGTACCCCCTCAGGTTTCCTATACAAATGCTGGCCGGGATCTTCGCGGTTTTCAAACATGGTATCGGGGACGTTGAGATCAATTCGGGTAAAGTCTTTCGCATCGAAGGAACGCTGAATAAACTGATGCACATAACCGTCTTTCATGGGTTCAATGGTGACGATATAATGCCTCAATATAATCCAACGGATCCGGCTCAGGTCCAACCGGCTCAGATCCTCCCCTGTAAGTCCGCCGTGTACCTCAAGACCTGTATAAAATTTTATAGGAAGGTCCCCGTACGTTGCAAGAACAATATCTCCGGGTTCGGCATTCTTTTTGAGATACTCCACAATTCCGCCGATGGGCCCCTTCCGTTCATGGGTCAATTCATAAAGGTAATCATACAGATAAGACCTTCGCTCCATTCTGTTTGGCGGCCATTTCGCTGCATATCCCGGCAGAACGGAAATCAGATTGGAAAAGATCAGGAACGCCGAAAGGACGGTCGTGGCCGGCTTCCGCTCTCCGGTCAGGAGCGAAACAGAGAGGGTCAGGAGCAGGGCCGCCACCGGAAACAGCGGCGTCAGATAGCGGAAAAAACCGAACGGCGCAAAAGAGAGAACCAAGACAAAAACAGCCGCATAAACAGCACCCCATCCGAGCAGGGCCGATCCCATGAATTCTCTGCACAAGGAATATTTGAGTTCTTTCTTGCCGATGATAATCAGCAAAACCGCCACAAAAGCAGCCAGCAGGAGAGGATAGATAAAGTCATTGATCTGAGACACGTAATAGGAAAGGTTGCGGAGAAACGTATCCCACCTGAATCGTTCAGAGAGACCGTAGGACCGATAGAAAAACATCCCCGGGAAGGATATTAGCATTGCGGCCAGGATCCCGACAACGAATTCTTTGAGTCTGAAAGGCTTGACAAGACGCACCAGGAAAACTGTCCCAAGAAAGGAGCACAGGGTGACGATACACAAAAAATAATTACTGTGAAACAGAAGAAACGACGCCGCGGCAAATCCTACCCAATGCCGCCGGGTCCTTTCATACCGCAAAATAAAATAGAGCATCAGCACCGCACAACAGAGAACCAGAGAATAGTAGCGGCACTGCCGCACATGAAGAAGGAAGGGGACCGAAGTGACGTAAAAGAGCGTAGCCAGCCGTGCGGTCCAAGATGAGGGAAAGAGACGTGCCGCTGTTAAATGAAAAAAGAAGATCGACAGAAAGCCCAGTCCAACAAAAAGAAAGCGCGCTCCTGCCGTTGTCTCTCCAAAAAATCGCATGGAAAGCGCAGCGACATATTTGTCCCCCCATGACGTCCAGCGCCAGACATAGTCATCACCATATTCACGGCCGGTTTCCTGTGAGATGACATTCTTTCCGTCGTACGCTTTGGGAACGCCGAACTCCAGGATGTTCTTTCCGAGCAACGCGGTTTCGGCTTCATCCTGCCAGAGAAGGCTGCTGTCCAAACTGGAAAAAAGCAGAACCGCCGCCATGAAGAATATCAGAACGTCTGGCAGGAGTTTTTTCATTTTGCTCAATGGATGATCGGGGCACATTCGGTGAGAATTCATTCCTCTCAAGTTTTTTTATTCATTCCTGGCAATACCTTCTCGAGAATATAGGCTGCTTTCTTGGGCTGGTTGAGCTTCTTGTAACAGTCCGCCAACCGAAGGTAAACAGGGCTGTCGACATCCCAGTACTGAGTCATAAACAGGAACTTGCCGGCCGCCTCTTCGTATCGCCCCTGCTTCCAGTAAATTCCCCCCAGCAGCCCCTGGGTCCGAGGATTCATATCCTCGTCCTGGACAGAGAGTTCATAGTAGTGTTCCGCCTTTTTCAGGTCTCCTACAGCCTCGTAACACCTTCCAAGTTTTTCCGCCAGAAGGTATTCTTCTCCCTGTTGTTTTCTTAGCGCTTGTTCCAAATAGGGGATGGCCTTTTCGAACAAGCCTGCCTGAAAGAAAACATTTCCATATTCAACTTCCGGATTTTGCAGGAATTCCTGGTTATCATCCAAGAACCGGAAAGCCTCGTCAATCGTTCCGGTAAAGCTGATCGCTCGTATCATCATTTGAATTCCGTCCGAAGTCTTTCCGATTTCAAGCCCTTTTTCCGCTATTTTTCTCGCATCTGCGTATTTTTTCTCTCTCAAAAGGATTTCAGCGTAAGTCGTGTAGAAATCCTCGTTGTTCTCATCCAAAGCCAGCGCCATTTGAATAAAATCTTTCGGAAATGGCTCCAGCCCTGAAAAGACCTTGCTCTTGTGATAAAGGAATAAAGCTTGGGCTTGTTCATCCTTCAAAGCCCTTACCGGTTGCGGAACTATTTTCCTGCTTGTCTCCAGAATACTTTGATATATGTCTTCCATATCATGGCGGTATATATCCTTGGGGGCAGAAAATTCAAGATACGGATAATTGTCGCTGTTTGTACGCGCGCCCCGAGAGAACTCAAGAACTCCCTCGCGATCCAGCAAGAGTCGCCCAAACACTTCTCCCGAAGTTTTTGCTGACAGATACTTTGAGAAGTCAGACTCTGTTATTCTGTTCAAGTTTCGGACGTAATCTATTCGCGCTCTATCCACGACGATTTCTTCATTCGACGCTATAAGCAATAGGTCTCCTAAATGACTTGTCCACAGTTGTACATCCTGAAATGACTGTGCAAGTGTCTTGAGAATCATTCGTAGATTGTCGAGCGAAATGGAATAACACTGTACCCACTGGCAGAAAATCCCTCCGGGGTTGAGTCTTTGATTTACGATCTGGAAATACTCCGATGTGAAGAGGCTTGCGACTCCACTGATCCACGGATTGGAAGGCTCGGATATAATCAGATCATATCCGGCTTTCGTTTCCAGAAGGTGATTGCGGCCGTCGTTGATGATCAGGTGGACCTTGGGATTTGCCAGCACATCCTGATTCACGTGCTGAAAGAAGGATGCCGCATGTGCCATGGAAGGCTCAATTTCCACCACGTCCACCAAGTTGATCTCATCGAACTGGGCCACCGTTCCGGCGGTGACGCCGCTGGCCAGCCCCACCACAAAAATTCTTTCAGGTTTTGGGTGAAGCATTACCGGTAGATAGCCACTCAAAGTTTGGGTGGTCATGTCCCCCGTTCCCGTACTCGCATCGGCTTTGCCGCCGGTGAGGAGGGAAATCTTGTTCTCTTTTTTCCGAACGCTTATGGTTGCGTTAATGCCTTCCTGAAGATACAGCATTCTCGATCCGTCCTTGAGCTTATCGTATCCGGATTCGGTGACCATCCGCTTCCCATAAATTGCAACGCCCTTATCCATCATGGTGGGGTCCCAGTTTGCCACCAAAACGCCGTAGAGTACCGCTCCGGGGACCAGCAAGGAGACCCCAAGGCCCCATCTGCTCTGAAATCGGTTCCTGGAGAGAAGGAGTCCGGCAGCGCCAAGCAGGAGATTCACCCCCACACCAAGCTTCAAGGTGTTCAGTGTTCCCAGAAAAGGGATGAAAAGGAATCCCGCCAGAAAAGATCCGAAGATGGCCCCGAAGGTATTGAAGAAATATATGTTGCCGATGGACCTCCCCACGGACCGCACTTCTCTGGAAACAATTTTCGCGATGACTGGAAGTGTGGCGCCCATAAGGGTCGTGGGGACAATCACAATCAGGAGGGAAAGGACGAACTGATAGGAGAGAATAAAGTTGTAGCTTTCCGCGTTGATTTGGAAGGCCTTCAGCATGATGTACGGAAGTTTTGAGAACAGCGGGATTAAAGCAAAGGCTGAAAAACCAATCCCGATTTCTATCCACGAGAACATCACCAGATTGATTCGCTCGTCGGAAAACATCTGTGTGTGTGAGATCAGGTAGCTCCCCAGAGCGATTCCTATAAGGAACCCGATGAGGATCATCGAAAAGGCATACGTGGAACTTCCGATGATGAGGGACAGTATCCGAGTCCAGACCACTTCATGAGACAAGGAGACAAACCCTGAAATCATAAAAGCGGCAACGGCGAAGGTAATGACCCTTCTTTCCTGTTTTGTGAACGGAATTTCTGTTTGACGGGCCGTGGATTCCACCTCCGAAACAGACTGCTCTTTAAGTCTTCTGGAGAAAAGTATCATGAGAATGCCTATACCTATATTGATAAAAGCCGCAACCAGAATGGAGGCCCTCAAACCAATGCCGGAAAGAAAATAGAACCCGACCAGGAAGGTCCCCACCACGGCACCGAATGTATTGATGGCATAAAGCGCCCCCACTTTTGAGGACACGCCCTTTAGATCCTTGATCATAGCCCTGCTGAGCACTGGAAGGCTCCCCCCCATGAGCGTGGTGGGGATGAGCATGATCAAAAAACTGAGAGTAAACTTCAGAATCAGCTTCTGAAGGGGATCCATGTCAACGTGAACCACCGTATAAAGATAGAGACGGGAGGAAAGGCCGAAGAGGAAAGGGAAGATAAGCGCATAAAGCCCGATGAGCAACTCTATCCATCCGTAGAACATCAGCCTTCGGCGAATCCGGTCGGCGATCCTGCCGAAAAAGAGACTGCCGAAGGCCAGACCGGCCATAAAGGCCGTCAGAACTGTTGTAATGGAATAAGTCGTTGCCCCGAAGGTGAGACTGAAAAACCGGGTCCAGATGATCTCATACATGAGACCGGCAGCTCCGGAGAGGAAGAAACAAAGGAAGATAATTCTATTCTTCATCATTAGGAACAAGATAACAAAATATCACCCCCGAAACAACAAGAATTTGCTCTCGGCTGAGATTCGAATGCGGACTCTGGGGCCTTTCTTCCCGGTTGGGGCTTCACTAAGTGGTTTATGATTCTAACCGTTGAGGTCGCCCACGAGTAAAGCATTCCACTATTTCTCGCAACCTTGGAATAACGTGAAGCCCTCGCAGCGGAGACGAGCCTCGGCCGACACAGCAATTGGTACCCAAAGTTCAAGATGGACGTACAACACCTTACCCAGGACCGGTTCAAGACCACGCTCTCGGTACATAGTGTTCAGGACGATTAACGCCGGAGGAAAAGTATAAAATTATCTCACGTATGATTTCTCGGCCGGACTACCACGAGGATGACGGCAAGTCCAGGAGAAAACCCCAGTTCGCCAGGTTTCTCCTGCCAAGGAACTCGCTTATTAGCCCGCTACTCTGTAACAAATGCCGTGACACCGCTAATCGGTGAACCGTTCACGTCTACCACTTTACTGGATATGATGGATAGACCCGGATTAACAACCCCTTCAGGGTAGACAATCTGGAATCTCAGGTAATCCGAATCAACTCCAGCGGGACAGATGATGCTGATCTTGAGCACCTTATTGGATGGTGTTATCACGTCATTTTTCCAGTAAAACATCCGCTGGTAATTCTGAAAAGTCCCGGCCCCGCGGTTAATCATGGCAGGGATCACGTTTATATCGGTCGTCGCTATCGAATCATCAAAATCCAAAGTGAGATCAACCGCCCCGATCGTAAAACCGGAGTCAAAAGCTATGCCCTTCTGGGGAGCAAGTTCCAGTTGGGTAATGTTGCTATTCGTTCCGAGGATATTTATGAACTGATCCTTCTGACCGACGCCGTCTACTATATTCAGAGCGAATGATGCTACGGCACCATCAGTATCCGAGAATCTTAGAATGTAGGCGCCTGCCGGAGTACCCGGAACGGTATCCACGACGGCTACAGCCTGGTATATATCGCCGTTGGTGATCCCATCAATCATGGGATCGGGCTGATAATTGACGACCTTGCTGGTGGGATCGGGTCTCGCATAAAAGATGGAACGGAGAGTCGGGTAATAAAGTGTGGAGGGGTTGCCAGAAGGATACATGTCCAAAGTCACATTAGATGTTTTCCACGTTTTTCCGGAACCCGTACCCACAAAGACCGATATGGTGTCGCCCGCCCGGCAATACTTTGGAAATGCAAACTGTGCCTGACAGCCCAGTGACAAGAAGAGCATCGCACAAAAGCCTAATGTAAGAATGCGAGATTTCATCATAAGCACACCTCTTCCTTCCAGCCAGAGAAACGTTTGCACAAAAAAACACATCTAATTAAAATTTAGAACTAAAGAGGAGCTCCACCTCTTCCTTAACCCGCAAGAGGTGAGAGCTCCCCTTTTTTAGTTCAAGTATTCTTCTCTGATCTGACCCATCCCATCTGAGCCAAAAACTTACTGCCTTGAAGTCCTTTTTTTCCTTGATGTCCCAATCAAGACGGCCAGTCCCGACCCGATCAAGAGCAGGGACGACGGCTCAGGAACAACGGAGGTCTCCACAATCCTCTGTGCATCAGCTCTCAGGAGAAATGGCATGTTCGCAAAACCGGATGCGGTGTTATCATGCATGGTTTCCCGGACCCCGTCTCCATCCAGGTCCAGCCAGACGGTGGGCTGAACGATACCGCCTCCATTGAAGGAGACCAGGTTGAAATAATCGGGGTCCAGGGCCCCCGTCTCAGGATTGGTGTTATTCAATACAGCCTGGCTTTCATACAGGTATCCACCTAAGAACTCACCCGTATCCGGATCATACGTTCTGGTGTCCACCGTGGTCTTTCCGAAGCTCCTCATTTCAAAATCCGTGACAATAACGGTGGCATCAGGGTGGCCGTCAAACGGACGATCGGTTTGGTAAACATCGAAGGCGAAGTCAAACTTGATCTGGCCGCCCATGGCCGCAAACTCGTTCGGGTCGGCATAGATGGCGGAACCGCACCAGCCCCCTGCATCGGACACGGCATAGGGGAAGAAGTTGTACGCCGTGTCATAATGGCTGTAAGGACTGCCCGGCGTCGTGTCTGTGCCGTTTCTGTAGTAGTCAAAGAAATCATAGAACGAAAACTGCATGTCATTCTTTTTCACGTCGTACACGCCGTTATGATCAATGGACATGAAAAAGTGCATACCCGCTGGGCTCGAATAACCAAAAGGACCGAAATTGACCTGGTTGTCCATATTGGCATTTGTCATGGTACCCCCAAAGTTGTCCCTCATGATATTATTGGGGGCATCCGGAGTCTTGAGATTTGGTCCCAGGGTGTAGATATCCTGCTGGTAAGCCAGAGTCCCGAAGGTTGACGGGAAGTCATCCGCCGTCCACCCATTGGGGCCGGTGTAGCCCAAGTCATCAATGTTGATGGTGCCGTTAGCATAAGTGCGGGTGTAGACTGTAGCCGAGGCTCCCCCAACCCCTGCCACAACCAGCACTATGACCATCAATAAAAATCTTAATAGTTTTTTCATAGAATTAAAATCCCCCTTGTTTTTTAAACCAATCCCCTTGATAAAGAAACCGCCCTCCCCGCTATTGAGGAGGGGAGGGCCGTTTAGTTTAACCTAACACTTCATAATTCCCACATTTACTTTTTCATGCCGCGCCCAATTCCAAGCAGGCCGAGGAGCCCGGTGCCGAGAAGAAGCAGGGAAGCAGGCTCAGGAATTACATTCGGAACCACCTGGCCAACCACAGGAAGCCAAGAAGTGACCAAACTTCTCTTCGAGGAGTTTGAAAATACGTTCAAAGGAAAATGGGGGTTTGAACCCGATCCCATCAAGGCAGCCAAATTAATGATCGAACATATCGACAAGAAAAGGAAAGCCCTGGGGATTGACAAAACCAGAGAGCGTGTCCTCTTCGATATGGCTAAACGTCGTGAATTGGATGCTGCCTAATGAAAAAAACGTGACCGTCGTCCGCGACCGTGTCCGCAAAAAGATTTAAAGTACGGACACGTGACACGAGACACGGACACGACTAAAAAGAAGGAGGAATATAACGTGTCAAAAATAATTGCATCTGCAGCGATAAGAGGATCTCATAAGATTGTGGAAAAGGCTGAAAAGAAATATGAAGAAGCCCTCAAAAAGTGGGG
>Ga0210014_1002530_pt1 | contig 12707 bp, 14 predicted proteins | sample CryGeymeta201519_FD_183983 | JGI IMG/M metagenome (GOLD analysis project Ga0210014, IMG submission 183983) | Groundwater microbial communities from Crystal Geyser aquifers in Utah, USA - Crystal Geyser metaG 2015-19 (SPAdes) (version 2) | ecosystem: Environmental > Aquatic > Deep subsurface >...
GGCTTTGGTTTTTATTAAATTAAATAATTAATTGGCCATTTGGCGACAAGTAATTATTCAAAAATATTAACCACTCCGACTGATTGTTCTGGGACAGCGGTGGAGTAAGAAATCAAACTAGAAAAATTAGGATTGGTAAAAATTTCATCATCAAAAGAAAGAGAATCAAGTTGATTACGTTTTTCAATAAAAAATTGGGTGCGGGACAGCAGTTGATCGGAAATGGTATCAGTACCAAATTTTGAAAATCCAGTATTACCTCGCTCTTTAAGCATATAAAAACCAAAAGCCAATAAAATTAGAACGGTGAGGGTAATAAGAATATTTTTTAATAATTGTGACATAAATTATATATTAAATCTGACCATCATTTACCGGTGTAGAAACAGGGTTAATTTCTAATTTTCTAGAAAAGGTAGCCAGAGAAATATCCACCGCGAGAAAACCATTTTCAGATGGGTTAACTGTTAAGGATGTGACTGACAATGGATAATTATTTACTTCCAACGCTTTCAATAATCCTTTTAAGTCAGCGTAAGTAATATCGGCACTAATTTCAAATTGATGGGTAATCAAACCTGAATTAGTTGAGTTACCAAAACCATCTACCGTTCCTTTTTGGTTCTCCGTACCTTTATAGGTCAGGGTTTTAGGTTCTATAGATTGCGTAGACAGAATGGATTTTAAATCTTTGAGTACCGCCACTTCATCAAGTTTATCTGGTAAATATTTTATAAGGGCCTGTTTATTTGCTAAAGATAGATTATCCATATAAGCAATTCTGTCAGCCAGAGCATCATTCACAGCCGATACTTTTGAAATTTCTTCAGTGTAAATTAGTGAATTAGCTTGGGTAGCTTTGATTTCTTTTAAAGTGGGATTTATATATAAAACCCCAATCGTAACAGCGATTACAACCATGGAAATTTGGAAAAAAAGATTAAATGGGTTCATGATGATGTTGCTTGACTAGAAATATCCTCTGGTAAAGAAAAATCTAATGATGATGAAGCGACTTCTAAATCAGATATAGAATTATTTTCTGGATCAGTGGTACTGGTGACAGATAAAATATTATCCTTAGTAAAAGTAAATTTGGTGGTAAGTTTAATTGGTTTACTATCAGTTGTTTTAACATCTTTTGTGGTTTCGGAATTAGGTGGGGTAAAAATTAAATTTGTGAAGGAAGAAGAAGCCAAACTTTGGTTATTTTCATACTGACCGCGTTGAAAAATAACTGCATCAAAAGAATCAGCACTTAATTCTGCTTCAGCTAATAAGGAACCAGCTTCTGCTTGGGAAATTTTTAAGGAGTTAAATTTTACTGTTTTTACAGTTGATTGTTCTAAAATATTTAATAACGATGCCAACGAGACTTGGGAGTGAAAAATCTGACTAGTTAATTTTAAACGCTCATGAAAATCTAGCACCCGAAGCATGTCGGCATCATTAAAACTTTTGATGACCGTGTCTAAATTAACCACATTTTGTTGAAAGGTATTATCGGTATATTTCTGATAAATAAAAATCGTTGCTGCAGCTACGGGAGCCGCAACAAAAAGTGCATAACTAACTATTGATAATATAAAAATATTACGATGCCCTGCAGGTTTGGATAAATCATTAGCTTTTCTTTTGGGAATAAATGAACTTGAAGATATTTCAGACATAATTTATCTTATTATATGTCTTGGTCTAAAATAATAACCACAGTCCTGTGGATAAAGATTATTTAAACCCTTAGAAAAACACCAAAAAAAATAATCGGGCTTTGGAAAAAGCTTTATTCAAAAACTTGTAGAGCGGCTCCGAGAGCAACCGCAAAAGTCGGACCAATCTCATTCATGGTGTCTTCCATAAAAGCGGGGTAAGCAACTTTATTAAAAGGATTAACCAATGATGTTGGGCGACCAATACTATCGGCCACAAAGTTGCTGGTTTTGGGAAACAGACTACCACCGCCAGTAAGATAGACAGCGGTAATCTCTATACCAGTGCGGGCTTCATATTCTTCAATCACCTGCTTAAATTCTTTTAATACTCGTTCGTAATAATTATGGTTAATTTTTTGTAACAACGGAAATTGCTCTTTTTCTGATGAAATTGATCTTTTTAAAACTTCGGCTTCTTCAAATGTAAGAGACATTTCCTTGGCAATCAATTCTGTTACATGAGCGCCTCCAGCTCTAACCCGATACATTCGTTGTAATAATCCATTGTGCACCAAATAAAGCTTAGTAGAGGTGGCACCAATATCTATAATCGCGATACTGGGATCACTCATGGAATATAAACTTCTAATAGCCGAAAAGCATTCAATCTCTGTCGGTGGATTATAGAATTCAACAGTTTGCATCAAAGTCTGAAAACGGTTTAGGGCTTCGTTTTGGATGGCGGCCAAAAGCACATCTCGCGCTGTCTCCGCCACCACTGCTCTTGTATCTATTTCTGCCCAATCCAGAGTAACTTCAGTCATTGGTATTGGAATATATTTATGTGCTTCCACCCTAACCCGAGATGATATGTCTTCTTTTGGTTTTGCCGACAAAGTAACTGTGGTTACAAAACTAACAGACAAGGGCATGGCTAGTACCGCTATTTTGGCTCTAACAGCTGATTCACGCAGTACATCCACCAAAACCTGACGCTCAATATTTGGTGCTAAAACAACGGATTGACCAATTTCTTTATTATCATCATAAGGACCAAGTTGGATTTCACCATAGGTAGTAAGAGTGACAACATTATTTATATTTTGTAATTCCACTACCTTAATAGAAGATGAACCAATATCAATTCCCACTACTTTACTAGTAGTAATCGGCTCAACCTTGTTTTTTGAAAAAAAATCTGCCAATGACATATCAATAATATTTTAATATAATAGCATAATCATATTCTATAACTATCACATGATACACATCATTCGCGCGTGGCTTGATATTATTTTTCCTCCATCTGCTCATGAACTGATTCTACGACATTTTTTGCCAGTAAATTTTCAAAAATTTTATCGTCTTCAAAAAAATGACGGGGTGCAAACATTGAGTAACTACGATATTCCAGCCGTACAAGCAGCCATAACTGCTTGTAAATTTGAAAATAATCAACGTGCGGCCAGACTATTAAATACCCTACTTTATACTTGGCTAATGGAGTTACCAAAAATGGAAACAGTTTTAATCGGAATACCTTTAAGTCAAAAGCGTTTAAAAAAACGCGGTTTCAATCAAGTTGAACGGGTGATGGAAAAACTTCCCATTTTACCTTTTCCTTGCGCTGTTTGTCACAATCTACTTTTCAGGCCAAACGACACCAAACCCCAAACTTCCTTAAATCGCAAAGAAAGACTTTCTAATATGCAAGGAGCTTTTGCCATCAAAGAAAAGTACCTGGAAAAAATAAAAAACTGTCCGCGAGTTATTATCTGTGATGATGTTTTGACTACGGGGGCGACTCTAAGGGCGGCAAAAGCTACGCTTTTGCCGCATCTTTCACCCGAGACCGAACTTCTTTGTGTCGCTTTTGCTCACTAAAACACTCACACTGGCAAATCTGCTAGTGTGAGTGTTTTAGTTCTGGTGATACATCACTAATTTATATGTCTAAAGATTAAATGGAGTTTATTAACCTTGAACATTTTCTCGCTTCGCTCGCCACAAAAATAACATCAATATGATTAAAAAAACAAACAGTGTTGCCCCGGACAATGGTAGGGTGATATATCCATATTCAAATAGATAACGCCTAGCGCAATCAGAACTACCGGAAGCTGGGCAAGGAAGAATACTAGCACCACCCATTTGTAGATAATGCGTATAAAGTGAAATAACCAATCCGATACTAGAAAGAACCATGCTATAAAAAGCAATCACTAGATCACGTCGGTAAAAAGCTAGGCCCAAGATTATGACCTGTGGATAAAGAAATATTCTACCCAACCAACATAGTCCACAAGGAACAATGCCAAAATATTCCGAGTATATTAATGTCATTACCATTCCTATTGAAGCGAAAATAAAAGAAACTAATAACGCCCATTTAATTACCCAACGCTTCAAATATTTGAACTGGAAAAAATATAATGCTACCAGCCCCAAGGAAACGATTTGTAAACCAAGGGTGGCTGTCCCAACCAAGAAATTAAAGAAAATGAGTGACATATATATGCATACAATTATTTAATTATTATCTTCGTAGGTGCAACCAGTCTTGGTAGCCAAAGTAGCCAACGACAATTCTCCACTTTCACGCGAACCATCGGCAAACTCCCAAGTAGGATAACCAGTAATTTTTTTATCCTCGCAAATCTGCGTTTGAGATTGACCATCAGGTTTAGAGCATTCAACATAAGGTAATAATTTTACCGACTTACCAAAAAGAGCTTTCTGGGCCTGACAGTGCGGACACCAATAAGCACCATAAAAGGTTGCCCCACTATCTTTAAGACATTGCGTAAAAGTATCAAGAGTAGAAGGGAGACTAGGTTGTGATTGTATTTTAAAGATTGCTAATCCGCTCGCCATAATTACCACTGCTCCTACCATCAGTAAAATTGATTTATTCATTGTCACAGTTTAACACTATGACGAAAAAAGATAAAATCATGCCCGCACCAGTTTCACAATTAATTGCAACACTAGGTATTAAAATACCGGTGTTATGGAAAATATAAAAAAGCGAAAATCAAAAACAAAATAAGGAAATTCAAACAATTTGATTTGAACGACAGTTAAAGATAAAGATCAGATACAGAGACGAATGGAGTTTGCGTAAGATGACCGAATATCTCAACAATAATTGAACCACCGAATCAATTTGCCGAGAAAAAGGCGGGAAACCGCGAAAAGGTAGTGGGAAATATCAGACTCATATCGCCCATGAAAAAGCTCGGGTGGGAAGAATCGCCAAAAAACAGTTTTGATTGAAGAATAAATTGATAAGAAATTATGTGGTGGAAAAATGAAGCTCAGCTGGTCTCCGGAACAGATAGCCATCAGGTTACCGATAGATCATCCGAAAGAAACCACTTCATACGAGGCGATATATCACTATATTTACGCTCAGATATATCGCGGAGGTAACTGAATAATAAAAGAAGGGGGTAAAGATTTGAGACCATATCTAGTTAGGAGGCATACCAGAAGACAGAAAAAAGCTTCAGGAAAGCTCAAAAACTGAAAAAAAATCGGGCAAATTACCTTCCATTGAAGACAGACCAAAAGAAGCAGACAAAATAAAAAAGCCGGGCATTTTGAGGACGATACGATAGTTTCAAGACAAAACTCAGTTCTAATCAAATCAATCAACGAACGGACAAGCGGAGTTGTGTTTCTCGGCCAGAAGAACGATGGAACAAGTGAAAAATCAACAAGGGTTGTCTGCGAGAGACTGTCTGCGATTTCGCCTTCTTTTAGGAAGACACTCATAAGAGATCAGGGAACGTAAAATATGAGCTGGGAAAATATTGAAAAAATCTCTCTTAAGCGTCCACTTTGTTCATTCCTATTGTTCGTATGAACGGAGGTCAAATGAAAATCTGAACGGACTGGTGAGATGGTTCTTTCCTAAGAAGACAGATTTTGCCAAAGTCACCGATGAAGAAATACGCCGAGTTGAACAGCTCTTCAATACTCGTCTCAGAAAAAGATTTGGCGGAAAAACTCCGCTTGATGTTTTATTAGAAAAAATAGGTGTTGCAATTACTTATTGAATGTACAACGTTTAAAAAAAGTTAAGATAAAGTACCCCAGCAAGTACTGGAAGAACTAGGTTGTCTAGTCCATGAACCAAGATAAATTCTGTCGTCGTAAGTGCGAGGGGTGGTATGAATACTACTAACAGAAGCTGGGGAACAAAGATGAATGTAATCACTAAACTGGAAGTATAAAAGACTAGTGCTCCTAGTAATGTCTTTGGATTATTAAAAATGAATACAGTTTTTCGACCCCACCGTTCACCAACAAAGCCAGCTAAAGCATCAGAAATACCCATAATCGCCACTCCATACTGAAAAGCCGTTACATTGTCTGGCAAGAGCACTACTGTTGCCACAATAATGCCGAGAGGAAAGTAAACATCCCCATAAGTTTTTCTATTAGTGGTCTGAATTGATGAAAAGTAGTCAGTATTTCTTCCTACTAATAGTAAACCTGCAAATAAAACATTAACAATGATAATTGCAACGTGTGATACAAAAAGCGGAGCGACAATGTTGATTGCTCCAGCTCCAATATGAGCCAGTCGTCTAGATAAATCATTGGAGATAAAAGACTTGCGTTTTAGTACCTCTACTAAAACAAGGAGTATCAATGACAAGATGATAAAAAACGCTATGTTCATATTGTTAGTTTATATTCAAAAACCGAGTATCTTCGAAAAACTCTGACATCTTCCATGGAATAGTTATGGACCTGATTTCCATCTTTGATTAAGACATACATAATCTTTTCCATTCCATCAATCTCTGCTTCCTCGTGGACTCTGAGCGCTAAAGCGTTACCAAGACCTTTTCCTTGGAATTCTGGAGCTATGCAAATTGTTTTGCATACGAGGTTTTGCCCCTCCTTCATTGTACTGCAATAGCCCACGAGTACATCATTTTGGTATAGCAAGAATAGTTTATAAATATGTTCATTTATTTTGCTTGGGTCATACAGATTTGCAAATTCTACAGGATCTAGTTCGGTATACCCCCAACTCTTTTTATTGAAAACTACGGCTGAAAGTCTTGCGATTGAAAGTAGTATTTCAGGTGAAATCTTTTTTGTGACTACAATTCTATAATTTTCATCACTAAGTTTTTGTGTAATGGTGTCCTTGTGCTTTTTAAGTAATTCCAGAATATTAAGATATGAATCTCTAATCCCAGAACTATACGTAACTTCATTTGTCGGATTTACTTGAATTAAAAAATCGTAATAATATAGAGGTGTCATTGGTTCTGTTTTAAAGAATGCCTCTGGCGAATCTTCTTTGATGCATCGATACTGATGCCAGATACTGCCATTAACTGGACCTTTAAGAATCTGTAACTTGTGCATCTTTGCCAGTTCTGTAAGCTTTCGCCACACTACTTCAAAAACTGTGATATCATCTACAACCTCAAAGAAACCAAAGAACGCTTCGTTCTCTCCTAGGCGCTCATTTATAACCAGAGCCACATGAGCGATCATTTGACCGTTATTGTAGATAGCTATAGGGAAAAATTTTATATGCGCGCTGGTGCAACAGAAATTATAGGCATTTTCGTATTCTTTAAGAAAAAAATCAAAATTTGTATTTAAGTTATAAAGAAATGTCAAAAATTCAACTAAATCTTTCTTTGAATTAAAGTCAATTGGTTTGTACGCCTCTATTTTCATATAGTTTTAATTTTACCTGTCAAACCGTTTATTTCTACTCTCTGTCCGTCTTTGTATAAATCGGTCGCACCCCTTACACCAATCACAGCTGGTATACCAAGTTCTCGAGCAACGATTGAAGCATGTGACAAAACGCCACCATGTTCAATTATGAGTCCTTTAGATAGAGCTATTAAAGCTGTCCATCCCGGATCAGTATGTTTGGTAACCAGAATCTCAAAATCAATTTTATCTGGCATCTCAAATTCTTTCATGACTTTTACCCTTCCCGAGGCAATGCCTGCCGAGACACCCCGAACAGTAGATGGTTCAGATTGTGTCTGACCTACCTTATCTATTATCTCGCCACCGAGCGTCAAAAAGTGTGAGGGTGGTGTTTTATTTTGATACTCAAAGTATGTTTGTTTACGTTGCGATATCTTCATTGGAAGGTCTGGGATTTCTTGTCCATCAGCCACTGCCAAAACTTCATCAACAGACATGTAGAGAACTTCATCAGCATGCTTGAGTACTTCTTGATCTTCTAGGATCACTCCTACTCGCCTGAATACACTGCGTGTGATCGAAAACATATTAGATCGGAATAATCGAAAATCTTCTCGTTGCGAAGCATATTTTTTAAATCTTTTGAGCGAGTGCTTGAATAGAATATTCTTGAAAAAAGGAAGTGACACGGCCTTCACTTCACTTTGCTCGACTTGTTTTGGGGTATAGTTTTCGTATGCCCGTAACACGGTCATGAATTTCCTTGTATCTTCATCGATACCAACGGTTTCCAGCTTAAGTTCGTTAGCAAAACGTCCTCCAAATTCTTCAAGATACTGCTCATACTGAGCCTTGATGTATGGCTTACTATCAAGAACGATTTTAAATTCTTTGCTATTTCCACTTTGTACTATCTTCCATAAATCTGGCTCTCCTTGGATTTGTTTAATCAATTCCATTAGATAGCCAACCTGCTCAGTTGCCTTACTCTTAAAGAGAAGTATTTCTTGCAGGTTTTCCTCTGGGTATAGTTTCTGTAGAATTCCCAAATAAGTCATCACAAAGAAATCATTTTCAAGTGTAACGTACCATTTTCGAAGAAGATAATTTTCCAAAAGATTAAAAAGATTACGGCACTCCGGAAGTGTAAGCTTTTCAAAGTCTGTTTTTTTCAGTTCTTTAATATGTTTTGAAACGTATTTCCTAAATCGTTTTTCAGTGTTTCTAAATATGAGGACTTTAGCTAAGATAATAGCTGGATAGGCAATTGTAAACAGTAAGCTTGGTTTTATTGTAGTCGCAATCTCTTTTCTAAGGTTGCTGGTAATCATTGTCTCAAAGTTTTCCTTGTTCCTTTTGTAGCCCGGAACAAATTGTGCCATGCGATACCAGTTATTCATGTTGTAGTACATCCGACCATGAGAAAAACCAAGCAAGTTTTCAAAAACGTATGCATACTTAGTAAGAGTTTTCTTTGGGACACCCGACATCATTAGAAAATCTGTGTAGACCACTTTGTATATTCTCTCAGCAAACGAGGCGGTGAGTGGTAGTACAATGCCCGAATAACTTTCGGCTATGTTAGCACTGTCAAAGTATACTTGCTCAGTGATTTCAATACTTTTAGTGATAGGTCGTGACTGTAAGATATATAGAGTCTGATTACGAAAGCACCACTCAATATCCTGTGGTTTTTTAAAATAGTTTTCTGCCTTTTTCGCCAACTCTACAATTTCCTTAATATGGTTAGTGGTTAATGATTCATCTCCATTCACTTGTTCTTTTAATTTGCCGTTACGAAAAGAGAGGGCGAGCTTTTCTGTGCTTATTGATTTTCTGATTAAGGTACCATCTTTCTGAGTAAGATACTCATCACACGCCTTACCTTCAACGACATTCTTACATAGTCCAAAGTTGGAGTTAATAACCACAACACCTTCGCCATTGTCTGAAAATGCAACACCTGAAACATCACTTGGTACAAACACTTGGATAATCACTGATCCGTCTAAGTCTCCAAATGAGCTAAGTACTCTCTGCACTTCCTTAAATACATCACCTTTGATAACTGCAATTGCAGAATAAAAATGCCCGGCGTAGGATTTATTATCACCATCCTCTCCTGAAGCAGACGATCTGACAGCAAAGTAGCTTGCGTCTGGTAGTTTTTCGACTAGTGTTTGTAGTATTTTTTTCTCATCCCACGAGTCATCGCAGACAAAAAATGGGGGGACATTAAGTCCAGCGTTTTGTAATTTTTCTAGTGATTGTGCTTTGCCGCCGATATTCATAAATAATTTCTATGCTGCCAAGAACAACAAGATATTAAAGCTCCCATACATCACCATAAACGAGAGCTGCATGAGTTGGTTTGCCTTTTTTTCCTTGCGCATTTTATTAATAAACAAAGTGCTGTACGTGCCAACTACTAATGCTATTGCGATAGGAATCCAATACGTTATTTCGGTCTGAATCAAAAACATTGTTTTTACAAAAAGTAAAATGTTAAAAGTTGCAAAAGCCGCGTAAATCAAAAGAGCATTGTTGAGACCCAAGAACCAGGTGTACGTATCTTTCCCTGTACCATCGTTACCAGGGCTTTTAACTTTTCTGAGAAACTCAAAAATTATTGTTCCCGTTGTTGTAAACAGAAAATGTACCGTAACGAGTGTAGTGAAAGAGAAGGAGGGATTAGCTATGGTATATACCAGAATCTGCAACAGAAGCATTTGAACTAAATTGACAGCATTGTATAGGTAAAAATATCTTCTAAACTGCAAGCCTAGAAAGAATTCTTTTCGTGCAAAATATGAGTAAAGCAACATCGCCACTGCAATTAGTAGCGCTCCAGTGCCTGAGTACAGTGACGCTAGAGGAACGGCAACTATCGCAAGCCAATCGATGACTCTGAGTTCTTTTAAGGAAATGATTCCAGACGATACGGGCCTTTCTTTGTGATGTCTCAGATCATGCTCATAGTCTCGAAACTCATCAATGATTCTGACATGCAAAAGGTACACAACAGAGATAATGAGCGCAATCAAAACAAACTTGAATTCAGCTTGTGACGCTACAACTGCGCCAGAGCTGAGAATAGCCGGCAAGAAACTGAGCCCCAGAACAACAATCGGAAAACGCTCCTTCTGATATATGTAAAAGTTTTTAGTTGTGGTTAATAACGTGCTCATTTTGTAATTGTGTAAATATGAAAACTTCTATAAAAATAGAGTCTATCCTGATCTTCAAGTACCTTTTTAAGGTCGATATCAGGGACGACACTCTGTTCTATTTCTCTCGGTGCTGTATGTTCAATCTGGTTACACCAATAGACAACCTTGGCCCCGTTTTCTGCAGTGCGGGCAATCTCCCTCCAGACTTCTAACGCATCATCGGTTGTTAAAAACTCAAAAGCGTCTGAAAGATTATACTTGGTGAGAGAATTATCAGAAGTACTTTTGAGAAAGCTCAGTAAGTCCTCGTTTCTAAACTCACACTTGTTAGTGTTGTATTTTTGTAACTCCGCATAGTTTTCCTTTGAGAGATAATCTGGTAGCGAATCGCCGTATTCACCGGTCAAAGCATAGTTTATATAAGGGTTTGTTTTTAAGTGATTGCGATAAATAAGTCGCTCCAGTCTTTTTAGGTAGCTTTCATTTTTACTTTTCTGCCTGTTAGCACCTGCCTGACGAGCAAGTTTTCGAAGCAGAGATGAATTCGTTGCAATACTAAAGAAGAATCTCCATCGCCACGTATTCCAATTTTTTTTGTAGAAAGATATCTGGTCTTGTAAGTTACTTTGATTAACAAATTGTGAAATGGTCCGTTTTGAATGTACTAGTTTAAGTACATATTTTCTGAAACTGCTTAAGTATTTTTCAAACTTACCACTATGAATGACTCCTTGCTCAACAAACTTTATATTACCTTCAAACCATAAACGAGCATCATCAGATAAAAGCTCAGAAACCTGGGTATAGTATCCCATTCTCTTTCTGGAATCTGTTACCCCTAACAACTCCAGATATTCTTCATGACTTAAAATTTTCGATGATTGGAGTTTCAGCTCTGCTACATGATTCTGAGTTGAATTTATATCAATGGAGAAAATTTTTTTTGGGTTCTCGAGGAGTAAAGCAAGAGTATTATCACCTCCAGAAGTGATTGATAGTACTACATCATCATTTGAAATAGTGAGCGCGCGTTTTAGCAAGTTTGTATCTTCCCAGCACTGACTATAATTGATTGTACTCATGCAATGCTGATGTTATGAGAATCTTGAAAAGAGTTGAGTGTTCTCTTGAGATATTCTTCTGTTATCAAATTTTTATCTAGAGCTGATTCTGGGAAATTGTATGGCAGTGACCAATAGGGACTAAAATGTTTACCAGATAAATAAAGAATTTCTTCTGCCTGTGTCTTATCAAGCTTTTCATACTCTGAAAACCTGATGTCTAGAAACTCAAATTTGTCTTTGATTCCAAAAAATTCTAGTGTTCTATCAAGCACCCACTGTGCTTGGGATGGTTCTGGATTGGTCACATAGACTAGTTTACCTAACGTACTATTGATGACGGTTTCAGAAATTATTTCGGCTGCTTGATTAACAGGGACCATATTAGACGATCCGGTCAATATCGGAAACCTAATCTTAGATCCACCTGCAACCTCAGCTGCTTCTAGGAACTTAGCAACGAGTAAATAATACCCGCTCCAATTTATGAGCTTACCTGACTCGCTATTGCCGACTAGTACAGAAGGGCGGAATATCGTATGAGGGACACCTGAATCTTGCAGGGTTCTTTCAGACTCAGCTTTATCCATTTCGTATGTATTCCGGAGTCGCTCAATATTCCCCGGCTCACGCCAGAGAAATGCAGTACTAACATAATAAACTGGCACCTTATACTGTTCCGCAATCTGAACCACGGATCGCATCATCTTAGAGTTACTATCACCAGACTTTTCAAAATGAACATTTCCGGCACTGTGTACGATGCAATCTATCCGACTCAATTCTATATTTGGAATCTCCTTCGTGAGATCTGTCTCAACTACGCGCTCGAAATTCAGTCCCAATACATCGAACGACTCCCGATTTCTGACAACAGGTAAAATGTTGACCCCCTTTTTATAAAGGATGCTTGCTATCTCAAAACCGAGATTTCCTGTTATTCCTGTGAGTAATACATTCATATAAATTAAGAATAGCTCCTCCGCAAAGGAGCTATTCTCGAATCATTCTGCCATGCTTTGTCTAAACTAGCTTTGCCAGATACCTTTGCGAAAGAGCAATGTCGTCCAGAATGCGAAGTAGGTCAAACCGATTGCCCAACCCGCAACAAGAAGTGACAGGTTGTC
>Ga0210014_1002536_pt1 | contig 12687 bp, 9 predicted proteins | sample CryGeymeta201519_FD_183983 | JGI IMG/M metagenome (GOLD analysis project Ga0210014, IMG submission 183983) | Groundwater microbial communities from Crystal Geyser aquifers in Utah, USA - Crystal Geyser metaG 2015-19 (SPAdes) (version 2) | ecosystem: Environmental > Aquatic > Deep subsurface >...
GAGGCCCACGTCAATCTGCTGGTCGAAGGTCAACGCCGCGAAGTTGCCGTCGCCGCAACCCACGTCCAGGATGGGAGCCGGCAGGTCGAGATCTTCGTAGAAGCGCGATTCGACCGCGCGCAGAAAACCGCGGAAGTAGGGCAGGTTGCGGATGTGCAAAAAAAGAAAATCTTTTTGCGAGGTCATTGACTCTCAGCAGAAGGTTTGATGATCCAATATGCCACTGCCCCCAGAACAGGGATGGCACAGATAATCAGCGCCCACATCACAAGCGGTGTGCCGGTCAATTTCCTGTTTCGCAGGTTGAACAGGGAAACAATCGCAACAGCGATCCAGCCGAATACGATCAGCAGATTCAGAATTTGAACCAACAGGAAGCCAAAATTTATTCCAAGAGATTCCATGCTTATTTTCCTCTCTTCTTGAGACGGTCGAACAATTTTTCATATTCCACCGCGACGGAGTCGGGATCGTAGGTGCGCGCAAGTTCGGCGGTGTCACAGCGATAATCGGCGCGATGTGCGATCACCTTGAGCAATGCATCAGCCAGCGCGGGCGCGTCACCGATGGGAGTCACCTCGCCCATGTTATGCATCTGCGCAGGTCGGCGCACACCGGGCAGCGCGGATGCGATGCACGGAACGCCGTTCAACATCGCTTCGATCTGCACCAGGCCAAAGGCTTCGGTGGAATTCAGCGACGGCACAACCAAAACATCGAGATTTGGATAATACGCCGCCATCTTTTCGAGATCGAGGTTGCCGAGGAATTTCCAGCCTCCGCTGGCTTCGTATTTTTGGATCTGCGGCTGGAGACGCTCGAAGTAGGCCTGCTCGCCCATCACGTTTTGGTACTGTCCCGCGAACAGGACTTGCGCGTGCGGATATTTTTCCAACACCGCAGGAAGCGCCTCGAGCAGGATTTCGACTCCCTTCTCGGACGCGAAGCGCGTCGCCATGCCGATGACGGGGCGGCGGGTCGCGGTCGCGTACGCGCGGGCGAAGTCCGCGATCGCGCCGGGGGGAGGAGTCGGCAGTTCGACCGGAGGCAGGATCGGGGTCAGTTTGTGGCGGAAACGCGTCAGGTACGGGGAGTGGTCGGCGTAGTCCTGGGTGTAGGTCACGATATGATTCGACAAAATCCCGGCCAGGTTATTCTGGAAGCGGACGACCGCGTTGACGATGCGGTTGAAAAGTCCGGGCGGAAGGTCGAGGTCGCAGTGATAGGTCAGGACAGCGGGCTTGCCGAACAGGCGGGCGCGCAAGGCCACGCCGGGCGCGTCGAACTGCGGCAGGTGGAGTTGCACCACATCGTGCTGCGCGACCAGTTGGGTCGCGACCCACCCAAAGGTCGGGGCGAGCACGCCCTTGCTGACGCGCATCGCGACCGGGACGCGGATGATCTTCACGCCGTCGAGCGTCTCCTGGCGCGGCAAAGATTTGTCGTACTGCGCCGTCATCACCGTGACCTGATGGCCGCGGCGCACGAAGGCGCGCGCCAGGCGTTCGGCGTAGATGGTGAGTCCCGAAGTGTGCGGGCGGTAGTAGGTGAGGACGGCCAGGATTTTCATAAGGCGGGGGGATTATAACGCAGGGAAGAGCGTCATTTTTATGTGGCGCAAAATGCTGTTTTCATAGTGGTTTTGTGGGAAGGGTCTTTCCGATAATAAAAAGGCGAGCGTTGGCAGGCGCTCGCCTTACGTTCAGTTGGAAGGGATGATGAATTCGCGTGGAGGCATGGCCTCCCCATCGCTCTTGAGCAGGCCGATTCCCTCCTCTTCCAATGCCTGCCGCGCGCCCAGGTCCAGGCGAATGGCGTAATGATAGGGCAGGTACGGCCCGACAATGCCCTGCTTCGCCAAACGTTTTTGCCAGCCGGCGGAGCGTAATCGCTGCGCCCACCGGCGCACATCGCGCTGCGAGAGCCGCGCCTTGGCTTCCATCAGCGCCCATAGCGGCTTTCCATCCGCATCCTGGAGCGCCATCACCACATCCACCTCGCCTTCGCCGTTAAGCGGCAGGGAGAAGGACTCGCCGAGGATGCGATAGCCCTTTTGGCGAAAGATGACTCCTCCCACGCTGGCGGCTTCTTCTTCGACCGTGGAACCAAAAGCAGTGTTCAATTGGCCGACGGCAACGCCCAGCCTGTCCACCTTTTGTTCGGTGCGCTGTTGGGCCTCGGCCAGTTCTTTGACGCTCTGGTCTGTGCGCTGTTGGGCCTCGGCCAGTTCTTTGACGCTCTGGTCCGTGCGCTGTTGGGCCTCGGCCAGTTCTTTGACGCTCTGGTCCGTGCGCTGTTGGGCCTCGGCCAGTTCTTTGACGCTCTGGTCTGTGCGCTGTTGGGCCTCGGCCAGTTCTTTGACGCTTTGCTCCGTGCGCTGTTGCGCTTCCGCCAATGCAGAGACGATGCGCGGCAACGCCAGGAAATCGTCCCGTAACAGCAAACGCCGCAGTTCCTCCTGCCATTCTGGATGGAGGCTGAGCAAGTTCACCAGGTCATGATATTCGCGAACGCCGAGGGTCATGGTTCAACTCCTGGGATGGATTATATCGCAATTTGAACGGGCTGGATTATAACGAGAGGGTATAATCTTCACGATGGAGAAACTAATCCACGACGCGCGGGAGTTGTTCAATGTCCACCTGACAGGGAGGGCGGCGCTGGCGCTTTCCACTTATGAAAAAGAGTTGATGTCGTGGAACCAGAAGTTCAACCTGACCGCGATCCGGGATGTGGAGGGAATCCGCGTCAAACATTTCCTGGACTCGTTCTCGTGCGTGCTGGCCTGGAAGGCGAATCCGCCGGCGCGTCTCATTGACATTGGGACGGGCGCGGGTTTCCCGGGCATTCCCCTCAAGATCCTCTACCCGTCCACGCGGGTGACGCTGGTGGAATCGGTCGGCAAGAAGGCCGCGTTTTGCCAGCACATGATCGAGTTGCTGAGACTGGATGGCATGGAAATTATCAACGCCCGCGCCGAAGCGGTGGGACAAAATCCCAAACACCGCGAGCAATATGATTGGGCGGTGGCGCGCGCGGTGGCCAGCTTGAACGTGCTGGGCGAGTACCTCCTGCCGCTGGTGAAGGTCGGCGGGATGATGCTGGCGCAAAAAGGCGAAAGCGGACCCGCCGAGGCGCAGTCCGCGGAAGGCGCGCTGAAATTGTTGGGCGGCAAACTGGCGAAAATCCTGCCCGTCACCCTGCCCGGCATCGTGGAGGAACGCACTCTCGTGCTGGCGGCAAAAGTCCATGCCACGCCGCCGAAATATCCGCGCAAGGCAGGGACGCCGGGTAAGGAGCCGTTGTAGTTGGGGGCGGGGGATTGCCCGCTCCGCACGGGTTTCACGGTATAATTCAGCCACTGAATTTTGACTTTTCAAGGAGCATTCATGCCAACCGCAGTCATCACAGGGATCACGGGACAGGACGGGTCATACCTCGCCGAGCTTTTGCTTTCCAAGGGTTACAAAGTGGTGGGCGTGGCGCGCCGCGCCAGCACCGTCAATTACGAGCGCATCGAACACCTGCTGGACAATATCACCGTCGTTCAGGGCGACCTGTCCGACCAGGGTTCGCTGATCTCCCTGCTGGAAGAGCACAAGCCCAGCGAAGTCTACAACCTGGCCGCGCAATCCTTCGTCCCCACCTCGTGGAACCAACCCGCGCTGACCGGCGATGTGACCGCCCTGGGCGTGACGCGCATCCTCGAAGCCATCCGCTACGTGGACCCGAAAACCCGTTTCTACCAAGCCTCCTCCAGCGAGATGTTTGGCAAGGTGGTGGAAGTGCCCCAGCGCGAGGCCACGCCGTTCTACCCGCGCAGTCCATACGGGGTTGCGAAGGTTTACGGGCACTTCATCACCATCAACTACCGCGAGTCGTTCAACATCTTCGCGGTTTCGGGCATCCTGTTCAACCATGAGTGTGTTACAGCCGAGACGCCTGTGATCATTCGTCGCCACGGCCTATTGGATATTTTACCTATCGAGGATGTTGTCCCACATAGGACAGAACCACATACCGCGACAAAGTTCACCACCGAAGCCGACCTGGAGAATCCGCTCGAAGTATGGGATGCCCAAGGATGGACTACTACAACTTGTATGACGGCCACGTGGAACGGTTTTGAACTTAAGCCCAACAAGACTGTTTGTCGGATCGCCGCTCGTGGGGCCGTTTATCAAACAACCGAAGATCACCAGGTCTTCACGCTTCAGGATGGCGACCCGCTTGCGCGCCATTCTGCGGAGGTGCGCAAGGGCGACAGATTGGCTCTGATCGAATTGCCTCTTGCGACGGATGTAATCCGCATGACGGAAGAGGAAGCCTGGCTTCTTGGGTTCATCGCGGCGGAAGGGTACGTGAGCGAGAATGGGAAAATTCAGATTAGCAACCAAGACTCCAAGCTCCTTGAAGAGGTGGCTGAATTGGCGCTAAAGGTGACCGGCGGTGGGACTCGGACAAACATTGTCCCAAGTGGATTTGAGACAGGCAATCCGGTTATCCAACTCCACCTGACGGGCGCCAATGGATACGGGCGTTACATTCGCGATTCGCTCTATACGCGTTCCGGCCACAAGCGCGTACCTCAGCGTGTGCTGAATGCCGCGCCCAAAGCGCGGCTGGCTTTCCTGCGAGGCTATAATGCTGGCGACGGATTGAAGCAAGCCCCCACCCGCTACGAGTTCAAGTCCTTCAAGACCGCTTCCGCAAGCCTGGCCGCAGCGTTATACTGGCTGATCGGGGTAACCTTGAACCAGCGGGCCATCATCTGCCTTGAGGAACGCGAAGGACATTTGTATTATCAGATCAATCTCAATTCGCCGGACGTCCCTGGGCAGAAAGGTCAACATTTGCAACGCCCGCTGGACGAGGTGGTTAAGGCCTCCCCTATTTCCTATAATGGCTGGCTGTTCGATCTCGCAACTGCCTCCGGGACGTTTCACGCGGGCATAGGCCAGGGCTGGATTCACAATTCCCCGCGCCGCGGATTGGAATTTGTGACGCGCAAAATCACGGACGCGGTGGCGCGCATCAAACTTGGGATGGCGAAGGAAGTGCGCCTCGGCAACCTCGAGTCCCAGCGCGACTGGGGCTTCGCGGGCGATTACGTGGATGCCATGTGGCGCATGTTGCAACAGGATCAGCCCGACAACTTTGTCATCGGCACGGGCGTGACTCACTCCGTGCAGGAGTTTTGCGAGATCGCCTTCGGGCGCGTCGGACTGGACTACAAGGATCACGTGGTTGTGGACGAACGCTACTACCGTCCCGCCGAAGTGGACCTGCTGATCGCCGACGCGTCAAAAGCCGGGAAGATTCTCGGCTGGGAGCCGCAAGTGGAATTCAAACAACTCGTCGAGATGATGGTTGATTCAGATATGAAACGCCTGCGGGGCAGTTAGTGTCGCGGAAAATCGCGTTTGAAAACGGAAACTCCAACTGGAAATCGGTATGAAGTCCACCTTTCCTTTCCATGCGCGGCGCTGGTGGCCGGTTGTTGTTTCCGTTTTGCTCGGCGCAAACCTGGGGCTTTTCATCCACGGCTGTTGGTTGATCGCGATATTTCCTGCCGATGGCGCGTGGCTGCTGGCGGCCACCCTGTTTGCAAGCGCATTGGGAAGCGTTGGGTATTTCTTCTTCCTTCAATGGACGCGGGATCATTGGACTCGTCCCGCCGAAAACCGCCAGATTCCATTCGCGGCATCCAGCCTCCTGGCTGGCCTTTTTCTGTTTTCCACCTTGTTGGATTGCGCCCGGCAGCCTTCGCATTACATCAGTTTCTTTTTGCCCAATCACGTAATGCAGATCAGCATTCTTTCGCCGAATTCAACCCCAGTGGATATCTCCATCCTGCATTTCGAAACATCCCTGGGCGAGGTTCCATTCAGCGACCTTGCCTACCGTGGATGGGAAGTTAGGGATGAACGCCTTGTGTTAACTGGCGCCGCAGGCGCGAATGAGTTGCGCTGGTCGGGCAAGGCCGGCCAGGAAGCCAGGATCACTTTTGAATCCGCTTCTCAGGAGGGGCAGGCGGTTATCGTCCTGGACGGACGCGAAAAAACGTTTCCGCTCGCGGCCCGGAAATATGTCCACTCTTCCTCGTTTGAAGTTCCATTTTTTGCCTCGCTCGCCTGGATTTTGGCGCTGGGATTGTTGAATGTCCTGGCCTTGTCCGTTCCCTCCATCCGCCTGGGCTGGAAAAAGCAATCAGAATTGGCCCGCCTCATCGTCCCTCTCTTTAGCGGATCAGTCGCCCGATTTAGCGCGGCAGACTGGGGAACGCTTCTGGGTTCGATCCTTCTGGCAGCGCTCTTGCGCATCCCCAACCTGAATATGTGGTTCCTCATCGGGGTGGACGAATACTCTCATCTCAACGCCGCCAAATGGATCATTGCCAACGCGTCCCTGAACGCGGATTATCAGCGCAGTCTGTGGATGGTCACTTTGCCGGTCTCGCTGGCATTTCGCCTGGGAGGGCAGGCATTGTGGGCCGCCAGGTTGGCCGGTGTTATCTTCAACGTGGCCGCGCTCATCCCGTTGTATCTGGTTACCCGGCGAGTCAACAGGGAGGTCGCCGCGCTTGCGGTGTTTCTATATGCCGCCAGCCCGTGGACGATCATATTCTCGAGGATCATACGCGAATATGCCTACCATCCCTTCTATTTCCTCTGGATCGTCTATGGGATGATCCTGCTCCTGGAAAAAATCCCTTTCCAATTCCGCATCCGAAGCGATTGGAAGAAGGCGCTTTCACCGTCCATCGTAACGCTGGCCGCGCTTCTTTGTCTCCCCCCCATTTATGCGTTGTCCGTTGATCCTCAATCCACTTTCAAACTCATTCTTTTGGCTTATTTTGTGTTCGGATTTCTTTTTCTTTCAAAACTGGATCTGCGTGACCGCGGGAATCTAATTTTCCTGGCGGGCGCGGCGTTCATTCTATCTGCGGCTTTATACGCCTGGCGCAGCCAGATTGCCCCGGCTGGTCTCGCTCTGGGATTCCATTCCACCCCGCTGGGATACTTCTTGCCGCGATCCCCCCAACAGTGGTTCTTTCAACGCATTGATATTTTGCCCACAGTCGGATTGCTTGCCGCCCTGTCTGCGGGATTCTTGATTCGACGCGAGCGGCCCATTCCATCTTTCTTTGCCCTGTTATTTGCGGCCTGCCTGGGATTTTTTGTTTTCTCTAATAATTTATTTTTCAGCCCGCGGCATCTTATGATTGCCCAACTCTGGTACATTATACTGATGGCAATCGGATTTTTCCTGGTTTGGATCATGCTGAAGGCGATTCTCCCGTTTCGCAACGGCGCGGCAATGACCGCGGCCTTGCTTGCCCTGGCGCTTTTCACATTCAATTTTCGCCACATGGTTTCCCCCTCCTTTTCGCGGGATTCTCTCGAACTTGTCACGGAAGATTACTACTACGATCTCCGCGAAATTCAGTCCCTCTTGCAGGCCCGCGCCGATGCGCACGATGTTTTGATTTCCACAACTCCCTATGCCCGGCACGCGGCCTGGATGGAAACCCCGCAATTTTCCTCGGTTCATCTTTTTCCCGTTTACGTCGCCGCCGAAGATATACTTGCCCTCGCCCGCCAATATCCATCCGGTTGGATCGTCATGGATCAAACGCGCATAGACGCCACCGAGTTTTCGCCGTTCGAGGCTTTTTCAGAGGCAGGAATTAATTTTGAAGGGCTGTTCGGCGATGAATATGTATGGCATTGGAACACGGAATCCGCGCCTCCGCTCCCGTAACCTGGCCGGCCCACGTATTCCAGATTCAATCCTTGTGATAAAATATTGAAGGCTGGAGCAAACGTATCCGGCCTTCGTGTTGGTTGAATTGTGTTACGCCGATGATCGCTGTGATGAAGGAGATTGGCAACTGGCCCATGCGCAAGCGCTTCCACGAAGCCAAGGCCGGATGTGTGGCGCAGAATGAAAACGAACTTTGCGAGATTCTGAATGCTTACCTGAAAGATCCCAACCTGGACGCCGCCGAGCGCCGAAAATTTATCAGGCAGGAAATCACCTACACAGATGCAACGGCCGGCAAACGAACGGCAGAATTTATTTTGAAAATCTTGAATACCAAGTAGAATCCACCCAAGAGTTTTATGGAACTGGAGGCCGTATGATCAAAGGCTCACCAAAATGGCAAGCAATCCTACAGGTTATTTTTTTAGGATTACTTGTTGCAATTGTATTGGCAAAAGCCAATCCTCTTTACCATTTTCCAAACCGGGACAGTGGTTTCTTTATGTATGCCGGCGACCAGATCTTGAAAGGGAAATTGCTGTATCTGGATATATGGGATAGTAAGGGCCCCCTGATTTTTTACATCAATGCCCTTGCTTTATGGGTGGGTCATGGTTCCCGCTGGGGAGTGTGGGGGATGGAATTTGCCTTTTTATTTTTAGATGCATTCATTGGCTTTAATCTGATGAAAAAATTATGGGGTCTTATTTCAGCCTTGTTTGGGACTTTTATATGGTTGGTTGCCTTTAATAATGTCGCTCAAGGTGGAAATTTCACCGAGGAATATTCGCTCTTATTCAGTTTTCTTGCCTTGTATTTGTTCTGGCTGAGCAGTCAAAACCAGCAAAATACCCTCTACCCTTTGATCATTGGCATGACACTTACGCTGAGTTTCCTGCTCAGAGCTAATAACATCGGTGTGCAGATCTCAATTATTTCCGTAATTATTCTCTCGGGTATTCTTGACAAAAATTACCGCCAGAGTTTGAGACATTTACTCCTGATCGCTTTCGGTGCTCTCACGTTATTGGGATTGGTGGCGTTATATTTTCAACTCCTGGGCACCCTGGACGATATGATCCGGGCGGCGATAACTTTCAACTTTTTTTACAGCAAGGGAGGAGCAAGTCTAAATAACCTGAGTAGAAGTTTTTTGCGTGGCATTGATTTGCTTGGATATACAGCCTTGATTGCAACTTTTTTGGGGTATGTAATCCTGCTCGAAAAATTACCGCGAAGCATCCGCTCGGGTTCGACTTCGTTTAGAAATATTAACCTTTTATTTCTTATCGGTTTTCCGGTAGAGATTGTGCTCAGTGGATTATCTGGGTACAATTATTCTCACTATTACATTTGTTGGTCTCCGTATGTTGGCATATTGAGCGGTTCACTCGTGAGTTTGAACGAGCGCTTGAAGACGCGCCATCTATTGGCCTTTCCGGTTATGATTTTTCTGGTTTCGTATCTCAACTTTAACGCCCTCGGCCAATATCAAACTGCTTTTACAAAGCTGCTGTTTGATCGAAGCACAGGCGTTGAGTTGGTTCACCCGGTAGCAAAATACATTAGAGATAACACGGAGGCCACCGATACGGTGCTGGTTTGGGGCATCCAGCCGTATATCAATCTGTTGTCACGCCGAGACTCGCCAACAGGGATAATATTCTACCCAGAACTTGCTCGGTCTCCATTCACCGACGAACTCAATGCCAGGTTCTATCAAGAACTCGTCGAAAACAAGCCGGTATTAATTGTCGATATGGCTAGCCCGGATCATGATACGATCCCGCTCATTGATCCCGTCCAACGCGAAGCCCAGAAACAGAGATTGAAGCGTTTCGATCCCCCCTCCAACCTGGATCAAGTATTTGATTTTATCCACAGCAACTACCATGTGGAAGAGTCAATACAGGGAGTGCCGATTTATCGCTTGAATGGCAGTATTCCAAGCCAATGACGAAATCCATGTTCCTTTTCTACTTCTCCATCACCCTCGCCATCTGCTCCAGCGCGCTGTACCACTTCAGTGCCAAGAGCACGCCCGCAAACGTCAATTTTCCGATCTCATTGATCGTCACGTATGCCGTGGCAATTGTTGTTACAGTACTGATTGCCCTTTTCTTCCCCACCAACAACGGTCTCGCATCCGAACTAAAACAACTCAACTGGGCCAGTTTCCTACTTGCTGTTGCCATCGTCGGAATTGAGTTCGGTTTCCTGCTGGTCTATCGCTCCGGCTGGGAGCCGCAAGTGGAATTCAAACAACTCGTCGAGATGATGGTTGATTCAGATTTGAAACGGTTGAGAAAAAAGTAGCATTCCGCTGCAAAGATTGTTTTCATATTTCGTCCTGAAAGGAATCCAGACAATGAAGCAATTTATTTCTTCTCATGTTGAAAGACTGAGGTTTTTCTTACCTGCCGTCATTCTTGGCGCAAGTTTGGGAATTTTCATCCATGATTGCTGGTTGATTAATATCTTCTCCATTGAGAGCAACTGGTTGCTTCCTCTCACTGTCGGTGTAAGTCTATTGGGAACGGCAGGATATTTTCTGCTATTTCGATGGATGCGAAATGGCTTTTCCGGCTGGTCTGGACTCCAGCAGGCAACATTCGCGGGGTTGAGTCTTCTGGTTAGCGTTTTTTTGTTTTTTGCAGTGCTAAATTGCCGAACACAACCCTCCCGGTATATAGATTATTTTTTACCAACTCATTCGCTTCAGGCTTTTGTTTTCCCTACACAGGACTCCGCAACTGTGGCTATTCTTCAGTTCGATACATTATTGGGCCACGTTCCTTATGAAGCCATTGAGTACAAAGGCTGGAAAAGGGAAAATAAACGGTTGGTACTTACCGATTTTTCCAATAATGAGATTCGCTGGACCGGGAAAACAGGGGAGGAAGTTCAAATCACCTTTGAATCTTCCTCTCCAAACGGAGAAATGGTTGTTTCATGGGATGGGGAGAAGACGGTATTTCCCCACTTATCAAAAAGATATACCTATACACGTCCCTTCAGCATTCCTTTCTTCGCATCTCAGACATTACTTCTTGGGCTGTTAAATGTTATAGCTTTATCCACACCGTTTTTCGTTTTGGTTCGAAAAAAACGAACAGAACTGGCGCAATATCTCACCCCCATGATGCGTGGAATGGAGGGGCAAATCCGCGGGCGTGAGTGGGGACTCGTTTTATGCGTGATGATTTTTGCGCTTTTATTGAGAATTCCTAATTTGAATATGTGGTTTCTTATCGGTGTCGATGAGTATTCCCACCTCAACGCGGCAAAATGGATTATCGAGAACGCATCTCTGAATGTCGAGTATGAACGCAGTCTTTGGCTGGTTACTTTACCAGTTTCTTTGGCATTCAGAATTTTAGGATATAAAATCTGGGTAGCGAGGCTGGTGGGAGTATTGTTCAATATGGCGGCTATTATTCCCTTATACCTGATTACCAGAAAAATCAACCGAAATATCGCAATGCTTTCCGTTTTACTTTATGCGACCAGTCCATGGGTTATTACTTTTTCGCGGATTGTGCGTGAATATGCATATTACCCTTTTTACTATTGTTGGATTATTTATTTGATGATATTGTTTCTGGAGAAATTCCCTGATCGTTTTCGCATTTCCGAGAATTGGAAGGTCTTATTTTCTCCTTCACTGGTATTGTTGGAGGCAAGTCTTGTTTTGCCTCCCGTCTATGCGCTTTACATAGACTCACAATCTACGTTTAAACTGATTCTGCTTGCCTATGTTGTGCTGGCTCTTTTTGTACTAGGGAAGATGGATTTTGGCGACAAAAAAAATACATTCGTTCTGCTGTGCGCAGGAATTGCAATCATTGCCGTAGGATACATGGCCAGACGTATCATCTTTTCCCATATTGCGCCCGGTTTTAACACTATTCCAATTGATTATTTCTTGCCCAACCCCCAGCAGCAATGGTTTTTCAACAAGATGGCTATTGTGCCTGCGGTAGGATTATTGTTGGCCATACTCCTGGGCTTTTTTATGTGGAGCGTAAATTCTATTCCTCTTTTTATATTTGGTCTCTATGTCGGTTTTCTGGGCTTTTTTGTGACACTTTCCGAAAAGCCATTTTTTGCCCCACGGCACCTTAGTTCAGCCAATCTTTGGTTCATTGTGTTGATTGCAGTAGGTTTGTATCTTGTTTGGATTTTTTTACAAAGTTTCCCCTTCTTAAGAAGCATGTCCGCTAAAATCGCCACGATCATTACTTTAGGCCTGGTGGTTATTAATCCCAGTCAAATACTTTTGCCTGTTACATCCCAGGATGCCCTGGGGTTTATTGCCCAGGATTATTTTTCCGACCCAAGAAGCGTTCAAAATTATCTGGTTGCTAATGCTGAAAATGGAGACGCTCTAATTTCCGCTACACCCTATTTGAGACAGAACATCTGGGCAGGAACACCGGAATTTTCGGCAACGCATTTCTTATCCATATATGCCACAGAAGATGATACTATCGCTTTGACACATCAGTACAAATCGGGATGGATAATCATTGATCTAACTCGCGTGGAATCTCTTCCTTATTCGCCTTTTGATGCTTTTCTAAAAGACGGGAGAATCGTGTATATTGGATTGTTCGGTGATGAACATGTATGGCACTGGAAAAATTAACCTTACGGAGAAACCTCTCCGTAACCATGACGAGGATAGTCCACAAGAAAACCGAATGGATATTTCTCTCATCGTCCCCGTCTACAACGAAGAGCAAAACCTGCCTCTTCTCTTCGACGCGATTTGCGCCGCGCTCGAACCGCTGGCGCGTCCGTGGGAAGTCATCTTCGTGGACGATGGGTCGCGCGACAAAAGCGTCAGCGTGCTGACCGGCCTGTTTCAGCGCGACCCGCTCCACGTCCGCGTGATCGAATTCCGTCGCAACTTTGGGC
>Ga0210014_1002559_pt1 | contig 12603 bp, 15 predicted proteins | sample CryGeymeta201519_FD_183983 | JGI IMG/M metagenome (GOLD analysis project Ga0210014, IMG submission 183983) | Groundwater microbial communities from Crystal Geyser aquifers in Utah, USA - Crystal Geyser metaG 2015-19 (SPAdes) (version 2) | ecosystem: Environmental > Aquatic > Deep subsurface >...
CCTTTGCTATCCTTTGGGCAGTATCAGGAACGAATCCTGAACAATCTACTCAAAGGAGTTTCAAATGAAAAAGATACTATTGATCGTTGCGGTTGTTGCGGTTTTGGCGCTCGGCGCTCTCGGCGTGGGCGCGGCCTTCGCCCAGGGCGGAAATCCCCCCTCTTATCCCTACGGCGGCCAGATGATGGGCGGGCGCGGCGGCTACGGCGGCTACGGCCCCATGCACGATTACGTGGAACAGGCTCTCGCCGACAAACTCGACCTCACCGAAGCGCAGGTGGAGACGGAACTGGCCGCAGGCAAGCCCATGTACCAGATCGCGCTCGACCACGGCATTGCGCAGGCTGACCTCGCCGCGTTCATGAACGATGTCCACACCACGGCTTTCGCGGCCGCAGTCAAAGCTGGCGCGATGACCCAGGCGCAGGCTGACTTCATGCTCCAGCGCATGTCCCAGAATGGCTACGAAATCGGCGATTGCCCGATGGGCGGCGCTGGATACGGACGCGGCGGTGGCTACGGCGGCATGATGGGCGGCGGACGCTGGCAGGCCCAAAATCCGTAATTGATAAGTGGTAAGTGGTAAGTAAAAGTCGGGTTGACGAGAGTCAGCCCGACTTTTTTATGAACAGGCCGCGCAAGGCTTTGCAGTATGTAATGTTCCTTCGACTGCGCTCACGCGAAGATTGTAGTTGCGTGTCCCGAAGGGGTAAGCCTTTGCAACGCAACACGCAACACGCAACACGAAACGCACAACGCGCAACGCGGCTTTCTCTCAACTCATTCGAAACGCGTCTAATTGTTTGTATCTGTTGGCATATCGGGTAAAATCAGGCCAGGAAAAAGGCAATCCATGTCAAAATTCACTGGCTATCGCTGTTCACTATGCGGCGCTGAATACCTGCCCGGCCAGGTGACGTATACCTGCCCGAAAGATGGGGGCAACCTGGATATCGAACTTGATTACGATTTTATCAAGAAGAAATACCAGCCTGAGGACATCACCAGCCGCCGTGACTTTTCGCTCTGGCGCTATGAGCCGCTTCTGCCGGTCGGTATCCCGAAAGGGGAGGCCACGCCGCTTCACCTCGCGGGCTGGACGCCCGTCTTCAGGCTGCCGCGTCTCGCGCAGAAACTTGGGCTGAAACATCTCTGGCTCAAGGACGAGTCGCGCAATCCCAGCGCCTCGTTCAAGGATCGCGCCTCGGCCATTGTGGTCGCGCGCGCACAGGAGATCAAGGCCGGGGTCGTTGTGACCGCCTCCACCGGTAACGCTGGCGCGGCGCTGGCCTGCATGTCCGCCGCCATCGGGCAGAAGGCCGTCATCTTCGCGCCCAAATCCGCGCCGCCCGCAAAAGTGGCGCAACTGCTCATCTTCGGCGCGCAGGTCATTCTCGTGGATGGGACGTACGATGACGCGTTCGATTTAGCGGTCAAAGCCGCGGACGAGTTTGGCTGGTACTGCCGCAACACGGGCTACAATTCATTTACCGCCGAAGGGAAAAAGACCGCCGCTTTTGAAATTTGGGAATGGTGGATGGAAGCGCACCGTGATTGGCACAAGAAGGAAAGTCCGCTCGATAGCCATTCGCCGCTGACCATCTTCGTCCCGGTGGGCGATGGCAACATCATTTCGGGCATTCACAAAGGCTTCAAGGATTTATTCAAACTCGGCTGGACCTTCGGCCTGCCGCGCATCATCGGCGTGCAGGCCGAAGGCTCCGCCGCAATTGCCAACGCGTTCCAGGCGGGCACAGAGACGATCACGCCGGTTTCCGCCGCCACGCTCGCGGACAGCATCTCCGTGGACCTGCCGCGCGATGGCGTGCGCGCCGTGCGCGCCGCAAAAGAGACGGGCGGGACGTACGTTACTGTTTCAGACGACGAGATCATCCAGTCCATCGCGGAACTCGGAAGGCTGGGCGTGTTTGCGGAACCGGCCGGGGCCGCCGCGTACGCCGGCCTGGTCCGCGCGGCCGCCTCGGGCGTGGTCGGAAGCGAAGACCCAGTCCTCGTGCTGAATACGGGCAGCGGCCTCAAGGATGTCCGCGCTGCGCTGAAGGCCGTCGTCGAGGCTCCCATCATCGAACCCACTTTGGATGCGGTGAAAAAGATTCTATGAAGGTACTCCGTATGCTGCGCAACGAACGCTGGACTCCCGCAACACGCTACTTTGTGGTCGGACTGATCCTGGTTTTTATCGTCTTTGTCGGATGGCAGATACGGGAAATTTTTGCGCCCCTCATCACTGCCGGGCTGATCGCCTACATCTTTTACCCGTTCGTGGAAATCTTTCGCCGCCGCTTCCACCTGCGCCAGGGCGTGGCTGCGCGCATCGTCTATTTTTTCAGCCTGGCGTTGATCATCGCCGTGCCGGCCTCGCTGACGCCCATGCTGGTGCGCGACCTGGATGCGGTGGTGAACGATCTTTTAAAAACCGTTGACGAAATTGAATTGCTGTTGGCAAACCCGATTGTGATCGCCAACTTCCAACTGCGCCTGAACAGCCTCATCCCCGACCTGCGAAATTCACTCACCGCCCTGCTGGAATTCCTGCCGTCGGACGCCTTCAAACTGCTCGAGACGACCTCGCGCGGCACACTCTGGTTTCTGGTCATCATCGTCAGCGTTTACTACTTTATGACCGACTGGGACAAGGCGCGTGACTGGGCCATCGGCCTGGCCCCGGTAAATTATCGGCACGACATCTGGCGCTTGTATCGTGAGATCAAATCGGTCTGGATGGGCTACCTGCGCGGCCAGCTTACCCTGATGACCATCGTCGCGGTGGTTTTTGGAATCATCTGGACGATCATCGGCCTGCCCGGCGCGCTTCTGCTGGGTCTCCTGGCGGGACTGTTCAGCCTCATCCCGGATGTCGGCCCGTTTGCCGCCACCGCGCTGGCGCTCATCGTTGCCCTGTTGGAAGGTTCCACCTGGCTTCCCGTAAACAACTTTGTCTTCGCGCTCATCGTCGCAGGAATTTATGTTGTGTTGATCAACGTCAAAAATATCTGGCTTCGTCCGCTCGTCTATGGACGCAGTGTGCATATGCACGCAGGCATTGTTTTTGTCTCGATCATTGCGGCCGTCGTCTTTACGGGCATCATCGGCGCGTTCATTGTGGTGCCCGTCCTGGCTTCCCTCAGCGTGGTTGGGCGTTACGTCCATGCGAGACTGTTGGGACTGCCTGCGTTTGCGGATGAAGACGAAGACGAGGATGACGAAGAACCCGCCTCGCCACTCGCGAAGCATCCTGCAAGGGCGGACCTCGATCCGGCCGCGCCGCCCCGAGCCGAATCCACCCCCGTCGGACTCCCGCCCGAAACGCCGCCCAACGCGCAGCATACGGAGTCCTAAAACATAAACATCTCCTGAACCAATCCTGAACCTCGCTGGTTTACCCTCAAACTATGCACAGCATATTATGCACAGCAAACGGAGTACCTTGAAAATCACCTATTCGATCATTGCTCCCATCTACAACGAAATAGAGAACATCCCCGAACTCTATCGCCGCGTCACGGAAGTGATGCAGTCTGCGCGCGAACCCTGGGAACTCATCCTCGTGGACGACGGCTCCACCGACGGCTCCACCGAAAAGATCCGCGAGCTCGCCAAAGCCGACAAACACGTGCGCCCCGTCATCTTTGCGCGTAACTTTGGGCATCAAGTCGCCATCACCGCAGGCTGGGATTACGCGCGCGGCGAGGCGGTCGTCATCATAGATGCGGACTTGCAGGACCCGCCCGAAGTCATCCTGCAACTGGCGGAGAAGTGGCGGGAGGGCTACGAGGTGGTTTACGCCGTGCGCGCCGAGCGCGAGGGCGAGACCTGGTTCAAGAAATTCACCGCGTCCCTGTTTTACCGCCTCATCCGCTGGATCACCGACGTGGACATCCCCGTGGACACCGGCGACTTCCGCCTGATGGATCGCAAAGTGGTGGACGTGCTCAAGCAGATGAAGGAACGGCACCGCTTCCCGCGCGGCATGTCCGCCTGGGTGGGCTTCAAGCAGGTCGGCGTGGAATATAAACGCTCCGCCCGCGTCGCAGGCGTGACGAAGTATCCCTTCCGCAAAATGCTCAAACTGGCCGTCAATGCCATCACGGGCTTTTCCTATTTCCCCTTGCAGGTGGCCACCTTCTTCGGCTTTATCTCTGCGGGGGTCGCGATTGTTGCCATCCCGATTGTCGCCATCCTGCGCATGACCGGCTCGCATTTCTTCGAGGGCCAGACCACCACGCTGATTTCCGTCCTGTTCCTCGGCGGCGTGCAGTTGATCTCGCTGGGCATCCTCGGAGAATATATCGGCCGATTGTACGATGAAGCCAAGGGCCGTCCGCTCTACATTGTCCGCGAAGCGCCTGAAGACTGAATCGTTTATAAAAAAACAAAACTTGCGTTTGGACTGCAAAGTCTTCGCGAAGACTTCGGACTCCGAAAGCGAAGGTTCTAAAAAAGCAGGCGATCATTGCCTGCTTTTTTTATCGCGCGCACGACTCGCCCCTCCCGCGTAGGACGATTGCCCAGTCCCGACGGTCTGGGTCAGGAAAATCGTCGCTACATGGCTCGCCTCCCTCCCGCGTAGTAACGACTTCAGTCGTCCGCTTGAAAATGCGGCTGCATCTGTGACATCCCGAAGGTCATCCCGCAAGAGATTCGGGACGCTGCGCGGCGAGATTTTTTATTTGCAACTGGAGGCGCGCTATGAAAAGATGCGACTTTGCATTTTATCCCGCCTCGACGCGACGGAGAATTCTCTCCAATCTTAAAATTTAAGATTTCAAAAGCATTGAAAATGTTTTTCAACGATTTATTGAATTGTAAAAATTTAAGGCAATTGATAGGTCGTAACCATTGATTTTATTTTGAAGTGTGGAATAATATCAACAAGAAAATATTTTTAATTTTTTTTGATTGCGAGGTGACATGCGCGTTTGCGTTTTGGCTGATGAGGTATTTGGAAATTACACACCAGAAGGGTATCTTAAAGATCACGAATGGAAAATGTACAACGTTAAACTTCCCGCGTTTGATTTCATTCGCGATATCGCCTTGCGCGAAGATTACGACGTGTATCTGAATCTTTGCGATGGTTCGGCGGATGAAGATCGCCCGGGTATTGACGTGGTGCAGGCGCTCGAAACCTTGAACCTGCCCTTCACCGGCGCGGACAGCGTTTTCTACGCGCCGACGCGCGAACAAACCCAGGTGATGTCCCAGCGCAAGAACATTGGTTTTCCGCGCGGGCTGGAAGCAGGCCTGGGCGAAAACGTCGAAGAGCTGGTCGCGCAAGCGGGACTTTGTTTTCCGATGATCGTCAAGCATCATGAAAGTTACGCCAGCGTCGGCATGACCAAGGAATCGCGCGTCGAAAACGCGCAGCAATTGCGGACGCGCTTCGAGCTGATGTGCGCGCAATATGGCAGCGCGCGTATCGAGGAGTTTATTGACGGACGCGAATTCACCGTCCTGATCGCGGATAATCCCGACAACCTGGATGAGCCATACGTTTACCATCCATTGGAGATCATCTTCCCCGAAGGTGAATCGTTCAAGCATTGGGCGATGAAGTTCGACCCGGATGTGGATATGGATTTGGCGCAAGTCTCCGATCCGGCGCTGGTGAAACGCTTGAAGACAATGGTGAAGAAGATTTACCTGGGGCTGGGCGGCGCGGGCTATGGCCGCGCCGACATCCGTATGAACCAGGAGGGCGACCTGTTCCTGCTGGAGATCAACCCCAATGCCAGCGTGCTCAACATGCCCGAGGAAAAAGCCTCCGCCGATTACATGATGGAGGACGATCCGGGCGGCGTGGACGGTTTCCTGAATCGCATTTTCCGTTCGGCGATCCTGCGCCGCGAAAAGCGACTGGTCCCGCCGCAACTCACCCGCCGCCGCAAACTCGAACCGGTGGTTGTGCGGAAATAACCCGCCAAATAAAAAAACTGGCGCAGACATCAAGAGCCTGCGCCAGTTTTTTTGTACACTGTTTCTACCGGAGTTTACTGGGTGAGCCGGTCTTTTCCGTCTTTGTAGGCCTGGGCAAATGCGGTGTACATGACGAGGGTGATGTAAAAAGTGATGGCGGGCATGATGAAGGGCAGGACGCAGATCAGCACGATGGTAATCATTCCAATTTGTACGATGAAGGTTAGCACAAAACCGGCGACCATCGAAACAAGATAGGCAAGGACAAAGCCGCCCAAGTTGGCGCGGAAGATCGCCCACCATTCGCGGATGCGGAAGCCGGCCGCGAAGTCGTTGTGCGCGATGGTATGCAATTCAGCCGTGGGGACGATAATGCCCAGCGCCAGCGAAAGGGGGAATATGAATATCATCGCGATCCCGAAGAAAAGAAAGGGCAGGAGAACGAGCGAATTGTCTGAGCCGGGATTTGAATTGAGCCAGAGGGGCAGGAACATCATCCCAAAGAAGAGAGGAAGGAGGATGATAATCAACGGAAGGGCGTAGACAATGCGTATGCCGAAGAGATACAGACCATCCTTGAGCATGGCCTCCCAATCGTCCCAGGCGGGCATGTGCGGCGTCTCGCCGTTGAAGACCTGACGCATAATGCGGGCGATATATCCCATGACGAAGATCAGCGGCAGGATGGGGATGATGAAACTGGCGAAATAAACCAATGCGCCGATCAGGAAATTCTTTCGGGACTCAGTTTCCTTGAAGGGAAATGCCAGGATGTGTTCGATGTTGAAATTTGAAAGCACGGAAGTCTCCTGTGTTACAGCGCCACGCCCAGCACGGCAACATAGTGCGCGGCCGCGGCCAGCATGACGAAGATGTGCCAGACTTCATGGAAGCCAAACACACCCGGTTTGAAATTGAATATTTTCGTGCTGTACACCACCGCCCCGAGCGTGTAGATCACGCCGCCGACCAGGAGCCAGGTAAACACCCAGGCAGGCAGCGTGGCCAGCATTTGGCCGGACGCCCCAACGCACAGCCAGCCCATCACCACGTAAATGCCGGCGTTCAACCAGCGCGGCGACTTGATGTAGAAAACCTTTACGATGATCCCGATCGCGGCCAGCGACCAGATGATAATCAGCATACCCCACTTCCAAAATCCATCGAAAGCGTTGATGCAGAACGGGGTGTACGTCCCGGCGATAAGCAGGAAGATGGCAGAGTGGTCTATCTTCCGCAGGATCAACAGCACCCTGTCTTTGGCGCGCACCATGTGATACGTGGCGCTCGCTGAGAACATGGCGATCAGGCTCAATCCGTAGACCAAAAGGGAAATGATTTTTGCGGGCGTGCTCCAGCCTACGATGAGGAGCGCGACCAGTCCCGCGAGCGCCAGCAGTGCGCCAGCCCAATGCGTGAGACTGTTTACAGGTTCGCGAAGTTTTTTCAACATGGTTACCTCTTATAGAAATTTTTGGAGAACGAGCACAACAGTATCAATAAAATTGTCGAACCCTTCATCGTCCGATGGGATGGTGGTTATGGTAAAGGATGCTTCCTGCGGCTGGATGCGGATGTCGAGCGAACGGAGCACGCGCCCGGCCAGCCTGGCTTTGAATTCAGCCGTCACCAGTTTGTGGATGATGAACGGGTCATCGGCCTGCACGACCCACCGGCTGTCGAACTCCTCGTCGCCGGTCAACAGTCGTTCCTTGCCGAAGGCGGTGAGCGCCTTTTGCATCAAGTCGTTTCTCAGGAAGCGGAAGGCGGGCAGGCGCGGCGAATCAAGTTTTACCTGCGCGACGGTTTTGGGCGGGCTGTATTTGCTACCCGGCGCCGTGCGGATGGCGATCACAACATCCTTGATCGGGATCCGCAATTCGGCCAGCCTGAACAAGTTACCCTTGACGATCTCGCCGCCGCGCTTTTCCGCCTGGCGCGCCAGCCGTTCCCCCCGCGCTTTGGTTTGGATGTAGGCGATGCCCAGCACGAGGCTTAATATGACTGCGACGAATGCCGCAACGATCAAGTCAGTTGAATCCATTATCCCTCCGCAAGTTTTTGGGCAAGGATGATCAACAATACGCTCGATTTTACTTCAAGAACTTCCACTTTGACTTCGAAGCCCGCGCGGGCGAAGGGCTGGCCTATTTTCGCCTTGACAACATTGAGCGCTTCGGACGGGGCCTCGTGCGTGACGCGATATAGCCAGGTAAGGAAGCGGTTCTTCGGCCACGCCACAGGCAGGACGATGAGCCTGCCTCCGTTGCGAAGGACGCGGCGCGCCTCCGACGCTGTTTGTGCCTCGAAGATGTAGTCGGCGGGGAACGTGGCGACGATGGAGTCGAACGCGTCTGCGCGGAAGGGGAGACTTTGCCCGAGGCCGCGCGCCAGGTTGGGATGCGCGTGTCCGGCGCGGACGAGTCGTCGGCGGGCGAGGCGTCCCATCTGGGAGGATTCATCCAATCCAAAGATCGCGGAGTCCAAAATCTCAAAGGTTGCGGAGTCCAAAGTCTCCCGACTTTGGAGTGTTTCCGCGCGGTCCAGAAGGAGGCGTTGAAGATGCCCGGGACCGTGGCCGAGTTCGAGGATGCGTGTCCCTTTGATGAAGGGGAGAGTCGCTTTCGTCCACTCGACCCACTGGCCGAAGGAAACGCCCCCCGCGACCGCGTCGTAGGCGAAGGCCAGGCCGTGGTAGAGGTGGTGGAAGAAAAATTTGAGCAGGCGGGCGACCAGGCGCATGATATACCACACTCGGTTGAGAATTGCGCTTTTTTAGAAGGCGGGAAGCGCAATTCTCAACCGTGGGTATTATAAAAAAACAAGGGTTTGACGGCCGTCAAACCCTTGTCGCGTTTGGCGCAGCGGTTAGATCGCTGCTTCGCCGTCGGATTTCTTACCTTTGCGGATGGAATCGATGGCGCCCTTGCCGCGCGCTTTTACATCGGCATAGGCGGTTTCGCCGCGGGCTTTGACATCGGCATAGGCCGCTTCACCGCGGGACTTGAGTTCCTTGGCCAGTTCGTCGGCGCGGGCGCGGGCTTCGGACGCGGCGGCTTCGGCTTTTGCCAGGGCCTGCTCGGCGGTGACAGAGGCCTTGTCGCGCAGTTCGATGCCCTTGTCCTTGATCAGGGCGCGGGTCTCTTCGCCCGATTGCGGGGCGAACAGCAGGGATACGACCGCACCGGTCAAGCCGCCGACGATAAAGCCGACGAGGAATGCTCCAAATTCATCACGATCAGACATAGTATTCTCCTTTTGTTAATTAACGACGTTTGATGCCCATTAATTCTATCACACGTTGCAAGCCAGCCAAATAACCGTTGAGTTTGATGACGGGCTGGACAATGTTTTCTCCCAGAAATTCCGCAGTACCGCGCAGGTTGTTGACGGTTTCGGTGGTGGATTGCAGGATCGGGCGGACTTCGTTTTGCAGGAGGTTGATGAGACTGGCTACCTGCGCAATGAGGACGATCAGCGCCGCGCCGATCAGCAGGGATTCGAGCGCCATGAAGATCAGGAAGATATCGCGGATGCGTCCAACTTGCTCGGCGGGGGTCTCCGGGCGGAGTAAAAAGTAGATGGCTGTAACGATGCCTGCCAGTAGAAGCGCCAGGAATACGATTCCCCAAATCACAATGGCGCGTTGCTGTTTTTCTGTTTCGAGTTTCGCCGCCAGTTGTTCGGGAGTAAGTTGCGGTTGGGGGGTGGGTTCGGGAGTTGCCATGAGTCAATTATAGCATTAGTTTTTCGATAAATTACGCGCGTTCATCATCGCTTCCAGTACGCCGCCTCCCACAGCCAGCGCCTTATCGGAGACGAGGCGGCACAGCGCGGGATCGTCGCGCGGGTCCACGTCACCGAGTTTCAGGCCGCGCGTGACTTCCATGCCGTCGCGCAGCAGTCCGCGCAACATGCCCGCGAATGGGCTGTGTACCTGTGTACTTGTGTCCTTGTCTACTTGTATACTTGCTATCGTTTCCCCTTCTTCCACGTGTTCGCCGATGCGCGCGTGAACGATGAGAACGCCATCTTCTCCCGCGCGCAGGACGCGGCGCGGGTCGCCTTCGGGCTGTCCGCTGTCGGGGCTGGTCGTCCCGCTCCAGTAGACGCGCCCGAGGGTGTGGCCGCGGCGGGTTTCGATCACCGCGTGGCAATCGCGCGGGGCGGAGAATCCAGGCCCAAGTCCGATGTGAAGCGGGACGGGGATTGGGAGAGGGAGGGGAGGGGTTTTGAGGAGGCGCGCGTCGATTACTATTTGGTAATTGGTAATTAGTAAATGGTTCGCGGCGGGGTCAATGAGGACGGGGATTTCGCCCGCGGCGCGCGTGACGTGGAGTTGGTCCGCGGTGACGAGGCGCGCGGTCACATCTTCGACGGTCGTCTGCCCCGCGTAGACCGCCTCCGAAAACGAGACGAGACGACGCACCGCCAGCGGGCGCGGCAGTTCGGCGATAACCACATCGAATCCCGCGTGATGCAGGCGCAACGCGACCCCGCTGGCCAGGTCGCCGCCGCCGCGCAGGAGGATGAGTCCGTTCATGGCCTGGGCGCGGGTTCCTGGAGCAGGCGGGCGAAGGCGTAGAGGGTGAGGTAGACGAAGAGGAAGAAGCCTGTGAAGATGACGGTGAACCCAATGGAGCGCAGGCTGGGATCCTGCGCGCCGGAAAGGAACTCGCGGGCGATTCCGGCGGGATCGGTCAGGATGTCCCACGAGTTCCAGCGCAGGAAGCGGCCAATGTAAACTCCGATGCTGCTCAACGCCGAGACGATAAAGACCATGAACCAGCCCACCCAGCGCCCGAACTCGCGGTGAACGATGTCCTGCATGAGGTAGAGTGAGATGATGCCAAGCAGGAGACCTGTCCACGAGAACCACATCAGCATCATCACGTCGAACCAGACCGGCACGTTGGGATTGGGGTCGGCGAGATGGTTGAAGTCGGTGATGATGTAGGGCGCGTTGGGCAGGAAGATCAGCCAGACAAAGGCCACGAAGGGGATGACGATGTAGAGCCATTTGCGTCCGAGCGATAGCGCCCAGGCGGTGTAGGCCATCAGGAGCGGGATCCAGGCCAGGAACAGGTTCCAGATGAGGAAGGTGAAGCCGTCTTCTGCGTACCAGAAGCCGCGGAAACGAAAAAGCGCCACGGAAACCAGGCTGGCGCCGCCCAGCAAGGCAAAGATGGCGAGGCGATAACGGTTGGACAGGATGGATCGGTAGAAGGAGGTCATGGGGGGAATTATAAGGGAGGAAGGATAAATTATGAATTATGAATTATGAATTCGGAAAGGATCGGATTCACTTCTTCGGGTTTTTCGTAATGCGGAATGTGACCCGTGCCCTCGATGATGTGGAACTCGGCGTGCGGAATAGCCGCCCGGATTAGCTCGCTATGCGCGAAGGGGACCGTGGTGTCTTCCCGTCCCCAAAACAATAGAGTCGGCTTCTTTAGTTTTCCCACCCGTTGATAGACCTCGTAAAACGAATCCAGCATTCCATTTCTCAGGCTCGACAGGATGGCGCGCTTGAAGCCTTTGATCTTCATTTGCGGGCGATAGCGCTCGATGAAATGTTCGACCAGTGCGGGATCGTAAAAATCGGACGCGATGCCTTTGAGGAGACTTTCATCTCCCGCGAGGCCGAACGCCAGTTCCGCTAATCCAGGGATCTTTGCAAGGCTGAGAATGGGCGAAAGCGCGATTGGCTTTGCTCCAGCGGGGTCAATCAGGATGTGGCTTTTGATTCGCTCGGGATATTGATCCACGAACGCGGCGCTGATCGCTCCGCCCATGGAAAGCCCAACGAGATGAACCGGCTCCGCGATTCCCAGCGCATCGAGCAGGTCATGCAGTTGTCGCACGAACAGGCGGATGTTGTAGCGGACGCGCGGCCGGTCCGAAAGTCCGCGCCCGAACAGGTCGCAGCGCAGGACGCGGAATCCGGATTTTGCGAGGAAGTCGAAGGTGGGATCAAAGATGAAATAAGGGACGGAGAATCCGTGGACGAGAACTACGTGGGGCGTCCCACGGGGATGCTTCGCGATGTTGCGTGTTCCGTCCATTTCATAATGAGTCATGCCATCGGACAAGCGCACGAACGCGCCGGAGGTTGATTCTCTGCGCGTTTCATCGTTCAATTCTTTGGTTTCACCGCGATAGGGGAAAGGGGCCATCCTATCGTGCCTCCTTTTGTTCATTCAAGGTATCCCAAATCACATTCAAAACCGAATCGATGTTATTCATCACATCGTCGTTCCAAAATCGTAAAACCTTGTACCCTTTCGATTTCAAAAATTCGGTTCTTTCCGCGTCATGCTTTTCCTGTTCCAAATGTTGACTGCCATCCAATTCGATAATCAGTTTCCTGCGCGGCGCGCAGAAATCTACGATGTAGTTGCCAATAGCGTGCTGATTCCGAAAATGAACGTCCGCCATGCGATGAGCGCGTAATCTTGCCCAGAGTTTGATTTCGGCGGGAGTTGGGTCATGGCGCAATTCCTTGGCACGCGTGAAGATTTTGAGAGTGGTGCGTCTGTGCATTAAACCCCCTCCCTGCCCTCCCCCAAAATCAAAAACCGATTTTGGGGGAGGGAAATAATTTTAACTTGGGTTTGAATTTTAGTTATCATTCAACCTCTTCATTCCCCTTCCCCCAAATCCGCA
>Ga0210014_1002565_pt1 | contig 12585 bp, 10 predicted proteins | sample CryGeymeta201519_FD_183983 | JGI IMG/M metagenome (GOLD analysis project Ga0210014, IMG submission 183983) | Groundwater microbial communities from Crystal Geyser aquifers in Utah, USA - Crystal Geyser metaG 2015-19 (SPAdes) (version 2) | ecosystem: Environmental > Aquatic > Deep subsurface >...
GATTGCCACCACCGGCGTGAAACTTTACACTGTTTATAGTCCGCCAAATCATCCGGCCGATCGGGTGCAAGCGACTAAAGCCGAAGCAATGGCAGCGGAAGCCCAAGCACACGCTTAGCTTGCATACAATTCACGCAAAATGGAGTAATTTAGGTATATAATGGCCTCATGCGATATTCGAAGTTATTTGGGAAGACCGTCAGAGATGCTCCTTCTGATGCGACTTTAATTTCTCACAAACTTCTTTATAAAGCCGGTTTTATTCGGGAATCGACTGCGGGACGTTATTTTATGCTGCCCTTAGGAGTGAAAGTCCAACAAAAAATCCAACAAATAATTAAAGAAGAAATGGATAACGCCGGAGCTCAGGAAATGCTTTCGCCTGTTTTGCATCCATTGTCTTTGTGGCAAGAAACCAATCGCGATAAATCAACCGGGTATGAGTTAATGAAAGTAAAAGACAGAAGAGACGCTGAATTTGCCTTGGGAGGAACGGCGGAAGAAATGTTTATTGATGTTGTCCGCAAATTTCAGATTTCTTATAAAGATTTACCCTTTAATATTTATCAGTTTTCCACTAAATTTCGCGATGAACTCCGTGCCAGAGGAGGCTTGCTTCGTGTTCGAGAATTTTTAATGAAGGATGCCTATTCTTTTGATGCCGATGAGGAAAGTTTTAAAAAGACTTATCAAACAATGTGGGAAACTTATGCTCGGATTTTCGCCAGAATGGGTCTAAAAACAATTCCGGTAGAAGCAGACAACGGCTATATTGGTGGTGAATATTGCCATGAATTTTGTGTTGAGTCGGAAGTTGGTGAGAGCAGATTTTTAATGACCGAAGATGAAGAATATATTGCTCATGAAGATGTCGCTAAATTTCAAAAGGAAGATAAAAATATTGGAGAGGAAATATTACCTTTGGAGGAAGTGGAGGCTGTTCGGGGAAACACTATGGAAGACGGCGTGCGTTTACACGGAAAGCCTTCTTGGCAGCAGATTAAGGATGTTGCCTATGTTGATGATAAAGGAAATTTTATTTTGGCGATTATTCGCGGGGACCTGGACGTCAATGAGGTTAAATTAAAAAATTTGCTGGGTTTGAATTTATTTAGATTTGCCACCGATGAGGAGATTCGCGAAAAACTACATTCCGAGCCGGGGTTCATTTCCCCTGTTGGATTAAAAGAAAATTTAGCAAAAGGGGTTAGCCTGACAATTGTGGCGGACGAATCTTTACGTGGTGTTCACAATCCCTTTGGCGGTGCCAATAAAAAGAACAAAGATTATTTCAATATTAACGCCGACCGTGATTATAAAGTAGATTTAGAGGGTGATATTGCCATGGCTCAACCGAGGTTTATGTCTTTGAACGGCAAAGTTTTAATTGAGAAAAGGGGAATTGAGGTGGGGAATATTTTTCAACTTGGATATTACTATTCTAGAAAAATGGCCGAGGCAACCTTTGTGGATAAAGAAGGCAAAGAAAAGCCTTTTTACATGGGTTGCTATGGAATTGGATTAGGAAGGACATTGGCAACTCTGGTTGAGGTTTATCACGATGACAAAGGAATTGTTTGGCCGAAAAGTGTTGCACCATATCAAGCACACTTGATCAATCTCAAATCTCAAATGTCAAATGTCAAATCTAAATCGCAAAATTCAAATCTGTCGGGAGATAAGATATATGAAAGATTGCTGAATGCGGGAGTGGAAGTTTTATATGATGACCGAGAAGATGTTTCAGCGGGCGAGAAATTCGCCGATGCGGATTTGATCGGAATTCCGGTGCGATTAGTGATTAGTGAACGTAATGGTGAACGTATCGAATACAAAGAGAGAGATAAAAAAGAAAGTGAACTTTTGGACTTGGAAGAAGTTATTCAAAAACTAAAATCATAATTTAATAGTGAGTACTGTTTTAGTAAAAGACAAAATCACCTTGTCTGATCTTCAAAAAGCAAAAGAAGATTATGGGGATTATGTTAAGGTGACCGCAGATGTAGAAAGGAAAAAAATAGTTATTGGTGGGCAATGGCACGCTGACGGAGAAAGATTGCTAATTCAAAATGGCAGCAAGCAATCAGACATCTGGGGTGGCGGGATAAATCTTATAACAAACCAAGTAGAGACTTTCGCTTTAATCAATTTGAAGCCAAGCGAGAATAATAATAGCCAGGAAATTTTAGAGCCGAAGACGAGAGAAAAATTTATCAAAATTGTAAAAGAAAAATTTAATTTATGAATAAACAAAGTTTGATACTTCGTAATAAACAAAGTTTGATACTTCGTAATAAACAAAGTTTGATACTTCGTAATAAACAAAGTTTGATACTTCGTAATAAACAAAGTTTGATACTTCGTAATAAACAAAGTTTGATACTTCGTAATAAAGATTTAGCGAATTTTTCAACCGATTTGCTTAGAGTTTCTTACTGGATTTATCATCAAAATGATTCTTTAGCAATGAAAGCCCTAGATTTTTGCCGGGAAAATTATTCGGGTATCAAAACCCAAATAGGGTGTTATAAAAATGTTTGGGATGAGATAAAAAAAGTCGAGAACATTAAAGCAAATAGGATGCATGCGGCCGAAAGAGCTTTGACACTAAGCAGAATTTTAATGATGTATTCCTAAAATGAGCGAGAAAAAGATAAAAGTAAGGGTGCGACTCGTTATTATTAAAAATGGAAAGATACTTCTTTCGTGGAACAACAAAGACAAATATTTCTTTTACATCGGTGGAAAGTTGGAATTTGGGGAAACTCTAAAAGAAGCTTGCGAAAGGGAAATTGACGAAGAATGCCAAGGAGCAAAGTTTACTTTCAAGAAGATTCTTTATATCCGCGATTTTATTTTACCTGAGGAAGACGAACACAGTGTCGAGTTTTTTATTTTAGGAGACATTGATAAGTTTGAGGAAATTGACGGAATTAGAGACGATGAGTTTGGAGGCGAGCATTGGCAAGAATGGGTTGGCTTGGATGAACTGAAGAAAGTAAAGATTTTTCCCAAGACTCTAACTAAACAAATGTTGGCTGATTATGACAAAAACTTTTCAGGAGATACAAAATATTTAGGTAAATCTAAGTAATTTTTAAAAGGAGGGGATATGGCAGCGACAAAAACAAAAAGAAAAGAAACCTTTAAAGTCAACGGCGAACAACTTTTGGCGAAAGTTAAGCAGCTCCTTAAAGAAGGAAATATCCGCTGGATTATTATCAAAGACAAATCCGGAAAAGTCGTAGTCGAATTTCCTTTAACCATCGGAGTAGTTGGCGCTGTTTTGGCATCAACTCTGGCCGCTATCGGAGCGATTGCCGCGCTTTTGACAGAATGCGAAGTTGTTGTCGAGAGAGAAGAGTAACTTTTATTATTGCCTCATAAAATCTACTGTGCTACTGTTTAAGTGGTGAGATATGGAACAAGATAATAATAAATCCGAAAATAGTTTTTTCTCATTTGTTTTATTTTTTGTTCTTTTTTTAAGTTCTTTTCTTGCAATTTTCTCCAGTAGTATAACCCAGGAAAAACAGGCTTCTATCCCTACCCCCAAGTCAACTGTTGCTCTTTCGGAAACTGAGGATGTTTTGGCAAGCAGTAAGAGAAACTATGATGCCCCAACTATTTATATTTCCGGTGGTGATGGTTACGGTTCGGGTGGAGTGATTCCTTTAGCTTCTACTGATGAACCGGCAGTTTACATCGCCAGTTATTCTTATTCAGGGGAGGTCGAAATTTCTCTTTATCGTGGCGACGAACAGTCTCTTTTGGATTACTTAACCCATAACAAAGATAATGCTCAGTTAAAAAAGAAGCCGGATGTAAGTAAGTTCAGTTTGGTAACTACGATCAAACAAAGTATTGCTTCGAGTGGTTTTACAAACACGGTCAAGACCTTGCTCCCTCTTGAAGAAAACGGAATTTGGTTTTTGCAAATGAAAACGGCAAAAAGCGAAGAATATGCTTTTGTTGTTCGTTCTGATTACGGCGTTTTGGCCAAAGAAGGAGATCATCGTTTAGTTTTTTGGGCGCAAAGTTTTAAAACTAAAAGAAAAATCAGCGGCGGCAAGATTAAACTTTATAATTTGTTAAATCAGGTTACGGTTTTGGAAGAAAATTCTTTTGACGGGGATGGCATTGCCGCTTCGGTTTTAAATCCGGATATTGATATTGTGATAGCGGAATTTGACGGTAAAGTCGCCGTAATTCCTATAAATCTTCGTTATATGGATAGATACAACTATCGCAGTTTTAGGGCAAAAGAGGTTCCTACCAAATACTTTATTTTTACAGACAGACCTATTTATCAACCAGGGGATACGGTATATTTTAAGGCGATATTAAGGGACGACGATGATGCCAGATACTCGATTCCCCAAGGGACGGCCAAAGTCAAAATCTACAAGGATTGGGACGAAAAGAACAATCTTGTTTATGAAAATACATTATCCATTACCAATAGCGGCTCGGTTTACGGAGAATATAAAATACCAAAGGATATCAACACTGGCGATTATCAATTGAAAGTTGATACCGGTAAAACTTCCTCCGTCGGGGATTGGACATACTCGGGTAGTAGTGTTTCTTTCGAAATTCAATATTATCGTAAACCTGAGTACACCATTGACATAGAAACTGCTCAAAAGGAACTTATTGCAAAGGACAAACTGAACTTTACAATAAAAGGAAATTACTTCTCCGGCCAGCCTCTAAGTGGAATAGTCCAATATTCAATCGCCGCGGCTGATTTTTATAGTTACGAATATTTTAACGATTACAATTCCTTTGGTAATGAAGACTACTATTGGTGGGGTTATGGGAGTAAAAAATTTGAAGAAAATGTAGCGACTTTTGATGAGAAAGGAGAAGCAAGGGTTGAAATTGAGGCCCGGGATTCAGAAACCGCGGGCAAGAATAAAATCTTTACAATTGAGGCACTGTTTGATAATGGTTCCGGTAACCCGGTTTTCGCCAGAAAAAACGTTTTAGTTTATGCCGGCGAGTTTGACATTTTCCGCAAAGACTATGGTTTTGGCAGCCAGGTTAATAAAGAAATTTCTCTTCCTATTATATTAAAACCTCATTGGAACGCCAAAATTTCTCAAATTCCCTTGAAGATTAAAGTTCGCCGGGAAAATTGGGTGGCTAAATGGAATAAGGATGAAAAGTACCCATCTTATGAAAAAGAAACAGAGAATTTTCCCGATTTGAGATTAACAACCGATAACAACGGAGAATCAACAATTAAATTTACTCCCTCAAAAGTGGGTTCTTATGTTTTTTCTGTTGAAGCAGCCGACGCAAGGGGAAATTTGGTAAAGAGAGACTTTCACACTTGGGTGACTGACAAAGATTATTCCTATAACTACTCTCAGTATGAAAACCAACTGACAGTAAAAGGTGATAAAGACAAATACAACCCCGGAGAGACGGTTAATTTAGCCATTTATTCCGAGGTGCCGGATCGAGATATTTTCTTATCTTTTGAACGGGGAAGAATGGATCGTTTCCAAATTGTTTCTTTGACTGGGAAGAGTGCCTTGGTTCAAATTCCTCTATCGGCTACTGATTTACCCAATATTTATGCAACGATTTCTTCTTTTTCCGATTTTGCTTTAGATAGCGGCTCAACCAACATTTCTGTCTCGACAGAAGGCAAAAAAATTATTGTTAATCTAACTCCAGACAGGAAAATGTATGGTCCAGGAGATACTGTAAATTTAAACGTAGAAACATTGGATACGGCGGGTAATCCTGTGCCGTCAGAGGTTGCCGTCTGGGCAGTTGATAAAGCCCTGTTTGAGTTAGTCGATCAAAAACCAGGAAAAATTTTTGATACTTTCTGGAAAGAAAGATGGAACGATACTTTGAAAGCCCACTCTCTTGAAGGGATAATTATTCTTGCCGCCGAATCAGGCGGTTGTTTTTCGGGCGAGACAAAGATTCTTTTAGCCGATGGTAAAGAAAAAGCTATCTCCGAAATTAAAGCGGGTGAATATATTTTGACCAAAGAAAAGGAGCAAACCCCTAAATTGGTTAAGGCAAAGGTGAAAAGTGTTCACAAAGCGGAAGTGGCGGGATATTTGATTATAAACAGAGATTTGAGGGTTACGGAGAATCATTTCCTTTGGGTAAATAAAGGGTGGAAAGAAGCAGGGAGTATTCAAATCGGCGACGAGCTTGTCGACAAAAACGGCCAAAAATTAAGAGTTAATTCTCTTGAATGGATAAGAGGGAAATTCATTGTTTATAATTTGGAAGTTGAGAAACACCATACTTTTTTTGCCGGTGGAGTTTTTGCTCACAATCAAAAGGGCGGTGGAGGAAGAACAGTTTTTAAGGATGCTGCTTATTGGAACCCGACCGTGCAAACCGACGGCTCAGGTAGAGCCAAAGTTACCTTTAAATTGCCTGATAATTTAACAACTTGGGTCCTTGCGGGAATTGCCGCCTCAAACGAGACCAGGGTTGGCCAGTCAACCAACGAAATTGTGGTCAACAAGAATGTAATTGTAAGGCCAATTTTGCCGAACATTATCAGAATTGGCGATGTGCTTTCAGTTTCTGCCTTAGTGCAAAATTTCACTGAAGTGGATCAGAACTTTGATGTGAGTTTGGACTTCGATTCTGGGACTATTACAGAGCCGAAACAAACAACTGTTCTAATTAAGTCAAGGGAAACTAAACAAATATCCTGGCAGATTGAACCACAAAAAGAGAGCGAAAAAGCAGCCTTTGTGTTTTCTGCCGTCTCTAAGGAAAATCAGGAAAATTTTGACAAGATTACTTCTGAAATCCCGGTTTTGCAGTTTGGTTTTAGGCAGAAGATTGGTATGGCGGGAGAGGGGAATAAGGAATTCGAGGTCAAGCTATCCCCCGATGTTGATAAAAGCAAAAGCCAGGTTAATCTTTCGTTTTCCTCGAATTTACATGGTTCACTTCTGTCAGCAATGCGTTACCTGATTTACTATCCCTATGGCTGTGTTGAGCAAATAACAAGCGCCTTTGTCCCCGCCGTTGTGGTCAAAGAAAATCCTAGCCTCTTTAAGAATTATCTTGAAGACCAGGATTTGGACAAAATTATTAATGATTCAGTCAAAAAATTGGCAAAATTGCAGAAATCCGATGGAAGTTGGAGCTGGTGGGCACAAAAAGACAGCAATTATTTTGTAACCGCCTATGTCGTTGAATATTTAAGCCGGGCTAAGAAGTTGGGCTATGATGATAATGGAACGCTTTCGCGAGCAATGAACCTCCTGCGAATAAAAAGTAATCTGATCCAAAACAACGAGATACTTAAAACCTATGGTTTGGGTTTTGTTGACGAGAGTAATAGAAAGGGAGTAACAATAACTTATAATGATCCACGCTTAACGGTTGATGTGTTGGCTTTGGGAATAATAAATAACATTAGGAGCGGGAACAATGATCCCCAAACAAACGGCTTAAATCAATTAGTTTCTTTGGCCAAACAGCAAGGAGAAGAAGTTTATTTTGAGAAAGGTTCTCGGGAGAATTTTGGTTCAATTGAGGCTTCGACCGCTCTTGCTGTTAGAGCGATGATTGCCGGTGGTGCGGAAAGAAGTTTGGTTACCAAGGCGGTCCGCTATTTAATGAGGTCTAGACGTTTTGATTATTGGGCAAATTCGTTTGCTACTGCTCAGGTAATCCAGGCGATTGCTGGCTATGCAGGATCGGCAAGTGAGAGCTCCCCGGATTATTCATTTATTGTTTCTCTTGACGGAGAAAATTTACGGTCGGGAAAGGTGACTAGCAGTCAACAAACAATTGGAGAGATTACGATCCCCGGTTCAGAAATTAAAGATTCAGGATCTAAGGTTCTTATTAGTAAACAGGGTGAAGGGCAAATCTATTCCACTCTGGTGATAGATGAATGGCATACCGATAAAAATTCCAAAGCCGAGAGCCATGATATGAATGTTACAAGAGAATATCTCGATAAAGACTATGGCAGCTATAAAATAATTGGGCTTGGCGATGAGGTAACTGTGAAACTGATAATTTCCGGATTAAAAACTGACGAAAACTTTGCTGTTTTAACTGACGAGCTTCCTTCGGGTTTGGTACCGATAAACGAAACTTTTGCAAATGAACAATTTTCTAAGACTTTTCCGTATGATGACTGCTATGTTTCAGAGATTACTAAAAATGGAGTAGTTCTTTCTTTATATAACGTAAAGGAGGGCGAAAACATTTGCCAATATCGCGCTAGGGCAGTAGTTCAAGGTAAGTTTTTAGTTCCTCCGGCAGAGGCTTCTTTAATGTACTCTCCGGAAATTTGGGGTAGAACCAGTGTTGAAACAATAGAAATTAAGGGTTCAAAAAGTGTTACGCCGAGACGACCAAAAGATTATCGGAAACTGGCAGCTAAAAAAGGAATTCTTATTTTGAAATATTTATTAGGAGGGGTAACTTTGTTTGGTCTGGGTTTTGGGATATGGAAATTCTCTAAAAAAAGTAAGAACGTAGATATTCCCCCACCGCCAACTCCACCTTTATCTTAAGTAAGATGAGAAAGATTTTTTGGGCCTTTTTAATCTTTATGGTTTTATTGGTAGCTTCTTTTTTGATTCTGTTTAAGTTGAAATTTCGAGAACCTGTTTTATCTGAAAAACCAATTTTTGGCGGCATTATTCCTCATGATTCCTCAGTTGAGTACATGAATATTGAACTCTTAAAGAAACTGGCGCTACAGAAGCCGAAATTAGTTTTTTTGTTTGGTCCAAACCATTTTGAGAAAGGAAATAATAAGATTACGGTCTTTGAGGGCGATTGGCAGACTTCGATTTACGGAAAGGTAAAAACTGACAAAGATTTTGTCGATAGCCTAGTTGAGAAAGGATTGGCGGGAGTGAATAACGACATTTTTAGTAACGAGCATTCTATAGGGAATAACATGGATTATTTTTACCTTTACCTTCCCGAGACAAAGGTGGTTCCAATTATTTTTAAGAAAAATTGTTCTCTTGGGGAGTTAAGAGCTCTTTCGGAATATATAGCGACAAAGACCAATAAAGACGCTATTGTCTTGACCTCTGTAGATTTTTCCCATTATTTAAGTTATCCCGAAGCTAAGGAGATGGACGAGATAACTATAGCTGAAATGAAAAAATTTAATTATGACGGAATATTGGGTTTCGACAGTAAAAATCTAGATTCCCCGGCGTCAATTGTGACTTTACTTATGTTGGCACAAAAAGAGAGCAGGACTAATATGGAAATTTTGCATTATATAAACTCTGCCCAGCTAAAAAGGTCGGAAGCCGCCCCAACAACAAGCTATTTTTCAATAATATTTTATTGATTGGCATAAGCGATTTCCTGTATAATCAATATATGGCCAGAAGGAAGGGATGGTTAAAAAGACGCTTTAGACTCCGTCTTAAAAAAGATGCTTTATTTTCCATTGCTTATATCTTCTTATTTTGTCTGGCTTTTTTAATTGTTCTTTCTTTTACCCGGGAGGGGGTTGTTCTTTATCAGCTTAATGTTCTTCTGCTGACGGTTTTGGGTTGGGGGGCGATCTTTTTGGTCTTTTTTCTCTTGCTTTCAGGTTTAATGCTAACTCGTCTTAACGTTCCCTGGAATCATGCCAGTGTTCTAACTGGAGGAGCCCTGATGGCAATTTCTCTTATTGGGTTGACCAAGGCCGGCTTAATTGGGAAAATAATTTTTGCCCAAATAGCTTATTTGATTGCACCTGTTGGTGCTTACGTGATTTTGGTAATGAGTACAATTGTCGGTTTCGTTGTCTTTTTTAACACTTCTTTTGATCAGGTGATTTTATTTGTCGTTAACATTTTTAAGGGAATCACAGGAATTTTTGGTCGGGGATTAAAAAAATCTCCTCAATTTCAGGAAAAACCTCTTTTGGGGAATCAAATGATTAAATCCGGAGCAGGAAAAGATGCTCCAAAGGCTGGAGCGGGGAGAGAAACTGAGGAATTTCCGATCCTTGCTGATGTTCCAGGAGCACAATCCGGTGTTTGGAATTATCCGCCTCTTTCTCTTTTGTCAGATGCTTCCGGCGGAAAAGCAGACCGCGGTGATGTTAAAGTCAATGCCTCAACTATCGAAAAGACACTTGATTCTTTTGGTATCTCTGCTCGGGTAGTGGAAGTTAATGATGGTCCGGCAGTTACACAATACGCCATCGAAGTTGCCTTGGGGACAAAACTTTCCAAGATAACAGCTCTTTCAAACGACCTGGCTTTAGCCTTAGCTGCTCCTACCGGACAAATCCGGGTCGAAGCACCAATTCCCGGCCGTTCTTTAGTTGGGCTGGAGTTGCCAAATCGTTCCTTGGAAATTGTTACCCTGAAGCAGATTTTGGGAAGTGAGCCAATGAAAGAACGTCGGAATAAACTTTTGGTTCCTTTGGGATTGGACGTTTCCGGGAAGCCTTTAGTTGGGAACATTGCCAAAATGCCTCATGTTTTAATTGCCGGTCAGACCGGCAGCGGGAAATCGGTTTTGCTCAATTCCTGGATCGCCTCATTTTTATTCAGAACAACTCCTTCGGAAGTAAAATTGATCTTGATTGATCCTAAAAGAGTTGAGTTTACTCAATATGCCGGAGTTCCCCATTTGTTCACACCGGTGATTGTAGAAAAGGAAAAAATTGTTCACGCTTTGGAATGGGCGACTTCGGAGATGGATCGCCGCTATAAAATGTTTGCTCAAGTTGGGGCCAGAAATATCGAGACCTACAATGAAATGTCCGGATTTCAAACTCTGCCCTACATTGTCATTATTATTGACGAGTTGGCCGACATTATCTTTTTCGCGCCGGCAAGGGTTGAAGATGCGATTTGTCGGATTGCCCAAATGGCGAGAGCAACCGGGATTCATTTGGTCATTGCTACCCAGCGGCCATCAGTTGATGTTTTAACTGGTTTGATTAAGGCCAACATTCCCTGCCGAATTTCTTTTGCCGTTTCTTCGATGGTCGATTCGAGAGTGATTTTGGATACTCCGGGGGCAGAAAAGTTGCTTGGCCGGGGAGATATGTTGTACACCCCTCCGGAGCAGGCAAAACCAACGAGAATCCAAGGAGCTTATGTCTCTGACAATGAAATTAAAAATCTTCTCGAGTTTCTGGGAAAAACAGGGGTAAGACCGGTTTATACCGAGGAAGTTACCGAAATCAGCGAAAAAATGGCGTCAGGAATGGGTGGTGGAGGAGAAAAAGATGTTTTGTTTGAGGAAGCAGTCAGAATGGTTTGCCAAGGCAAGAGAGCCTCTGCTTCGCTTTTTCAGAGAAGATTTTCCATTGGCTATGCCAGAGCAGCCAGGGTTTTAGATCAACTCCAGGCAGCAGGAGTTGTTGGCCCAGCAGATGGAGCAAAACCAAGAGAAATATTGATCGAAAACGCCGATGCTTTTCTGGCAGGTCAAGGGTAAAAAATAATCTGAAATCTTCAGAATTTTGTTATCTCGTTAGCTTGTTATCTCGTTTTTGACGATATAACGACAAAACGATATACTCATCTTACTAGAATTTGCAATAAAGTTAAGGTATTCGTATATCCCCAAATTACATTTGAGGAGTACAAACCTGAGTAATTTGGGTATATAGCGATATAACAACAATGAAAACCGTTGGTGAAATTTTATCAGGGAAGAGAAAATCCTTGGGTTTGAAACTGGAAGATCTTGAAGAAGAAACAAAAATTCGTCAAAGATATCTGGAGGCGATTGAAAAAAATGAATTTTCTCGGATTTCGGACAGTACTATTGTTAAGGGTTTTATCCGTAATTACGCCCAAGCCCTTAATTTATCCACTGAGTACGTTTTAGCCGTTTTCCGGCGTGATTTTCGCGAAAACGAAAAAGGACAAGTTATTCCTCGGGGGATTGTTGAACCACTTGACGAAAAGAAGTTTTATTGGACACCAAAAGCAACCTTTGTTTTGGCAATCTTTTTACTTGTCGGCAGTTTTGCCCTTTTCTTTACTAGACAATATTTAAAATTCTCTTCTGCCCCGCCATTGGAAGTCGTTTCGCCGAAAGAAGGACAGGTTTTTAAAGAAAAATTGGAGGTATCCGGGAAAACCGATAAAGATGCTTCAGTCAAGGTCGACGGAACACTGATTTCTATCTCTGAGAATGGGGGGTTCAAAGAAGAAATTATTTTACCTCGTGGAGAGAACGTAGTTACTATTGAGGCAATTAATCGACAAGGGAAGAAAACAGTTGTTAACAGAAAAGTTAAGATTGATTAGTAATTGACAAGAAGTTTTTCAACCCTTAAACTAAAAATAAGGACTGCCCATGCAAATACCCTATATTAACCAGATTCTTCTACTCGCGGTTGTTATTACCCTTACTACCGTTCTTACTATTGCTGGAATTGAAGTAATTCACATTTTAAAAGAACTGCGGGAATCGGTAAAAACATTTAATAAAGTCTTAGATGACAGTCACACAATTACCTCTTCGGTTGCCAAGCCAATAGCCGGTATGTCTGGTTTTATTATGGGGATAAAAAGCGGGGCTGATGTCATCGGTACTTTATTAAGCAAGGGAAAAGGAGAGAAATGAGTGAGAGCGGAGAAATTG
>Ga0210014_1002571_pt1 | contig 12570 bp, 14 predicted proteins | sample CryGeymeta201519_FD_183983 | JGI IMG/M metagenome (GOLD analysis project Ga0210014, IMG submission 183983) | Groundwater microbial communities from Crystal Geyser aquifers in Utah, USA - Crystal Geyser metaG 2015-19 (SPAdes) (version 2) | ecosystem: Environmental > Aquatic > Deep subsurface >...
CACATCCGGCGGCTCGGTTAGCACGCCGGTAACAAGCAGGTCGTACTGGCGGTCGTTGTACCAGGCGATGTGGTGCGCATCAATGGCTGGGATGGAATATTGGTAACGGGCAGCGCCGAGGAAGAGTACAAGGAGCAGAAGAGCAGGGGAGAGAGGGAGCAGGGGTGCAGGGGAGCGGAGGAACTGGGGCGCGAAGGGGAGCAGACGGATGAGAATGGCGGCGAGCAGGGCAATGCCGGCCAGGATAAGCCAGACGGTGAGCGAAAGGTGAACTTGCCGGGCGAGCAGGATGCCGGCCAGGAACGCCAACGAGAGCCACAGCAAGGGCAGTCGTCTGGTCAGGTTGGTTACTTGGTCGGATGGCCGCGTGGTCAAGGTAGTCGCCGGGTCAGTTGGTCGGATGGCCGCGTAGTCGTATTGGCAGCAGGTTGCATGGCGGGACGCCCCTTCGGTATATTATTACTCGTGAAAAACTATCGCAACCGCGAAGATTTTGGTTTGTGGTGTCATTGCGAGCGATTTGTGCGAAGCAATCTCATGGCTTGCGGGGAGATTGCTTCGTCGCAAAGAACGCTTCTCGCAATGACAGCCCGCTTGGTTGCGGCTGGAGGCCGCGCTATGAATACAGCGTTACGATTGTACAGTTTCAGGCAGGAGAAGGCAAGGCTTTTGCGTATTGACGTTTTGCCCATCCGCGCATAAAATAACTCGCATACAGGAGTGCGAAGTCTCCCCCGGCCTAGCCCGCCGGGGCAGTCCGACTGCGCAAGGCGGCGACAGAGTCGCCGCACTCCAAAAACCGAATATCTGGTCAGGGTGCCTTAGCCCCCGGATGGGAAGGCTCAAAGGCGAAGCCGGTGTAAGTCCGGCGCTGTCCCGCAACTGTAAGTACCAGTGTTCAGTGACCAGTAATCAGTGTTCAGTTAGCACCCCCACTGATTACTGAACACTGAAAACTGAACACTGGCACGAGTCAGGCCGCCCGCCCTGGCCGGTTCACCATACTCCCGTGGAAAGGAGGTGGGAACGGCTGCGTTGGATTGCCTCTCCCCCCTCCCCTGTCCTTGTGGCAGGGGATTTTTGTGCCAAAGCGATTGAAATCACCGCTACCAGATCGCGAAGTCCACCTGCGTGGACTCTCAGCCGACGTAGGTCGGCTTCGCGGCTTTTGTTGGTGCAGTTTCAACTGCTGAAAACGAACAATTGAACAATTACCACAAATAAACACAGATTCTGTAACAGGAGATTAATATGTCCCGCAAATTGCTTTTTGCGCTTTTGATCGTTACCTTGTTTTTGGCAGCGTGTGGGCCGTCCGTGACGGCTACACCTGCTCCCGCTGCCACGCAGCCTCCCGCGACCGAACAGCCCACGGCCACCTTGCCTCCCACCGCCGCGCCCATCACGCTGACCGATGGCCTGGGGCGCACGGTGACGCTTGCCAGCCCGGCGCAGCGCGTCGTTTCGCTGGCCGCCTCGCTCACAGAAATATTATTCACGGTGGGTGCAGGCGATCAGGTCGTCGGGCGTGATGAATATTCAGATTACCCCGAAGCCGCCAAAAATGTCACAAGCATTGGCTCAACTTATCAGACCTTGAATACCGAGCTGATTCTTTCGCTCCATCCTGATCTTGTCGTGGCGGCTGGCCTTAACAGCCCGGAACAGATTAAGGCTCTCGAAGATTTGGAAGTTACAGTCTATATGTTCACGAACCCCACCGATTTTGAAGGCATGTACGAACACCTGCACATCATGGGGCAGTTAACGGGTCACGAAGGCGAAGCGGCGGATTTGGTCGAGTCGCTTCAGAAACGTGTGGACGCTGTCGTCCAAAAAGCAGCTGGCGCAGAGACCCCTAAAGTCTTCTACGAGATTGATGGCACCGACCCCGCCAAGCCGTGGACATCCGGTCCCAACACGTTCATGGACGCGATGATTAGCATGGCAGGCGGAATCAACATCGGCGGCGTGTTGGCTGACCCCTGGGCGCAAATCAGCCTGGAAGAAATCGTCTTGCAGGACCCCGATTTCATTATCCTCGGCGACACTGCTTATGGCGTCACGATTGAGTCGGTCGGTCAGCGCTCAGGCTGGGGTGAGCTGACTGCCGTGAAAAACGGCGCAATCTTTGCCTTCGACGACAATCTGGCCAGCCGCCCCGGCCCACGCCTGGTGGACGGACTGGAAGCCCTGGTCGGAATCCTGCACCCTGAGCTTGTGCCTGTTCCCTGATTTTGTCTTTCAGGCTTCCGAAGTCACAAAGACTTCGGAAGCCTTTTTGGAAAAATGCAAAAATCACTTGCCTCGTTTTTGTTGACCATCACGTTTCTTGTTTTTGCCCTGCTCCTCAGCCTCGCCATCGGTTCGGTGTTTCTTTCACCCTCTGAATTAATGGCCGCCCTCACAGGTCATGGCACGCAGCTATCGGATACCATCCTGTGGAAAATCCGTTTGCCGCGCACGGTCTTGATTGCGCTCACCGGCATGGCACTGGGCGGAAGCGGCGCGGCTTATCAGGGACTGTTCCGCAACCCGCTGGCCGACCCATATCTCATCGGCGTGGCTTCGGGCGCGGGGCTGGGTGCGGTGATTGCCATGAGCGTAAAATGGCCGTACACCTTATGGGGGCTGATGGCCATCCCGATAGCGGCCTTTGCAGGCGCGTTGCTTACAGTGGTAATTGTTTATTTGCTCGCGCGAGTTGGGCGGACCACGCCGACAACGAATCTCATTCTGGCGGGCGTAGCCATTTCCTCTTTTGCCGTCTCCCTCATGTCATTCCTCATGCTGCGCTCCGCGGGAGAACTGCACCGGGCGATGAGCTGGCTCATGGGCGGCTCCATTCAATTGGGATGGACATCCATTCTGGCGATGTTCCCTTATCTTGTCATCGGCCTCATAGTCCTGACCTTGGGCGGGCACGCGTTAAATCTGCTTCAGTTTGGCGACGAGCAGGCCCAGCAGCTCGGCCTGAATGTCGCACGCGCCAAAACCCTGATCCTGGTCGCGGCTTCCCTGGCGACGGCTGCCGCCGTGTCCTTTTCCGGCATTATCGGCTTTATCGGGCTGATCGTGCCGCACGTCATGCGCCTGTGTTTCTGTGGAGATTATCGCCGCCTCATCCCGCTTTCGATCGTTGGCGGCGCGGCCGCGCTGCTGCTGTCAGATACGCTGGCGCGCGTCGTCCTTGCGCCTCGGGAGCTTCCCGTTGGCATTGTCACTGCGCTGGCGGGCGCGCCGTTCTTTTTGTGGGTCCTCCGCCGCGCAAAGAATCAAAGCTATTGGTGAAAGGTAAAATGAGCAAAGCGAATCGCAAAAAAGGTCTGGTGATCGTTAATACTGGTGATGGCAAAGGCAAAACCACCGCCGCCCTCGGCATGCTCCTGCGCGCTTGGGGACGCGGAATGAGCGTGGGCATGTTGCAATTCCTGAAAAGCGGAACCGCCGACTATGGTGAATACCATGCCGCTCGAAAAATCGGCATCGAAATTCTGCCTCTTGGCGATGGATGCACGTGGAACAGTAAAGACATGGAAGCGACCATCGCTCTCGCGTTGAGCGCCTGGCAGGAAGCGCAAAAACGTATTGTCAGCAACGAATACAACTTGCTCGTGTTGGACGAATTTACCTTTCCCCTGCATTTTGGCTGGCTGGAAACCGCGCAAGTCATTGACTGGCTCAAAGCCAACAAGCCCGAAGATTTGCATCTCGTCATCACGGGCCGCCATGCCCCTGCCGCGTTGATTGAATATGCAGACTTGGTGACGGAGATGGTCGTAGTGAAGCACCCGTACGAAACGGGCGTCCCAGCCCAGGCAGGGATTGAGTTCTAATGGCACATATTCCTATGTCACTTAAAAAATTGATTACCAAAATCCAACCGCTTGATGAGGCGGCCATGCAATCTGCCCGCGCTCGGCAGGATACGCTGACCAAGCCGCAGGGAAGTTTAGGCAGGCTTGAAGAACTGTCCATTCAACTGGCGGGGATCACAGGCGAGACAATTCCGTCCATCAAAGATAAAGCAATCATCACGATGGCGGGAGATCACGGCGTTGTGGCCGAGGGAGTCAGCGCCTATCCGCAGGAGGTGACTCCGCAAATGGTGTTGAATTTCATTCATGGCGGCGCGGCCATTAACGCGTTGGCGCGTCATGTCGGCGCGCGTGTGGTGGTCGTGGACATGGGCGTCGCCTTCGATTTCGAGCCGCACCCGTCCCTGATCATCAAGAAAGTCGCTCATGGAACGGCGAACATGGCCCAGGCTCCAGCCATGACGCGTGAACAGGCGCAACAGGCCATCCTGGCAGGCGTGGAAGTGATAGAAGCCGAGATCGCGCGCGGGTTGGACATTGTCGGCACGGGCGACATGGGCATCGGCAACACCACGCCCTCCGCCGCCATCGCCGCCGTTTTCACCGGCGAAGCGCCCGCCAAAATCGCCGGGCGCGGCACGGGTGTGGATGATGCAGGTCTCAAGCGAAAAATCAGTGCCATCGAGCGCGCGCTCAAGGTCAACCAGCCTAACCCCAAAGATGGTTTGGATGTGCTCGCCAAAGTGGGCGGCTTTGAAATTGGCGGGCTGGCGGGCGTGATTCTCGGCGCGGCGGCGCATGGCAAGCCCGTGATGGTGGACGGCTTCATCTCCACTGCCGCCGCCATGATCGCGGTGACGCTCGCGCCGCAATGCAAAAATTATTTGATCGCGGCGCACCGCTCGCAGGAATACGGTCATGGCGTCATGCTCAACTGGCTGGGACTCAAACCGCTGCTCGATCTCGACCTGCGCCTCGGCGAAGGCACGGGCGCGGCGCTTGGCATTTCAATGGCAGAAGCCGCCTGCAAGATTCTCTCTGAGATGGCGACATTTGGCGAAGCAGGCGTGAGCGAAAAAGAATAAGAACGGACTCGAAAGTCTCCCGACTTTCGACCCACTGCAAACTCGGGAGGCTTTGCAGTCCGCAAACATTATGAAATCACTTCTGATTGCCTTCAACCTCATGACCACAATCCCCCTGCCCACAAGCAAAGACTGGCAGGGGGGCGACATCGGACGCGCCTCGGTTTGGTATCCAATTGTTGGACTGGTCATCGGCGGATTGACTTGGCTGGCGTGGACGGGCGCGACGCGCCTCTTTCCCTCGCTCGTGGCTGGGATTCTGACCCTGATCGTTTGGGTGGCGCTGACGGGCGGCCTGCACCTCGACGGTCTCACGGATTGCTGTGACGGCCTGCTGGCAAGCACATCCGTTGAGCGCAGACTTGAAATCATGAAAGACCCGCGCCTCGGCGCGTTCGGCGGGATTGGTTTGATTCTGGTTTTACTTCTCAAGGCCGCCATATTGGCAGCGCTCACCCCCGAAACAAGTTTGGGAATCCTGCTTGCGGCGAGTCTCGCGCGCTGGTGCATCCTGCCCGCCGCGTTGCTCCCGCTGGCGCGTACCTCGGGCATGGGCGCGGACTTTGTGGCCGGCTTCCGCCGTTCCTTCATTTTCATTGGCGCGGTATTGCCATTTGGCATCGCGCTGGCATTGGGAACGCGCGGTATATTGTCTCTGCTGGCGGGGGCGCTCGCGGCGGCTTTGGTTCTGCATCTGGCAAAGTCCCGCATCGGCGGCGTGACGGGCGATGTGTTTGGCATGGTGGTGGAGATTGTAGAGGTTGTTTCCTTGCTGGCTTTCGTAACGCGTAATGTGTAATCTGCTTGCTGAATTTTCCATTGAGCATTGCTCATTTCTCCCATGCCCCTCCTCGCCCTCCTCTTTGACCTGCTCCTCGGCGACCCGCCCAACCGCATCCATCCCACCGCATGGATGGGAAATCTCATCCACTGGCTCATGCGCTTTCGTCCCCGCCAAAATCCACTGGCTGAATGGATGTATGGCGTATTCATTCTTTTGGTTGGACTCACGCTGACGGCAGGCGGGGGGTTGGCTTTCTCTTTTCTCACAGGCCATCTGCCCATATGGACAGGAATTTTGTTGAACGCGCTTGCGCTGAAGCTGACCCTTTCCCTGCGTGGCCTCGACTGCGCCGCGGGAGAAGTGCAATCCGCCCTGCAAGCGGAGAACCTGCCCGAAGCGCGCCGCCTGCTTTCGTGGCATCTGGTCAGCCGCGATACATCCCAATTGGATGAATCAAGGGTCTGTGCCGCTGCCATCGAATCAGTGGCTGAAAATGCTTCGGATGGAATTGTGGCCCCCCTGTTTTTCTATGCTCTCGGCGGTCTCCCGCTGGCCTTCGCTTATCGCTTTGCCAACACCGCTGACTCCATGCTTGGCTACCGCGACGCAGAACGCGAGTGGCTTGGCAAAGTCCCTGCCCGGCTGGATGATCTGCTCAATCTCATCCCCGCGCGGCTCACAGGTTTGTTCATTATCCTGGCGGCCTTTCTCACGGGAGCAAACGGCAGACAAGCATGGCGCATCCTGTGGCGCGATTCCCGCCTGACGGCCAGTCCCAACGCTGGCATTCCCATGAGCGCCATGGCGGGCGCGCTTGGCGTGGAACTCGAAAAAGTTGACCATTACTGTCTTGGCAAAGGCTTGTGCGCCCCTGCAACTGCTGACCTCCTCCGCGCCCGCCGCCTATTGTATTTCGCCATTGCTTTGGCCGCCCTGTCTTTCACGCTATGGAGTGGGTATGTCACCCAACGTTGAACCCGTCACGCACGGCGCGCTTGACTTTTCTGAAAAGGAAGTTTTCTCGCAATGAAACTACTCCTCGCCCGTCACGGACAAACCGACTGGAATGCCGCGCAGCGCTTTCAAGGCCAAAGCGACTTTCCTCTCAATGAAACAGGACGCCAGCAAGCCATTGCGCTGGGAAAGCGCTTATTGCATCAACCCATTGACAGCCTCTACGCCAGCGACTTACAACGCGCCCGCGAAACCGCGCGCATCCTTGCCGCGCATCATGCCTGCGAGGTTTACACTGACCCGCGCCTGCGCGAAATCAGTTTTGGCGATTGGGAAGGGCTGACCTATAATGAAATCAAACAGAACGATCCTGCCGCCCTCGCCGCCTGGGAAGCCGATCTCTACAAAACCGCGCCACCCAACGGCGAAACGTTGGAGCAGCTTGCCGCGCGCGTCCAATCCATACTGAGCAACCTGAGCGCGGAACAGGCCGACCAGACCATTCTGCTCGTCGCGCATGGCGGCCCCTTGCAAGTCTTGCTCTGCCTGGCGCTCAATCTACCCCCCGCCATGTACTGGCAATTTCACCTTGCGCCCGCCTCGCTTTCCGAGATCGCCTTCTACCCGGCGGGAGCGATTCTTAATCTGTTGAACGATACCTGTCATCTGGAGAGGATGCATGACCGCCAAAGTGTTGATGGTGCAGGGCAGTAGCTCCTCGGCGGGCAAGAGCTTGCTTGTCACCGCGCTATGCCGCATCTATGCGCGACGCGGTGTGCGCGTGGCGCCGTTCAAAGCCCAGAACATGTCCAACAATGCCGCTGTCTGTCCCGATGGAAGCGAGATAGGCCGCGCTCAGGCGTTACAGGCCGCCGCCGCTGGCCTGAATCCCTCAGTAGATATGAACCCTGTGCTAATCAAACCCGAAGCGGATTCGCGCTCGCAGGTGGTTCTGATGGGTCGCCCCTGGCAAACCCTGGAAGCCAAAACCTATTACGAGAAAAAGGCCATTCCGTGGGAACACGTCACTGCCGCGCTCGACCGTCTGCGCGACTCTTACGATCTGGTCATCATCGAAGGCGCGGGCAGTCCAGCGGAACTCAACCTGCGCACGGGCGATATTGTCAACATGGCAGTGGCGCGCTATGCACAGTCGCCTGTCTTATTGATTGGTGATATTGATCGGGGCGGCATTTTTGCCCAACTGCTTGGCACGCTTTGGCTTCTCGAACCCGAGGAGCGCGCCCTGGTGCGCGGGCTGGTGGTCAACAAGTTTCGCGGCGATTTATCTTTATTTGCTGACGGTGTGCATATCCTCGAACAAAAAGGGGACGTTCCGGTCCTCGGCGTGATTCCGTACCTGAAAGATTTACACCTGCCCGATGAGGATGCCGTTTCGGTAGAAACCGCCTTATCCGTCCTCAAACCTGCTTCCGCTTGTGAAATTGATATCGCCGTTTTGCGTTTACCGCGCATCGCCAACTTCGATGACTTCGACCCCTTGCGCGCCGAGCCAGGTGTATGTGTGCGTTATGTAGCATCTGCCAGCGAATTTGGGAACCCAAACGCCGTCATCCTCCCTGGAACAAAAAGCGTCATCGCCGATCTGGATTGGTTACGCCAAAGCGGACTGACTAAAGCCGTGACGCGTTTTGCTCAACAGAACGGCGCAGTCGTTGGGATTTGTGGCGGCTACCAAATGCTGGGTGAATCTATTTATGATCCAGACCATGTTGAATCAAGTGTAGATGACAGCTCTGGTCTTGGATTGTTGCCCATCACAACGCACTTCTTAAGTGAAAAAGCCACCTTTCAAGCGCAAGCGCGAATCCATTGCAAAAATGGCTGGCTGGCGCCCCTGAACGATTGTGTTCTTAGCGGTTATGAAATTCACATGGGTGAGACGCCGAGTCAATCGTCATGGTTGGAGATTACCCAGCGAAACGGCGAACAGGTCAAAGTCCCGGATGGATGCGTTTCGTCCGATGGACATATCTGGGGCAGTTATCTGCACGGCATTTTCGCAAACGATGCCTTCCGTCATGCCTGGCTGGAGAGTCTCGGCTGGCAACACAGCCATCGGATGTCGTCTCAGGCCGAGTCGTTCAACCAGTCATTGGACGCCCTGGCCAACGCCGTTGAAGGCGCGTTGAACATGGAATTACTGGAGAAAATCGTATGGGCAAATTGACTCTCATCCTCGGCGGCGCTCGCAGTGGAAAAAGTTCCTACGCCGAGCAAATGGGACGCGAATCAGGCAAGCGCGTCCTCTTCATTGCAACCGCCACCGCCGCCGACGACGAAATGCGCGTCCGCATCCAAAACCACCGCGCCGCCCGTCCGCCCGAATGGCAGACCCTCGAAGTCCCCATGAATGTGGGTTCAGCATTAGACTCCGAAGACCCCCGCCTTCGGACGGAGTTCATCATCCTCGATTGCATCACCCTGCTCGTCAGCAACATCATGCTCGCGCTCCCCGAAGATACACCCTTTGAACAGGTCATGCAAAAGGTTCAAGCCGAGGTCGAGGCGCTCCTCGAAGTGCGCGTCAAGATCGGCGGGCAGTGGCTGATCGTCTCCAACGAAGTCGGCCTGGGACTGGTGCCGCCCTATCCGCTGGGACGCATCTACCGCGATGCCCTCGGCTGGGCCAATCAGCGCTTAGCCCGTGCCGCAGACAAAGTCATCTTCATGCTGGCCGGGATCCCAACTGTCATCAAATGAAGAAGCGTCCCGCAGGTTGTCTTCCGAGATTCGACCTGTAAATCAGCAAGCCTGCGGGACGGTGACAACCCAAATGCTTTTGGAAGGCTCTCATGCTCAAAATTCAAGACCTCTCCGTTTTTTATTATCAACGCCAGATTTTGCATGGCATCAACCTTAACGTCCAATCGGGCGAAGTGACGGCGCTCATCGGCCCAAACGGCGCGGGCAAGTCTACGCTGGTGCGCGCGGTGAGCGGCGTTATTCCAGTGGATAGCGGAAAAATCAACAGTAGTGACGACTTCAGTCGTTCTATTGACCTGCTTTCCCTCCCCCCGATGCAGCGCGCCCGCTATCTGGCCGTTGTGCCGCAGGCTGTCTCTCTGCCTCCCGCCTTCACTGTCTGGGAAACGGTGCTGATGGGCCGCACGCCCTACCTCAATTTCCTCGGCCAGACCTCCGCCAGGGATGAAGAGATCGTTCACCTCGCCCTGCAAAAAGTGGATGCGCTCGATCTGGTCGAACGGCGCGTCGGCGAACTCTCCGGCGGCGAGCAGCAGCGCGTGTTGCTGGCGCGGGCGCTGGCGCAGTCCACGCCGATTCTGCTGCTTGACGAGCCGACATCCAATCTCGACTTGCATTATCAGATCAATTTTATGGAACTGGTGCGCGGGCTGGCGCGCAATGATCCTCTGACGGGGGCAGGTGGCTTGGCCGTTCTGATCGCCCTCCACGACTTGAACCTGGCCGCGCGCTACGCCGACCGCGTGGCGTTGCTTGTCCAGGGGGAGATCAAAGCGGCGGGGACGCCGCGTCAGGTGTTGACTCCCGACTTGATCTCGGCGGCGTATCATCTGCCAGTGGCAGTCGTTCCGCACCCGTTTGCGGACGCTCTGCTGGTGCTGCCGGGAGCGGCCAAACCTCCGAGGTCTTGAAGACCTCGGAGGTTTTTGGATTACTTGAGCAATTCGACAAACTCTTCGCGAGTTAAACCTGCGCTTTTGATGATTCTCAGTGTCAGTCCCCGTCCGAGATCGCGGCTATGCCACGGCACAATGACGCGTTGGCCGTCAGATTCGCGCCATAAAACAACGTGACTCCCGGTTTGATGGTCAATCACGAATCCCGCCTTCTCCAATGCCGCAATTGCCTGCCGGGGTGTGACGGTAGGCAGGCGAGGCATCAGGCGGGCTCCATCATCACACTTAATTGGCCGATAAACTGTTCTGTGGGTTGTTCCGATGGAATCGGCTCGCCATGCTTGCGCAGGCTGGCGCAATAGGCTTGGATGGCATTCTCAGCCATTGTGCGCGCCTCTTCCAGCGTACGTCCTTCTGTATAGCAGCCCGGCAAAGATGGAATAGAGACCAGATATTCGCCTTCCGGTTGGCGCTCAATGACGATGGTAAATTTGTATTCGGTCATCCTGAACTCCTTATGAAAATGCATCAGGATTATAGCACGCCATTTAGAACGCGAATGAATCTCCTGGCTTCAGCACATGCGCCTGCGCGCTGGTCTCTTTCTGGACGCGGCTGGCCCACGCGTTGGGGTCTTGGGCGATCAGGTCCCAGGTCCCGAAGTGGATTGGGATGACGTGCCGGGGGGTTAGCAGCTTGACGGCGCGCAGGGCGTCATCCGGGCCCATGGTGTAATTGTCGCCGATGGGGATGACGGCCAGATCCAGCCCTTCCTCACCGATCAGCTTCATATCCCCGAACAGGCCGGTATCCCCGGCGAGATAGATTTTCTTGGCATCGTTCGTGGTCAGCAGGAAGCCGGCCGGGTTGCCGCCGTAGGAGCCATCCGGCAGGCCGGAGCCGTGCAGGGCCAGGGTCAGCTTGAGATAGCCGAAGGGATGCTTGTACCCGCCGCCCAGGTGCTGCGCGTGGACCTTCACGCCCTGTTCACCCAGCCAGCCGGCAATCTCGGCGTTGCTGACGACCGTCGCGCCGGTGCGTTTGGCGATGGCGACCGCATCGCCAACGTGGTCGCCGTGACCATGTGTGACGAGGATGAAGTCCGCCGCAATTTTATCGGCGGTGGTCGCGGCGGCCGGGTTGCCGCTGAAAAAGGGGTCAATCAGGAGTTTGTAGCCGCCGGTTTCCAGTCCGAGGGCGGCGTGTCCGAACCAGGTCAGTTTGTTGGTCATAGTTTCTCCTTGTCTGAAATCAGGCAGCTTGCTACCCATACACCGACTAGCAAGCTGGTGAAATCCATGATTAAGTATAAAACAAAACACGACTCCCAGTCAAATTGATTGGCACAATCTCGAAAAAAAACCTACAGGTGAAGCCAGCCAGCCGCCATCTTACGGCGTGCACACCAACCCGCAGAAATCCAAACTGGTAGCCTTCGCCGAAGGCGATAAGATAATCGTGCTGGCAGAGAAATGACAATATAGCCGTAGGGTGGTCAAAGAGTGCGCCCGGCGTTGCCGGGCGTTCAGCGTTCTGGCCTTCGGCTGCAGGGAAGTGCGGCGCACAATCCCAGCCACAGCCGTTAAAAACGCAGACACTCACAGCGGACATGTGCGGCCAGGTGCGTCGTACATGCTCAAAAGGGGAGACTAACGCTCGACACGCGGCGCAACCCAAACTGCCCAATCTTGCGAAGCAGGGCCAAACGCACCCACCGCTAATCTAAATTGCAAAGTCTGGCCGACGATCCCCGACAGGTCTACGTCCACAGAGCGCAGTGTGCCATTGCAAGATTCATGCCACTCACCCAGAACATAATAAACACTGTCTGATTTGTAACTGAGTTGGAACGACACGCTGCCCACCCCACAGGTGTCATCGGCATTAAGCAAGAAGCCAAGTTGTGCGCGGAATCGGTCACCACTCTGCACCGTATAGGCCGGGAAGAGGCCGTAGATACCTCCATTGTTCACCCATCTGGGATGCGTTTCCAGAATCTTGCCGGGGAGTACTGTACCACCTTCCACCTTTGAGCCCTCGCGGTACATGGCAAAGCCACAGGGATCAGTGTCCGGGCCGCCAAAGGTCAGCACTTTATATAAGCCGGGGCATTCAACCAAGGAAGCACCTTCAGACTCCCACTCTGCCGAAGGCGCCTGGTCTATGAAATTGTAGGCCACCACTGGGCCGGGGGTCGTAGGCGTGGGCGTCGGCGCAACGACAGTGATCTTCGCCCAGTATGGGTTGACAACGAATATGACGCCGGATGCGTTGCGGAATTTCCAGTAGCTCTCATAGGCTCCTGG
>Ga0210014_1002572_pt1 | contig 12559 bp, 9 predicted proteins | sample CryGeymeta201519_FD_183983 | JGI IMG/M metagenome (GOLD analysis project Ga0210014, IMG submission 183983) | Groundwater microbial communities from Crystal Geyser aquifers in Utah, USA - Crystal Geyser metaG 2015-19 (SPAdes) (version 2) | ecosystem: Environmental > Aquatic > Deep subsurface >...
GCCGGGACAGCAATTCTGGAGGGCTACTTAGAAGACACCGGTCGCTTGTGGTGTAACGTGCATAATTGCCTGGTTGGGAACAGTGATAGCCTCCGGAATTCCTCCCGTGGCAATTCTCATCGTGATAAATTCGCCGGGGAGAAAGCGCTTATCCGGGTTGGGTGTGAGCGCCTCAACCACGGCGGTGCGCGCGGTTGGGTCGACAGCGGGGAAGACCGACGTAACCTTTGCGACAATGGGTCTATCGGGGTGTTTTGCGCTGGTCACCATTATACGGTTACCCACCTGAATGTTGTTAAGGTCCTGCTCCGCGACATTGGCTTGCAGTCGGATGGGATCGATCTCAGCAATTCGCAGGATCGGGGTGCCCGGACTGACAAGGACCCCGGGGCTGACGAGCCGCTGAATGACGACGCCCGGCCGAGTCGCGCGGATTTCGGTGTAGCCTCGCACGGTGGTGGCGGCGGTGAAGCCTGCCGCAGTTTGTCCCACCATGGCCGACATCTGCGCCACCTTCGACGATGCGCCCTTCACCTCTGACTCGGCGGAGCGAACCATCGACTTCGTCGCAGTGATGCCCGCCCGCGCCTGATCGACTTTTGCCTGGGTAGCAGAGACTACGGCGCGGTTCTGCTCGATACGAGCCTTCACGCGATCTACCTCCGCCTCGGCTGTTGCGATCATTGTTCGGGTCACATCCACATTGGCCCGATAGTGATGCACGTGAGAGTCCGCGGTTTTGATCATCGCCTGCGCCTTGCGAACCCTTGCCTGAACCTGGTCCACTTTGGCCCTGGCGCTGTCGTGCTGAGCCTTTTCCCGCTGAAACTCCTCCGCCGAAATGGCGCCCTGCTTAACCAATTGCTGTTCCCTCTTAAGTTCTTCGACCCAGTAGGCATAGTCCGCCTGTGCGGCTACGAGGTCGGCCTGGGCGTCGCCTAAATCCGCGCGGGCCGCCTCTGACTCCGCCTCCATCGCGTCAGACTCGTGCTCCATCGCCACGAGTTCTTGACGACTCGCGAGCAGCTTCTTTTCGGCGACAGTCAGTTCCTTCTGCGACTCAACCACCATTGCTCTCGCGCTCTCGACGTCCCGCTGGGCCTCCGATAACATCGCCTGACTTCGGTTGACCTCCGCTTCAGCCTGAGACCGCGCGGCACTGGCTTTTCCTACCTGAGCGGAGGCTTCACGCTGGCCGTGGGCGGCAGCTTCGCGACTGTACGCAGCCTCCCGTTCCCGCGCTCCCAGCTCCACGCTGTCCAGGCGCGCGATCAGTTGTCCGGGCTGCACGCGGTCGCCGGGATAGACCGGCAGCGACACGATCTTGCCGACGACGCGTGGATAGATATCCTCATCGTTCTTTGCGACAACCTGTCCGGTATAGGTGACCGCTGCCTCGAAATCACGACGCGCAATCTTCTCGATGGCGACCGGCGCCGCACCGACAGGAGGTTTCATCGCACTCATATCCATCGCCTGCGCCTCAATCACCGTCATGGAGCCTGGCTTGCGGTACTTCTTGACGACGTGACGTACACCGATCAGAATGACCACCAAAGTCAACGTCCCGACCACAAATTGCCGGTTGAGCAGTTTCCGGGGAGACAGCTTCATCCCTCTCCGGGCGGACATGACAACCCCCAGGAGAACAAGTACGCCTATTCCGAGAAACAAGAAGAGCCGGGATCGCGGGTTTGCTTGCTTCATCCCCGGCATCGCCCTATCTCCTCCGGCGTTCTGCTCCTGCTTGCCCATGTCACTCATGCCTTCGTGGCTGTCCATGTCGCTGCCCGACTGAGCGTGCACGGGAGCCAGCCACACCGTCCCGCCGGGGTGCGGAGCCCACGCTGTCAGGAGCGTCAGGCACAGACTCATCAGAGCAACCGTTATCCTGTCGGATTGACGCGCCGCCTCAAGGAATCTCTCACCTCCGCGGAGAGACTTGGTCGTTTTCTTACATTGATGCTTCAACATCGTTCTTTCCTCCCTGCGTACAATCAAAGGGCAGTGGGTTGAGTCTACTCCTCATGCAGGTGCAATGAGAAAAGAGCACTCGATCCGAGAGGAGAGGTGTCCCCTCCCCAGCACTGCTAATGGTCCTCGTCGTGTCCATGGCCCTCGTGGGCATGGCCAATCTTAGCTTCCAAGAACATCCCGCATTCCGAGCATTTTCCTGGTTTGTCCCGTTTCACTTCAGGATGCATGGGGCAGATGTAAGTGACCTTGGTTCCTTCCGGCGCTTTTGCCTGGAGGAACATTCCGCACTTTGGGCATTTCCCCGGCTTGTCCTGCTGGACGTCGGGATGCATCGGACACGTGTACGTGATATTCGCGGCGTCCGTGCCACTTTCACTGCCGGATTCCGGCGTCGCTGCCGGCGCTTCCGGCGGAGTCGCCATCGGAGGGGGAGCCACTCCCCCTTCTGACGACAAGTTGCTGCTGTTCTTGCTGCACCCCCACAGGGCGAAAGCTGCGATTCCGAGCAGCAGTCCCAGGATTGTTACGCGTTTCAACATCTAACCTTACCTCCAATCAAGTGTTTCCCTCGGCGGGATTCATCCATTCACATCGCGGGCGGCGGTCTCTTCGTTACCTTCGGGTGCATCCCGGAATTACGGAAAAGCGGATACATCGATTTTGTCGCCGTAGGATAAAGCTCCAGCTTTGTCAGTGGCAGACCTCTTTCCCGCAATTCCAATGTGTATCTGACAAAGCTGGAGCTTTATCCTACGGCAATCTCCGTAATTCCGGGATGCACCCTTACCTTTTGCGTATCAGTGAGTATGTCGATGGCCACCTCCTTCATCGCCCTCGTGATGGTCGGGAGAGGGAGTGGCGGTTTGGTGATGTTCCTCCGCCTCGGCAGGCATTTCAGTTTCCGCAGGGGTTTGCATGTTCTCGTGGTGACCGCCGGGAGACGCGCCACCGTGGTGATGAAACACTTCTTCAGCAGGCGCCACGAGGGGCACGGCGATTCTAACGGCCGCCCCCTCAACGAACACCATGCGGCTCCCAATATCCGCCGTTTGCAGGATCAGCAGCACGGTGACGGCCAACACGGCCACGAACGCCCACATACCTTTGGGTTGCGACTGACTCTGCCAAAAGCTCCAGAGGGTGAGGGCCCCCGCAAGCCCGAGGGTCATCCATCCTACTGCCTTGTGCGTTTGCATCATGGCATGTATCGTCGCATTGTGAGGGAAGGACTCCTGCGCCCCCAGACCAGTCAGAAAAGCAAGCAAAACGCCCGCAGTGCCCAGATAAAGGCACGTTCTGCCAGCGCCCGAGAAGAACGGTTTCTTCAGAACCGCTCCGAGAAAGTATAGCAACAGTGCGCTGGGGAACAGCGCGATAGGGAAATGAACGAACATGGGGTGGACATTGTAGACCTCCCGAATTCCCTGAAAACCCAAGTGACTGAAATTCATGGCGTCGCTCCTTCGTTCTCAATGCATCATACGGGGGATTCGAATTGCCAGACCATCCCCTCAGGGACATATCCTGAAGGAAAGCTGCGTGGGCCGCCGCCTGCGGTATGCGCACGAAGTGCGGTGGGATAGTGTCTATTTATCGTTCATCCCCTGCGCAAATCGTTGCAGGTTCTGGATTAGACGGTTTGAGGAGGGGCGCGAAGGCGCCTGGGTTGTTTAGTGTTGGATTGCAGGAGTAAATTGGGATGTTGAGCAAGTGCGAGCGCGGGCCCTATTTGGGGGACGATGAGAATGGGCCCGGGGACGTGTGCGCCGACGCTATCGTTCGTCCGTTCACATACGCGCTTCTCGGGAAGGGGATAGCACTCGTCGAGAGGGGCCCGGGGGGAAGCCTTCAGGGCGCAACCGCAATCTTTCCCTGGGGAGGCGGCGGAGTCGCAACAGCAAGAGCCACCGGATCCCGAACTCGGGCAACGCACTGAGACGGCGCGTAATTGCCCATTTTCCCTTGGGCAGCAGAGGCGCATCGGCGCAATTACTGCCACCGATGCCACCCACACCAGCAGCAGAAGCAACGCCGTTTGCGCCCTGATTCTACAATTGCCTTGCAGGTTCATTCTGTTTTCTCTCCGAGTGACTTCCGACCATAGTATGCGCTATGAATGCTCAACTGTCAAGCGCCACAAAACATCCGGGTGCAAGTCAGATTTGTGAGAATCCACCCCAGCCGGAACCATAGGCGCCTATAATTTCGAAACCGACAGTGATTGTGTAACGGAGTTCGCGGTTTGTCGGTCCTGAGTGAGTTCATGCAACAACCCCCATCCTCGAACCCTTTGGGTTCGCGAACCCTTTGGGTTCGAGGATGGGGGTTGTTACTGTCCCCTTTCACTCGCGTAAGTCTTTCCAACCTCTCGTTTACGCCTGCCCGGCCCCAGGGAGCTGATTGCCACCACGCATCACAAATCTTACTTACACCCGAAACATCCGGGTGCAAGTCAGACTGGTGGCAGCCGACATTCCCGTAAGGGCGTTTCGCGGTGGGCGCGTCGGCCTGCCCGGCCAGGGAGACCGTCCCCCATACAAGGCATCTTTCACTCCACTGCCGCCATATCATTGGTGACGACGATACGACCCAGCCGGGCGTCCTTCGACAACTCGTCCAATGTCAGTTCATGGCGGCCTGCGGTGAGTTTGAGGACGGCTACCCGAACCCACGCCCATGTGCCGGCGGATCCCTCCAAGTCGCCGACCGACTTGCCATCAACCTTAAGGATGGCGAGTTGCCCTTTTCCTGCGGCGCGAACCCAGATCGCGAAGCCACCTTCGTGGGGAATGTCTATTGTCCACGTCGCGCTTCCAGGTCCGCGGAGATATTCGCGCTGAGGGGGGCGTCCGTTCGAAGCAAGTGACGCGCCGGCGGCCAGCGTTGCCTGCTGCACATCCCCGCGGAGATACGCGCCACTGTCTTCCGTGGATTCTGTTACGCGAGACAGAGACACATCATCGAGGTACAGTTCCGCCTCCACCGCCTCGCGTGAGTTCGTGTTGAGTGCGAGGTAGTTCCCTGTATTCCATTCGGGGATAGTCCCGTCCGCAGACAGTTTCTGCCAGGCGCCCATGCGATTCAGGTCGTAGGCATTGGTAATCTGTCCGCCGCGTGAGCCGTGAACGTCTCGGTAGGTGACACGCAGCGATGGCGCTGGGGTGCCGGGGCTGAGCTTGTCAACTCGCAGCCAACAGGTGAGACGGTAGTTCACTTCGGGTTTCAGCCACGTGATCTCCGTCGGGTCCCCGCCAGTATCGTAGCGTGTGTTGAAGTATTCGTTTTGTCCCCTCAACCGGCCGCGCCACATGAGGGATGCCGCGCCGGAATGCTTCACATTCGTCGTGCGAACCATCTCCCCGCCGCGCGGCGTCCATCCGGCGATATCTTCTTCAAAGTCCGGGTTGGGGACATTGGTGGGCAGCAAGCGACGCGCGGGGTTCTTTAACTCAGCCTGAATTTTCGCGAGGTACGTGGCGAAAGGACTGCCGGGCAGTCTTGCGAATTGATCCAGTCCCTGCACCAGCGAGCAGAGAGAATAGGCGCTGTGTTTTCCCACACCGCCGATCGTTTGCCAGGAAGCCGCGAGGGACTGCCGGAGAATCTGGTTGATTTCTTCGTTCTTCATCCGTTGAGCGCCGAAGGCAAGCCCTTCCAGCATGATGGCGATGGAAGCCGGCCCCGCTCCCGATTCCGGGCAAGAGGTGTAGTGGAAACCCATTACGTCCGGTTCCCACATAGTATCGATGATGAACTTTGCGATGCCGGTGATGGCTTCCGCGGCTTGCGGGTCGCGGGTGGCATCGTAGTACATCTTCAGCCCCGTCATCAGAACGCCCAGCATAAAACCCGCTTCGCCGAAGTGTTTCTTTTCACAGTTGCAGTGGCCGGTTGGCAGTTCATGATAGTAGAAACCGCGACCTCCGGTGGCCGCTGACTTCTCCTGCACCTTCCGCATCATCAGACGCGCTGCGTTAAGGTAGTACGGATCCCGCGTCGCGTTGTAGGCGCCCATGACGAGAATGGTCATCCAGCCTGGCTCGCGGGCGTTGCCGAAGTCGAAGTTGGTCGTCTGCGGTCCGGCAGCCCAGTCGGAAATCAGCTTCGCCGTCTCCCAGGATCGTCGGTCGCCTCCGAAGAGGAAGTGCTCGCAAAGTCCCTGTGCCCAGATGTGTCCTCGATTATCCGACCACCCGGTACCGGCGTATCCTTTCATGTCCTTATACTTGTTGTCGTAGTAGCCCGCGGTGTGACCGATGGAGTGAATCCACTGCTGGCCGACGCGACGATCGTCGGTGGCGTGGTGACGCGTGTCCACGTCGCCTTCGTGGAGGGCCGCCTCTGCGGCGCGGTGGAAGAACACCGCGTCTCCCGTTCGAGCGAACTGGGTCAGCATGGCGTGGGCCATGTCGTATTCCAGATTGCCCCAGTTCCATGCGCGTTCGCCGTACCAGTCGCCGAAGTTCATTATTCCGTATTCACGCTGAGCGGCGCGTCTCCCGAGCACGTTCTCGGCTGTCGCTTTCAGCGCCTCGTCATAGCCGGGGAATTGATCCCGCGCGGCCACCGCCAACCCACGCAATGCGCCGGTCTTCTCGATGTAGTCCGGCGGACAGGAAGCCACCGGCGGGTCGCCAACAAGTGAGTCTGCCTCTGGCAATGAGGCTGGTGCCAACCACAGCGTGTGCGTCTTGCTGAATCCCTGCCGGAAAGCGTAGTTGCCGTCGCGCAGATGGAAGTAGAGCTTGTCTTCATCGAGCCGACCTGCGTAGAAACCCGCGGGCAATGCCGGACAAATCCCAAGCGCCAATCCTTCCCCGGTGGCGCCCACGGACTTCGGATACTGCTCCCAGCAGTGGCGCACAAGCAGCCGCGCCCCGCCGCACTTGACCCCGCCGGCGAGACGCTTTCCCTTCCCAGTGCCCGGTTCCACCACCCATTCGCTGTCTTCCCTCTGGATGACCCGCTGCCCCGTGGTCAGTGTCAGCGGCGCTCCGTCGGTGAAGACTGTTGGTTGACCGATCAGTCCATCGAAGCGCAGATCAAGCTGACGGAAGGAGGTCATCTCCTGCGTCGTGATGTCATTGGCAAACGTGTAGTCGCAACGAAGGTAGGGCTTCCCCGCAAACGCGTACCACCGCATCACGTATCCGAAGTGGGACTTGCCATCCGTTGACCGGTGGTGCCCGTCGATGCGAACAACGGTCCGGATTGGGCCCTGCTCCTCCACGACCACAGATTCTGGTGTGGCGGAATAAGTGACGCCGTCTCCGGCAATGAGCGCGGCGCGCGGCAGTGGCATGTCCTGTGTTCCGAGTCGAACGATTCCTGTCCCGTCCGTCCGCCCTTCGATGGAAGCCGATGCGCCAATAACCCGAAACGACTTACCTTCAACCTTCACCGTCGCGTGAGGCGTGGGTGATGTTGGGCGGACTTGCCGCCCGTACTCAAGGGTAACCTTGCTGTCTAACTTGGGGGCAAGGAAGGAGACCCGCAACCAACAGATGCTGCCATCATCGTAGCGGGAAACCACTTCCGGCTGGAACGACAATGCCCCCCCATCGCTCACCAACCGGAGCGCCTGCGCAGAGAAGACAACACCACGAGCGAAGGGAACACCGACGACCACGGGAGGAGAATCCAGCTTCCATTCGCAACGATCGATCTGGAGCGGAATTCTGCCCGAGGCAGTCGCAGCGAGGAGAGTCGTTCGCGGCAGTGAAACGCTGCCCGTCTCCGTGGTCACTTCTTTCCCGGCCGCGTCGGTGGCGTGGACGCGGTAGTAAAACGGTTTGCCTGCCTGCCAGGGAACGTCAGCCCGATGGTTATTGGCAAAGCCGCGGCCTGATTCGCGCGCATTAGTTGAGCCGCGCAGCGAGGAGGAGTCTTCCTCAACGCGTTCGCCCAGCGTCGGCGCGGCGCCATATTCCACCCACCCCTTGCTGGGCACGCGGGTGGTCCACCGTACCTGCGCAATGGGGCCGGTTCCTGTCTCGATGGCCCTTGTTGCAAGATCATCGACAGTCCAGTCCTGGGCTTCGCAGATCGGCGAACCGCCGGACAAAAGCAGCAAAACTACCAACACTCCTGATCGGGTATGCATCGCCCGCAAGCCTCCCGTTTTTTTCTCAAGTTCATGGAGTTGCTTGTTCGTTACACTCTCCGGTGGGAAACTCGGCTGTTTAGAGTAGTTGCCTGAACCGGTCGATGGTTAGACCGGCAGGCATCCTGCACTATCCCAGCCATGGTGAGAGCGTCCACCGGGTTGGCTCGAGGGATCGTAATAATGCGGTCCCCATCGGTCATGACGATATGCTTGCCTTGCCTGGCAATCCAAAATCCAGCTTTCTGGAAAGCGCCCACGGCGCAGAGGTGATTGACTCCTGGCAGCTTGGGCACTGCTCACACCGCGACTTCCACATAACGGAATTCTTGGTTCTCCGCCAACTCCTCGACGACCTCGAGATATTCAGCAATGGCCGCACGCATGTTCTCCAAGGCTTCATCTTCGGTATTCTCCTGAGACCAGCAACCGGGAAGCCCGGGACATCGCACAGCATATCCCTCGTCCGTATTGAAGATGTTCACCTGTCCATCAACCTCCTCACGATCCTGCACGCTTCTGCGACGCGGTCTTTCATGGAACCGTTGAGGGGGTTGGTGTCGCGAAAGATCAGTTCCACGAAATTATCCTTGGCGATGTCGAGTGTCTCCCGGATATGCGCCTCGAATGCGGCGGCGTCGAAAGTTGGACTGCAGAGCTTCAGCGGGTGAGGTTTGCGGGAGAGCACGACGTTCCTGCCGACGGACGCGGCGATGGACTCCTGATCGCACCACGGCGACACGGTCACTTTGCGGAGGTTTTGGAACTGCTTCAACACCGGCCACTGAGCGTGGACTGGCTCGCAGCACCCGTAGTAGACCAGTCCGTACCGGTCGGCGGTGCGTCGCTGGTAGGGGTGGATGAACTCGCCGTACTGCTCCGCGGAAAGCCCAACCGATTCCTGCGCCTCGTGGAATCCCCAGCAATCTTCGGGAGAGAAACGATCACCCCCGACGACTGACCGTCGGGGCAGCTCATCGGTGTAACCGCAACTGCCGGACCCGACATAGAATTCGCCGTGGTTGGGTGTGATGAGCTTCTCGGCTTCCAGCCAGTTAAGGAACTCAATTGATTCCGTGGCGATGAAATCGAAGAATTGGTGGACGTTCTCCGGCTGCTCGATCATCGCCACATAGAAGTTGTCCATGCCCATCCATGTCACGGCCTTGTGGGCGAGGCCGGTTCCTGCACTGAGCGTGTGGGGACCGATGATTTTCACCGGCAGGAGATCGCCAAACGCTTTCTCCGCCATTTCGACCCGTCGGTAGGTTTCCTCGCGGTTCACCGAAAACTCGTCACGCCGCAATTGCTTCAGCCCATTCGCCAAGTCGGCCAATGGTTCGTTGGTTGCGTAGCCGAGAGGCCGCCCGGTGGAGTCGGGCACTTTTTTGATTTTGAGGTCGGGGCACATGCTCGGACGCGAAACCTGCCAACTCACGCCGCAGTATGGTGGGAACACCCGGTCGTCATCGATGAGCCGGTGGTTGGTGATGGCGTGCAGCAATTCCAGTTCCATGTCGCGTTCCACCTCGCCCTCGCACCGAGTAGGAGGTGTCAGGTCCGCAAAAAACGACCCGTTGTCCTCGATCTGAAACGGCACGGTTCGTTCTTGCAGGCGGTTGCTCAGCCGCCAGATTTCACGCCGGGCGTTCATGGTGTCGCTGTTGACAATCGCGGCATACTCCGCGGCGAGAGAGCGGAGACGGTTGCGGTCTTGGTATGAGGTCATGGTGTTCCTTCTCTATGTGATGGATGGAGGGGCGAGCGGGGGGGCAGAAAATGGGATTCTCTTACCTCACCCTCATGAACATGTTCCCCGGCAGTCTGCGCGCGTAGCCTTTCATCTCGAGCATCATGAGGGAGGCGTTGACTTCGGCAGGTGTAAGTTTAACTGCGCGGGTGATATCGTCGACATGCTTTTCTTCCCGGCCCAGTCCTCGCAGAACGGCAGTCTCGTTGGGTGAGAGGTTGGCGGCCTCCTGCGGTTCCTTTTCTTCGCCGAAGTTGAGGGACGTCTGTTCTTCCTCCAGTCCAAGGGCGCGAAGAATATCATTCGCATCTTCAACGAGGGTGGCGCCTTCTTTGAGAAGCCGATGCCCGCCACGGTTATTGTTGAGCGTCACGTTGCCGGGGACGGCGAAGACTTCCCGCCCCTGCTCCAACGCGCAGTCGGCAGTGATGAGCGCCCCGCTGGCGTCGGGCGCCTCGACGACGACCACGCCCAACGACAGGCCGCTGATGATTCGATTCCGGGCGGGGAAGTGCCATTTCTCCGGCGTCGTTCCGAAGGGAAGTTCGCTGAGCAGCGCTCCTCGTGTCACGATCTCTTCTCGCAGCTTTGAGTTGGCTGCGGGGTAATTAGCCTCCAGCCCGCAACCGCAGACTGCGATGGTTCTTCCCCCGGCGCGTAAGGCGCCGCGATGGGCTTCCGTGTCCACGCCCAACGCCAGACCAGAGACTACCGTAACGCCGTAGCGCGATAGGTCGGCCGCGAGTCGCTCGGAAATGATTCGCGCGTAGGTGGACGCGCGGCGTGTTCCCACGATGGCGACGGAGCGGAACTCGTCTGACTTCAGTTCTCCCCTAACGAAGAGCAGCGGAGGAGGGTCGTGGATTTCCTTGAGTTGCTGGGGATAGGAGGAATCATCCCATGTCACCATCCGGATGCCCAGCTTTTCCATGAGGCTGAGTTCATTGTTCCAGTCGGTCTTTGCTGCCACTTCACGGATGGCGTCAACATTCTCCCGGGTCACGCCCTCAACACGGAGGAGGTCGGACTGTGGAGCTCGAAGAACTTCTGCGGGAGAACCGAAGCGGAGGAGCAGCGCGCGTTGCTTTCGCGGAGAGAGGTTGAGCTTGTTGAATTGAAGCCAGGAGTTGCCCATGGGTCGATGCGGACTCTCCGTGTCCGGTAGACTTTCGCGACCGCCGCCATTGTCCGCGTTGCCTCCGGGATTAGGGGAGAGTTACTCTGTGGACTTCTCGCCTTCCGAGAGCGCCTGCGGCGTAGCGACCGAAATCTCGCCCTCAAGCGCGCTCGCGGCCTCCGGGGCACGGGAGAGTTCGAGAACTTTCAACGTAAATTCGTGAATGCGCCCCTCGTAATCCTGGAGGCTCTTCTCGACGTGGCGAAGCCGGTCTCGCGTCTCACCAATCTCAAGTTCCTTTGCCCGCAGTTGCTTCCTGAGAAACCGGCTGCCTTTCAGCGAACAAAGCCACGAGATCACAGCCGAGGCCACGGCGCTCCCCAATATCAGCGCCCAGACGGGAACGGCCACAGCCTTGTAGCCGTCCCCGTAAAATAGCCAGTCGAAAAAACCAGCGGGGACAATCTGGAAGTCGATGCTGTTGCCCAGATTCGCCCATGCAAAGAAAGCAAACACAATCGCCAGTAGCAGCGCAAGAACAAATCCCATCTTGTTTTCCTCCCTGTGGAAGTGATCGTTGGGTTTCCGTTTTTCCTGTATTGGGTGCGTTCCTAAAAGGGCATCCCTATGCCCGGCCCTGTATCCGTCGTTGTGGAGGTCTTTCCCACGGCGTCCGGTGGCGGCAGTTGATTGTTGATGATGAGCTTGTACTGGCGCAACAGTTCGTTGCCACGCCAATCCTTCGCTGAAAGTCCGATGGTGTATCCTCCGTCTGCGATGGCCCGCATGGCAACACCGGGAACGACCTGGGGACCAAGGCTCGACTCAACGATTCCCTCAACGGAGTTGTAGACCAATTCCTTTGGTTCGTCGTTCATGGTCAGCCCGATGGACGACGGATCGACGCCGCTGCCCAAGTCCGTCAGTGTAACCGAGAAGAGAATGGGCGGGACACCACGGAGTTGCGGAATCGGGTCCGGGTCGGAAGGCGTTGCTGGATCGAACGAATAGTAGACCATGGCTCCGTCGCGGGCTTTCAGTTTGACACGCGCATCTGTTGTCTCCGGGGCCGCGAGGTCCATTCCCCAAGGCTTGAAGCCGTAGAGAGCGCCATTGTCGCCAACGATGTAGAGAGACCCCCTCGATACCGTGGGCGACGCCGCCACGTGATTCCCGCCCTTGGAGAGCCACTCAATGCGGTATTGCCAGAGGGTCTTTCCGTCGTCAGCACTGAGCGCCAATACAAGTCCCTTCGTTGTACCCACCAGAATCGTGTTCTGCACAATCGTCGGAGTGGACAGCACCGGCAATCCAAGGTTGACTTTCCATGTTGTTCGTCCCGATCGCGCGTCGATCGCGTAGAAGTCTCCGTCCTTGGTTCCCACATACACGTTGCGGTCATCCATGGCCGGAGACGAAAGAATCTCCCCGTCGGTTGAGATTCTGTGCTGGACCCTTCCGGTTCGCCGCCGCAGGCCAAACAACAGCTTGCCGTTCGTCAGCCAGATGTAGTCTTCCCCGATTGCAGGCGACGACGACTTCTGTCCACCTCCGGGGATAGGCGTTCTCCAATAGGGCTTGCCGTCTGCTTTAGCGCAATAAAGATTGCCGT
>Ga0210014_1002587_pt1 | contig 12518 bp, 10 predicted proteins | sample CryGeymeta201519_FD_183983 | JGI IMG/M metagenome (GOLD analysis project Ga0210014, IMG submission 183983) | Groundwater microbial communities from Crystal Geyser aquifers in Utah, USA - Crystal Geyser metaG 2015-19 (SPAdes) (version 2) | ecosystem: Environmental > Aquatic > Deep subsurface >...
CCGAGATCGTCCGCGATATCGTAACTTCTGAGCGAATACGCCGAAGCGACCGCGTCCTGCTGTCCCATGCGTTGCTTCATCTTCTGGCTGGCGCGACTGCGCTCCCACAGACCGATGAGCCAAAGTCCCGTGAAGCCGCGGCGGGCAAGCGTATCGAGTTCCTCGTCAGGGACTTGATCGAGATGCGAAATGTCGCGCTGGTATTTCTTCGAGAGTTGGTCGAGCCACACGTAGGCGTTCTTGGCAATGAGAACCAGCCGCGGCATCCACTCTTTGTCGGGACTGTAACGCTCATATTCGGGATAGCCGAAATAGGTGGGGACTTCGGCGGTGGGCTTGAAATCCACGGGGCCGCGCTGGCGGATGGCATCCTCGCGCACGAAGTCCATGCCGCGCAAAAGTCTTTGCGCAAACTCCTCGCCCAGAATCCCACCCCATTTTTTGACGATGAATTCAAGTTGACCTTCCAGCGAATATGGCGAAGCCAGCGCGGGCGCACGCAAAATATCAATCAGCGATTCGCCGCGACCTTCAACTTTTGATATTTGACGGAAGTAATCCCCCAACTCGCCGATCATTTTCTCGTAGGCTGTTTTCTCCAGCGGCTGGTCGTCGAAGAGTTCTGTCAGCGGCGTCGCGGCAGGGTTGTGGTTGTGCAGGTTGACGAGCAACAATTCTTCCAGAGTATGCCCCCCTCTCCCGTGTTCGTCGGGAGAGGGGCCGGGGGTGAGGGCAGGGGGCGCGGACTCCAACGTCTCCTGACGTTGATCCCCCTTCCAAAGTCTGGAGACTTTGGAGTCCGAGTCAAGCGCGAGATACTCGTCAGGAGTCACCTCCCCCTCATACACCGGCTTCGTGGGGAACTCGGAGACAAACCTCACCTGGGTATCGCGCACGGGAGCCGCGCCCAGCCTCAAGTCGAGGAAAGAGGCGGCGGAGGTCATCTGCGCGGGAGGCGCGTGACGCGTCAACAGAATCCGCAGGGCCTCGTCAATCAGTCCCAGCGCGTACAAATCCCCGGCAGGGACATTCATCTGCGCGGCGATCTTGCGGGCCGAGGCCAGGTCGGGGAAGCGCAAACTGTCGAGCGCGTAGCGGTCGCGGGCGTGGCGGGAGAGGCAACGGTTGGGCATGGCCCAATGATACCGCAAAGCCAACGGCGGGTGTTTTGGAGTATACTTTTGCGCGCATGCCTGCATTCACTTCGGAGTTCGTCACTTTCCTTGCCGTGTTGTTGGGAGCCGTTTTTTACCTGGCGGTTCTGTTCAGCGCGTTCCGCCGCCGCAGCGGGCAGGAATTTTCGGCGATTCTGGTGGGGTTGTACGCGTTGGTGGCGCTGGCGCTGCAGGTGGGCGATGCCTTCTGGCGGGGCGGATTTTTCCCGCAGATGGACGAGCGCGGATTTTTAGGCCTGGAAATTTTCGGCACGCTCTTTCTGGCGTTTTTGCTGGTGCTGGTGGTGCGCGCCTTCCTGCGGAGCGAAGGCTGGACCTGGCTGGTGGTGGGCGTCCTGTGGGCGCTCGGACTGGCCGCGCTGGATGCCCAACTGTTCAACCTGCCCGCCGTGATCTGGACGAACGGGGTGGTTCAATTAAAGAACGACGGGCTGTCCCTGGCTTGGGCTATTTTGGGCTGGCTGGTTTTCATGGGCGGCGTCATCGGCAACCTGCTCGGCGCGCGGCGGCAATTGCGCCAGCCCCTGCACCGCAACCGGCTTTCGTACTGGTTTCCGATCCTGGCGCTGCTCGTCATTAACGATTTGCTCGTGCTGGGCGGCGCGGCCATGTTGGGCAATCCCCTGCGGCTGGCGGCCGTCATTGTGATCGGGTATGTGACGCTGACCCATAACCTGCCCGACTCGCGCCTCATTTTGCGGCGGACTCTCATTTACATTATCACCACCCTGTTGATCGTGGCCTTTTACCTGGTCGGTACGCTCGGCGTCCAGCCGCTGTTCCGCTCTGTGTCCAACTACAATCCGCTGGTGACCGGCGCGGCGATTGCCATCCTGTTGGCGCTGCTCTTTACCCCCCTGCTCGGCCTGGTGCAGCGCCTGGTGGATAAATTCCTGCGCATCCAAACCACGGACGTGGGGCGCACCCTGAATCAATACAGCGAATCGATCAGCAACATCCTCGACGTGCAGCGACTGGCCAGCGTGGCGGTTGGCATCATCATCGAAGCGATGGGACTCCAGCGCGGCTTTCTCTTCCTGGTGGATACGGAGACGGCCACCGGCGGGCGCCGCGTCTACCGCCTGCGCGCGGCCCGCGCCAGTGGCGAGCGCCAGATCCTGCCCCTGCTGCTGGACGAGGATCATCCCATCGCCCAGTACCTGGCGCGGGATGGAAAGACGCTTCCGCAATTCGACCTCGACCTGCTCCCCGCCTTCCGGGATATCACCCCGCTCGAACGCGAATGGTTCGACCGCCTCGAGACCGAGGTCTACGCGCCGATCTTCGCCAACCGCCGCTGGATCGGAATGCTGGCGCTCGGCGCGAAACTCTCCAGCCAGCGCTTCAGCGACGACGACCTGGTGACGGTCAGCGCGCTCGCCAACCAGACGGCGGTCGCGCTCGAAAACGCGCGTCTCGTGGAAAACCTGCTCAAACTCAACAACCGCCTGAGCCAGGCCTACCGCGACCTGGACAAGGCCAATCACGACCTCGAGCGCCTCGACCAGACCAAAAGCGATTTCATTTCCATCGCCTCGCACGAACTCCGCACGCCGCTGACGGTCATCAAAGGCTACACCGAGATGTTGCTCGAAGACCGCAACCTGGACGACAACTTCAAACAGGTGGTCGGCTCCCTGCACAAGAGCGCCCTGCGCCTGCACGAGATCATGGACTCGATGTTCGACATCGCCCAGATCGACGCGCGCGCCCTGCAGCTCCACGTCCAGCCGGTGGACACGGCCGCGCTGGTGCGGGACGTTTGCAACGGACTGAGGAAACCCCTCGCCGACCGCAACCTCTTTCTGACCCTCGACCTGCCTCCGTTACCGACGGTGAAGGCCGACCCGAACATCCTGCGCAAAGTCTTCTCGCATTTGTTGAGCAACGCCATCAAGTTCACCCCCAACGACGGGAGCATCCGCGTCACCGGGACGGTCGCGCCGCCCAGCCCGGTTGACCTGCCCAACGGCGGCGTGGAAATCGTCGTCACTGACACGGGCGTGGGCGTGGACCCCGAATTCCGCGATATGATCTTCACCAAGTTTTACCAGCCCGGTGAACTGAACAAGCACGCCACCAGCCAGAGCCGCTTTAAAGGCGGCGGCGCGGGGCTGGGACTGGCGCTCGCGAAGGGCATCGTTGAGGCGCACGGCGGGCGCATCTGGGTGGAAAGCGCCGGCCACGATGAAGTCCATTTCCCCGGCAGCCAGTTCCACGTGCTGCTGCCGCTGTCCAAACGGGATGAAGGCAAGACCATCCCGATGGGGGGCGCGGTGAACACGCAACTCGGACAACCGAAACGGTTTGGGGGTGAGTGAGCGGGGGTACACTAATGCCCGATTTTGCGCCGAAGTCGGAGACTTCGGACTCCGTAACTAAGAACTCGTGTAAAAATAAGTTCCGTGTTTTGTCAGCAGTCCCACAGGGATGCTTCGCGATTGCACTGCTGACCGGCTCGCAGTTCAACTGCTCGCGAACTTTGAAAACGGGAAGTTATTCTTACACAGATCCTTAGCCTGAGGCTCGTTCTTCGGGATGCTCCCCATTCTCCGGCCATGTGCTCCCCGCCAGGCGCGCAATGACTTCTTTCAGGCCTTCGATGTTTTGAAAGTAAGCCCGCTCGCCGCTCTGCACACAGTCCACCGAGCCGCGCCAGATGAAGGCGCGGTCTTCGCTTCTTTCGCGCCACAGGCGGACGATGAAGGTGCGCGGGCTTTGATTTTCGGGTTGCATGGAAAACACCTATCGGCCTCCCCGCGCAAGGCAGGGAGGCCGATGGCGAAATTCAGGTTACGGGGTTACAACCGGCACAGGCGAAGACATCGAGACGAACGGCGCGCTCAACCCGCAAACGGAGATGGCATCGAAGTACATGATGCCGGCGTTGCCCCTGCCGATATCAAATCCGCCGGGCGGAAGAGGCGTTGGGTCAACCGCATCCACTGCAAACACACCATCCAGCCATACTTGCAGGTGACCCTGATAGGAGGAGATTTCGATGTAAAGCCAAGTATTCGTTTTCAGGATCAACACTTTGTCCACAAAACCCAACCCCGCGTCGGGTACCGGCTGGCCGCTGGCGTCCCAGATAGAGCGCGTCATCCCGGTGTGCCTGCCGGTGTTAAAGTAAATCCCATACGAAGACCCCGAGGTTGTGATGCCGCCAAACTCAGTTGGCCCGGCACCTTGCCACCCCAGGCCCCAATCCGTTTCCTTGGTGATCATGAAACGCATTCGCCAGACCGCGTCGCCAAATGTGATGGGACTGCCATCCGCGCCACGAGTCAGGTAGGAGGAATAATCTCCCACAGGCGTGGCGAAGTCGTGGATCAGAACCGTGTTCCCGGCTTCGTCCACGGCGGGGCTAAACGGCACTGGAGCCCCGCCGTCCTCATTGTGCGCCATGTCCGTTTGTCCGTCCTGAAAATCCTCCATGTAGAGCAGGCTCTCGCCCGCCGCACAGGCTGTGGATGGCAACAGGCCGAACGGATCGCGCTCCAGTTTCACGATGATCTCATTCGGGCCGCGCTCCAAAGCCGCGCCCTGCTCGCCTTTCAAATAACCCTGCGCGGTGACGGTCACCGAAACGTTCGGACCGTTGAGGTTGCTCCACGCGGCCTGCCCCGCGTCATCCGCCGCGACCGGTTCGCCGTTGCCCGATTCGGGGAAGACCACGCTCGCCCCCGTGATGGGATTGCCATCTGCGTCCACCACCTTGACGGTCAGGTCATACGGCACGGGCGTCGGCGAGGGCGTGATCGTCGGCGTCGCCGTGGGACGCGGCGTCGGGGTCCAGGCCGAAGCGGTCATGGTGGCGATCTGCTCGGCGGAGGGTCCGCAGGCAGTGAGCAGGATCACGGCGACCAAGAGAATGGAAAGTAAGAGCGATTTGGTGTTCATTTGAGCCTCCTTTGGCTGGTATCTTGTTTCCATCCTACCAACCCGCTCTCACAAAACTCTCACAAAAGGACGGCAGACAGGCACACAAGTAGACAGGTGGACGGAACACGCACCACGCAACATGCTAGTCATACGCCACATCCTCCCCCTTCACCGTCATCTTCCTTCTCCGATACGCCCAGCACATGTACGAGATCGAGACAAAATACGAGGCAGGCAGACGGCTCAACCCGTTGATTTTTGTGTCAATCACGGTCGTCTTGCCGCCGAAGCCCATCGGGCCGATACCCATCTGGTTGGCCTCGTCGGTGAGACGTTCCTCGAGTTTCGCCAGTTCGGGGTTCGCATTGCGGACGCCGATCTCGTCGAGCAGAACTTCCTTTGATTTGACGTAGGATGTGCCGCGGTCGCCGCCGATGGACACGCCGAGAATCCCCGGTGCGCATCCCTGTCCCTGCGCCTTCTGGACCGCGTCGAGCACAACTTTCCGCACCCCGGCCAGGTCGCGCCCCGCGCCGAGGCTGTTATCGGGGAGCGAATACTGGCGTCCCACGTTTTCGCATCCGCCGCCCTTGAGCATCAATTCGATGACGAGCGGCTGGTCGGCATCCACCTCGTCAAAGTGGATGGACGGAAAATCGTCCCCGCCCAGGTTGTTGCCTGAATTCTTGTCGTAGATCGCGTCCACCGCGTTCGGGCGCATGTACGATTTCTTCGTCGCCTCAGCCAGCCCGTTGCGGATCTGCTCCGTCAACTTGCGCGTGCTCCAGCCTTCGGGGTAGTGGATGTAGAAGATCGGCGTGCCGGTATCCTGGCAGATGGGCGTCGAGTTTTTGCGCGACAGTTCGATGTTCTGCATGATCGTCTCGAACGCGCCGCGCGCCGCCGAGCCGGGCGCTTCCTTTTCCACCGCCGCGCGCAGACGCTCCTCCACATCCTTTGGCAGGTCGGACGAGGTACGGCGGATCAGTTCCACGATTTCATTGGTCAGGTCTCGCATGAGAGTCTCCTATTGGCCGGAGTGCAAAATCTCCAGATTTTGCATACGCTGAATCTTACTCCAAAATTACCGGCTGGCAATATGGCCGTCTTCCGCCCTCACCCCTCGTCCCCTCTCCCGATTACAGGAGAGGGGTGTAGCTTTCAATCCAAATCAGGTGCATCCATGCTAAACTTAACCCGCGGAAAGAAGACAATCATGATCTACCAAATTGGACAAAGTGACTTACCCAAAAAATTGAACGACTTGTTTGACTCGGCGCTACGCGGCGAGCCCGTATTCATCCAGCGCGACGATAAGGCTTTGATACAGTTGCTTCCGCTCAAGCAGGTGCTCCATCCGCGCAAAGCGGGAAGCGCAAAAGGCATGATCGAAATGGCGGACGACTTCGACGCGACACCTGACGATTTCGCCGAGTATTAGCATCCTTCCAACTCATCCTCCCCCGACTCCTCCCACAATTCCCCCTTCCGTCAATTTTCGCAGGTCGCTCAACGCGGCTTCAATTTCCGCGACCGTCACGAGGCGCTCTTCGTCGCGATGCTTCAACGCGCCTGCCCTGGCTTTCTCCACCGCCAGTTCGCGGATGGACGCGTTCTTCGCCAGCGCCTCTTTCACCAGCGCCGCGCCTTGAGCATATCCAATCACAGGGTTGAGCGCGGTCACGATAATGGCGTTCTTTGCCAGCCAGCCCTCCGCCTTTTCGCGGTTGGCAGTCACGCCTCTCACAGCGCGCTCGGTAAACGCGGTTATCGCGCCGATCATCACCTGCATCATCTCGAACAGGTTGTGCGCCAGGATGGGCATCATCACGTTCAATTCCAACTGTCCCGCCTGCGCGGCGAGCGCCACCGTTGTGTCGCAACCGATCACGTGGAACATGGCCTGGTCCAACATCTCGGCCAGCACGGGGTTCACCTTGCCGGGCATGATGGAAGAACCCGGCTGAACGGCGGGTAATCTAATTTCGTCGAGGCCAGTCGAAGGTCCGGATGAAAGGAGGCGAAAATCGTTCGCGATGCGGATGAGGGTCAACGCCAGCGTCCGCATCGAAGCAGAGAAGTCCGCCGCGTCGGCCATGGATTGCATGGATTCAAACAGGTTATCGGACTCGACCAATTGCAGCCCGGTCAACCCGGACAGTTTTTTCACCATCCGCGCGTGATACTCAGGATGTGCGTTCAAACCGGACCCGACAGCGGTCCCGCCGATTCCCAGGCGACTCAGCCCCTCAGCCGCGCGTCGGACGCGTTCCGCGTCGCGTTCCACGGCCTTCGCGTACGCGCCAAATTCCTGGCCGAGCCGCACGGGCACCGCGTCCTGCAAATGCGTGCGCCCCGATTTTACGATGTCATCGAACTCTTGCGATTTATCTTCCAGCGCAGACTGCAAATTTTTCAGCGCGGCCAGCAACTCGTCCAGCCGCCACAACGCGCCGAGGCGGATCGCGGTCGGGATCACGTCGTTCGTAGACTGCGCCATGTTGACGTGGTCGTTCGGGTGGACGTAATATTTGCCGAGTTCGCCGCCCAAAATCTGCGTGGCGCGATTGGCAATAACTTCGTTGGCGTTCATGTTGTGACTCGTCCCCGCGCCCGCCTGGAAGGGATCCACGACAAATTGGTCATCCCATTTCCCGTCCATCACTTCCTGTGCGGCCTGCGCCACAGACTCGGCCACTTGCTTCGCGGTGAAATGTTTGCCGTCCACTTCGCGATCGTTGAACAAGCCGAGATCATTGTTCACCAGCGCCGCCGCGCGCTTGACCGCCGCGACGGACCAGATGAACGCCCGCCACGGACGCAACCCGCTGATGGGAAAATTATCCACCGCGCGCTGGGTCTGCGCGCCGAACAACGCCGAGGCAGGCACGAGCACCTCGCCCAGGGAATCTTTTTCTTTGCGAAAATCTTTTGCGGTCATGGGTTCTCCAGGAGTATTTCCGTTTTTTCTATTTTACACCCTTCGAGAATGATAATGACAACAAAAAGTAAATTCAGTAAATCACAGATTACGTCCGTCATTGCGAGCCTTCGGGAAGCAATCTCCTCGGAACGAGGGATTGCTTCGCAAAGAACGCTCGCAATGACGGGATGTGAAGAAAGTCGGAATCAAATTCGTGATTTACTGAAATTGGAAGAGGCCCGGCTTTATGTCCGGGCCTCTTGAGACGCATGATCGAATTTATGCAGGGACCGCCACCTGCGGTAAATCCGCCATCGCCGCGGCCACCGCCGCGGCGGGATATTCGTAATCCTCCAGTTCGCCTTGCAAATATTTCTCGTACGATCCCAGGTCGAAGTTGCCGTGACCCGACAGGTTGAACAGGATGACGCGCTTCTCGCCCTTCGCCTTCGCGTCCAGCGCCTCGTCAATCGCGGTGCGGATGGCGTGCGCCGACTCGGGCGCGGGGACGATGCCCTCCGCTTTGGCAAACTGGATCGCGGCCTCGAACGTCGCTTTCTGCGGGACGGCGGTTGCCTCGACCAGGCCAGCGTCGCAAAACGCGGACAGGCTGGGCGCCATGCCGTGGTAGCGCAGTCCGCCCGCGTGGATGGCCGGCGGGACGAAGGAATGTCCGAGCGTGTGCATCTTGACGATGGGCGCCATCTTGGCCGAGTCGCCGTAATCGAAGGTGTACACTCCCTTCGTCAGGGACGGGGTGGCCGTTGGTTCGACAGCCAGCAAGCGCGCCCGCTGTCCGTTCTTCAGGTTCTCGCGCAAGAACGGATAGGCGATGCCCGCGAAGTTCGATCCGCCGCCCACACAGCCGATGACCACATCGGGGTATTCGCCCGCCATGTCCATTTGCTTGAGGGCCTCTTCGCCGATCACAGACTGGTGCATCAGCACGTGGTTGAGCACTGAGCCGAGGCTGTACTTCTTCGCGCCGCCCGAGGTCGCGGCCACTTCCACTGCCTCCGAGATGGCGATCCCCAACGAGCCCGGGCTGGACGGGTCAGCGGCGAGGACGGATCGTCCGTAGTTCGTGCGGTCGGTGGGACTGGCGTACACGTCCGCGCCGTAGGTTTCCATCAGCACGCGGCGATACGGTTTTTGCTGGTATGAGACCTTGACCATGTACACTTCGAGATCGAGATCGAAGAAACTGCAAGCCATCGCCAGCGCCGAGCCCCACTGTCCCGCGCCGGTTTCGGTGGTGAGAGACTTCGTCCCTGCGGCTTTGTTGTAGAACGCCTGCGGGATGGCGGTGTTGGGTTTGTGACTTCCCGCGGGCGAGACGCCTTCATTCTTGTAATAGATGTGCGCGGGTGTGCCGAGCGCCTTCTCCAATCGGCGGGCGCGGATCAGCGGCGTGGGGCGATATAGTTTATAAATCTCGCGCACCTCTTCGGGAATCTGGATGTAACGCTCGGTGGAAATTTCTTGCAAGATCAAGTCCATTGGGAACAGGACCGACAGAAAGTCCGGTGTGACCGGTTCGAGCGTCCCGGGATGCAGGACGGGCGTGGGCGGCACGGGGCTGTCGGCGTGGATGTTGTACCAATTTTTCGGCAGGTCGGATTCATTCAAGAGGAAACGGGTCTGGTCAGACATGGGAAACTCCTTTTTGGTAATTGGTGAGTGGTAATTGGTGGATGGTAATTAGTGATTGGTAATTGGTAATTGAGGTGAAAATTTCATCTTTCATCTTTCATCTTTCATCTTTCATCTTTTCCTTCAAGGCGGGTGGAAGGTGATGGCGAATAACATGGCTCCTCCTTTGCGATTAGCAGAAAACACCGGCGATATTGTTGGCGAGCGCCTTCTCACTGATGGACTGGCTGTGAAGCAGTCCCATTTTTTCGTACACTTCCTCGAGCGTCTGCTGGGCTTCAAACTTGGCTTTGACCGTGCCGCTGTAGAGGATTTCCATCAGCATTTTCGGCTGGGCGTACAACTCGGCGCGGCGGGCGCGCAACGGGACGAGGTACGCGTTGAGCGATACAGCCAGTAATTGTTTGACCTCCACGTCCCCGACCTTGCCTGCTTCGTAACGCGTCTTGAGTTCGGACAGTTCATCCTTGTCGGCGTGGAAGATATCCAACAGGGCAAAGACCGGGTTGCCCTCCACGTGGCCGGGATCGTCGGCGCGTAAGCGGGTCGGGTCGGTGTACATGGACATGATTTTGCGCGCGGTCTCCTCGGGTGTGTCGCGCAGGAAGATGGCGTTGCCGTACGAGGTGTGCATGGTGCGGTTGTCAGTACCGGGCAGGCGGGGAGCGTTCGAGAGTTGGGCGCGCGGCTCGGGGAAGATCCGCCCGAAGGTCCGGTTGAAGCGACGCGCCAGTTCGCGCGCCAGCTCGATGTGCGGAAGTTGGTCCTCGCCGACGGGGACGATCTTCGCCTTGTACAACAAAATGTCCGCGGCTTGCAAAACGGGATAGGTGAGCAGTCCCGACGAAGGCTGGAGGTTGAGTTCGCGCGCCTGGTCCTTGTAGGTGGGGACGCGCTCCAGCCGCGCGACGGTGGTCAACATGCCGAGCAGGAGCGAGAGTTGCGCGTGCTCCGGGATGATGGATTGCAAAACGATGGTTGCGCGGTTCGGGTCAATGCCCGCGGCCAGCCAGTCCGCGAGCATGTTGAGGATGTTGTCCTGTAAATGTTCGGGATGATAGTTCGTGGTCAGGACGTGCAGGTCGGCCACGAGGAAGAAGCACTCGTAGGAATCCTGTAATTGCGCCCACGTCTCCAGCGTCCCGACCAAATGGCCGATGTGACGCGGCCCCGTGGGGCGATGACCGGTGAGGATGCGAGATTTTTTCATGGCTGGCTCCTTGTCAAAGAAAAGATGAAGGATGAAGGATGAAACAGCACTTCACCCGTCCTCTCTCCCGATGGGAAAAAGGGGAGATGTGATTCAGGGAATGAATGTCGGCGTGAACGATTCGTCCGCGCCTTCGGACTGTTGCGCGTTGATCACTTCGTTCGCGGGCAGGGAGCGATCTTCCAGTGGATACGCTTCAGTCACCTGCATGGGGTTGACGGTGGTGGTGTCGGTTTGCGTGTTCATGGTTTCTCCTTTGGCCCTCACCCCTGCCCCTCTCCCGATTACGGGAGAGGGAGAGCGAGGGTTAAATAAAAACGTCCATCCCAAGCATGGGACGGACGTGGAATCCGTGGTGCCACCCAAATTAGGCTGACCTGTAGCCATTAAAAAAAATATCCCGCTATGATGCAACGGGACAGCCAGCCTCACTCTGTTTAGTCCGCTAGTCGTTTGGTCTGCCGGTCTTGTAGTCGCAGATGACTAAGGGACTTTGCCTTGATAACGGGTGCAATTCCCGACATCAGCTACTCGACCGTTTGACTACTCAACTACGTAACTACCGAACTATCAAACTGTCTTTTGCTTTTGCAACTCGGAGGTCCATTCGGCGCTGTCGTCTCGGGCAGGACTTTCACCAACCGCCTGCTCTCTGAGTGGTAGGCGCTTTCCCTACCAAAACCGTCGTACCGCGCGTACTCATCCTCGTCAATGTTTTTGTTGGGCGGAATTATATGCAGGAACTGGAGTCTTGTCAATGGGGATTTTTTGGTGATTACCCACAAGTCGCCGTTCGCCCGCAGTTGCACTGCGGACGCAGGCGGCAGTCCAACTGCCGCCTGAACTTGTGGGTAATCACCAGGGATTTTGCGGATGAAAATCGCTTGCCCTAACCGTCATTTTTCTGTATACTGAATTCAACCACCCACCACCCACCCAAGTGAGGGACACCATGACCGCTCCCAGCGTTTTCATCAGTTACAGCCACAAGGAAAAGGCTGTTGCGTTTGAGGGAGAATAACGGTAAGATAAAGGCAGGAGCAAGCCAATGCCTGTCAGTATTCAAAAAATCCTGAAAGAACTAAAACAAGGGCTTATTAAACTGTATGGCCAACGTCTCAAAGGACTTTACCTGTACGGCTCCTACGCGCGCGGGGATTATCGAGAAGGTTCCGACCTGGATGTGCTGGTTGTGCTGGACGATTTCGAGCGCGCCCCCATTGAATTGAATCGCACGTCCGACCTTTTCTGCGATTTGTCATTGGAATATGAAATAACCGTCAGCCTGATGTTCATGCGTGAAAAGGACTGGTTGACGGCAGATAAACCATTGCTCCGTAATGTGCGGGTGGAGGGCGTGCCTGTATGAAAGAATCAACCCAACAACTCTTATTCAACGCCGAAGAGACCCTTCACGCCGCGGATGTTTTATTCAAAGAAGATCTTTTGCGGGACGCCGTCAATCGCGCATACTATGCCGTCTTTTATGTGGCAGAGGCCTTGTTGAACGAGAAAGAACTCCGCTTCAAAAAGCACGGCACAGTACACGGGTCGTTCTCCCATCATTTCGTAAAAACGGGAATCTTCGATTCCAAATTCCACAAATTGCTCACAAGATCGTTCGGTCAACGTATGTTGGGCGATTATGATGAGATTACGCGATTTAGCCCTG
>Ga0210014_1002610_pt1 | contig 12448 bp, 12 predicted proteins | sample CryGeymeta201519_FD_183983 | JGI IMG/M metagenome (GOLD analysis project Ga0210014, IMG submission 183983) | Groundwater microbial communities from Crystal Geyser aquifers in Utah, USA - Crystal Geyser metaG 2015-19 (SPAdes) (version 2) | ecosystem: Environmental > Aquatic > Deep subsurface >...
GTGGGCAAAGGAGGGCTCAATTGATTAATCGACAGGAGGTCATGGATTTTTCCAGGGAGTTCGGCCTTGCGCCAAATGTGATTGAGAAAGACTATGTTTTGGGATGGATGCTGGCTGGGATTTCGAATCATTCTGAACTCAGTCAGAGTTGGATTTTCAAGGGAGGGACCTGTCTTAAGAAATGTTATTTTGAGACCTATCGTTTCTCCGAAGATCTGGATTTTACAGTTTCGAACTCGGATCATCTTAATGAAGAATTGTTGATTGGAGCTTTTACTGAAATTGCAGAATGGGTCTATGAACAGGCGGGTATAGAGATCCCTGTAGACAGGATTCGCTTTAAGGTTTATAAGAATCCAAGGGGCCGTACGTCAGTGGAGGGCCGGATTCCTTATCGAGGCCCGATGCAGCGACGCGGTGATCCGGCCAGTATAAAATTGGATCTAGCCGAAGATGAGATCTTAGTCTTGGAACCTGTTCGTCGGGAAGTCCACCATCCTTATTCGGATAGGCCGGACCAAGGTATCCATATACAATCTTATTGTTATGAAGAGGTCTTTGCCGAAAAAGTGAGAGCCTTGGGGGAACGAGAACGACCGAGAGACCTTTATGACGTGGTGCATCTTTATCGCCATGACAATATGAAACCCGACCGGTCTATTGTGATGGATACATTGGAACAAAAATGTGCTTTTAAAGGCGTTCCTGTCCCGACCATGTCACTACTGGAAGATAGACCGGAGCGGGTGGAATTGGAGGCCGAATGGGCAAATATGTTGGCCCATCAATTGCCGGAGCTGCCTCCGTTTGAGCAGTTCTGGAATGAATTGCCGGATGTGTTAATGTGGCTGGGGGGAGCAGCAGAGAAGGTAGCTCCTGAGCCGATTCCGTATGGACGAGGAGAGGACGTTGCCTGGCAGCCCCCATCCATGGCCCAGGCTTGGCATGCAACGGTTCCGCTTGAGATCATTCGTTTTGCAGCGGCAAACCGGCTTTGTGTACAACTAGAATATATCAAAGATGATGGTACCCGGACTAATCCGCAAATAGAACCTTATTCTTTGCGCAGGACACAGGATGGAAACTTGTTGTTACATGCAGTGAAACATCAAACAGGTGGGGCAAGATCCTATAGAGTTGACCGGATACAAGGGGCTAAAGCGACAAAGATTCCATTCGTGCCGAGGTATACGATTGAGCTGTCGCCATCCGGCCCAATCTCTGCGCCGCCCATCGTTCGGAGGTCAATTGGAATGAACGAATCAAGACCACGACGATCTGGAATTAGCCGTGGTCAATCCACGATCAGGAAACCAAGTGCCGGGCCGACTTATGTCATTGAATGCCCGTATTGTAATAGAAAGTTCAACCGCAAAAGTTACGCGACAAAGTTAAACCCACATAAAGATAAACAGGGCTACCTATGTTCAGGCCGTACAGGCTTTATGGTGAATACCAGATATTAAGGATGCAGAAGATATGAGTCCAGCGGACATTGTTCAAAAACTCTGGAATTACTGTAACGTCCTGCGTGACGATGGGATGTCTTACGGCGACTATGTCGAGCAGTTGACGTATCTGCTGTTCCTCAAGATGGCCGACGAACGTACGAAACCGCCCTATAATCAAAAAAGCTCGGTACCTGATAAATGCAACTGGCAAAGCCTCATCAAGAAGGACGGTGATGAGCTGTTCGATCACTATCGCCATATCCTGGAGGAACTGGGTAACGAAAAAGGTTTGCTCGGCCTCATCTTCAATAAGTCCCAGAATAAATTCCAGGATCCGGCCAAGCTGCGGCGTCTGCTTGTTGACCTGATCGACAAGGAAAACTGGTCGGCCATGAGCGCCGACGTAAAAGGGGATGCCTATGAGGGCCTACTGGAAAAGAACGCCCAGGACACCAAGTCCGGAGCGGGGCAGTATTTTACGCCGCGACCTTTGATCCGGGCCATGGTAGATGTCATCCAGCCTAAACCGGGCGAGACGATTTGCGACCCTGCTTGCGGTACTGGCGGTTTTCTGCTTGCCTCCCACGACTACATTGTGCGGTACAATCCCAATATGACCAAGGATCAGAAAAAGAAACTCAAAGAAGAAACACTTTGGGGTTGGGAGCTGGTACAGAATACGGCTCGGCTCTGCGCCATGAACCTGATGCTTCATGGTATCGGGGGCAATGGAAGCAAGCTACCCCTCACCGTTGCTGATTCCCTGGCTGCCACACCGAGTGAACATTTCAACTTGGTTCTCACGAATCCTCCCTTCGGGAAGAAAAGCAGCACAACCATTGTTGCGGAAAATGGCAAGGTCTCAAAGGAAAAAGAGATCGTCGAACGAGATGACTTTTGGGCCACGACCTCCAACAAACAGCTCAACTTTGTGCAGCATGTGAAGTCGCTTCTAAAGATAAACGGTCGTGCCGGCATCGTTGTGCCCGACAACGTCCTCTTCGAAGGCGGGGCAGGGGAGACCGTTCGACGCAAGCTCCTGCATGAATGCGATGTCCACACCCTGTTGCGCTTACCCACCGGCCTATTCTATGCCCAGGGCGTCAAGGCAAACGTTCTTTTCTTTGATCGAAAGCCGGCTTCCGAAACGCCGTGGACCAGGAAGCTCTGGATCTATGACCTGCGCACCAACATGCACTTCACCCTCAAGACCGATCCCCTGAAGCAAGAAGACCTAGACGAATTCGTGAAGTGCTACAACCCCGGAAAAAGACACCAGCGAAAACCCACCTGGTCAGAGAAGAAACCCGATGGCCGCTGGCGTGCATATGACTATGAAGAACTCATGAACCGCGATAAAGCCGGCCTCGATATCTTCTGGGTCAAAGACGAATCCCTTGAGGACTCCGCAAACCTTCCCGACCCGGATATCCTGGCACAGGAAATTGTCGATGATTTAGCAGCCGCGCTGGAACAGTTTCGAGAGATTGCCACAGATCTCGGACAACATGAATAGATGAGTCGTAAAACTGATCAGGATACACAGTATGAGAAAGACAGGGAAATATGAAATAACCGGGTTGATCGAGGCGCAGTTTGAACCGCGCTCTCACGGCCGCGTGCTAAGGAATCTTCTCGGAATAAAACGCAAACGGGAAATGGATCTTGTAGAGGCACAAGAGCATCTCCGTGTCTTAGAAGATCTGTCCCGTATCTATGACAGCGCTCATCGTTTTACAGGAAAGGACATTTGCAGGATTCATAAACTCTGGCTGGAGTCAATCTATGTCTGGGCGGGTCAGTATCGACAAGTGAACTTAAGCAAAGGAGACTTCCCATTCGCCGCGGCAAAACAGATTCCAATATTGATGGCAAAATTTGAGAAAGGACCGCTTCGGGAATTCACCCCCTGTCGTTATCAGTCAACGGATGAAATTGTTAAAGCCATTGCCGTGGTTCATGCGGAGCTGGTGCTGATCCATCCTTTTCGTGAGGGCAATGGAAGGCTCGCCCGTATGCTTTCTATTCTTATGGGATTGCAGGCTGGCTTGCCATCCCTGGATTTTGGCAATATCAAAGGGAAAAAGAAAAGGGAATATTTTTCGGCAGTCCAGGCGGGATTAGATCGAAATTATGAACCAATGATAAAGATGTTCAGCGACGTGATCGATAGGACGATTCGGATTCATGAACAGTGATTGACGATTTTTTCTTTTTAGGTTTTTTATGAGTTTTAGATGGATAGGACGCGACGGCCCAAGTAGAGCTTTCCTCATCCAGAATGTGGGGCAGGTGAACGCTTTCAATTGCAGAAGAAGTGACAACGGACGTGTAGAGCATGGTTTTCCGTTGGGTTGCATTTTTTAGATAAGGATTGGTTTGGATCAATGATTTCTTTTGCATAAGTATATGACCCCGATGTATGTTCAGTCTTTAGAAACATTATAATCGATATACATATTGAGTCAATAGATTTTTGAAAGATCTAAGGGGATTATTGAATGACACCTCCAGCAATCGTATTAAAACTCTGGAATTACTGTAACGTCCTTCGGGATGACCTGTCTGCGTGCGGCCACGCACAGGCAGGCGGGATGAGCTACGGCGACTATGTCGAGCAGTTAACGTATCTGCTGTTTCTGAAAATGGCCGACGAGCGCAAAATGTTTTTGGGTAGCAAAGTTGTCACTCATTAAATATGAAATTGGAGTAGGTCATGAAACCGTTTGAGGACTGGACATGAAGTGAAAATAGAGTACGGTATGTGTGTAGTAATTCACAGAATCGGTGAACTTCTGCGCATAAACTATCGTGCAGTCTAACCGCCAAATCCCCCTGTACCCCCCTTTGACTAAAGGGGGGAATTTAATTCACTCTTTAGCAAAGAGGGGTATGGGGAGATTGGAGATTAAAGAGGGGACTATCTCATGCCGGAAGTGAAACCCCATGTCATCGTTATAGCCGGGCCGAACGGGGCTGGGAAGTCAACGACTGCTCCGGTGTTGCTCAAGGGGACACTGGGAGTGACGGAATTCGTGAATGCGGACGTAATTGCACAGGGGCTTTCCGCATTTCAGCCTGAGAGTGCCGCGTTCCATGCAGGCCGGGTCATGCTTGAACGGCTGCATTATCTCGCAAGCGAACGGGTGGACTTTGCTTTTGAAACAACGCTGGCGAGCAGGTCATTTGCGCCCTGGATTGCAAAACTCAAGCAAACCGGGTATATTTTCCATCTGGTGTTCCTGTGGCTTCCGAGCGCAGATTTTGCCGTTGCCCGCATTGCCGAGCGTGTCCGCATGGGCGGACATGGCGTGCCTGAGGGAACCATCAGAAGGCGGTATAAAAAGGGTATCAGGAACTTTTTCCAGTTATATAGACCGCTGTCGAATACATGGCGGATGTACGACAATTCAGAACCGACTTGGCCGCGACTGGTGGCTGACGGCGGGGTTGCTGCAAGTGAAACCATTTATGATCCAAAAACATGGAGAATGATCAGAGGTGAATCCCTATGAGCGTAGCAGAAAAGAAAACGATTGACGACCTCTTCCGTGAGGGCAAAGAAATCGATAAGGCCTTGCGGAAGGCTGTACAGCAAGCGCTGCTTCAACATAAAAAAGCTGGTAATCCCGTTGCTGCCTGGCGGGATGGGAAAACGGTCTGGATTCAGCCGGAAGATATTGTTGTGGAAGAAAAGATCTGAGACGGAGTGAATGAAAAGACATGAGTCCTTCGGATATCGTTAACAAGCTTTGGAATTATTGCAATGTTCTTAGAGACGACGGCATGAGCTACGGCGACTACGTCGAGCAGTTGACGTATCTGCTGTTTCTCAAAATGGCCGACGAACGCACGAAACCGCCCTATAATCAAAAAAGCTCGGTACCTGATAAATACAACTGGCAAAGCCTATTGAAGAAGGACGGTGATGAGTTGTTTGATCACTATCGCCACATCCTGGAGGAACTGGGTAACGAAAAAGGTCTGCTCGGGCTGATCTTCAATAAGTCCCAGAATAAATTCCAGGACCCGGCTAAGCTGCGGCGCTTGCTCGTAGACCTGATCGACAAGGAAAACTGGTCGGCCATGAGCGCCGACGTAAAAGGGGATGCCTATGAGGGCCTACTGGAAAAAAACGCTCAGGACACCAAGTCCGGAGCGGGGCAGTATTTTACTCCTCGCCCATTGATCCGGGCCATGGTAGATGTTATCCAGCCCAAGCCCGGTGAAAGCATTTGTGACCCTGCTTGCGGTACAGGCGGTTTTCTGCTTGCCTCACACGACTACATTGTGCGGTACAATCCCAATATGACCAAGGATCAGAAAAAGAAACTCAAAGAAGAAACCCTTTGGGGTTGGGAGTTGGTACAGAATACGGCCCGGCTCTGCGCCATGAACCTGATGCTGCACGGTATCGGGGGCAATGGAAGCAAGCTGCCGCTCACCGTTGCTGATTCCCTGGCTGCCACCCCGAGTGATCATTTCAACTTGGTTCTCACGAATCCTCCCTTTGGCAAGAAAAGCAGCACAACCATTGTTGCTGAAAATGGCAAGGTCTCAAAGGAAAAAGAGATCGTCGAACGAGATGACTTTTGGGCCACGACTTCGAACAAACAGCTCAACTTTGTGCAGCATGTGAAGTCGCTCCTCAAGATAAACGGTCGTGCCGGCATCGTTGTGCCCGACAATGTCCTCTTCGAAGGCGGGGCAGGGGAGACCGTTCGACGCAAGCTCCTGCATGAATGCGATGTCCATACCCTGTTGCGTCTGCCCACCGGCCTATTCTATGCCCAGGGCGTCAAGGCAAACGTTCTTTTCTTTGATCGAAAGCCGGCTTCCGAAACGCCGTGGACCAGGAAGCTCTGGATCTATGACCTGCGCACCAACATGCACTTTACTCTCAAAAACGACCCACTCAAGCGTGAAGACCTCGACGAATTCGTGAAGTGCTACAACCCCGAAAAAAGACATCAGCGAAAACCCACCTGGTCGGAGAAGAAACCCGATGGTCGCTGGCGCGCATATGACTATGAAGAACTCATGAACCGCGATAAAGCCGGCCTCGACATCTTCTGGCTCAAGGATGAATCCCTTGAAGACTCTGCAAATCTCCCTGACCCGGATGTCCTGGCCCAGGAAATCGTTGATGATTTAGCAGCCGCACTTGAACAGTTCCGTGAGATTGCCACAGATCTCGGACAACATGAATAGATGAGTCGTAAAATATGTTTGGGGGTCATTCAGAATTATCTTCAAATAATTAAGGGGAAATTAGGGACGTCCCCACAAGTGTCCTTCGGGCAAATAGAAGTCCGGAGGGTACCCAGATCAAGTCATTGTGGTTGTTGCGCTTACTTATGATGGCAGGAGGGATCGAGATGGCCGGCGAAATTAATGATATCTTAATGCGTGTGGGGGTAGCGGTCCTTGCAGGGGGACTGGTGGGACTGGAACGGAGCTACCAAGGGCGCCCTGCCGGTTTCCGCACCCACACTCTTGTGTGTATGGCTTCGAGTCTCCTGATGCTTGTAACAATTTATCAGGAACAATTTCAGGATTTCTCCAACGGGCGACTGAATATGTTAAGGGGAATTTAGGGACGGACCCTAACGGGGTGAGCGGTAAGTGGAGGGTGGTGAGGACGCCGAAGGCGTGGACCTCAACGCCACTCTCGAGGAGGCCGAGGCGTGACGAGTGTTCGCGACAATGACTACCTTGCCGGTCTTGTGCACGAGCTGTGCAAGCTGCCGCGCGAAACCGAGTGGGTTGAGTTCAAAGTGAGCAAGGCGGAACCGCAAGAGATTGGTGAGTACCTGTCGGCCTTGGCCAATTCCGCCGCTCTGAACGGCAAGGCCTTTGCCTACTTGGTCTGGGGTGTCGAGGACGGGACGCACGCCATCGTCGGTACGAGTTTCTCGCTCTCCAAGGCGAAAAAAGGCAATGAGCCGCTGGAGACCTGGCTGCTCCGACTGCTCACGCCGAAGATTCACTTTCGCTTCTTCGAGTTGAACCTGGAAGGCCGACCGGTCGTTCTTCTGGAGATTGGTCGCGCCTTCCGACATCCGGTGCGCTTCCAGAGTAAAGCCTTCATTCGCGTCGGCCCGGTGAAAAAGCCGCTCAAAGACGCACCCGACCGCGAGCGGGATTTGTGGCGTATCCTCGACCGGACGCCGTTCGAGGACTTACTCGCTGTCGAACATGTCACAGCCGATGAGGTGTTGCGACTGCTGGACTATCCGGCCTACTTCGATTTGCTGGAACAGTCGCTGCCTGCCAATCGAGATGGGATACTTGAAGCCCTGAGCAACGACCACCTGATCCGCGCCTGCGAGGTCGGCGGCTTCAACATCACCAACCTGGGCGCCATCCTGTTCGCCAGGAAGCTTGGCGACTTCCCGCAGCTCAAACGCAAAGCCATGCGGGTCATACAGTATCGCGGCAGGGGTCGCACCGAGACGTTGAAGGAACAGGAAGACAGCAAAGGCTACGCCAGCGGCTTCGCTGGATTGATCGGCTACATCAACAATTTGCTGCCATCTAATGAGGTGATTGAGCAGGCCCTGCGCAAGACGGTACCGATGTTCCCCGAGTTGGCGGTGCGCGAGTTGGAGGCGAACGCCTTAATCCACCAGGACTTCTTCGTCACCGGCGCCGGGCCGATGGTGGAGATTTTCGAGGACCGCTTGGAGATCACGAATCCAGGCGAACCGCTGGTGGACACCCAACGTTTCGTGGACACGCCGCCGAAATCTCGAAACGAGGCGCTGGCTTCGATGATGAGGCGGTTCCGTATTTGCGAGGAGCGCGGCAGCGGGATCGACAAAGTCATTTTCCAGGTGGAGCTGTTCCAGCTACCGGCGCCACTTTTCGAGAAACCGGACGGATTCACGAGGGTGGTTCTGTTCGCCCACAAGCCATTGTCTGCAATGGACAAGGCGGATCGTGTGCGGGCCTGCTATCTGCACGCATGCCTGTGCTACGTGACTCGCAAGCCCATGACCAACACGTCGGTTCGAGAGCGGTTCGGGATCACCGAGAAGAACGCCGCGGTGGCTTCCCGCCTGCTCAATGAGGCTGTGGAGGCAGGGATGATTCTGGTGCGGGATCCCGATGCGGGGACGCGGAATCGGACATATCTGCCGTTCTGGGCCGCACCAGCCACAGCCAGGGAGGGGATTGCTTGATGGTTCGACTTCTGTTGGCCCTTTCCCGGTACTGCGCTATGTGCAACTTATTGAAAAGACTGGTCTTGTGGCTTCCTGCGTTGATTGATGGTTGCTTGATGACGGTAAGGGAGGGCGCTGCAGGGAGGAGGTCTCGATGAAGAGTGACACCAGCGAACGCTGCCTCGAACGCCTGATCTGTACGGCGCTGATCGGCGCGCCGTGCGTCCGGAATTCCGGGGACACAATACTTAATTCTATTTAAATCTCAATCATAAGGAGGAAAAACCATGAGCAAAGGCCAGGACAGCAAGAAGACAACCAAGAAGAAACCAGCCAAAACCAAGAAAGAAAAAAAAGCAGCAAAGAGAGCCAAGAAGGAACAAAAGAAGGGCTAAGAGTCTTCCATGTAGACCCCTGAGGGCGGTTTTCTAAAGATTTCTCCCTTCGGTCGAAATGACCAAGGGAGAGAATTCCACAGAGCTTCAGGGGAATTAGGGACAGCGGGGTTGTTGAAAAAGTGATTTTCTGATCTCATGCCGTCATTCCCGCGTAGGCGGGAATCCAGGTCTTTCATAGTATTACTGGATGCCCGCTCCCCGCTGAATGCATGCGGGGACAAGTTTATCGGGCATGACAAACTTATTTACCATAAGAGACTTTTTCAAGAGCCCCACAGCGACCATTTAAAAAGAATTACCCGCAACGGCAGATAAGGGGACTTTTCGAGGGTCCGGGAGAGAGGGTCCGAGGATCACATCTCCAAATATCAATTTTCTCAGTGACAAATGCAAGGGATAAAAGGGGATGGGATGCGGTTAACCCTACATTCAAGGAAAGATGCCATGCAGAAACTTAAGAGTTCTGTTGAAATCTTTCGGCGCTATGGAATAGGATGGTTGTGGGTAGCTGCGTTTTTTCTTCTCTGTTTTACTTCCGTTGCGGCGGCAGGCCCGTGCCCTCCGTTCTACCTGAAGACGGATGACGGCAAAATCATTAATCCCATGAGCGGCGATAACGCCGATCAGCCATACTCCACACGTCAGACCTGCGGCTCATGCCATCCTTACGAAAAGATCAGAGAAGGTTATCATTTCGATATGGGGTGGAAGGATGCCAGGGACAATTTTATAAAAGACAAACCTTGGTTTTTAACTCTCGGCATGACCGGCGGCTTCTGAATGGCTTCTTATCGCCAGTTGGCGAAAAAGAATTTTTCACAACCTGATGAGGTGGAATTTACTCCCTTCACGTTTGCGGCAGAGGGTCCAAAGGATTCTGAGAACCTTGGCAAACCGGGCTGTGGCGGCTGTCATCCCGGGGGTGGAATGATGGAGCTGGACCGGGATGGACTGCGTTACGACAAGCGACTGATAAAGTCCCCTGCCTTGGCGGAGTCTTTGGATGGGGACTATTACAAAAGCAAATGGGACAAAACAGGGGTGGTTGAGGTAGATTGTTTCATCTGTCATCTTCCCGGCTACGACTACAAGAATCGTGTCAAACAGCTCAAGTTCCTGAATTTCAAATGGGCAACGGTTGCGGGATCCGGTATCGGGCAGGTTATGGGGTTTGTCAAAGATGGTGTAGTACCGAGGGTGGAGTACAACAAACGGTTTTTTAATGAAGACGGCCGGGTCTCTCTGCCGATGCCCCGAAAACCGAGTTACGAAAACTGCATGCTCTGCCATCGTTCCATAGACACTGCAAAACGCGGAACGACCTGGGCCGACCCTGAAAATCCGGATGTGCATCATCTTGCCGGGCTGACCTGTATCAATTGTCATCCCGGCGGTCTGGACCATCAGATCGCAAAGGGAGACGAAAATGCCAACCATGTCCGAGACGATCTGGACAACACCATGAGAACCTGCGAGGACTGCCACACCCAAGGTTACATGGGGGCAACGGTGATGAAACATCTGACGATCCGGACGGACCATCTTGAATGGATTGCCTGTCAGACGTGCCATATCCCGAATCTGCACCGCGCCAGGATCGAGAGTATGGTCGTGGTATCCGGCCCGGCAATCAAATTTACCGAGACTCTTGCTGCCGAGATCGGGGCGAGGGTTGACGCCAAGCCGGCCTATGAGCGCCTTGAGCATCGAACCAGGGAGAAGGACAGAGGCAAGATCTATCCTGTCAATCGGGCCATACCCACTTATTATACCAATCTGGACGCCGATGGCATACACTATCCGCTTTTCATTTCCGAGGTCACAAAGGCCCTCGACAGCATCAGGCACGAACTGAAAGTAAACGAGAAGTCAAAGATTATAGAGATCTATTCTGAGAAAGATATGAAGCTGATGCTTTTATCCCTGTCAGAGACGCTGAAGGGAGACAAGCGTTTTAAACAGGTTAAGCCGTTTTATCATAAGGGTTGGAGTGTGCATTATCTGGATGAAAACCGGAACCTGAAATCAAAAAAGGATGAAACCTGGGTCGGCGCATCCCACTCATACAGCATCAGTCATAACGTCGCTCCGGTGACGCAGGCGCTTGGTTATGGCGGATGCGTGGACTGCCATGCAAGGAATTCTCAAATATTCTACGGCAACGTTCTCACGGACGTTTTCGGGCAGGACGGCAGGCCGGTCTATGCCTCGTCCGGCGCCATCCTCGGCTATTCTCCATTGACCATGAAAATGCAAAATCTTTTTGGTGTCAGTTTGACGATCATGCCCTTGATCGTGACAATGGTTCTGTGCCTCATCTTCTGCCTTGCTTTGCATTACACGATTGTGGGCGCCGGAAGCCTTAAATTCCTTGACGACCCCGATGCCATCCAGGAGTTCAGCCAGGCGGAACGCACGACCCATATTTTACGAATGGCAACCATCATGTTCTTAGTCTTTACCGGTCACCTATTGTACTTCAGCAAGAGCGGCCTGTTGGGAGTCTTCTCGAGTTTTTATAGACAGACCCATCATTTTATAGGTATCGCCGGGGTCTTTGTGCTGGTCGTTGCCGCAGCCTATTTTTACATGTGGATCAGAGGGCCGCGTTTCGGCTTGTATGAACAGAAGTGGCAGACAAAGTTTGTTGATTTTCTCATGACAAAGAGGGCTGAGGATATTCCGGCCCGGCGCCGGTTGATCAGTCCCGGCCGCCACAAAGGGTGGTTCTGGCTGATTGTCATAACGGGACTGATCACGGGGAGCACGGGACTCACACTGGTTGTAAAGAAGATGGTGCCGTTGGGCCTGGTATTTTTCTTGTCCAGCCTTCATGCCTTCAGCGCGATTATTTTCGGCACGGTCATGTTCATTCATGCCTATTATGTCATGGTCAGCCCATGGGGATGGCGGCTCTGGCGTTCCTCGGTGGGAGGCAGAAAGAAACGCGGGGAAGCGAAGGAATGATGGAACCTCGAAGAAGCGAGTGAAGAGCGGAGGATCATCTTCAAAAATGCTTTACCCCTCACCCTTACCCTCTCCCACAAGGGGCGAGGGAACTGGCAGTGGGCCTCCCCAGCCCTGGATGGGAGGGGATTGAGGGGAGTGAACCCCTCTTGTCCAAAGAGGGGGAAAGACGAACTCCATCTGTGCCCCCTGAGTGGTGACGGGATTCATGATTTTGGCCTATCGCGAAGTTCCCGCCCCTTTATGAAAAACTGACTTTAATAACAATCGGTTACAGCCGAGATACGATTTTTCACTCCGCTTCTTAGGATGCATTCCCCTGTTCTCTAAGAAAAAATTCCCATTCAAATAGGAAGTTCTTCCTATTGTTCAATGGCCTATCCACAGCTACAATGGAATTAACAATGAGGACCAAACCAAGACAGGATGAAAGGAGGCCGATCATGATGCTCGTATACAAAGGTGG
>Ga0210014_1002623_pt1 | contig 12407 bp, 10 predicted proteins | sample CryGeymeta201519_FD_183983 | JGI IMG/M metagenome (GOLD analysis project Ga0210014, IMG submission 183983) | Groundwater microbial communities from Crystal Geyser aquifers in Utah, USA - Crystal Geyser metaG 2015-19 (SPAdes) (version 2) | ecosystem: Environmental > Aquatic > Deep subsurface >...
TTATACAGAATTGGTTTGGATTATTACCAGGCGTAGGTAGTGTTACGATTGCGATTAAAGAATATGGAAAGATCGTGCATGTGCCAATTTTTCGTGGAGGAAACGCCGATTTAAATACGACTTTAGCATTGGCTTTAATTTCAGTTGTTATGATACAATTTTATGGAGTTAAATTTTTAGGTTTCTTACAGTATATAAAAAAATTTATTGATTTAAGCAACCCGATTAATTTTTTTGTAGGAGTTTTGGAAATTATTTCGGAAATATCAAAAGTATTGTCATTTGCATTTCGTCTTTTTGGAAATATTTTTGCTGGTGAAGTACTTTTAACAATTGTGGCTTTTTTAGTGCCGGTTCTCGCCTCGTTTCCTTTTATTATTTTGGAATTATTTGTCGGTTTTGTTCAGGCATTGGTATTTGCAATGTTAACAACCGTTTTTTTAAATGGTGCAATTGCAAAACATCATTAAGAACAATAATCGTTATAATTATTATAAATGTTATAAACATTATATTTATAAGGAGGTGAAATAAATATGGACAGTGAAGGATTAAAAGCATTAGCAGTGGCTTTATCAATAGGTCTCGGGTCTGTTGGGCCAGCAACTGCTATTGGAAAGATTGGAAGCAAGGCAATGGAAGCATTAGGTCGTAATCCGGAGGCAGAATCATCGATTCGCACAACAATGATTCTATCAATTGCTTTTGCTGAGGCGGTCGCAATTTATGCTCTGGTCGTATCGTTGATTCTTAAGTTTACATAAAGGTTATAATTGTTATAACTATTATAAAAATTATATTTTCTCATGGAAAATCTAGGTATTGATGCTAAATTACTGATAGCACAGATGATTAATTTCGTTTTGTTTTTCTTGATTGTAAAGAAGTTTATTGTTAAACCATTTAACAGGTTTGTTGATGATGAAAAAACAAAAGAAAAACAAACAGAGGCGATGAGAAAAACAATTGAAAAACAAACGGAAACCATGCAAGCACACGAAAAAGAATTTAAACAAAAAATGAAGAAAGAAATGCAGACCGTTCTTGAAAAAGCAAAGGGAGATGGATTGGTGATAAAAGAAGAGATGTTAGTACAAACAAAAAAAGAAATGGACGTATTGAAAGATAAGACCCAAGTACAGTTATTACAAGAAAAGACAGCACTTGAACAAGAGATGAAAAATAAACTGGCAGAAATGAGCATGTTGATTGTTAATCAATCATTAAAGTCAGTTTTAGATGAAACTACAAGAAAACGAATAACTGAGAAGATACTAAATTCAAAAAACTAAATAAAAAAATGAAAATTGATCCGGAAGTCAAAAATCGATTGAAGCAGTTGTTAAAAAAGGAAGTTGAGAAAATAAATAAGATGGTTGTGATTAAGTCAGCTTATCAATTAGATAAAAATGAAATCGATATGGTTTTTCGCGCTCTTCCTGAGTTTTATGGAATGCCATATGAAACAATTATCGATCAGGAAATAATGGCAGGAATAATTGTGCAGCAAGGTTCAAAAATTTATGATTTATCTTTGTCAGGTCAGTTAAAAAGTTTAAGCAACAAAATCTATGAAATTGATTGATGAATATTTAAAAACCATTGAAAAAGAATTAGGAGCTTCAAAACTCGATTTAAAATCATCTGAACAAGGTGTGGTCACAGAAATTAAAGACGGAGTGATTATATTACAAGGATTAGATAATGCTGCATATGGAGAGTTGCTCGAATTAGATAATAACTGTCTGGCTTATGTGATTGATCTAAGCGATGAAAATGTTGGCGCAATTGTTTTAGGAGATTATTTATCAATTCGGTCAGGATCAAAAGCAAAGGCGTTGGGGCGAAGTTTATCTATTCCTGTGGCAGATGAACTGCTTGGGAGAATTGTTGATCCACTCGGAGCGCCTCTTGATAACGGAGTTAAAATTAAAACTGACTTATATTTTTCAGTGGAAAAAGTGGCACCAGGAGTGGTGGCACGAGAAGCAGTGTCAGTTCCGGTGCAAACCGGTATTAAGGCGATTGATTCCCTTATTCCAATTGGGCGAGGACAAAGAGAATTAATTATTGGGGATCGTGGTACGGGAAAAACAACTATTGCTGTGGATACGATCTTAAATCAAAAAAGCGAAAATATGATCTGTGTTTATTGTGCTATTGGTCAGAAAAATTCTAAAGTTGCAGGAGTAGCAGAACTTTTGAAAAAAAATTATGCCATGGATTATACAATTATAGTATCTGCATCAGCCTCAGATTCAGCCGCGGCACAATATTTGGCGCCATACTCGGCTAGTGCTATTGCAGAGTATTTTATGAGCAAAGGTAAAGATGTTTTAGTTGTTTATGATGATTTGACAAAGCACGCATGGGCATATCGACAGATTTCTTTGATACTTCGCCGTCCGGCAGGTCGAGAAGCATATCCTGGGGATGTTTTTTACCTTCACTCACGATTATTGGAAAGAGCTTGTCGAGTTGATAAAAAACACGGTGGAGGGTCAATTACTGCACTTCCGATTATTGAAACATTGGAGGGTGACGTCTCGGCATATATTCCAACCAATGTAATTTCCATTACTGACGGACAGATTGTTTTGGACGTGGATTTATTTAACGCAGGTATTAAACCGGCAGTGAATGTTGGACTTTCAGTATCACGTGTTGGTGGTAATGCACAAACAAAAGCAATGAAGCAAGTTGCAGGTAAGTTAAAGCTTGATTTAGCACAATATCGTGATATGGCTGCATTTTCTCAGTTTGAAGGCGAGTTAGATGAGGAAACAAAAAAACTTTTAAATCGAGGAGCAAAAATTACACAAATATTAAAACAAAATAAGAATAGGCCCTATGAATTAGCAGAACAGGTTGTTGTAATTTGGGCAGCTTCAAAAGGCTATCTCGACAGTTTGCCACTACATGAAGTTGATGTCTGGGAAACTAAACTAATCAGTGATTTACGTTTAAGAAAAAAGAATCTAATAGATAGTATTAATAAAAATAAAATACTTGATGAAAAAATGGAAAAAGAAATTGGGAAAACCATTGAGGAGAATATAGAGAATGGGAAATAAAATAAGATTTACGATTTGCGATTTATGATTTAAAAATTATGAATATAAGACAAGTTAGAAAAAAAATCAAATCGATAACTAATGTCCGAAAAATTACTAAGGCAATGCAAATGGTCTCGGCAATTAAAATGAAAAGAGCACAAGCTGCTGCGGTTGAAGAGCGTCCTTACCAAGAAAATATTGATAAAATTATTGCAAAAATAAGCGTCAATTTAGACTCAAAGTATTCGACTTTATTAAGCACAAATAACACAGCTACCCAAAAAGATTTAGCGATTGTAATTAGTAGTAATAAGGGGTTGTGTGGGTCTTTTAATTTTAATTTATTTCGCCTTATGACAAAGAGCGAAAATTGGAAAAAACGTGAATATGTTGTGATTGGGAAAAAAGCTGCAATGTTGATACCTCGTTTTGGGAATATAGTTCTTGCAGATTTTTCATCAAATCAACCACAAAATAGTATTCCCGCGGTTTTTCAAATGACAGTTGAAGCTTTTTTGTCTGGAAAATACGCAAATGTATTTTTACTGTATAGTCGATTTTACTCCGCGCTAAGAATTGAACCAGTTGAAGAAAAATTATTACCGTTTAGTTATAAAGTGCAAACTCCAATTATTAAAGAAAGAGCGGTTGAATATTTAATTGAGCCAAGTCCACACAAAATTATTGATGCACTGTTGCGTAGTTATTTAGAAGAAAAAATTCGAAACGCTGTAATTCAAAGTGAGGCAGGAGAACATTCTGCTCGGATGATGGCGATGAAAAATGCAACAGAAAACGCCAATGATGTAATTTTTAATTTAACGCTCCTTCGCAATAAAATTAGGCAAGAAAAAATTACCGGAGAATTATTAGATATGATTACGGCGAAGGAGTCGGTTGAATCGGTTTAATCGGTAGGTGCGTATCATGATTCGCCCGTACAAAATTAGTAGGGGCAAAGCGTGATTTGCCCAATAATTCGATAGGGCGCGTCACGCCGCGCCCGTACAAAAAAATTTAATATTTCAAATTAAAAATTTATTTAATAATATGAATGAGGGAAAAATTATCGCAGTTCGCGGAGTTGTGATTGATGTTCAGTTTTCTGAAGAACAAACACCAAAAATATATGATGCTTTAGTTTTAGAAAATAAAAAATCCGGTCGTTTGATTTTGGAGGTTGAAGCAGTTTTGGAGCCGGGTTTAGTTCGGACAGTAGCAATGGGTAATGTATTTGGAATTGCGCGCGGAATGAGTGTAAAAAATAGTGGCGATCCGATTAAAGTTCCGGTTGGTGAAAAAACCCTGGGTAGAATTTATAATGTTTTAGGAGAACCGGTCGATGAAGCCGGTCCATCAAAAACGACTGAATTAGCCTCAATTCATAATCCAGCTCCAACACTCGCAGAACAAACAGTTGAACAAGAAGTTTTTGAAACCGGAATCAAAGTGGTTGATTTAATTGCCCCCTTTATTAAGGGAGGGAAGGTGGCAATTTTCGGTGGAGCTGGCGTAGGTAAGACAGTTATAATCCAGGAGATGATTCATAATGTAGCAAAAAATCACGCCGGTGTGTCTGTTTTTGCTGGAGTAGGTGAAAGAACGCGTGAGGGAAATGATTTATGGTTGGAAATGAAAGAATCAAAGGTGATTGATAAAACTGTATTGGTCTTTGGACAGATGAATGAAGCTCCGGGAAATCGTTTGCGCGTTGCTTTAACCGGTGTAACAATGGCAGAATATTTTAGAGACAAGAAAAACATGGATGTTCTTTTATTTATTGATAATATTTTCCGTTTCGCACAAGCGGGCTCGGAAGTATCAGCCTTATTGGGAAGAATTCCATCAGCTGTTGGTTATCAACCAACATTGGCCTCGGAAATGGCGGCCCTACAGGAAAGAATTACTTCAACCAATAAGGGCTCAATCACATCAATCCAGGCAGTGTACGTTCCTGCTGACGATTATACTGATCCAGCACCTGTAACAACCTTTTCTCATCTAGACGCATCAATAACTTTGGAGCGTTCTTTATCTGAACAAGGTTTATTTCCAGCCATTGATCCATTAACATCATCTTCGCGTGCTTTAGATATTGATGTGGTTGGAGATGAACATTATCAAGTGGCAAGGAATGTTTTGAAAACCTTACAAAGATATAAGGATCTTCAAGATATTATTGCCATTCTTGGAATGGAGGAGCTATCCGAGGAAGATAAGTTAACAGTTTCTCGTGCTAGAAAAATTCAAAGATTTTTAACTCAGCCAATGTTTGTAGCAGAGCCGTTTACCGGACGGGAAGGAAAGTATGTAACAGTTGAAGAAACGGTCTCTGGTTTTAAACAAATTTTGGAAGGCAAGCATGATGATAAGTCCGAAACAGCGTTTTATATGAGGGGAAAGATTGAGGAGGTTAAATAGTAGATAGTAGTAAGTATTTAGTATTAAGGGAAAAAATAGAAATTTCTAATTGATCTAATTATTCTAATTGACCTAAAAAATATCCAATAACCCAATTGGAGATTGGGATTTATTTAGAAATTCGGTTAATTAGGTAATTAGGTTAATTTAATATGAGTTATTTACGCTTAAAAGTCATTACACCCAAAAAAATTGTTTTAGATGAGGAAGTGAAATCTGTTACGGTTCCTGGTGCTGATGGTGAATTAACTATTCTACCAAAGCATGTGAATGTTTTTGTACTTCTTAAGGAGGGTATTGTAACAATAAGACAATCCGGAAAAGAGGACTATATGGCAATTGGAGGTGGTTATTTAGAAACTGATGGTGAAATCATCACGATTTTAGTTTCACGCGCATATGGACAAAACGAAATTGACCAAAACATGACTGAAGTTGCTTTGAAAAGCGCGAAAGAAATTCTTACTAAATCAAAAGACAAAAACGAACGGATTGAGGCAGAATCACTTCTTCGCCGTTCTATTATTGATTCAAAACTGCTTAAAAAACACAGGACAAGAAGGGTCTAGATATATATCAGTAAATAGTAATTGACATATCAAGCTAAACTATTACTAATGATGCATAAAAACGGTTGACTTATATTTGCTTTTATCTTATATTTATTTCATAAATTTGAATTTAATTATGGCTGTTGCACAAGATCTAATCACACTAAAAGAAGCGAGTCAGTGGGCAAGTAATTTTTTGTGTAGAGATATTAATGAATCTAACATTTCTTATTTAATTCAATACGGAAAAGTAAAAAAATATGGAAATGACGGTTCAACTTTAATTAAAGTTAATGATTTAAAAAATTACTATTCTGTTAATGGAAAAAGAGAGATTGATTGGAAAAAAAAACTTGGAAGTGATTTAAATTGGAGTCTGTCTTTTGATAATTTGAGAGAATCAGACACGACAAAACATGTGCATCGACTTCATCCTTACAAAGGTAAATTTATTCCCCAATTAGTTGAGTACTTTATTGATGATCATATTGATAGTTTTAAAAAAAGTGTTTTTTTTAAAAAAACAGATATAATTCTTGACCCATTTGCCGGATCTGGAACAACCCTTGTTCAAGCAAATGAACTCGGTATAAATTCTATTGGAATCGACGTATCTCGTTTTAACTGCATGATCGCAGAAACAAAATTACTTGATTATGATCTAGTTAGTCTTGAAAATGAAGCTAAAAATATTAATCAAGCAATAAGTAATTATGAATCGGTAGAAAATATATCTGCTTTTGAAAAAGACTTAATGTTAAATCTATCAAGTTTTAATAATAGTTATTTCCCAAGTCCTGAATATAAATACAAAATATTTCAAAAACAAATAGATGAGAATAAATTTGCACTTGAAAAAGAAAAAGAATTCTTAAAAATTTACAATGATTTAGTAAAAAAATATAATGTTAAGTTAAACAATTTTTCATCTAAAAACTTCTTAGACATGTGGTACATAAAAAACATACGGGAAGAAATTAATTTTGCCTTTGATCAGGTAAGAAAGATTAAAGATATTAAAAATAAAAAGATATTTGCGGTTATATTGAGCCGAACAATCAGATCTTGCCGCGCCACAACACATTCTGATCTTGCAACTCTAAAAGAACCACAAACAACAACTTATTATTGTTGGAAGCATAAAAAAATTTGCAAACCATTGTTTTCTATCAAGGGATGGTTTGAGCGTTATGCATTTGACACTTTAAGTAGATTAAATACATTTAAAAGATTAAAAACAGACGCTTTTTCTTTAATTATTCCTGCAGATTCCCGAACAATTGATTTGTTCAAAGAAGTTAAAAAGAGAAATCAAAAATTTAGCGAATTATTTCAGAAAAATAAAATAAAAGGTATTTTTTCTTCACCTCCATACGTTGGGCAAATTGACTACCACGAACAGCATGCATATGCTTATGATCTTTTTGGTTTTAAACGTCAAGACGAGTTAGAAATTGGCCCATTATATAAAGGACAGGGTTTAGAGGCGCAAAAATCTTATGTTGATGGTATTTCAAATGTATTAATTAATTGTAAAAAAAATTTAGCTAATGATTTTGATATATTTCTTGTTGCAAACGATAAATATAATCTTTATCCTATTATTGCTGAAAAATCTGGTTTAAAAATTGTGGAACAATTCAAACGGCCAGTTTTAAATCGAACCGAAAGAGATAAATCACCCTATTCGGAAATTATTTTTCATTTAAAAAGTCATAGTTAAAAACAAAATATGATAGATATATATAAAAAACAACAAATAGCTTGTATTGTTATCAAAATTCTTCGCCAAAGATTTGAAACATTTCCGATTGATGCAACAAACAATAGAAATGCACCGTTTCATAAAGCTTTTTTGAATGCTTTTCAAAATCAATTAAATAATAAAGTGTCAGATATCCCTTATTTTATTAGTCTTAGTAGTTGGCTACATGGATTAAATACTACGTTAGGGCAAACTTTCTTTGAAAATGTAGCTTGTATATTATCAGATGGAGAAAAACGAGAATATACCTCAAAAAAATTGGGGAATAAACAAATTACTGTTACACAAAAAAACAATATTAATAGAATAATAACAGAACTTTCTAATAATGAAAATAATGCAAATTTAAGTCGAGAGGATAAATTAATCTTTATTAATAGTCAAACTAAACAAGTTAATGCTATTGATTTTTCAGCTGATGTTTTTATTCAGGATAAACAAAGTATAACAGCAATAGAACTAAAGTCTGTGAAACCAAACTCTGGTGAAATGAGAGGAGAAAAACAAAAGATTTTAGAAGGAAAAGCAGCTTTATATAAAATGTTTCCTGGTAAGAAGATCAATTTTTTTGTTGGTTTTCCTTTTGACCCTACAAACGACACTTCTACAGGATTTAATAAGATAAGATTTTTAGGCTCAATTATCAATATGCTAAAATTCTTTGAACCAAAAGAGACTTTAATTGCAAATGAATTATGGGATTACCTTTCAGGAGTAGAAAATACTATGGAATCAATTTTAGAAATTATTAATAAAATATCTACTCCAGACTTTTTAGATAAATTTTTATTTATTAATGAACCTATAAATCGATATCAAAAAAAATATTTGCAAATCTTAGAAGAATGGTTTTTATTTACGGAAGTTGAACTAACCAAAAAAGATTCGCAAATTCAAGTTAATATTCAAAATAATAGTCGATTACAGCGAGTTTATAACCAACATATTTTTCAAAAAGATGAATATAACTGGGAGCGTGCAAGTGCCTTAAAACTTTCTTAAAAAAGGTTGGACGAGGAATATTTAGTCAAATCTATACAAAACTGTCTTTGTAAGAATAAGTAAAACTGAGATTAACATATATTTTAAACGTTTTAATAAATAGTAAGACAGTTTTTGTAAGACAATCTAGCAAGTTATGCCAAAAATTGAATAATTTCTTTTAGGGACTATAACCCGACAGGTTCTGGCCATAAGTTCAATAACCTGACAGGTTCTTATCAAATAAACTGTTTTCAAACCTGTCAGGTTATCTACGTTTCAAACCTGCCAGGTTAACTCTACGGTTGAATAATTTGGGATTGTTTGATATTTTAAGCTATGGCACTCATTATTGTTGAATCGCCAACAAAGGCAAGAACGTTTAATCGGATTCTTAAAGGGAAAGATTATTACGTATACGCAACTATGGGTCATATTCGTGATCTTCCCGGAGCATCTATGGCAATAGACTTTAAGAATCATTTTGCGCCGCAATATCAAATTATTGAAAACAAAAAAAAGGTTGTTGCTACGCTTAAAGATTTAGCGAAAAAAAATAAAGAAATTATCTTTGCAACTGATTTAGATCGCGAAGGAGAGTCAATTTCTTATCATGCCGCATGTATTCTAGGCTTAATAAATGAAGATTGGCCGGAATTTAGCGTTAAAAAGAAAGCAAAAAAACTGACTCGAATTGTCTTTCATGAAATTACATCCAATGCACTGGAGGAAGCTTTGAAAAATCCATCAGAACTACGGGTTGATTTAATAAAAGCCCAGCAAGCCAGGCGAATTTTAGACAGAATTGTTGGTTATGAACTATCTCCATTGCTTTGGAAAAAAACAGGTAAGAATTGGCTATCGGCGGGAAGAGTACAAACAGTTGCTCTCCGGTTGATTGTGGAAAGAGAAAAAGAAATCCGTAAATTTGCATCCGAGCCATACTATCAAATATATACCTTATTTAATAATAGTTTACTTAGAGCAAAGCTAATTGAAAAAGATAAAATTCCCTATGAACAAACAATTAATATTGTCTTATTTGCAGGAAAATATCAATATTCAAAAACAACTATTTCTGAAAGTAATCATGTTCAAATTGAAACAGATTTAAAAACAGATTCATACAAAATTAGCGCGATTAATAAAGAGACTCAAATGCGTTATCCACCGCCACCTTTGACAACATCGCTTCTGCAACAAGAAGGATTTTATAAATGTAATTTTACTTCACGGACAGTAATGAAATTGGCACAGGATCTATACGAACACGGGTTAATCACATATCATCGCACTGATTCTTTTAATCTTTCCACCCAGTTTGTTTTTGCCGCTCAAAGATATATTAAATCAACATATGGAGAAAAATACGCTCTTGAAAAACCACGCGGTTATCGAACAAAATCAAAATCAGCTCAAGAAGCGCATGAAGCAATTCGACCGACAAAAATTGAGAGAGAGCTAAGTACAGTGAAGGATAAAAGTATCACTGCAAACCATAAGAAACTTTATCAGCTGATTTGGAACCGGGCAGTCGCAACACAGATGAAAGAAGCAGAAGTATTATATTCAAAACTATTAATTGACTCAGATAAAAAGTATTGTTTATTAAGTGAACATCAACAGGTTATTTTTCCAGGCTTTTTAAAAATATTAAATCCTGAATACGTGAAAATGCATACTGATGCAATTCAAATTAATGAGGGACAGTCAGTCGCATACAGTGATTTGGAAAGCAAGCTTGAGCAAACAAAACCCCCACCAAGATATAATGACGCGAGTCTGATTAAAATTATGGAAGAAAAATCAATTGGACGACCATCAACCTATGCTCCGATTATTGGACTAATTCAAACAAAGGGCTATGTGGAAAAAGACGGACGTTATTTCAAACCAACAGGCCTCGGAGAGTCAATTTGTAATTATTTATCATCGGCTTTTTCAGAATTATTTGACATTAACTTTACTGCACAAATGGAAGACTCGCTTGATGAAATTGCCAATGGTAATCAAAAATTGATTGAAATTTTAGAAAAATTTTATGAACCATTTAATAAAACGCTGACGATTCAAAAAGCCAATACCGAAGTTATAAAAATTGTTGAAGAAAAGCATGGTGATTGTGACAAGTGTGGAAAACCAATGATCCAAAGATTCTCCCGTTTTGGAAAATTCTTGGCTTGTAGCGGTTATCCAAAGTGTAAAAATATTAAAGCATTTTTAACAGTTGTGGTGGGACAAAAATGCCCTGATTGCGGTGGTGATGTTGTGGTAAGATTTACCAAATCAAAACGACGGTTTTTTGGATGTTCAAATTACCCGAAATGCAAACATAGTAGTTGGATGATAAATAAATAGAAATTTCTAATTGATCTAATTACCTAATTAACCTAAATAATATCCAATAACCCAATTGGGGTTTGAGAATTCTTTAGGTTAATTAGATCAATTAGGTAATTAGGGCAATTAAAAGTAATTCATTTTATGAAATACATTTTTATCTCCGGGGGTGTAATTTCCGGTATTGGAAAGGGCTTGACATCGGCATCAGTTTGTCTTCTTTTAAAATCCGCCGGTTATCGTGTGACTCCGTTAAAATTTGAAAACTACTTAAATATTGATGCCGGAACCATTAATCCGATCGAACACGGTGATCCATTTTTATGCGAAGACGGGACAGAGGCTGACATGGACATTGGTACTTACGAAAAATTTCTTGATGAAGACATGGGAAAAGACAATTTTGTTACAATGGGTCAGATTTATAAAGAAGTGATTGAAAGGGAAAGAAGATTTGAATATAAAGGTGAAGACGTTGAGGCAATTCCACATATCACAAACGAAATTACTGAAAAAATTCAAACTCTTGGAAGAAAGAAAAAAGCAGATATTGTGGTGATTGAACTTGGTGGAACAGCCGGAGAATATCAAAATATTTTTTATTATGAAGCTTCACGGATAATGACTTTGAAACATCCTAAAGACGTTATTCATATTCATGTTAGCTATGTTCCAACACCTAAACATTTAGGCGAACCTAAGACAAAGCCAACCCAGCTATCTGTTAGAACATTAAACTCAATGGGTATTCAACCGGATTTTATTATCGCCAGGTCAGAGAAGTATTTAGACCAACGTCGTCGTGATCGTTTTGCCCTATTTTGCAATATGCATGCCGATGACATTATTTCAAATCCGGATTTAGATAATGTCTATGAAATTCCTCTAATGTTGCATAAACAAAGAATGGATGAAAAAATAATGAAAAAGTTGAGCTTGCCGATCAAAAAGCCTGAATTAGCCGATTGGAATAGTTTGCTTGAAACGATAAAAACTCCCAAAAAAACAAGCATTACAGTTGCGATAGTAGGAAAGTATTTTGGTACGGGCGAATATCAGCTACGGGATTCATATGCAGCGCTTTTTGACGCGATTGACCACGCAAGCTGGAAGAATAATATCGCAGTTAAAACCGTTTGGGTCGACGCACAAAAGTTTGAGAATGATGAAAGATTAATTGGGAAACCCGACGGAATCATTGTCCCGATCGGTTGGGGAGAACGTGGAGCGGAAGGAATGATCAAAGCTGCCGATTATGCAAGAATCAATAAAATTCCCTATTTGGGATTATGC
>Ga0210014_1002654_pt1 | contig 12319 bp, 14 predicted proteins | sample CryGeymeta201519_FD_183983 | JGI IMG/M metagenome (GOLD analysis project Ga0210014, IMG submission 183983) | Groundwater microbial communities from Crystal Geyser aquifers in Utah, USA - Crystal Geyser metaG 2015-19 (SPAdes) (version 2) | ecosystem: Environmental > Aquatic > Deep subsurface >...
TTCGGGTTTCGGACCTATCACGCCGCTGAAATCGCCTTGTATCATGCGCTTGCCGCTCTACCTGAACCAGAGCTCACCCACAAATTCTGCTGAGGAGCCATTTTTATTTTCAGACTGATTGTGTGCAGATCTTGTCTTCACCCATGCGTAATACAGACGGGGCGTAAATCCTCGCCCAATACGTTTTTTTTCGCCTGAATCATCAATGTAGGTAAGCCTACAGGTAACCATCGGAGCCGCAAGACATTCGATCCTGTCCCGCTGCAATTTTTGAAGGTCGATCTCTTTCAAGCTATTCATATCAAGAACATAGCTCCGCTGCTCGGCGCTCAACACACCATAGGGTACTAATCTCAAATTGATGACACTTGAACTGTCAAACGGTATGAAGCTACTTGCGGGACTTTTTCCCAATGCCTTCATTAAGGGCTCCATAGCACTCCAATAGGCATCTGCTTCTCTCATGTATTGCATTTCTTCTTTTGTTATCACATTCAGTAACCGCGGAGCAAAATGCAACACTTCACCAACGTGTCGAAAAACGCCACCCACCGCGCATGCTGCCAAAGCACCAAACTCGGTAGCGGTATAATCGCCCTTGCCAAAAATTATTCTTTTTTCAGATATCAGCTTGGAGGGAACGATCTTCCTTTGAGACATCCCGGAAAGCCTCTCACAGACCTCTGTAGCGGTAAGGAAAGTCACCTTGTCAAAGGAGATGGATCTATCCTGCAATAAACTGCCAAGGACTTCTTTCTGTCGTGCATACGTGCTTTCTTCTTCGAGCTTCTGAGAACTCTCAATGAGTTGATTAAATTCCTGATTCCCCAAGGATTCCGAATCAAGGGGGATACCGTTCAGATACACTATCGGGGCTAACCGAGGTATCGTAACGAAGAGGTCACCATTATCAAAAATGGCCTGCGTATCTCCTTTTAGGTTCATCTCCTCGAGAAATTCTTTCACATAAGTTCGTTGAAGATTCCCCAAGGTTTTCAACGCTATACGTTTTCCACTCTGTATGAGAGAAATTTGCTCGGAAGTAAGCGAGGCTGCAATCTTTTCAGCAGCGGAATCAAAACTTGGCCCCCCCACCGCTGCACTACTGGCTTGCACAGGCGGGATGCGGGGACAAGCGAGACAAAGGAAATCATCCCAAAATAAAACTTGAATGCCCCACCGCAGTTGCAGATTGCCGAGAAAGTCACGCAATGTCCATTGTGCATCTCGAATCTGCATTTCCTGTTCTGTGTCACAGACGACCACTTTTACCGCACTTGCTTCATTCATTGATGCTACGAAAGCCCCCAGCCGGAACGAAGTGTTCGGTAGAATTCCTAAATCACTGATCTTTGTATCCAGGATCTTTTGGTGATTGTTTTCGGCTCCGCAGCGAAGATGCCAAGGGAACACAACGAGAACGGTCATAAATGTCAAAAAACGATTGCGAACATTAAATTTCATACGATTTGACCTGTAGATGTGAGTTCCTTATTCAAGTGTTATGTACCAACCGCTCGCGACTACCCACAATTTTGCCTGGTCTCTTGAACGACCGATTGATCAGACCTTACACGACCACGGAAAATGCTACAACACATCGGTTTCGTGCAATCGCTACAAGCTCACTCGAATGTGTTATAGATAAACTCGTGGGCAAAACGAAAAAGCCAATCTCGCCAGCACAGGATAGCTATGACTTGGGCTTATCCGCCGCAGTTGCTTTGTGCGTAGTTATTTCCACTGGTTCCCGTGCAATTGGAGTAATTGATTTTGAGGTCCTTGGAGCATTTTAGATAGTGACAGCAACTGTATTCCTTCCATGTAGCAGTGAAGTCACATGTACCACAAGCCTCCGTGTTAGTGGCACAACTATACCCCTCCATGCTTTGTTGGCCCCGCAGGACATGGTATTTGCTTCCACACGCTCCCGGGATTGTGCTGTAATTAGCTCGAATTGAGCCACAGTCACAATTGCTTGCGTTAGCGGTACTCGGCGACAAGACGATCGTCATAACGATCAATATACCAAGACAAATACAAACTTTCATTTGATTCATTTCAATCCTCCTCTAAGTACATAACAGGACAATTCTATAATCGGTTGGCTTCTTGAAGAAATGAGCTTCCCTCTGGTCGACAATCACCCCCTTGTTGTCCAATCTGACACTTTACTGTGCGCAGCATATATTAGGTTTTGAGGTAAACACGTCGTCTCCACATGCGCTTGTCGCTGTGAAAGTGGCTTGTTCCTCATCGTTGACTTCCTCCCATGTAACAATGTAGCCGCTGAATGTCCCACTCACGGTCGTCGGATCCACGGGTGGAGATTCACATGGATCATCGATTGTGCAACTGTAAGTTCCCGCAACAAAAGTGTTGTAGGTCAAACCAAAAGCCGTACAACTCCAATTGGAAGCAGAACCGGATGTAATGGTGACGTTAGAAACGCGCGGGCAAGAGTCGGCGATGCAAAGCAGAGACGGGAGCAGCAGAGAAAGGACACCCAAAAACACGGTCAAGCGTGTGAAAGGGAATCTTGTGTCGTGTTGTTCTTGTAGCATTTTTGTTTTCTCCTTTTGTAATTCATTTCATTCGTTCTTGTGCAAGTTGGCCTAACGGGCTTGCAGGTGCATGTTTTACCACCTCCCCATACCATCGTCTGGCTTCAGCCACGTCACCTTCCCGCTTCAGAAGCTCTCCTATCAAGAACGCGGACGAAATAGCGGGTCCGTAGCCACTGCTCGGAGATATCCCATCCAGCAGCGATTTTGAAGCACTCATGCCCATGGTCACAAAGTCTCCCGCTCGGGGTTCCTCGGGCGTTGATAGAATTCTTGCCAGTCGGACAATCTGCAGGTGAGCGTCCGTGAAATGCAATCCTCCAGGCCACCTCCTTGTGTAATCCTCGTAAGCAACGACGGCAGCTTTGGCCGACGACAGGAAATACCCTGGTCCTTCGGAAACACATTTCGCAAGTAGGAACATTCCATCATCGCCCAAGTCTTCCGCGCCGAGGGCTTTCTCGATGGCGCGGTACGTTGTCGCCGCGACGCGGTAAACGCATTTTGAGTGCAGAGGTCCCTGTGCATCCTGCTGCGCGATGTCCATAAGCTCGGAGGCGAGGGAGAAAAGACTATCCTTTTCGCGCAAACTGACAGTTTGCGTTACGAGCGAGCCGGCAAAGTCGGGGTCGCGTTTGCAGAACGACAGAATGGCGTCACGCAACGCGCCGCGCGCGTCGTCGGCCTTCGCTCCCGGTTTCGCCAAGGTCAACTCCAGCCACGGAGTCACGGCTTTCTCTGCCAGGCCGATCTCGCCGGAGCGCAGCAGTTCCTTGACTCGTTCGCTTGCTGCACCGGGGTCCTTCGCAGGGCGGGATGCGAGATACTCGGAGAAAGCCTTCTCTTTCGTCGCGGGGTCTACGAGCAACGAGTTGGCGCACTGCCATTGCAGCCACTTGGCTGCCGCGGTATCCTTCTTCGCGAGAGTGGAGGGCAGGCCAACGAGCGCCTCCGCATCGCCTGCTGATTGCAGGAACGCCGCGGGGTCGGTTGCGCTCCGCCGGCGGAGTTCCTCATACCGCGCCAACGCGGAAGCGACGTTGGATTCCTTCCCCTTCTTCGCCCCCGACGCAATCTCCTCCGGCGCCGACGGCAGAGCGATTTCGTCCAGGAAGATGCCCGACAGCGCGGCCGCGACGCCGCGGTCTTTCTGAATGCGCACCTTCAGCTTCGTCGGCCCGGCAACGCCGTAGACTTTGTAGACCCCATCGCCAAAAGCGGAGACATGACTGGAGCACACGAGTTCATCTTTCTCGTCGCGGATCAGAACCCGCTGCGCACGGGGTCGGTCGGTGTTGTGGTAGTCCCAGTCGATGAAGTAGAGGGTGAGCCGGTGCAGTCCCTCCGGGATTTCGAGAGTGGCGATGAGGTCCGGGCCTTTCCCGTCGAAGGGATGGGTTTCCCCGTGATCGTCCCAGGAAGCATACTGTCTCCGACCCTCCAGCGGATTGCGCAAAGCCCGCGGGTCGTCGGTCACCAGCTCGTCAATGGGTATCCAGTGGCGGACCGATTCCTTGGGATCGCCGGTTTCCACTTCGTAAAAGAATTCGCCCTTCCAATCCGTCCACACCGGCGAGGTGGCGGCGAAACCGGTTTTGCTCTCCTTCCACCGCCGCTTGGGCAGCAACCTGCCGCCCACCACGTCCCGCGGCGACTCCATGGCGCACAGCACAAAACACTCGTTGCCGTAGCGCCCCAGCCAGTCGCCACGTGTGGCGCAGTCTTCGCCAAGATAGGTGATGCGTGATGCGTGATGCGTGAGACTGTGAGCGTCGGCGTCTCCATTGCCGCGATCGCGTGGAGAACATGCAGCCTCTCTTTTGCCACCGGAAAGGCGGAAGCAAACCAACAACTGCCGCTCTGCCCTACCGCATAGGCGCGGTTCCACAGGCTTACGCGGGCGAGCGAGGCGTTGGCTTCGCTGCGGAAGCGGATCAGTTCCCAATTCCAGAAGGGAAGCTCGTGCAGGTGAGATTCATGGGCGCGAACGGGCACGCCGGCGGCGTATTGCAGAACGGCGAAGCCTTTGTCCAGGTTGCTTCCCCAGCCGGCGCGGTCGGACTTGTACAGCACGCCCGCAACGTAGTCGGTGTCCGGTTGGATCGCCCCCAGGGAGGAGTCGAGGGCGATCCGGCCCTTGGTACGATTGGCCGCGATGGTGAAGGACACCGGGGAGACGCCTGGCAGCGTTGGTTCAGGAACAGTGGCCATCCCGGCAGCGGCGTTAAAGGGCGCGGCGGGATTGTCCAGCGTCCATCCCGAGTTGGTTACCGCTTTACTATCCATGAGAGAAAGCAACGGCACAACATTATCGGCCTGGCTGATCCATTCTATCTGAGGGCTTACTCGCAATTTCCCGATGGGCGCATCGTGGAAAAGCTGCACGAGGAACTTGAGTTACGCCGTCTGTCCGGGCTGCACAAACCACGAATTCGCGGCATCCGGTTCCACATAAGCCCACCGGGACACGTCCGCAAACTGCTCCGCGGCCCGCTCCAGCTCAAACCGCAGGTTCTGCTTAACGATCACAACGGAATGGATGGAGGTATTGCTGACACGGACAGTGACGCTGAGGTCGAGCACCGGCAGGCTGGCAGATGCAATGGACAGACTGAGGGAATCGCAGACAAGCCCGTCCTCGGCCGATACAGGTGGCAGGATACGCGAAGACGCGCAACAAAATGCGGACAGAGCGATGAAGACGCGGAACTGCTTTATCATGCGCTCTCCTCTCGCGAGAAGAGCCGCCACCCTCCGACTGGGTAGCGGGCAGGCCCTCCGGCAGGCGCGCCTATTGTGTGAGTGTGTGTCCGCACATCCCGAGAAAGCTCCTCAGCAAGTCCGGCAAATGCACAAAATCACTGCGGAGACGATGGCACAATTTGGGAATAAGCGCAATGCCTTCTGAAAATATTTTTTGGCGCCAAGTTGATCCGGCACACGGCGGCTCAGTCCGTGGCTGCGAGGCGCGCGGTTGTCTTCTGCATCTCCTCCGCGTCCCGTTCGAGTCCGCAGTTGGACCGGAGGAAAGATCGCGCCAGGAGCTTGAGGGTCGCCGCCTGTTGTGTGGTGGCGCTTTCGAGGTTCGTCAGGTGCTGCAACACGTTCTGATGGTGCAGCGTTATACTCGTTACGACTAAAAACACCCCCTCACCCCGACCCTCTCCCCCGATGGGGAGAGGACGCGAACCCAAAGGGTTCGAGGGTGAGGGGGAAAGGTAGATTTTCATCCGTAACGAGTATCGTTCCCTTTCAGTACTCTTCGTGTCTCCGTGTAAAGGCTCCGGGGCGCGCTGAACTCGATGAGCAGGTTGTCATCCGTGTTGAGCGGGACGGCGCCGGTGTAGGTGTCGATCTCCTCCGTCCCCAGCCGGAAGTGCGATAGCAGGTCTCCCGCCGTGAAGACGCCGACGCGTACCAGGTCGTCGGCAATCCGGGGAGCGGACATGCGGCGGACTCACAGAGTCCGAGCTGAAAGCGTAGACCGATGAACCAAGTGCCAGCGACAGTACCCGCGACCAACTCACTTCGTAGACCATCGCGATGAACCCGGAAATTGCGATACAGGAAAGAGGGATTGCGGTCGAACTCTCGGAGTTCACGTCGGTTCAATCCCCTCGTCGATCCTTGAAGAAGGCGCTGCGGGACACGCCCTTTGCCAGACACTTCACTTCGGCGGCTGCCTCCGTCACCTCGAGCGCGTTCCGATAGGTGCGTTTCTCGTTGGTGGTCACACCGACACTGATGGTCATGAGTGGACAGTCAACGAGGTTGCCTCGGCGGTCGCGTATCTGGGTTCTGCCATGCTCCAGGTCTTCTGGAGGGTAGAAGGTGGGAGCGAGATCGTCGAACTCGGAGAGGATCCGGTCTGCAATCGCGTCACACTCCGCGGGGACTGTGATGATGACAAAATCATCACCTCCGACGTGCCCCACGAAATCGGTCAGACTGCCACACTTTTCGACCGTATCGCACAGGAGGCGAGCGACCGTTTTGAGCACCCCGTCTCCTCGCTGAAAACCGTACTTGTCGTTGTACCACTTGAAGTTGTCGAGGTCGACGTACATGAAGGCGAAGGGCTCCTTCTTCTGAACTGCTTCGTCCAGGTTGAACTTGATGACCGCGTTGCCGGGGAGCCCGGTCAGGGGATTGACCTCGCGGTAGCGACGCGCCCGGCTCAGCATGCCCTTGACTCTGGCCACCAGCTCCGAGGGATTGAAGGGCTTCATGATGTAGTCGTCGATGCCCCTCTCAAATCCCTCGACGACATCATCGTCGTCGGTTCGAATACCGCTGACCATGATCACGGGTATCGAACTGGTGCGGGGCATCTTGCGGAGGATCGTGAACGCGTCATAACCGCTCATGGGACGCATGACGATGTCAAGGATGATGAGATCGGGGACTGTCCCCAGCGCTTTCTGAATGACCTCTTCGCCGGAGAATGCCGTGACAACGCTAAATTCCTCCGCCACAAGACGGAACTCGATGAGCCTTACGGTATCCTTGTCGTCATCACAAACCAGAATTGTTTCCCGTGACATCCTGTGCTAACTCCCGGACCCGTCGACCGTGCGCAAAGCCTCGATTGCGTACCGAGTAGCTTCTTGGAGTTCCTCCGTGGTGATGCAGGCGCCTTTGAAATCGCAGGACAGCAGCTTGTTCAGCGAGGCGAAGACCTCAGCCTGGCTCTTGCCCGCTTGACACCAAGCGTCGATGTCTCCCCGCAGCCGCAGACATCTTCTCTCGGGAATGGTCGCCACGTAATCCCGGATGCGGTTCAGCACACTATCACTCTTGGGGATGGCTTCTTCCCTCCCCGTGACATCGTTGAGCAGATGGTACGCAGGAGGGAAATGGTGGAAGGCAATGTTGATCTGGTTTGTGGAGCCGCCTGGCGTTTCGTAAATGATCGCGATGTTGGTGGACTTCCCCTTGTCATCTTCCCATTCCGACACCTGTTTCCGCAGGTTACCGAAGGCAACTTTCCCCTCCATCGGGGCCATCTGGTTTCCGAGCTCTTCCAGGAAGGACTTGAGGGTCGATTCTGCCGTATCACTCATTGGCCAGTTGCATCCTCATTGGTTCTGTTCAACATTCCAAACAACGGCTTGCGCCTGCTGTCATTGCTCACGGATACCTACCACACTCCGTCGCAGTACTTGCGACGCGGTGGAACATACCCCTATGGGTCGTTGGGTTGCTCCGGCTCCGCATTGCGAGAGACAGTGGAGGCGATCGCTTTGGCTGCTCTCATGATGGGTTCCAGCAGATCAATCGGAAGCGGGAAGATGAGGGTGGAGTTCCTCTCTGCCGAGACTTCCGTGAGCGTTTGCAGAAAACGGAGTTGCAGCGCCGGAGGATGTGCGCCAATGACTTCGGCAGCCTGGCCGAGTTTCTCCGACGCCTGGTACTCGCCTTCGGCATTGATAATCTTTGCCCGTCGCTCGCGTTCCGCCTCTGCCTGCTTGGCCATCGCGCGCTGCATGCCTTCCGGAATTTCAACGTCCTTTACTTCCACCGCGGACACCTTGATCCCCCAGGGGTCGGTGTGCTCGTCAATCACCGTTTGGAGTTCCTGGTTGATCTTCTCTCTCCGTGCAAGAAGGTCGTCGAGTTCGGCCTGCCCGATAACGCTGCGCAGAGTTGTTTGGGCAATCTGGAAAGTTGCCTGGATGAAATTCTCGACCTCGAGGATCGCATGCTCCGGCATAACCACGCGGAAGAACACGACCGCATTAACCTTCACCGGAACATTGTCACGCGTGATAACTTCCTGCTTCGGAACGTCCATCGTCACCACTCGCAGGCCGACGCGCACCATCCGGTCCACAATGGGGATGATGATAAATATCCCCGGCCCTCTTGTTTTGCTGATGCGCCCAAGCCGGAAGATAACCGCGCGCTCATACTCGGGCAGCACCTTCACCGCCGACGGCAACACAATCACCAGGAACAGAATCAGAATGATTGCTCCCGGTCCTAACGCTCTTGCCAGTTCGTCCATGACAGACCCTCCTCAACGATTATTGAATCCTTTTCACTTTCAGGTGGAGACCCTCCGACTCGACAACAACCACGCGTGCGTCTTTCTCGATATCTCCGTCCAGCGATTGCGCCCCCCAAAGCTCGCCATGCACAAACACCTGTCCGTCCGGACTCATGGCAGTGCGTGTTCTGCCCATCAGCCCCACCATTCCCTCCTGCCCGGTCACCACCCTTGCCTTCTGAGCCTTCAGACCTGCGCCGACGCAGAACGCGAAGAAGGAGGCGATGATCACAACGGTGGGAATGATCACCCTCCAGGGAACGCGTAGAAACGGGTACGCGGGGTCGACGAGCATAACAGACCCCAGCAAAAACGCGATGACGCCGCCCACGGTCAGCAGGCCCGCGCTGGGAACCTTGATATCGGCAATCATCAGCCCGATTCCAAGAAGGATCAGCGCCACTCCCGCATAGTTGATGGGCAGCATGGACAGGGAAAACATCGCCAGCAGCAGAGAGATGCCGCCCACGATTCCCGGGAAGATGGCCCCCGGGTTCATGAACTCATACACGATCCCCAGCATGGCGATGGTCATGAGGATGTAGGCAATCTGTGGATTGCTGATGGTCGCGAGGAACTGCTCCGACCATCGCATGGGAATCTCCTGCGTGGATGCGGAAGTCAAGTTCAGCTTCCGCGTCTCACCCATCACTTGAACGGTGGCGCCGTCGGCCTTCTTCAGCAAGTCGGTGAGACTGTTCGCGACATACTCGACAACCTTGAGCTTGAGCGCTTCCTCCGCTGTAGCGGCGATGCTCTTCCGGACGGCCTCCTCGGCCCACTCGATATTCCGTCCACGAGGTTTGGCCACCGACTTCACCATTGAGACGAGAATGTTCGTCATCTTCTCATCGAGGACCTCGCGGTTGCTCTTTCCGTTTGCAGGTTCGTTGCCTTCCTCTTTTCCCCCAGGCTGTTCCGGTCCCGCCGATACGGGGTGGGCAGCCCCGATCGAGGTTTCCGGCGCCATCGCGGCGACATGGCTCGCCATCGTGATGAAGACTCCCGCGGACCCGGAAATGGCTCCGCGCGGGGCAACGTATACGATAATCGGCACGCGTGAGTTGACCATGCGGGTGACGATTTCCTTCATGGAGGTCACCAGTCCCCCAGGAGTGTCGAGGACAAGCACGAGCGCCTCTGCCCCTTCCTTCTCGGACCGATCGATCCCGCGGAGAATGTACCGGGCGGTGACCGGGTTGATCACCTCGTCCTCCAAACGAATCACATTAACGGTGCGGGTGTCGCTACGCAGCAGAGAGCCGCTGAACGTGGTCAGGAGGATTGCCGCTGGCACAAGTCCAACAAACCGGAACAAGGGGCCGTGCGCGCCGCCTTCTCGGAACGCGCGCGCTTGTTCCGTGTGCGGTCGGGTATGACGACGCGCGCGGTGCATGGTTGCCTCTCTGTAATGTCTGTGGAACGTCATTTCGCGCAATGTTCCGTAGCCCCGGCGACGCTGTGTCCCAGACGTCGACGGGCTGCCTCTCAGCTTAATTTGACACTGCATATTCAGAATGCTAAACTAACCCCACGACGGGGGGCACTGGCAACCCATCCTACGGTCTGTTGACCTGCCACTCTGCACCCCTGTAAACAGTCGGCCGCGCGTGCCGTTCCTTAATGAAAACAAGCAATCGTGTCAGTAGCTCTACAGACAGTCCGACGTGCCCCGCCAGGAGACGACTGCCATCGGGCCGGGTGCGTCCATCGCAGCAAAGGACCGAAAAACTGCCGTGAAACAGACCGAACGGATTCCACCAAAATCCGACAGCCACCCTTGCCACAGGTGGCCATCTGTCACATCGCTTCCCCCCGCAGCGGATATTGAGTTGGGTCCAAACGGATCGATCCCCAGCCGCGTCCCGGCACTGTTGCATCGGCGTGACCCAGCACATGCTATTTCCTTTAGTTTACTGGAAGTACCCGGTGCCGCGAGATTCAGAGGCAGATTAACTGAATCTGAGATTGGTGTCAAGCCTTTCTCCTGCAAACGTGTTCTGTCGTGGAGACGGCGCTTCGGAGAGAGAGAACTTTGGGAGGTCCCGTGAGGTTTGCCGATTTCTACACATTCTTCGTGATTGTCACCTCTCTGTACCGAGTCTGGGTCAGTACACGCATTCCGGGGGTCAAGAAATCTCCCGGCGCCGTGAAGGCTCCCTTCACCTTCTGGGCGCTCACGATTGGCTATGTGGTGGTGGTGGCTGCGAGTGTTACGGAATATCTTCTTGTGCGTCGGGACGACAGCGGAAACCTCGCGGTATCAGTATTGGGGCTCGCCATCTACCTGTTCGGCATCGTCGGGAGAGAATGGCCCATTCGAGAATTGGCCCGCTTCTGGAGCCACCAGGTCGAAATCCGGAGCGATCACGAGTTGATTCTCTCAGGCCCGTACCGCCACTTGCGCCACCCCAATTACGCATGTCTTCTTTGCGAAGTTCTGGGGTTCCCTCTGGTCTCAAACTCCTACTTTGCTGTCCTGCTGTCGGCGATCATCTACATACCGCTCGTCCTCGTCAGAATACGACATGAGGAAGCCGCACTGATCGAGAAATTCGGTGACCGATACAGGGAGTACCGGCGCTGCGTTCCTGCGCTGCTACCCATGCCCGGACGGACAACGAGGGACATGGCTTCCCCGCCCATTCCACAGGGTGGGAAACTGTGGGAACATGATACGTCTCCCGGGGCAGGAGAGCCTGTCGCAACTGAGGATGTAACGGAGGGCACGTTGTGAGCCTTCGGCCTCCGCTCTCAGGTTTCGGACAAAAGATGGCCGCCCTGTCACCATTGTTGCGAGCGTGGAATGCTGTGGACCGGGCTTGTCACGCTTTTACCGGGACATCTCCTCAAATGGTGGCGCTGGAATGGGAATCCTCGCATCCGTCGGAGCCGTGGCAGCAGGAGCTTTGTCCTCTGCTGACCGGAACAGAGGAATGGCTGGCAGAGACCCAAGGGCGGCACTACCGCGAATGCCTTGATGCCCTCGTCGATGCTGCAGGCCCGGCCCTGTTCACCTGCGAGTGTGGGATCGCTCACGTGGTGTTTCCCATGCTCGAGGAAGGAAGAAGCGAGGGGGCCATTGTCTGCGGCGCGGTGCGAGTGGCAGCCGCAACAACAGATGAACTGAAAGCAACCGCGCTTCGCGCCGGTCTTTCGCGAAAAGACCTTGCTGGGAAGCTCGCCGCTCTCCGGGAGATGCACATTGAGGAACTGCTTTCCGAAGGGAAACAAATCTGGGATCTCGTGATGCGCCTGCAACAGGCAATGCGCCAGAACAGGACGGAGGAAGATTCAGACCCCTCCGTGGCTGTGAGTGAACTCCGCGAGCATAGCAATATCTCAGGAGACAATAACCCCGAAGAAACAACGAGAGGTTTGAGTAAAGGCGGGGACGGCTATTCGGAACACCCTCCGGAAGTACCTGTCGGCTCCACCCCTGAGCCCAGTGCACGGGACGATCCGCGTCCAGACAATGGAAACCAGAGAAGCAGGACAACTCGGCGCGTGGTGATCACCGGACTGGGTGTTGTGTCTCCCATCGGTATCGGGAAAGAAACATTCATTCAGGGATTGCGGGATGGGAGAAACGGTGTCGGGACCATCACACTTTTCGATCCATCCGACATGAGCTCACAGGTGGGGGGGGAAGTGAAGGACTTCGATCCCTCGAAGTACATGGACCCGAAGGCCGTAAAGCGCACCG
>Ga0210014_1002664_pt1 | contig 12298 bp, 8 predicted proteins | sample CryGeymeta201519_FD_183983 | JGI IMG/M metagenome (GOLD analysis project Ga0210014, IMG submission 183983) | Groundwater microbial communities from Crystal Geyser aquifers in Utah, USA - Crystal Geyser metaG 2015-19 (SPAdes) (version 2) | ecosystem: Environmental > Aquatic > Deep subsurface >...
TGACCGCTTTTAAGTCTTGAGTAGCGCCTCAAGCATTTTGTAAAGCACAACGTCCCTATCGTCTAGAGGCCTAGGACATCGCCCTTTCACGGCGGTAACACGAGTTCGAATCTCGTTGGGGACGCCACCAAATAATGCGACGCAGGGTTTTGCGGAGCTTAAAAGAAGTTATCTGTCCAGTTTATCAATTGGTTTGCCAAAACAATTAAAGCTGATGTGCAATCGGAAAGTATTAAAGATTTTCTGCGGATTGCCGATATAAGCCTTGAGCAATGTCTCAAGGCTTTTTTTTTGACAAAGTTTGGCGTAAAAACTGTAATTTGATGTGATGAGAGATAGCGAAATTCATAATTCGATGGGGCGTGAAGACGCGTTACGGGGCGATTCACGAAACGATGCTGGCGATGATGAGCCGAATTTATCATCGCAGTTGCCAGTTGGCGTTAAAAATTACATTACCCCGGACGGGTATCGCAAGCTGCAAGCTGAGTTGGAGCAGTTATGGAAAATGGAACGTCCTGTGCTGGTCAGTACCATCACTTGGGCGGCATCGAATGGAGATCGTTCCGAGAACGGTGATTATATTTACGGGAAAAAGCGGCTGCGTGAAATAGACCGGCGCGTGCGTTTTTTACGTAAACGTATGGAAGATGCGGAGGTAGTTGATCCGGCGCAGCGTGAAGGTTGTGATCAGGTTTTTTTCGGTGCGACGGTGACAGTTTGCAATAATAATAGCTGTGAAGAGACATATTCCATTGTCGGTGTGGACGAGGCGGATGTGGCGCGAGGTTATATCAGTTGGGTTTCGCCGTTGGCGCGATCCTTGCTCAAGTTGCGCGCGGGAGAAGTGGCGATGCTGCGCACCCCGGTCGGGGTAATTGAACTGGAAGTCGTGAGTGTGGTCTATCTGCCCCTGTGCTAGGAGTCTGTCGGACTTGAAGAATCGTAGCGAAAAGGTTTAAGCAGGCAAAGCCGCAAAGCGGCTGCTCGCAAAATTTGGCTGGGCGAGGGCAGATTTTGCTGGTTTCGCAGGTCAATAGTTGTTCTATTGACCAAGAAAGCGGTGAAGTGGGTCAAGCAGGCAAGCCGCACAGCGGCGGCTCGCAAATCTGCGCCGTCCAGGCGAATTTGCAGTAGATTTCCTTTAAGTCCGACAGACTCCTAGGCTGTCCATTTTTATTTTAACGGACGTTACGCAGCTCACCGCAAAAATGGCTAATCGGTACGAAAAATCCCGCGTAGGATGCGGCGAGGAACGAACCGCATCCTCCCTTTTTGGCCTGCTGCGTCAGGTAAGGATGCGGTTAGCACCGCATCCTGCGCTTGTTGTTTATTTTTCAATTTAAGGAATTTCATGGCCAATAACGATCACACCTCCAAACAGTTCGATGCCGAGCTTGAAGCGATACGCGCCCATGTATTACAGATGGGTGGACTGGTAGAAAGCCAGATCACGAGTGCAGTTAATTCACTGGTGAATGGTGATATTCCATTGATGGCACGGGTGATTGAAGACGATCATCGCGTCAATGCAATGGAAGTCAAAATTGATGAGGCATGCAGCCAGGTGATCGCGCGCCGTCAACCGACGGCCAGCGATCTGCGTCTGGTGATGATGGTGGTCAAGACGATTACCGATCTGGAACGCATCGGAGATGAAGCCCAAAAAATTGCGCGTATGGCGCAAATGTTGTCGCAGAAACACGGGCTTGCTATTCCGCGCTATCACGAAATCAAGCGTGCTTCGGAAATTGCATTGGATATGCTGCGCAAGTCGCTCGATGCCTTCGCACGACTGGACGTGGTGATGGCCGCTGAGGTGGTGCGTCAGGACGAACAGGTAGATGATGAATTTCGCTCCATCATGCGCTACCTTATCACCTTCATGATGGAAGATCCGCGCACCATTTCCACCTCGCTGGAAATTCTGTTTATCGCCAAGGCGATTGAGCGCATCGGCGACCATGCCAAAAATATCGCCGAATACGTTATCTATATGGTCAAGGGGCGCGACGTGCGTCATGTGACTCTGGACGAAATCGAACGCGAAATTCACCAATAATGGAACAACATGCCGTCATTGCCGCCGTAGATATGGGGTCGAACAGCTTCAGGCTACAGGTGGCGCGCGTTGAGGGGGAACAGCTTTATATGCTGGATGGCTTGCGCGAGCCGGTTCGCCTCGCCGCTGGGCTGACGGCGGATAATTATCTGGATGATGCCGCGCAGCAGCGTGCGCTGGATGCCTTGGGCAAGTTTGCCGAACGGCTGCGTGATTTGCCCGCTGGCGCGGTGCGTGCGGTGGGCACCAATTCGTTGCGCGTGGCGGTGAACTCGGATGAATTTATCGCTAAGGCTGAAAAAGTGCTCGGTTTTCCGATTGAAGTCATCGCAGGACGCGAAGAGGCGCGCCTGATTTATCTGGGCGTGGCGCATGGCTTGCCGCAGACGGACGACAATCGGCTGGTGATGGACATCGGTGGGGGGTCTACCGAATTTATTATTGGTAACGGCCTCACGCCGATCAAACTGGAAAGCCTGTATATGGGCTGCGTCAGTTTCAGCAGCCGTTTTTTTCCGAACGGAAAAATTACCGCGCGTCGGTTGGAAAAAGCGGAACTCGCCGCACGTCTTGAATTGCAGACCATCGTGGCCGACTATCAAGGTCAGTGGCAGATCGCACTCGGTTCATCGGGGACGGCCAAGGCGATTGCCGAAATACTGGAAATGAATGGCTATAGCCCGAGCGGTATCACGCGCGACGGGCTGGAAAAATTGCGCGTGCGTCTGCTTGAAGCGGGTGATGTCAAAAAGCTCAACCTGCAAGGTTTGCGCGAGGAAAGATTGGCCGCGTTGCCGGGCGGCTTCGCCATTATGTATGCCGCGTTTTGCGAATTGGGCATCACCCGGATGCAACCTGCGCTGACGGCTTTGCGAGAAGGCGTGCTGTACGACTTGTGCGGGCGTTTCCACGACCACGACATGCGCGATGTGACTGTGCAGCATTTCATGCGGCGTTATCACGTTGATTTTCCGCAGGCTGAACGGGTGGCCAAACTGGCCGATACACTGGCGCAACAATTTTTTGGCAAGGATGCCGACGAATCCACGTTGCGGTTTTTGGGCTGGGTTGCCCGTTTGCACGGCATCGGTATCCGCGTGGCGCACAGTGGTTATCACAAACATACCGCCTATATTCTCGCCAACGCCGATATGCCGGGTTTTTCCAGAAAAGAACAGGCGCGTATGAATATGCTGGCGCTGGCGCATCGCGGCGGCTTGAAAAAATTGCAAGGCTTGCTGGCAAGCGGGGACGACATTGTGCTGGCCATCAGCCTGCGCCTGGCGGCTTTGTTCTACCGCAACCGCAGCGATCTGGCTTTGCCTGAAATGCGGGTGAGCGTCAGCGGCAAGCAATATTGCCTGACGATGGATGCCGCATGGCTGAAACAGAATCCCTTGACCGAAACCGCTTTGCATGAAGAACAGGCGCAATGGAAGGCGCTGGGAATCAATCTTGGCCTCGTCAAAAAATAGCGCGAAACAAACAATGAAACTCGCCAGACGCTCCCTGTTTAGTCGCAGTCTGTGGTTGGCCGTCGGTTTGTTGATCGTGCTGGCGATTGCCTTTATCTTTTATGTGCGGGCTGAAAAGCAGATTGATCGCGCCAACGAGAGCCGCCACCAGTCGTATCTGCTGGCGGACGAGTTGCGCCAGACTTCCGACGACCTGACGCGTATGGCGCGCAGCTATGTGGTCACAGGCGATGCGCACTACAAAACCCATTATCAGGACATCCTCGCCATTCGTGAGGGTACAAAATTGCGTCCTGTGGACTATCAATCCATCTACTGGGATTTGGTATTGCCCGACCAGCCGCCCCCCCATCCAGACAGCAAGCTCGCCGTGCCGTTGTTGGCATTGATGCGCCAAGCCGGTTTTACTTCGGCGGAATTTGCCAAGTTGGCCGAAGCCAAAGCCAACTCGGACGCGTTGACGGCCACCGAGTTTGCCGCATTCCAATTGATCGAAGCGGCTCCCACTGAAGCCAACCGGCTGCGCGCCAGAATCCTGCTCAATGACGAAGCCTATCACCGCGCCAAGGCGGGCATCATGCGACCGATTGATGAATTTCATCATCTGATGGATGAACGCACACTGGCGGCGGTGGATGCGGCCACCGAGAACGCCACGTTGTTGCGGGGCATTTTTGCACTGCTCGGCATCGCGCTGATGTGGCTGTTGCGGCGCAGCTATCTGGAGTTGTGCTCGGCCTTGGGTGGCCGTCTGGAACAAGTGCAGTCACATATCGCACAGTTGGGCAAAGGGGATTTTGCTACGCCGATTGCCGTGCCGCGTGGTAGTGAGGAGAGCGTACTGGGCTGGCTGGCGCAAACGCAAAGCAAACTGAAGGCGCTGCAACAGGATAACGATAGTGCACACGCCAAGTTACAGCGCATCACCCAGCTTTATGCCGCCTTGAGCCAGTGCAACCAGGCCATCGTGCGCAGTCGGGACGAAGCCGAGTTATTCGCGATTATCTGCCGTGATGCCGTCAATTTCGGCGGCATGAAAATGGCGTGGATCGGTTTGCTGGAGGAATCCGGCCAGTGGGTTAAACAGGTGGCCTCCTTTGGCGCAGGCATCGCCTATCTGGAGGGGCTGGAAATTTCGCTGGATGCCGAGAGTCCGAAGGGGCTCGGTCCCACGGCTACGGCGATGCGCGAAGATCATCCGTTCTGGTGTCAGGATTTCCAGCATGATCCGGCGACGGCGGCCTGGCACGAGCGCGGGGCGCGCTTCGGCTGGGCGGCCTCCGCCGCGTTGCCGCTGCACCGCAAGGGTCATGTGATCGGGGCGTTTTCGCTGTACACCGATGTGGCTCATGCCTTCGACGAGGAGGCGCAGCACCTGCTGGTGGAAATGGCGATGGACATTGACTTCGCGCTGGATCATTTCGTGGATGAGGCGCAGCGAGCCGTTGCCCAGCAGGCGCTGCAAGAAGCGGAAGAGGTTTATCGCGCCGCCTTCCAATCCAGCCCGGACACCATCAACATCAACCGTCTGGAAGATGGTCTATACCTTGATGTGAACGCCGCTTTCGAGCGCGTTTCGGGCTGGACGCGCGACGAAGTGATAGGCCGTACCTCGGCTGAAATCAATATCTGGCATGACATGGCTGACCGCAGCCGCTTGCTGGAACATTTGCAGCGCGACGGGGGCTGCGAAAATATGAAAGCGCAGTTTGCGATGAAGGATGGCACGTTGCGCACCTGTTTGATGTCGGCGCGCAAAATCACGCTCAAAGGTGTCGCCTGCATTCTTTCCATCACGCGCGACATGAGCGCACAGGAACAGGCCGATGCGCGCATTCAGCAACTGGCGCATTTCGACCAGCTCACCGGCTTGCCCAACCGTGCCTTGCTCAATGATCGCTTCAAGTATTCGCTCAGTCTGGCGCAACGCAGCGGTGAGCCGCTGGTGGTGATGTTCCTCGACCTCGATCACTTCAAGACCATCAATGACACGCTGGGACACAGCATCGGAGACCAGTTGCTGATGGAAGTTTCGCGTCGTCTCAAGTCATCACTGCGCGAGGAAGATACCCTGTCGCGCATGGGCGGCGACGAGTTCATTCTGGTGTTGCCGGGCACGGATGAGGCGGGCGCGCGCCAGGTCGCCGGCAAATTGATCGAAGCTGTGGCGCACCCCTGCCAGATCGAGCAGTACGAACTGGTGAATACCATCTCTATCGGCATTGCCCTTTACCCGCATGACGGCGAGGATTTTGAAACACTTTCCAAACATGCCGACACGGCGATGTACCGCGTCAAACAAGCCTCGCGCAATGATTTTTGCTTTTTTACCCAGGAAATGCAGGCGCATTCGGCGCGCACCCTGCAATTGCTCAATGCCTTGCGCCACGCGCTGGCACGCAATGAATTAGCGCTTTATTACCAGCCGCAGATTGCCCTGCAGGACGGTCATATCATCGGCGCTGAAGCCTTGCTGCGCTGGACGCATCCCGAGCTAGGCAGTATTTCTCCCGCCGAATTCATCCCCATCGCCGAAGACAGCGGTTTGATTATTCCCATCGGCGAATGGGTGCTGCGCAGTGCCGCAACGCAGGCTCGTGCCTGGCTTGCGAGTGGCTTGCCGCCGTTGGTCGTCGCAGTGAATTTGTCGGCGGTGCAGTTTAGGCACCCCAATCTGACCGAGCTGGTCAACCGCATTCTCGCCGAAACGCAACTCGCTGCGGAATATCTGGAACTGGAGCTGACCGAGGCGGTGGCGATGGATGACCCGCTGGCGGCGATTGCGGTCATGAACAAGCTGCACGAGTGCGGCATCCGCATGTCAATTGATGACTTCGGTACGGGCTATTCCTCATTGAGTTATCTGAAAAAGTTCCAGGTGTATAAACTCAAGATAGACCAGTCCTTCGTGCGCGACATCACCGACGACCCGGACGACAAAGCCATCGTTTCCGCCATCATCAACCTCGCCAACAGCCTGGGGATGCAGACCATCGCGGAAGGGGTCGAAACTTCCGGGCAACTCGCCTTCCTGCGGCTGCAAGGTTGCGACGAAGTGCAGGGCTATTACTTCAGCAAACCGCTGCCAGCAGGGGAATTTGAACAGTTCGTCAAGGCCTCACTGTCTACAGCAGCCGTTTAGTCCCGGGAGTATGCGCAGCCAATTAACGGTTTTAGCCGTTGGCTTTGGTGTTAAACTCCGCGCCGAAGCTGGCCAGACAGTCGCCGCGCACGCGGGTAGGGAGCGTGGAAACTCGCTTCTTTGCCTGGTGCGGGGAGGAAAGTCCGGGCTCCATAGAGCAGAATGCCGGTTAACGACCGGACACCGCGAGGTGATGAACAGTGCCACAGAAAATATACCGCCGATGGCCCGCTTTGGCTACCCGCAAGGGTGGTTGGAGCGGGATCAGGTAAGGTTGAAATGGCGGGGTAAGAGCCCACCGCGCTCCCGGTAACGGGAGTGGCACGGTAAACTCCATTCGGAGCAAGATCAAATAGGCTGACTATGGCGTTGCTCGCGCCGTCAGCGGGTAGATTGCTTGAGCGTCAGGTAACGAAACGCCTAGAGGAATGACTGTCCACGACAGAACCCGGCTTATCGGCCAGCTTCACCCCCGTGTTTTTACTAAGTATTTAGCAACACTCGTTTTCCTCCATCGCGGTCTCCTCGCAAAGTCAAATCAGGGCTATTCGCTCAAAAAGCCACGCCTCGCATTACAAACAACTTTAGCTTATTTCTCCAATCCCTTGCTTTTTAAGCATATTTGCTTTTTCTAGGCTTTTTGCGCTAACCCCTTGTCTTATAAAGAAAAAATCTGTTTTTAGCTTGACCGGACTGTATTTTTTCAATATAGTGGGCTTAAGTGGTGAAAAGTGGGTAATTGTGGAGGGCGGGATGTTTCAAGGCGCGGCACAACTTAATCTGGATGGAAAAAGCAGGCTCGCGATACCGGCAAAGTATCGTGAAGAGCTGCTGGAAACCTGTGCGGGTAGCCTGGTGCTGACCGCCGATGCGGATGGTTGTCTGTTGCTCTACCCGCTGCCTGCGTGGGAACCGATACGCGACAATTTGCTCAAGCTGTCCGCGTTCAACCCGAAGATGCGCGCTTTGCAGCGCTTGCTGGTCGGTTATGCGGAAGACGTGACGATGGATAACGCGGGACGCGTGTTGGTTTCTCCTGCCTTGCGCAGCTACGCCACGCTGGACAAGCGTGTGATGCTGGTGGGTCAGGGGCATAAATTCGAGGTGTGGGATGAAGCGAAGTGGCAGGCTCAGAAGGATGCTGCGCTGTCCTTCATGAGCGGCGAATTGCCGCCCGAGCTGCAAGGTTTCTCGCTGTGAGCGAGGAGCTGACGCATACCACCGTTTTGCTGTCTGAGGCGGTTGCAGCGCTCGCCATCAAACCGGATGGGATTTATGTGGATTGCACGTTTGGCCGGGGTGGGCACAGTGCCTTGATTTTGCAGCACTTGGGCGCATCGGGCAGATTGATTGCGCTGGATAAGGATTTGGCGGCTATTGCTTGTGGTCGCCAGATGGGAAAGCCGTGGAATGACACGCGTTTTCAGTTGGTGCATAGCGGTTTTGCGCAGCTTTCAGAGGTGCTGGACGGGTTGGGCATTGAAAAGGTGGATGGTATTTTGCTGGATCTTGGCGTGTCCTCGCCGCAACTGGATGAGGCGGAACGGGGTTTCAGTTTCAGGTTTGATGCAATGCTGGATATGCGCATGGACACAAGCAAAGGCATGACTGCCGCGCAGTGGCTGGCAACGGCAGAAGAAAGTTTGTTGGCGGAGGTGATACATGATTACGGCGAAGAACGGTTTGCTAGGCAGATTGCAAGATCGCTTGTTGCGGCGCGGGAGACGCAGCCCATCGAGACCACGGGGCAACTTGTCGAGCTGGTTAGCCAAGCGGTGCGTACCCGCGAGCCAGGAAAAAATCCCGCCACGCGCACCTTTCAAGCTATACGGATTTATATCAATCAAGAACTCGCAGAGCTTGAGCGAGTTTTGCCGACGTGTGTCGCGCGGTTGAAAACAGGGGGGCGTCTGGTGGTGATCAGTTTTCATTCGCTGGAAGATCGCATGGTCAAGCATTTCGTGCGCGACATGGTTGAGGCAGACAAACTGCCGCGCAACGTGCCGATTCGCGCCAGCGAAGTGCCGCAGGGGAAATTGCGCGGTGTAGGTAAAGCGGTGCGTGCGGGTCAAACCGAGTTACAGCTTAATCCGCGTGCGCGCAGCGCAGTGATGCGGGTGGCGGAACGCAGTGATGCGGCGTAGCGGTTTATGGAATGTGTTGCTGCTGGTGTTGGTGGTGCTGAGCGCGTTAAGCATCGTTTCGTTACAGCACCAGGCGCGCAAATTGTTCATCGCCATGCAGCAGGAAAAAGATCACGCCATCGAGATGGAAGTCGAGTGGGGGCAGTTGCAGTTGGAGCAAAGCACCTGGGCTGCTCCGGCAAGGGTGGAAAGCATCGCGTCGCAGCGTTTGCAAATGACCTTGCCGCAGAAAGAGCAAGTCAGGTTTATACGCATAGAGCCTAAAGTCAGGGCAGGGCAACCATGAATGACATGAACAGCACAAGGGACAAAGTCGCGGCGAGATTGCCGGGATGGCGTGCGGCTGTACTGTTCGGGTTGATTCTGTTGTGTCTGCTTGGTTTGGTCATTCGGGCGGTTTATTTGCAAGGCATACACGACGAATTTTTGCAGGAAAAAGGCAATCAGCGTTATAGCCGGGTGATTGAGGTTAGCGCGCATCGCGGCATGATGACGGATCGCAATGGCGAGCCGTTGGCTGTCAGTACCCCCGTCGAATCGGTTTGGGCTAGTCCTGCGGATATTCAAATGGGTGACCCAAAGAACGCCAGGATTGACGCAAATCAGCTAAATCGTTTATCGCAGGCATTGGCTATGCCGGTCAATGAAGTGCGCGAACGTCTCGCGGATGTTTCGCGTGATTTTGTGTACTTGAAGCGGCAGCTTCCGCCAGAACAGGCGGGAGGTGTGACTCGCCTGAATTTGCCAGGGGTTTCCCTGCAACGCGAATATCGGCGCTATTACCCCGCTGGCGAAGAAATTGCCCAGACGCTGGGCTTTACCGGGCAGGATGATAACGGGCAGGAGGGGCTGGAGCTGGTGCTGCAAGGGCAGTTGACCGGGAAGCACGGCAGTCAGCGGGTAATCAAGGACAGGCGCGGTCATATCGTCGAAGATGCGGGCAGTTTGTTGCCACCCAAGCCAGGCGGCAACATCACGCTCAGTCTGGATTTAAAGGTGCAGCATCTGGCTTATCGTGAATTGAAGCTGGCCGTGCAGCAACATCGCGCCAAGGCAGGGGCGGTGGTGGTGCTGGATGCGAAGAGCGGGGAAGTGCTGGCGTTGGCAAATTATCCCAGTTTTAATCCCAACAATCGCGGCCGCGCCAATCCGCAAGCGATGCGTAATCGTGCCGTGGCGGATGTCTTCGAGCCCGGCTCAACCATGAAACCGTTTACCGTTGCCACGGGGCTGGAACAAGGCAAAGTGAAACCCGACACGCTGATCAATACCGAAAACGGTGTATTCACGGTAGGCAACCGGAAAATACACGATACCCATGCTTTTCCGGTGCTGACCGTGGCTCAGGTAATACAACATTCCAGCAATGTCGGCGCTGCCAAGATTGCGTTGTCGCTGGAGCCCAAAGTGTTATGGCAAAGTTTTTCGGATGCCGGATTCGGGTCGCATACCGGCAGTCGCTTCCCCGGCGAAGCGGTGGGGCTGTTGCGTGCTGCCGATAACTGGAAACCCATCGAGCAGGCGAACATGGCATTTGGTAACGGTATCGCGGTCAACCTGCTGCAATTGACGCGCGCCTATACCGTGTTTACCAACGACGGTGAGATTAAGCCGGTCTCTTTGCTCAAACTCGATACCCCCGCCATCGGGCATCGGGTTTTTTCCAGTAAAACGGCGGCAGAAATGCGCGTCATGCTCGAATCGGTGGTCTTGCCCGGTGGCACGGCAACACAGGCAAGAGTTGCGGGATACCGCGTGGCCGGTAAAACCGGTACGGCGCATAAAGTAGACGGTCGGCATTACGTCAACCGCTATGTCGCCTCATTTGTCGGTTTCGCGCCCGCCTCTAATCCGCGCCTGATTGTTGCCGTGATGATAGATGAGCCAACGGGCGAATATTACGGTGGGCTGGTGGCGGCACCGGTATTCAGTCTGGTGATGAATGAAACCTTGCATTTGCTCAATGTGCCGAATGATGCGCCGATGGAAAATGTCATTACGCCGCCCGATGATGCAGAGAACAGCAGGGAGGAGATATGAACTCAGACCTGCACAAGATGCTGATTCGGCAAATGCAGCAACTCGGCGTTGCTGTAAGCCGCTTGGTCACTGACAGCCGGGAGGTGCGTGGCGGAGATACTTTTGTCGCCTATCCCGGTGAAAAAACCGATGGTCGCCGGTTTATCGCTCAGGCCATCGCGCAGGGTGCGAATGCCGTGATTTACGAACAGTCCGGGTATTTCCGGGAAGCGCAATACGCTGGAGTTCCCAGTCTGGCGGTGACGGATTTGCGTCACAAGGCGGGTTGGCTGGCCGATGCGGTGTATGGCGAACCCTCGCAACATTTATGGATGGTGGGCGTGACCGGCACGAATGGCAAGACTTCGACCTGTCACTGGATTGCCCGGGCTCTGGGTGACGCAAACAAGAAATGTGCCCTGATCGGCACGCTGGGCAACGGATTTTCCGATGCCTTGCAGGCAACCTCGAACACTACGCCGGATGCGATTCGGGTGCATGGCCTGCTGGCCGATTACCTGCAACAGGGCGCACGAGCCGTGGCGATGGAAGTGTCCTCTCATGCGCTGGAGCAAGGGCGTGTCAATGGCGTTCATTTCGATGTGGCGTTGCTCACTAATTTGAGCCGCGACCATCTCGATTATCACGGCGACATGCGGCACTACGCGTCTGCCAAACGTAAATTATTTGCCTGGCCAACGCTCAAATTTGCCGTCGTGAATCTGGATGATGAGTTCGGGGCGGAACTGGTGTCGCAATGGCGGGATGCGCAGGTCGAAGTCGTGGGTTACGGCTTGAGCGATAACGCGCTAAGGCTGGCAGAACGCAGCGGTATGCGCATGGTGCATGGGAAGTTGCTGGCAATGAGCAGTAAGGGAATATGTCTGGAAGTCCGCTCGAATTGGGGGGCGGCAACATTGCGCAGCGTGCTGGTCGGGCGGTTCAATGCAGCCAATCTGCTGGGCGTGCTGGCTGTGTTGCTGGTGAGCGATATTGACCTCGACGCTGCCGTGGACTCATTGAGCACCGTGCAGCCGGTTGCAGGAAGAATGCAGCAGTTAGGCGGGCTGGGGCAGCCTGCGGTAGTCGTGGACTATGCGCATACGCCGGACGCGCTGGAAAAAGTATTGTTGGCGCTGCGCGAGGCCTGTGTGGGCAAGGGTGGTCAATTGCTCTGTGTGTTCGGTTGCGGCGGTGACCGGGATAAAGGCAAGCGCGCCATGATGGGGCGCATCGCGGAAAAGTTTTCGGATCATTGCATCGTCACCAGCGACAACCCGCGCAGCGAAGCGCCGCAGAGCATCGTTGCCGATGTGGTGTCCGGCATGGCGACAGGCAGCCACGAAATTATTGTTGATCGTGCGGCGGCTATCGCGCGCGCTATTGCGCTTGCGCGGCATGGCGATACCGTGCTGCTGGCGGGCAAGGGGCATGAAGATTATCAGGAGATTAACGG
>Ga0210014_1002669_pt1 | contig 12288 bp, 14 predicted proteins | sample CryGeymeta201519_FD_183983 | JGI IMG/M metagenome (GOLD analysis project Ga0210014, IMG submission 183983) | Groundwater microbial communities from Crystal Geyser aquifers in Utah, USA - Crystal Geyser metaG 2015-19 (SPAdes) (version 2) | ecosystem: Environmental > Aquatic > Deep subsurface >...
CACGGTTGCGATTCTCTCCGGCATGTGTACCGGCCTGGACGCGGACTTCAACCTGTGGACCCAGCTTGCGCCGTATGCGCAGAAGCTGGTGACCGAGGAGGCGGGTTCCAACTGGCGGGTCTGGTTGGACGAGGCGGGCGAAGTGCTGAAAACGCTGATCGCCATCCCCTCGCAGGCCGGGCGAGTGTTGGCCCAAATGGAGCGCGGCGACCTGCTCATGCAAGCGCCTCAGATCAATCGGCAGCTTACTTATCTGGAGAAGGCGATCTACCGCTTGATCGGCAGCCTTCTATTCGTCTCGCTGATGCTGGGGGGTGTGCTGCTCTATAACGCTGGGAATGGCTTGTTCGCTGGTATCCTGCTGGCGTTGTCCGTATTTGCCCTCTTCTGGACGATATTCTTCGCACGCGGGCACGGGTAGATCGAAAAAGGAACCCGTTTTCCTCAAGAAAACGGGTTCCTTACATATGTAGCAGCCAATCGCGAATGCGTCCTCTACAAATCCTTTATCATCCGCTCGTATTCATCATGGGTACCGATCCAGACCCACATGAAGTCTGCGCCATCTTTTACCGCAATTGCTCTATGACTGCTTCCAACTCGAACTGACCAAACCCTCCCAACTTTCTTGAAATGCAGGGAGGAATGCGATGGATCCTTCTTCAGCAACTCGAAGTTCTTCTCTGCCGTATTTTGAACGGCTTCCGGGAGGTTATCGAAGCATCTCCAAAAACGGCGCGTTGTCCGATGCAATTAGAGTTCCTTCAATCGCCCCATAACTTTCTCCTCGAAGGCGTCTTTAATGAGAAAATCTAGCTTTCCGGCTTCCGAATCTTCCTCTATCTGCTTATCCCATTGCTGCCAGTCCCTCTCTGAAAACCACTGCCGCAAGCGAGCATATTCTTCCCAAGGGAGAGATTCGATTGCGATCTGAATTTCCTGTACCTTGGTCATTTTTGTCTCCAAGTTTGTATGGTTGCTATACCGCTTTAGCTTTCTTCTCGCCCTCTTCCATCCTGTTGATGGCGGTGTCAAGCATGCTGCGCCAGGCGAGCAGCATCTCCTTGCGCGCCTTGCGGCGGTGTTCCATGAATTCGGGCGGGAACAGCGCCTCGAAGCTGGCGTGCATCTCTTGATGGGCGGCGCGGGCGTGCTGGCGCACTTCTTCGGGGATTTTACCTTCGAACGGTTTATTCTTACGAGCGGATTGTTCGGCCATGGTTACACTCCTTACTGTGTGAAGTTATTATAGCGCGGAGTCGATGGGGCGGCAATGTTCTAATCCTTGATTCCCGCCAGCCTCCTGGCCAACTGTACTTTCTCCTCAAGATTAGCCAGCCGCGCCAGCATGATCCTCTGCGCCTGCGGCGACCCGGCCCCGTGCAGCGACTCTACGAGATAGGCCGCCGCGCCCGGCCCCAGTGTGAGATTCTCCACCAGCCGGAGCATCCGGCAGCGATCCTCTGTCGTGTACTGATCCACGCTGTGCAGGTACTTCTCCAGGTAAGGGCCTGTCGTGGGATTGGCGAAATCCTTCTCGGACGGCAGCGTCACCAGCAAGCCCCCGGCAATATCCTGCGCCAGCCGCGCGATCTCGTACGGGAAGCGCGTCACATTGAGCTTGCACACGTTCGCCAGCAGCGGGTCAATGAAGTAGGTGCCTGAGGCCGTCGGCTTGCCTTCGGATGAGCAGGCGATGCCGCAGGCGTACAGCGTCTCGTTGAGGTGAATCATCTCGACGATCTTATCCTTGATGTGGGCTGCCTTATCCGTGCCTTGAAGCTGGGCCAGCGACTGCGCCGCGCCGATCACCACGTCGCCGACGCCTGTCTTGCAGCCGCCATAGCTCTGGCGGTGATAGCCGGCAAACCGCTCGACCAGCAGCCCGCTGAAGGCGTATTCACCGGCCATGAACACCCGCTCCCAGGGGACGAACACATTCTCCAGGATGACCACCGCCTCGTGCCCGCCGAACTCATGGTTGCCCACGTCACGCTGACCGTCTTCCAGTTTGCGCGTGTCGGAAGGCTGCCGCCCATAGATCATGAGGATACCTGGGGCGTCCGCTGGGAGCGCAAAGGCGACGGCGTAATCCTGGTCCTCCTCCGAGAGCGTCTGCGTCGGCATGACGATGATCTCGTGCGAGTTCAGCGCCCCGGTCTGGTGCAGCTTGGCGCCGCGCACCACGATCCCATCCGGCTTTCTCTCCGTGATGTGCACGAACAGATCCGGGTCGGCTTGCTGCGAAGGCTTAAGCCGCCGGTCGCCTTTCGGGTCGGTCATCGCGCTGTCCATCACCAGGTCATGTTCCTGTACGTGCTTGAGATATTGCCGGAACTTGGCGTGGTAGTCTGTCCCCAATGCCAGATCCATTTCGTAAGTCACCGAATCCAGCGCGTTGAGCGCGTCCATGCCCACGCAGCGCTGGAAACAGCACCCCGTCAATTGCCCCAGCAGGCGCAGCATCTTCACTTTGGCCACCAGATCGGCCGTATTCTGGTGCAGGTGCGTGAACCGGTTGATTGTCTGGCCCGTCAGGTTGGAAGTGGTTAGCATCAAGTAGGCGTGTTCGGGCTGCTGGGCCAGTTCGTACGTCATCGCGCAGGCGTTGAGCGATGGGCGCACCAGCGGGTGGTCAATCAGGTTCTCGGCCTCCTGGCCCATGATGAACACCCGCTTTTTCATCCTGCCCAGGCTTTCGATATATTCGTCTCTTGTCATCAGCCCCATTGTCATCCTCCGTGCAAGGTGCTCATTTTCGATTGATTGGCACAGCGATGCAATCGGCTATTATCTCTTCGCAAGTTTCCTGAATCTATGTCTTCCTGGTTCGACAACAACGAAGGCTTGCAGCAATTCGACTTCAGAATGTTCGCTCAAGACCCTGCCAAGTTCTTGGTGCACAGCGTTCTGGGTTGAGGGCAACATGCGAAGATAAATAACCCCCGCTCCTAAATCTTGGACAAAAACTAATCCACCGAAATCTCTATCCCTGGTAACAAAGACTCGCTCTTGCTCTCGGGCTATTCGGAGTAAATCCGAATCATCTGCCCGTGAGAGACCAAGTTTGGCAACAAGTACGACATCGTTTCCCATACCGCTAAGGAAGCGGGCCGTAGAAGCATAAACATCTTGGTCGAGAAGGAATTTCACGCTGTCACCGCGGCCACATGAAGATCTTCGACTACCATGATCTCAATCGCATATTGAATGCAGGCACGAATATCCTCGATTTGGAGGTCGGGGTAATAATCCTGGATAATTTTCTCGAACGGAATGCCCTCTCTGACCAATTCGAGCACATTTTGCACAGGAATCCTGGTACCAGCGACACAAGGTTTCCCAAAATGGATGTTGGGGTTGATTTCGATTCTTTCTCTCATTTTTCTACCTCGTTTTTTCGTCTAGTGTCTATGGCTATTGTACACGATTCACCACCGACTGTCATCCTGCCGATGCCCTCCAGTGTGTATAGTGTGTATAGTGAGGGCGGCTTGCTGTGCGTGGAGTGGTCGGCGTTCGTCATGTTTCCATTTGCTTGGTCAGGGAATTCATTTCACTTCTAAAGGTATTGGCAGGCGGTCTAACCAGATAAGATCGGTAATGACAATGTTGTCGGGAACCTCGAAATAGTAGATTATTTCCCTGCTCCGTTCCGTTTTGGGGCGATCGGACCATGAGTAGGTGCAGTCATACGTGTTCCCGTTGCGATCTCTCACCATCTTACCGTTTATCAGCAATATCTGAAACCACCCGATGCCTTCAACGTCAGCATCGCCCATTCCTTCAATTTGTACCTTTACTGCAAGAAAATGCGTACCCGGATCCTTGACGGTGATATAGGTGCCCTGTCCGGTTGTGTCATAAAGGGCGCGGGCGCCTTCATTCCTGGCAGAGATGACCGTGATCGTGCATTGCGCGCAGACCGGCGTGGCAGTGACGCCAGGTGTAGAAGTAGCCGTAGGTGTAGGTGTGGGTGTAGGTGTGGGCGTAGCTGTCGCTGTCGGTGTCGGTGGAATGGGCGTCACGGTGGCGGTGGGAGAAACGGCCGTAGGCGTTATCGTCGCGAGACTACCACAACCCAGCAGTGCCAGCGCTGTCGCCAGCGCAGCCATTATCTCCTTGATAGGAAATCGGTGATTCATGGTGGCTCCTTTCCTGGGAACCGCTCTGACATCATCTTTCATCCTTTGTGATACGGTGTGGTCGGCGTGCGTGTGTTTGCAGACGTGCTTCGTTCGTTTATTTGTTGCACACGACAGTGGTTGAGGCACACTCAACCATATCGTAAGTGAGTTGGATGATCCCAGGCCATTTCCTGTTAATGTCTCCTGCCGTCTTGAAGTAGTGAATGAGTGCTTGTCCTTGCTTGCCCACGACAAACGCGAGTATTGTCTGCGCGTCGTCAAGACCACCAAGATAGTTTACTTTGCTATACCACGAACTCCCCTTGATGGTCGCTCTTTCTTGGGGCCAATATTTTCTTATGTGGTTTTCTTCGCTTGTAGTGTAAACCCAAATCTCGTAACCTTCCGGCAGTTTACGAAAGATGCCGTTCACTGGAAAGGTGTGGGCAACTTGCTCTCCAATAGATGGGGACACTATTTCTATACCATACTCTTCGCGCGAGAGCACTGATGTTGACAGCGGATTCTTGCGAAGTAGCGCGAGTTCTTTTTCCAAATTGGCGACGGTCTTGTCTTTTGCGCGTGCTGTTATCCATGCGGCGGCAATCGTTGCAATTGCGCCTACAAAAGCAGTGATAAGTGTCGTGTCCATTTTGCTCCTTTGGCGAAACGATGTTGGGTTTCACAAGGCATGTCTGCTAACGCCGTAGCACGCCTCCAAGCCCAATACGACCCGTGAAATGAAAATATCTTTCAACTATGCCAACCACCTGCGCCAGAAAGTCGCGACGGTGGCGTGGTCAGCGTGCGGGTGTTCCCAGACGCGCGCTATAGGTTCCACTCTGGCTTGAATCGTTCAATGAGTGGATTCTCAAGACCTTTCACCAAATCAATGTTCAAGTCTACATGTTGAAACTTCGATTCTGGTTTTAGGGCGAATATCTGCACAGATTTACCGTCTGCGAGGCATTGCTTAATCTTACCTGCTACTCTCTTATTGGTACTGCCCCCAGCTAGGCTTTTGTATCGCTGCATTCTGTCTTGAAGAGAAGTTGTATCCTTATCACAGATACCGATGTACTTTGTCTGGTTATCTACGACGAAGGCGTAGACTACTCTGTCTCGTGCAAGCGCGGTTAGTTCAAATGTGATGCCGCTGTTGACTGTTTCCCGCTTTACCCAGTTGCCAGCAGGAACGAAGTTGTACTTCTGCAACTCCATATTTTGCTCCGCTCTATCTTGGTACCAAATCAACTGTAAGCTATTCCGTCTTCCGCGCAATCTTGTGGTTTTGCAAAGGCGTTTCTGGGAACTTATATTTCACGAAACAAACCTGTTGTGAATCACAGAACTTCTTGTGGATTCCCGCATCCTCTATATCGTGAATCCACAATGTCAGTATAGTCTAACCCGGACCATTTTTCAATAGGCGTGGGTGAAATGAATCGCTTCCGAGATTTGATTGGTGGTATGGGTTTTTCCTCGTTGTGCAACCTCCCATTTTGATGTAAACTTCCCTTGGCCAATCTTGATTTGCGGTAACTGGCCAGCCATAGTGTCATTCTCCCGAAGGACATCGGGACGATGTGAGCCGCTGATGTTCTTCCAGCGGCGAAGAATCTCCCCGATTGGCCCTGAGACCCTTCGGTCGCACAGAACGCTCCCTCAGGGTGACAGGCGTGAGCAGTTACGATTTTCGGAGGCGCCCATGTCCGACCTGCTCTACCAGACCGACAGTTACTTGAAGGACTTCGATGCCGTAGTTATTGCTGTCGAGGCCGAAGCGCGTACTGTGATACTCGACCGCACGGCTTTCTACCCAGGTGGCGGCGGCCAGCCATGTGACACCGGCAGGTTGACCATTGGCGGCGTGGCCTATCCCGTCGAGCGCCTCAAGAAGCAGGGTGATAGCGTGCATCATTTCCTTGGCGGCGATGCGTCGTTACCTGCCATCCGCGCCGCGGCTCACGGCCAGCTTGATTGGGAGCACCGCTATCAACTGATGCGCACGCACACCGCCATGCACATCCTGTGCGGCGTCATCTTCCGCGATTACAGCGCCTCGGTCACGGGCGGGGATATGCAGCCGCTCAAAGGCCGCATGGACTTCGAATTCGAGACCATGCGCGCGGAACTGATCCACGCCATCGAAACGGCGGTCAATCGCGAGGTCCAGAACGCCCGCGAGATACGGGTAAACATCCTGCCGCGCGCGGAAGCGTTCAAAATCCCGGATCTGATCCGTACCAAGATCAATCTCCTGCCGGAGGGCATCGCGCAGGTGCGCACGGTCGAGATCGTCGGCCTGGATTTGCAAGCGGATGGCGGCACGCATGTCAAGAACACGTCCGAGGTCGGGCGCATTCGGGTGGTGGATTACAAAAGCAAGGGAGCGATCAACAAACGCATTTACGTGGAGGTGGAATGATGGAATACCGTAATCTGGGTCGTACCGAGCTGAAAGTTTCACCGTTGTGCCTGGGCACCATGCAGTTCGGCTGGACGGCGGATGAGCCGGTCTCGCAGCGCATCCTGTCCGCGGCCTGCGAGGCGGGGGTCAACTTCATTGATACCGCCGATATCTACTCGCGCTGGGTAGACGGCAATCCTGGCGGCGTCGCTGAGCAGATCGTTGGTCGCTGGCTCAAGGGGAGCGGTGTTCCGCGCGAGAAACTGGTCATTGCGACCAAGCTGCGTGGGAACATGGGCGAAGGGCCGGATGACGAGGGCCTATCGCGGGCGCACATCCTGAAGGCCGTCGAAGCTTCTCTGCGCCGTCTGCAGATCGAGACCATTGACCTGTATCAGGCACACTGGCCGGACGAGGCTGCGCCGATCGAGGAAACGCTGCGCGCCTTCGACGATTTAGTGAAGCAGGGGAAAGTCCGCTTTATCGGCGCTTCGAATTACGCCGCCTGGCAGTTGATGCAGGCGCTGTGGGATGCGGACAAGCACAACCTGGCGCGTTTCGATTGCCTCCAGCCGCACTACAACCTGGTGCATCGCGCCGAGTTCGAGGCGGAACTGGCAGCGGTCTGCCGGACCTATGGGCTGGGCGTCATCCCTTACAGCCCCTTGGCGGGCGGCTTCCTGACCGGCAAATACCGCCGCGATCGTCAGGCGCACAGCGCCCGCCTGGGCGGTGTAAAGCGCTATTTCAACGAGCGCAATTGGGACTTGCTCGAGCGTATGGATGGCATGGCGAAAGAAAAGGGCGCGACGATCTCACAGATCGCCCTGGCCTGGCTCTTAGCCGACCCGCTCATCACCAGCCCGATCATCGGCGCGAATTCGCTCGATCAATTGAAAGATAACCTCGGCGCGTTGGCGATCAGCCTTTCGGCTGACGAGAAGGCGGTTCTCGACAAAGCCACGGCGTGGAAGGTCGAAAACGAGGAATAACCTTTCGATGAGGTTGCGCGACGATCTGCCCCCGCGCATGTCAAAGATGGTATAGAATATTGCAAGAATAACCTTTCATACTGGAGGCCACATGACTGCCAAAGTCATCCTGAATCCCTATGCCAACCGCTGGAACGCGGAAAAACGCTGGCCGGAAGCCGAGTCTGCGCTCAAGGCTGCTGGCGTGGATTTCGAATTAGCCGTGTCGGAACTTCCCGGTGGCTCTGTTGAACTGGCTGCTGAGGCCGCCCGTTCTGGTTTTTCCCCCATCATCGCCGCTGGCGGCGACGGGACAGCCGGCGATGTCGTCCACGGGCTGGCTCAGGCGGCCCAGAACGAGAAAGCCCCGCTGGGGCCGTTTGGATTGATGCCGATGGGCACCGCCAACGATCTGGCTTACAAACTGGGAATCCCCACGGATTTCCAAGCTGCCGCACGGATCATCGCCGGAGGCAAAAGCCGCCGCATGGATATTGGCAAGGTCAATGACCGTTACTTTGCCAATAACTCCGCCATCGGCATCGAGCCTTTCGTCACAACGATACAGATCAAGATCACCTGGATCAGCGGCATTCCACGTTATCTGATCGCTGCGTTGAGCGCCATCGCGGCGCGCCCCAAATGGAGCGGACGGATCGAATGGGACAAAGGCAGTTATCAAGGCCCGCTCAGCATCGTTACAGTCGGCAATGGCTCGCGCTCCGGCGGCCTGTTCCACATGATTCCACACGCCGATCCCTTCGATGGTAAATTGACCTTTGTCTACGGTTTCCGGGCCACTCGGCGTGAGATGCTGCGCACCCTATTCCGCATCATGAAACCGGGCCCCGGCAGCTACGTGGAGATGGAAGGTATCTTCGAGCAGGATTGTTCCTGGCTAAAGATACACCTCGATGATCCCTCTCCTGCCCATACTGATGGGGAACTATTCTCCTTTGGCATCCAGGACCTGGAGTATCGTATCTTCCCCGAACGGCTGCAGATCCTGCTCCCATAGTATTAATATAACCTCAGGCTGGCCTATAAGCCGCATTCTGTCCAGCAATTGGATTCCGGTTTACGCCCGACCCTTCGCCGAAGCTCAGGGCATGGGTTTCATCCCGGCCCGCCTGCCTGGACGGTCATCTCTCTGGGCGACGCGTCGCCGCGCCGCTCTAGCGGCCTACCCGGGACTCGAGGGAGACGAGCCGCCTCCCGCCGCCCGAAGGCGACTTTGTCCCTGCTTGGCCTTGCTCCCGGCGGGGGTTGCCTGGCCGCCCGCATTACTGCGGACGCCGGTGGTCTCTTACACCGCCTTTTCACCCTCGCCCTTGCGGGCAGTCTGTTTCTGTGGCCCTGTTCCGGCAGGTTGTCCCACAAGGGGACTTCCCCGCCCCGGGTGTTACCCGACGCCGTGCCCTATGGAGTGCGGACTTTCCTCGATCCCTCGCTTACGCGTGGAACCGCGACCGTCTGGCCAGCCTGAGGTTATTTTCATCATACCTTTTCTTGGGACAGGCGTCAACCATTTGCCAGCGGATAATTTTGGTATAATCAGGCAGGAAATCCGTACGAAAAAAAACATGTCGAAAGGAAAAATCCATGTCAAAAACCATTGATGACTTGAAGGCCGCCTTCGCGGGTGAATCGCAGGCCAATCGCAAATACCTGGCCTTTGCCAGGAAAGCCGAAGAAGAAGGCTTCCCTCAAATCGCCAGGCTATTTCGCGCCGCGGCTGCCGCGGAAACAATTCATGCCCATAATCACTTCAAGGCCATGGATGGCGTGAAATCCACAGCGGAGAACTTGCAGGCGGCCATCGCGGGTGAAAATTACGAAGTGGTGTCCATGTACCCGCCCATGCTGGCCGAAGCCGAGACCGAAGGGCATAGCAGGGGTGCCCGGTCGTTCCGGTGGGCGCTGGAGGTCGAAAAGATCCACGAGGCGCTCTACCGCAAGGCGGCCGAGATCCAGGCCAAGGGCAAGGATGCGCCAGCCGTGGAGTACTACGTCTGCCCGATCTGCGGTTACACCCACGAAGGGCCGATGGAAGGGAAATGCCCGGTCTGCGGCGCTCCCAGCGAGAAGTTCGAGCGGATAGCGTAATGCGGAATTTATTCCGCAACCAAAGGGCGATATGAATATCGCGCTACGCGATGCCGTTGCCGCCTCGTTCTACGGGCGTGCGAGACGAAAACTGTCGGTTCGTCAGACTGGACAGATTCCCTGGCCTCATGTAAAATAACGCCCCGTGACCCTGGATTGAATTTTGGAGGAAGTAATTTGGCAAACATCAAGTCTCAGATCAAGCGCAACCGTCAGAACGAACAACGGCGCATAACGAACCGTGTCTACCGCGGCGCGGCGCGAACTGCGATCAAAAAAACTCGCGCGGCTTTTGAAACCAACAGCCTTGAGCCTTCGAAGGCCGCTGTGTTGGAAGCCATTAGCATGTTGGATAAGGCTGCCCAGAAGGGCATCCTCCACAAGAATAACGCCGCGCGGCGAAAGTCCCGCCTGGTGAAGCGACTGGCAGCTATAGCGCCAACGATGACGCAGGCAGCAGTTCCTGTGGAGGAAACGCCAGCAGAAGCTGAACCAGTCAAGAAACCAGCGCGCAGAACGACCAGAACGACCAGAACGACCAGAACGACCAAGAAGCCAGCAAAGGAATAACCTTTCGCGGATATGCTGCACCACAAGCGGGAGTAAGTACGCTCCCGCTTTTGCGCGCATAGCGTGTAGAACGAGATAGTATCTCGTTCTACAGAGAAGATTTCAGCTCTTTTCCCCATGATATAATCCCCTCGCCATTTTCCAGCACAGGTGAACGATGTTTGATAAAGAACAGCAGGCCATCGAAGCGAAGATCCGGGCGTTCTGCGCGGCGAACGAAATCCCGCTTGCAGGGCTGAAGTGGGTTCCCATCCCCATCAGTGGGGAGTGGGGCATTTCCACCTCGTTTTTCCAGACCGCGGCCGACGAGGCGCGGGCGGGGAAAAAGGTCAACGTACCGCAGCGCGCCCAGGAAATCGCCGAGCAGGCCAAGGGTCCGGTAAGTGACGTGCCGGGTATCCGCCGCGTCGAAGCCGTCAAGGGTTATCTCAATCTATATTTTTCGACATCGGAATACGCGCAGCGCGTTGTGGATACCGTCCTGGAACAAAAAAACTGCTTCGGGGCCGGACCTCGAACCGGGCAGCGCGTCATGGTCGAATTTTCCCACCCGAACACGCACAAGGCCTTCCACGTCGGCCACCTGCGCGGCACCATCCTGGGCGAGGCGCTGTGCCGCATCCTGGAGTTCTCCGGCCTGGATGTGGTGCGCGCCAACTATCCCGGCGACATGGGCCTACACGTCATCAAGTGGTTGTGGGGCTACCTGAAATACCACGACGGCGAGGAACCCACTGCGGACATCACCCAATGGATGGGCGAGGTTTACGCCGAAGCCTCGAAGCGCCTGGAAGAGACCCCGGACCTGGAGGCCGAAGTGCGCGCCGTCTACGCCCGCTGGGACCGGCGCGAGCCGGAAATCGTGGCTTTGTGGGAGAAGACGCGCGAGTGGTCGCTGGAAGGCTTCCGGCAGATGTACGCTGCACTGGACATCCATTTCGACGTGTACTACTTCAACAGCCAGGAGGAAAAGCCCGGCAAGGAAGAGGTCGAAAAGCTGGTGCAGCGCGGCATCGCCATTGACGAGCGTCCGCAGGGTGGGGCGGTGATCGTCAAAATAGACGAGGTGCTCGGCCTGACGAAGGAAAAGTATCGCACGGCGGTGATCCTGCGCTCGGACGAGACGGCGCTGTATGCCACCGAAGACCTGGCGCTGGTCAAGCACAAGTTCAGCGATTATCCCGACCTGGCAAAGTCCATTTACGTGGTGGATGTGCGCCAGTCGCTGCATTTCACGCAGGTGTTCAAGATCCTGGAAATCGCCGGAGACGAACGCGCGCAGAAGTGCCATCACATCCCCTATGAACTGGTGATCCTGCCAGGCAACGTGGTCATGTCCTCGCGTGAAGGGACGGTCGTCTTGCTCGAAGATTTGCTGCGCGAGGCGACCTCACGCGCTAGGGAAGAGGCGCGCAAGAAAAATCCTTCGCTGACCGAGGAGCAGTTGAAAAACGTGGCACGCGCCGTCGGGCTGGGTGCGCTCAAATATCCGATCCTGGCGCGCGAGAATACCAAGCTGGTCACCTTCGACTGGCAGTCGGCGCTGGATTTCACCGGCCAGGCCGCGCCGTATATCCAGTATGCCCACGTGCGTTGTAATTCAATTCTTAAGAAGTCAAAAGTCGAAAAGCCTGCCCTGAGCCTGTCGAAGGGTCAAACGTCCGACCTTCGACCCTTCGGCGATGCTCAGGGCAAGCCTTCAACTTTCGACTATTCTCTTGAACCCGCCGAAATCCAATTGATAGACCTGATTTCCCGCTTCCCTGGTGAAGTGCAGCGCGCTGCGGCGGAGTACAAGCCGCTCGTCATTGCCACCATTTCCTACGACATCGCCAAGGCCTTCGCCGGTTTCTACGACGCCTGTCCAGTCGTGCAGGCCGAGCCGCAGGTGCGGGATGCTCGCCTGAGACTGGTCGCTGCCACCAGGTACGTGCTTGCCAACGCGCTGAGATTGCTGTCCATCGAAGCGCCGGAAGTGATGTAACGTAAAACGTGAAACGTAAAACGTAATTACGCTTCACGTTTTACGTTTTACGCACCACGACTTGAGAATAATCCATTTCGCAAAAACAAAACCCGAAGGAGACTCACATGCCGATCAAGA
>Ga0210014_1002676_pt1 | contig 12262 bp, 10 predicted proteins | sample CryGeymeta201519_FD_183983 | JGI IMG/M metagenome (GOLD analysis project Ga0210014, IMG submission 183983) | Groundwater microbial communities from Crystal Geyser aquifers in Utah, USA - Crystal Geyser metaG 2015-19 (SPAdes) (version 2) | ecosystem: Environmental > Aquatic > Deep subsurface >...
ACTGCGGCTCCTGTTGTCGCCGGGCTGTCCCAAGGCTGAAGCCATTGGGCTACTCTCGTTCTGCCCCTTCGGGGCGGCCGTCGAGCGCACACACGAAGCGCACGAGAGTCAACTGCATACCCCAATCACCGATTGCCCCACTTTCAGCACTTCGCAGAAATCAGCCAGGACAGTGAAAGCAGGTCGCTCGCCGTGCACCGGTGAGGAGCACACCTCCCAGAGCACCGTGGGTACCCGGTCCCGTTCGCCGGTCGGGCGGTCCGCGCAGCGGGCGTCCCTACTCCTCCCGGAACCTCATTGGCGGGGTCGGTTCGCGGCGCGTTCCCGGTCTCGGGAGCGAGGGGCTCGTCGTCCACCGCAGACAAACGGCCCTCCGCGCAGACTGCCCCTACTCCCCGGTGACCTTCACGATCAGGTCGCGGAGGTGGCTGATCCTGAACGGTTTGGCGACGAAGTCCACGGCGCCGCCTTTGAGGGCTGCGGTGGCTGTGTCTACGGTGGCGAAGCCGGTGACGATGATGACCTTGGTCGAGGGCGAGTGTTCTTTGGTGAAGTTCATCACGTCCAGACCGTCGGGCTTGCGCATCTTCAGGTCGGTAACCAGCACGTCGAACTTCTCCTCGGCGAGCCGGTCGATGGCCTGCTGGCTTTGCTGGTAGGTTTCCACATAGAAGCCGCTCTTTTCGAGCGCGGGCTTGAGGCGCTCGCAGACGATGGCTTCGTCGTCCAGGATGAGGACTTTCTTCTTGGCGTTCATTGGTCTGCCCGCTTCCTGAGTCTGGCGGCCTTTCGAGCTGCCTTCTTCACTGCGGCGCCCAAGTGCTCGAGTTGGAGGGGCTTGAGAATGAAGTCGGCGACGTCACAGTACTCGGCTTCGCGGGCGGCCTCCATGGTGGCGTAGCCGGTGATGATGATCACCTGGGTGCCCCGGTTCTGTCGGCGGACGCAGTGCATGATGTCCAGGCCGGTGGGGCCTTTCATTTTCAGGTCGCTAATCACCACGTCGAAGCGCTTCTCCTGGAGCCGCTCGATGGCCTGCTGGCTGTCGCCGAAGGTCTCTACCAGGTAGCCGCTCTTCTCCAGGTAGTCCTTGAGCCGTTCGCAAACGATGCTCTCATCATCCAGGACCAGGACTTCTGCGAGAGTCTTCATCTCCAGGCACCTCGGTGTAGGATTGTACTCACCTTTCATGAAGCCGTTGACGCACTGCTCGACGCGATCCTCATCGCGCAGGAAGACGTCCAGTTGGCGGGTGAAGCCGATGAGCCGCCCGATCATCTGCATCCGCTCGACCATCGCGTCGGCGGAGACTTTCTTCACGCTGCCGATGACCAGGTCGCCCGTGCGCTCGACGACGAAGTCGTATCGCTCCAGGATTTGCTGGAGGATCTCGGCGCGGCGCGCCCGCCGCGTCATTTCGGTGACCCCGCCAGCGAAGCGGAAGTGGATGAAGTTGTCGTTGCGTTGCTCGGAGAGGTAGCAGGCCACCGTGTTGAAGTGGTATCCGAGCTTCAGGTTCAGGTTGAGGTAGTTGGTGGAGATAAGCGCCAGGTTGTGCCGGGGAGGCGGGGTCAGGGGCCCGGTCAGCGAGGCGCGCGTCGCGCTGGCCATGAGACCGTCAAGGTCCATGTCCGCCGGGCCGCTGTTCCAGACGCCCTCTGCGGAGAGACCCTCGACAAGCGCCCGCAGGGGCAGCGACAGCACCTGGTCGGGCTGCACGGACTTGCTGGTCACGCCCTCCTCCAGCCCGCCGCCGAGGTCGATCAGCAGCAGGTCGAGCGGCACAGCGAGCTCGAGCTGGTGCGCCTCCTCACTGCGGCCGGTGGCCCTGAGCGACTGGCCTGTGGTCAGCTCCTGGACGGCTTTCTCGTGGGCGAAGCGAATGACATCGTGATAGGTGGTGCACGCCTCGGCGGAGAAGTGCGGCGAGTCGGGATCCCGGAGGTGCAGCGGCGCAATGCTGCGCAGCATCCTCCGCAGTAGCCTGAACTCCAGCGCGTCCTGGTAGGAGGCGCTGGCGAGGAGGCCGTAGTGCACCAGCTCCTTGACGCGGCCTTCGTAGACGACGTTCTCCTCGGCGTCGACGGTGACCTCCTGCCCGTCCCGCAGTACCTGCGTGGCAGTCTCCGTGTCGACAATGGTGGGCACGCGCAACTCGCGGGCGATGGTCGCCAAATGCCCGGTGGCTGTGCCGATGTCCGTAATCACGGCGCTCGCCTTCGCCAGGACCGCCGCCAGGATCGGCTTTGAGTGCCGGGCCACCAGCACGGCCCCGGCAGGCAGTTCGTCGAACTTCGTCCGCTCCTCGATCAGACAAACACGCCCGTGGGCGATGCCGCGACAGGCCACCTCCCCTCGGCGCCGCAGCAGTACCGGGTGTTGGTCACCGACGCTGCTGAAGTCCCGCTCCACCGGCTCGCCCTGGGGCGCCAAGCGCAGGGGCCGGGCTTGGAGGACAATGAGCTTCCCCTCCCTGTCCAGCGCCCACTCGATGTCCTGAGCGCCTCGCCTCTCGGCTTCGATCCGCAGCCCCAGGGCCGCCAGCTCCGACAGGTGCGCGTCGGAGAGCGAGGGCGCGGCCACTTGAGCCGGCGGCACCGGCACCCGCTCGATGCCGCCACCGGGCCGCAGGGCGTACTGCCATTCCTTCCGGGCCACCGAGCGCGACATTACCTCATGCGGCCGGGCGCGCGACAGCACGAAGCGGTCTGTCCCGCCGGTGCCCTCGACGACCAGCTTGCCCAAGCCGTGGCAGGCGGTGACCAGCAAGACCTCTCGCTGGGGCTGTGCCGGGTCGAGCGTGTACAGCACGCCGGCCGCCTGGGCGTCGACCATGCACAGGCAGCCGACCGCCATCAGCCCTCGCGCGGGGGGCATCCTGTTGTGGTGCCGGTACCGCATGGCCTCGGGCGAGTAGAGGCTGACCAGCACATCGAGGTACGCCGACAGCACCTCCGCGGGGGGCACCCCCAGTAGTGTGCGGTACTGCCCGGCGAAGCTGAGGACACTGTCTTCGCCCAGGGCGCTGGACCGCACCGCCAGAGTCGTGCCGGGGTGCTCCTTCTCCAGGGCCGCCACGGCGGCCCGGATAGCGCGGGCCAAGTCCTCGGGCAGCCGGGCCTGAGCGAGATGCTTCTGGAGGTGCGCGGCCGCCTCTTCCAGGGCCGACTCCTCGCAGTCCGCAGGCAGCTCGAGCCAATCGCCGAGGTCCGCAGCAGCCGCCACCTCGTCCCAGAGCCGTTGGTAAGCAGCGGCGGAGATGACGAAGCCGTCGGGCGTGCGGCAGCACTGCTTGCTGCGCAGTTCTCCCAGGCGGGCCATCTTCTCCCCGGTAGCGTCGGTCGAGTGGTTGCTCGCCTCCGCCAGGGGGATGACGAACGGGGTGTCGGGGGCGAGTACCCGGTCCTCGATGACAGCCTCGACTTCGGTGTCGATGGCCTCCAACGTGCCGCTCAGCGCGGGGTAGCTGTTGTCAGTTATGGCGTTGAGGGAGTAGACGACGCTCCGGGTGGATTGGGCCAGCTCGGCGGCCAAGTCCCGGAGGTACTGCCGGTCGAAGATGAACTCACCGCTGAGCTTCTCCTCGGCGTCGGCGATCAACTCCAGCACTCGGTTGTTCCGCGCGATCAGCTCACGGAACCGTTGGTGCCGTTCGCGCAGTAGACGGACTGCGTCCTCGCGGCGGCGGCGGCCGAGGATTTTTCCCAGGAAGTCCACGTTGCATTCACACCCGGCAGCTCTTGCGCTGCGGCGTCTCGGCACTGGGGGGACGCGACCGGGTTGGCCTGTTCGCACGACCGGGCCCGGTCAATGGGGTCCCCCGTAGCTGACCAGAACAGCCGGGGTCAGCAGGAAGCCGAATAGCATCTTCACCATCACTGTTAGCACAATGAGCGCCATCAGAATCTTGAGTTGCTCGGCCCTGAGCCGCTTGCTGGTCCTGGCGCCCAACTGCGCCCCCACAGTCGAGCCGAGCAGCAAGAGTAGGGCCAGGACAAAATCGACGGTGTGGTTCACTGCGGCCTGCAGGAGCGTGACGTTGGCGCAAGCGAAGAACTCCTGGAACCGGTTCGTGCCCCCTACTACGTGCATGGGCATACGCAGCAGTTAGAGCATAACCGGCACCCTCATAAACCCGCCACCGACGCCCATGATCGCGGACAGAACACCCACTACCCCCCAGTGCCAAGGGCACCAAGACGGAATGGCTCACTTTGCTGCGCGGGAACTCCATCCGCCAAGGCAGGCCGTCGCTCAGGCGGAGCAGCAAGGGAGGGCGCGCCTCGGAGAGCCCGACCGGCACGAGGCCGCGGACTTCCCGCAGGCTGTCCCACAGCATGTCCGCGCCGACACCGCCTAGCATCACCCCGTAGATGGCGTTGATGAACAGGTCCGCCTGTCCCAGCCGGCGCAGGGCACCGATGCGCGCCACGCCCGGCGTGCCGCCGCCGAGGTTGCCGACCAGGAGCAGCGCTCCCATCCTGAAGTCCACTGCGCCGGCCCGGGCGTGAGCATAGGTTCCCGACGCGGTGGCGGCCACGATCTGGTTCGAGTCCGAGGCGGCGGCAACGGTGGGGCGGATGCCCATCATGATGAGCAACGGGGTCATCAGCAAGCCGCCGCCCACGCCGAACAGACCGGAGCGAAACCCCACAGAGCCACCCCTGCCAAGCAGCAACAGCACGTGCGCTGCAGTGCCCGCTACCGGCGGATAGATCATTGGGTTCATACGCTATCCAGGAGAACCGAAACTCGCGGAACTGTCAGTGCCCGCCCTTCGAGCCGAGGCCGAACACGAAGCCCGTGAGCACGCCGGCTGCCAGCGCGATGAGGACCGCCCCGATCCCGTACAGCAGCCCCTGCTTCCGCGCGAAGGAGTGGATGGCCGCTACCGCCCCGACCTGTCGCACCTCCAGAGCCTGCCTGGCGAGCAGCTTCCCTTGCCCCTGCTGAAAGCCGAACAGCCGGACTTCGTAGTCGCCGGGCGCGAGCTTGGTGGGGAGCCGGAGGTCCGCCGACCAATGTTCAACGCCTTCCGGGCGCTCCTGCAGGAGCACCCCGTGCGCGGAGACGGCGAAGAGCTTCTCGCGCTGCTTCAGCTTCAGCAGCTCAGCAAACAGCCGGTGGGATTGCTGGTCCGGTGGCCGCGCACCGACAGCCGCGGCCTCTAACGCAGGGCAGCCGACGCCCAGGCGGTTCAGGGCCTCAGGCGACGCCAAGCGCGACAGCTCGTCGGAGGTGTCGAGGAGGTAGAGCGAGGGCACACTGGCGAAGTGGACCTCGCCCCGGTTCAGCCACAGCAGGCCCAGTACCTTCTCTTTCTTCTTCAGTCGCAGGTCTTCCCGGCGGCCCGCGCAGACAAGGGCCAGCTTGTCGCCCGCCGGCGCAGTGCCTTCTGCGTGAACAACGCGGCCGTGGTAGTGGATCCCCAGCGAGACCTCGCGAGGTCGCAGGCAGAGGGCCGTGGCGGTCTCTCCCGCCACGGCCGGCTGAGGCAGCGCCGCCCAGAGCAGATAGGTCGTTGCCAGAATCACGTTGTTCGTGAAGCCTCTCACCGTCAATGCCCTCCCGCGTAGCTGACCAGGATGTCCGGGGTCAGCAGGAATCCCAACAGCATTTTCACCATCACCACCAGCACGATGATCGCCATCAGGATCTTGAGTTGTTCGGCTCTCAGGCGTTTGTTGACCTTGGCGCCCAACTGCGCCCCCACCACAGAACCAATCAGCAAGACCAACGCCAAGACGAAGTCAACCGTGTGGTTGACGGCGGCCTGCAGCACCGTCACATTGGCGCAAGTGAACAGAATCTGAAACAGGCTCGTGCCCACGACCACATGCATGGGCATCCGCAGCAGGTAGATCATCACCGGCACCATGATGAACCCGCCGCCCACGCCCATAATCGCGGAGAGTACGCCAACCAGGACCCCCAGGCCAAGGGGCATCAGCACAGAATGCCTGACCTTGCTGCGGGGGAAGTCCATTTTGCAGGGCAGGCTGTTGACCAAGCGGGCGAAGGCCGACGGGCGTGTTTCGGCTACCTGTACCCGCACCTTGCCCCGGATCTCCTTGAGGCTGTCGTGGAGCATGTAGGAGCCGATGCCGCCCAGCATGACCACGTAGGTGGCGCTGATGAACAGGTCGGCCTGACCCAGTCCGCGTAGAGCTTTGATCAGGAACACACCCGCCGAGCCGCCGGCGAGACCCCCCCCCAGCAGCAGCGCGCCCATCTTGAAATCCACCGAGCCGGCCCGAGCGTGGGCGTAGGTCCCCGACGCCGAGGCGGCGACGATCTGGTTCGAGTCCGAGGCCGCGGCGATGGTGGGCTGGATGCCCATCATAATGAGCAGCGGGGTCATCAGGAACCCCCCGCCCACGCCAAAAAGCCCGGAGAGAAACCCCACCACCGCGCCCATGCCCAACAACAGCAGCAGGTGCACTGCGTTGCCGGCTACCGGCAGGTAGATCCACAGGCTCATGTGTTCTCCTCTCCCTCGGCGGGTGGCCGCGCCTCCCCGCCGCATGCTGCTTAGTCCTACAACCGTACTTAGCGCGAATGTGCTCGGCGAGGGTCTCCTGACCCCGCCGCTCCCCGGACCGACAGGTCTCCTCGAATCCCGTGGATTCGCAGCCCTTTGAGACCTTCCGGTCAAGCGTTTCGGGGCGGTCGGAGACCTGCCCCGAGCTAGCTACCGGCAGGTAGATCCACAGGCTCATGTGTTCTCCTCTCGCTCGGCGGGTGGCCGCGCCTCCCCGCCGCATGCTGCTTAGGCCTTGCGTGAAAGGACCTCTGCTCTTGCTGTTGCCGCCGGTTACTTGGCGATCGGCAGGAACACCGCAAAGGTAGTGCCCTGCCCGGGCTCGCTTTGCACGGAGAGGCGGCCTCCGTGTTTCTCGACGATGCCGTAGCTCACGGACAGCCCGAGCCCGGTTCCCTCACCATTCTCCTTGGTGGTGAAGAATGGGTCGAACACGTTGTCGAGGTGCTCCTTGGGGATGCCGCAGCCATTGTCGCTGACGTCCACTCGCACGAAGCCGTCTTCGACGGCGGCGGCCACCACGATGCTGCCGCCCTCGGGCATCGCTTGGATCGCGTTGAGGATCAGGTTGAGAAACACCTGCTGCAGGTTGCGCGGATTGCCCATCACCCGCGGCAGCTCGTCGTTCAGCGCCAGCTTCAACTCGACGCCGGCCAGCTTGAGTTCGTTGCCCGCCAGCTTGACCGTGTGCCTCACTTCTTCGGTCAGGGAGACGGGGGTGAACGCCGGCGCCTCGCGGCGAGTGAAATCCAGCAGGTTGCGCACGGTGGAACTGGCCCGCTCTACCTGTGTGTAGATCTGCTCGAGCATCTCGATCTTCTGCGCCTCGGGGAAGTCGGCGAAGCCGTCAAGGAGTGCCTCGGTGTTCAGGGCGATGTTGTTGAGCGGGTTGTTCAGCTCGTGCGCGATGCCGGAGGTGAGGGTGCCGACGGCGGCCAGCTTCTCCGACCGCCGCAGTTGGTCCTGGCGAGCCTGCAGCTCTTCGAGCATCTGGTTGATAGCGAGGGCCAGGTAGGAGTACTCGTCGCGGTACTTCCGCGCCGGCAGGATGGGCGAGTAGTCCCCCTTGCCGATGCGAGTCGCGTAGGTCGTGAAGCGCCCCAGCGGCCGGAGCACGCTGCGAATGATGAAGCTGGCCACGTAGGCCATCACCAGCAGCATGAACATCAAGAACCCCAGCGCCAGCAGCCGCGAGGTGTGCAGCATCGTGTGCATGAGCCACCGCTCAAGGTTGATGCTCTCCTGGGCGTCGCTGAGGAGGCGGGTGCCGCTCCGGCGCAGGCCGCTCTCGATCTGCGCGCGGTCTTGCTGAGGGAGCCGGCCGCCCTCGGCCCCGGCTTCACTGAGGCGTTCCAGCAAGTGCTCGTAGAGCGCCAGGGTCTTCTTCATGGCGGCGAACCTCGCCTTGCCCATCACGGACTCGAAGTCGGCGGCATGCTGGTCGAGGTTGTACTGCGCTGTTTCCGTGTTGACCAAAGCGTCGTCCAGGTTGGTGCCGTACAGGAAGTAGTTTTTCTCGAAGCGGCGCGCCTGCTGGATCTCGAACGCGTAGTTGGTCATCTCCTCCAGGAACACGGACTTGGACTTGAAGGCCGACAGGAAGACGAGCGCGCCGGTGGTCACGGTCGACATCAATACAAACAGCGCGGCGAAGACTGCGGTGATGCGGGCGCGAATGCTCATCGAGCGACGCGCGAGTAGCGCTCGGCTCGCCTGCTCGACCTGCTGGCCGTTGCCCTCGGCGGGCTGGGCGGCCCTGTCCGCAGTGCCCTGGTTCATCTCACTCACCCGCCGGCTCGGCGCACAACGCAGCGACGACAGGCTCTCTGCCCGGTTCAGACGGAAATGTCCGGAGCACCCAGCCCGTCGCGGTTGACACTGTCCACTCCCTCCACGCTCGACGCTGTTCGGATCACGGCCTCGACCAATGAGCTACTGCGGAGCTTGCCGCTGAGGTACACCCTGCCCTCCTCAGCCTGGACGGTCACCTCCGCAAAGGCCGTTTCTGCCTCCGCCGCCAGCACTGCCTTCACCTTGCTGGCCAGGACCAAGTCGGCCATGGCCTGCCGGCCCTCCTCGGTCGTGGCAAACCCCTCCCGCCTCGCCGCCGCCACAACCACCGCCGCTGCGCCAGTCACGCCCAAGGTCTTCAGGTTGATCACCAAGTCGTACAATGACGGATCCAGCGGGTCCACCCTGTACAGAAACCGGCACCACGCCTCCCGGTCGCGGTCCACACTCTCGATGTACTTCAGTGCTGTCTCGCGGTCCACCTCCTGTCGCTGCATGACCTTCTCAACCCGGAACGAGATCGGCGCGATCAGGCGGACGCAAAGGAGGTGCGGGATTCCACGCAGGAGAAGCTGCCCGGCGTTGCCGTGGTACACGAGGTTGTCTTGCTGGGCGCGCTGGCATAGCGCAGCCCGCACGAACGCCAGGTAGCGCTGCCGCGTGGGTTTGAAGCGGTCGAGAAAGCCGGGCGGTTTCACCAGCGCCTCGCGCAACTCCTCCTCCGGCACCCCGAACTCGGCGGCGGCGTGGACGATCTCCTCTCGACCCACTACGGCGTATCCGAGCTGCTCAGCCAACTTCTCGGCCAGGAGTTGGCCTCCGCTTGCCGAGCCTCGCGAAATCGTGATGATAGCCATAGCGTCTTCTCCTCTTGCTACCGTCGCCCTGCCGAAGGCGGCCTGTGTCCTTGCCGGTGTTGAGCATAGCGGGATTGCAGGAGCATGGCAAGGCCCAAGCGCCAGCAACTGCCCGCGGGGCTTGAAGTCGAGAACGCAGGGGGCGACTCGGTCGGCGGTGATTCCCCCGCCTCGTCTCGGTCCGGCGGCGCCTGTCAAGGGCGAGCAGCGGCACCCGGCAGGAAGCCGGTGTTCCCCGGCGAATCCACGAACCCGAAACCTGCTGCTATCGCCGCTTGGTGGAGAGTGACCCCATGACCTCCCGCGAGATCGTCCAACGAACGGTACGCTTCCAGAAGCCGCCGCGACTCGCGGCGAACATCGGCTCGCTGGGCGTGAGCGATGTCGCCGGCATTCCGGTGCGAGCGCCCGAGTCGTTCAAACCGGAAGTGCCCGGGCAGGACGAATGGGGCTGCGTCTGGGAGAAGACTGCCGTGCCCAACATGGGTCAGGTCAAAGGGCACCCACTGGCGGACATTCGCGATCTCGACAGACTGCCGGTTCCGGACTATGACTGCGACAGCCGATATGTGGACGTGCCAGCGGCACTCGACCGCTTTGAGGCCGCGGGCAAGTACATCACCGGCGGCATCTTCATGGTGCTGTTCGAGCGGATGCACTCGATCCACGGTTTCGAGAACGTCCTGACGGAGTTGGTGACCGACCGACCTGCTATGGAGGCGCTGGCGGACCGGATTGCCGACGTGCACATTGGCTATGTGCGGAACGTCGCCCGGCGCTTCGGCAACCGCGTTCACGCCTTCGGGATGACCGATGACTGGGGCACCCAGCAGGCGGCCTTCGTCAGTTCCGACATGTGGATGGACTTCTTCTTCCCGCGCTACAAGCGGATCTTTGACGCCATGCACGAAGCTGGCTACGACGTGTGGGTGCATTCCTGCGGGAAGGTGAACGAGATCGTCGAGGGCTACATTCGTGCCGGCGTCGACGCCGTCAACCTGCAGCAACCTCGCGCCCTCGGGATCGAGGAGATGGGCCAGCGATTCCGCGGCCGGATCACCTTCGAGAGCCTGGCCGACATTCAACACACGCTGCCCACCAACGACCGCCGCAAGGTGGCCGAAGACGTGGAGGCGCTCATGCAGCATTGGGCGACACCGGAGGGCGGGTTTGTCTTCTCCGACTACGGCGACAACGCCGCCATCGGCGTCGGCGACCCGGACATCAAGCGATACCTGTACCAGCGTTTCTCGGAGTATAGCGAACGCGTCTACGGGGAGCCGCTGCCGGAACCGGTGGTTCCGCAGGGCGGCTGAACGACGGAGCGCGCGGAGAAGGGGATGGACTCAGCCCTCGAGGGACTCGTGCGACAGATCCACGCTTCGCCGGTTCGGTGCGTGCTCTACCTGACCGGTGGCGGGAGTCGCGCGCTGTCGTACCTGCTGTGCGAGCCCGGCGCGTCGCGGACCCTGCTGGAGGCGGCGGTGCCGTATAGCGAGGAGTCGCTGGCGGCGCTGCTTGGGCGGCAGCCGAAGCGGGCGGTCAGCGCCGAGGTGGCGGCGGAACTGGCGCGCCGCGCGTTGGCGCGCGCGCGCGACCTGACTCAGGCCGCGCCGGCAGTCATCGGTCTCAGTTGCACAGCCGCGCTGGCGACGGACCGCCCCCGGCGGGGAGCGCACAAGTGCTTCGTCGCCACCGGCGGGCACGAGACGGGGCAGATTCGCGAGCTCGGGCTGACAAAGGGCGCGCGCACGCGCGCTGAGGAGGAAGAGGTCGTGGCGCGGCTGATCCTGAACGCACTCGCCGAAGCGTGCGGCCTCGGCGGTCGACTGGACCTCGGGCTGCTGCCCGGAGAGCAGGTCAGGGACGTGACGCCGGATGCGTGACGCGCTGGGGCAACTGCTGCAGGGGAAGCGCGACACCGTCGTGATCGCGCCGAGCGGAGAGGTGGTGGCGGGGGCGCTGCCGAGGGCGCTGCTGTCGGGGTCCTTTAACCCGCTCCACCGTGGACATCTCGGGTTGGCGGAAGCTGCAGGTGAGTTCTTGGGCGCGCCCGTGGCGAGCGAGCTGTCGGCGGTCAACGTCGACAAGCCGCCGCTGCCGGTCGCCGAGATCGCCCGGCGCGCTGCGCAGTTCCGCGGTGTGGGCACGCTGGTTGTCACGCGCGTGCCGACCTTCCCGGAAAAGGGCCGGCTGTTTCCCGGCTGCACTTTCGTGGTGGGATACGACACGGCGGTTCGGATCGTGGCGCCTCGATACTACTGCGACGAGGCAACCATGTACGCGGAACTGACGGAGATGCTTCGGTCCGGCTGTCGCTTCCTGGTGGCGGGGCGCTCGCGCGAAGGGCGGTTCATCACTTTGCGCGAGCTGTCGCTGCCGGCGGGGCTCCGGCCACTGTTCGTGGAGCTGCCCGAGGCGGCGTTCCGCGAGGATGTCTCCTCAACGGAGATTCGAGAGGCTCGCGAGGCCAACGGGCCCGACGCCCTGGGCGTACGCGACGCGCACCGGCCTCCCGCCGAGAGGTGTTGAACGTGGCGCCGTCAGCGGCCCGCGCTGGCACCGCCGCGGCGGCCCTCGCTGCCTGCAACGCCGCGCCGCCCGCACCGCTCATCGACTGCCACGTCCATCTTCAGGAAGCCATGTTCGCCCCTGACCTGGGCGACGTGTTGGGCCGAGCCGCTGAAGCCGGCGTGCGGCGGCTGGTCTGCAACGGCACCCGGGAGGACGATTGGCCGTCGGTGCTGCGGATTGCGCGCGCAAGTCCGGGCGTTGTGCCCTGTTTCGGCCTCCACCCGTGGTACGTTGCCGGGCGCTCGCCAGACTGGCTACCAAAGCTGGAGTGCCTGCTCCAAACCGTGCCGAGCGGCGTGGGCGAGGTGGGGCTGGACCGCCGGGCGGACGGGCGCGACGAGGCTGCACAGGAGGCGCTCTTTCGCGCGCAGCTCGCTCTCGGTCGTCGATTCCACCGCCCGGTGATGATCCACTGTGTCCGCGCCTGGGGCTGGTTTCTGGACGTGCTTCGCGACGAGGCGCCGCTTCCGGCCGGGATGCTACTCCATGCATACAGCGG
>Ga0210014_1002696_pt1 | contig 12197 bp, 9 predicted proteins | sample CryGeymeta201519_FD_183983 | JGI IMG/M metagenome (GOLD analysis project Ga0210014, IMG submission 183983) | Groundwater microbial communities from Crystal Geyser aquifers in Utah, USA - Crystal Geyser metaG 2015-19 (SPAdes) (version 2) | ecosystem: Environmental > Aquatic > Deep subsurface >...
ACCTTTGCGGAGAGGGCGAGATTCGAACTCGCGATACCCTTTCGGGTATACGGCGTTTCCGGCGCCGCGCACTAGACCAACTATGCGACCTCTCCCTGATTTAAATTGACATTTCTCGCAGAGCTTTTATTCTTTCCTCCACTGGCGGATGGGTTAAAAATAATTTTGTAAACCAACTTTTGGATTGTCTTCCGCGAAAAGGCGAAGCGATAAATAAGTGAGCAGTGGAATTGTTAGCTATTATTAAGGGACTGGGGTCTGCCGAAATTTTTTCCAAAGCCCGGGCTAAACCTTCGGGATAGCGAGTTAAAAGAGCACCTGAGGCATCAGCTAAAAATTCTCTTTTCCGGGAAACGGCTAATTGAATTAAAGCGGCGGCAATAGGAGCTAAAATTGCTGCGACAATTCCCAAAAGTGCTAAAATGTTTCCGCCAGAACCTCTTGAATTTCGTCTTCCCCTTCCCCAAAAACTAATTCTTAAAAAGAAATTTGAAAGCATTGCCACAATTCCTACCAGAATAACCACAATTGTCTGTAAAAGCATATCTTTATTTCCAATGTGGGATAATTCGTGACCGAGCACTCCTTCCAATTCAACTTTTTCTAATTTATTCAAAAGACCGCGCGTAACGGCGACGACGGCATGTTTTGCATCTCTACCGGTAGCAAAAGCATTTGGCTGGGTTTCTTCAATAATGTAAATTTTCGGCAAAGATAAACCGGCAGCAATGCAAAGATTCTCGACAATTCGGTAAAGTTCGGGATTATCTTCTTTCTCAATTGGTTTTGCCTTTGCCATCGCCAAAACAATTTTGTCAGAATACCAATAGCTGGAAATACTGGTCAAAATACTAAAAATAACCGCAAACCACAAAATTGCCTGTTCTTGATAAATATGAGAAAAGAGCCAACCAATGCCAATAATCAAAAACAGAAAGAAAGTTAAGTACAGCCAAGTTTTTCGAATATTGGATTCGGCATATGTGTAAAGAGTGGCCATATTTTATTTAAAATTTCACTTTTACCGGCTCTCTTCCGGCGGCTTCTTCGATTTCAAAAAATTCTGCTGACTTGAAGCGGAAGAAACCGGCAACAATATTTGCCGGAAAACTTTCAATCTTAATATTTATATCCCTGGCATTTCCGTTATAAAAACGTCTGGCTGCCTGAATCTTGTCTTCGGTGTCAGTAAGTTCTTTCTGCAACTCCAAGAAATTTTCTGAAGCCCTCAATTGAGGATAATTTTCGGCTACGGCAAAAAGAGATTTTAAAGTTCCAGATAAAATATTTTCTGCCTCCCCTTTTTCTTTGATTGTTTTAGCTCCTATTGCTTTGGCTCTGGCTTCAGTCACTTTTTCAAAAAGCTCTCTTTCATGGGCGGCATAACCTTTGACCGTCTCAACTAAATTGGGGATTAAATCATACCTTCTTTTCAATTGCACTTCAATGTCTGCCCAGGCTTCTTTAAGCCGATTACGGAGGGTAATCAAGCGATTAAAAGTGCCAATTATCCACAAAACCATTACCGCAACAATTATTAAGATAATTTTGGTTAAAACCATATTGTATTTCCTTTAATTAAGTTCTTAAATCGACCATTTAATCAATTTCTATTTTAAACCATTTTTAAATTATTTACAACAAAGACAAAAACAAAAAGTCCCGAAGGGACTTTTTCTATCTAAAGTCTGGAATGTTTTGTTGCCGAACAATTAATACTCTTCCCCGTAACTTTCGGGAATTTTCGGGCCCTTTCCTTCTTTCTCTGGCCGCTCAGCCACCACCGTCTCGGTCGTCAATAGCATCGAAGCAGCAGAAACAGCATTTTGTAAGGCAACTCTAACAACTTTTGTCGGGTCAACAATTCCAGCTTTGACTAAATCTTCATAAATCATTTTCTGAGCATTAAATCCTTCATTAACCGACATTTTTTTTACATCAGCAGCTGCCACCGAACCATCGATTCCCGCATTTTGAGCAATTTTTCTAATCGGCTCTTCTAATGCTCTTTTTAAAATTGCCAAACCTATTTTTTCATCACCTTCCACTTCCACTTCATCTAATACTTTCTGGCATCTCAAGAGGGCCACTCCGCCGCCAGGAACAATTCCTTCTTCAATTGCTGCCCGAGTGGCAGATAAGGCATCTTCAGTTTTGTGCTGTCGCATTTTTTGTTCAACTTCAGTGGCTGCTCCAACCTTAATAACGGCCACTCCACCTGCTAATTTTGCCAATCTTTCTTGTAGTTTTTCTTTATCAAACTCTGATTCGGTTTCAGCTAACTCTTTTTTAATTTGTTTAATCCTGGCTTCAATATCTTCTTTTTTTCCCTTTCCTTCAACAATGGTAGTGTTTTCTTTTGTTGAGATAACTTTTCTGGCCGAACCCAATTGTTTTATTTCAACGTTTTCCAACTTTAATCCCACTTCTTCAGAAATTACCTGGGCACCGGTAACTGTAGCAATGTCCTGGAGCATTTCTTTTTTTCTGTCACCGAAGCCAGGAGCCTTTACAGATAGAGTATTAAATATTCCCCGAAGCTTATTGACTACCAATGTTGCCAGAGCATCTCCTTCAACTTCGTCAGCAATAATTACCAATACTTTTTTGCCCGTCTGGACAACTTTTTCCAAAGCTGGCAAGATTTCAGCCAACGAGGAAATTTTTTTATCGGTTACTAAAATATAGGGGTCTTCATAAACGGCCTCCATTCTTTCCATATTGGTAATCATATAAGGAGAGACGTATCCCCTATCAAATTGGAGACCTTTGACAATTTCTTTTTGGAGGCCAAAAGTTTTTGATTCTTCAACTGTCACTACTCCATCTTTGCCAACTTCTTCTATTACTTCAGCAATTAAGTTCCCAATTTCCGGATTTTCAGCCGAAATGGTTGCTACTTGAGAAACCTCGGCCTTTGTTTGAATTGGCTTTGAAATTTTCTTTAAAGCCTCAATTACTACCTGGAAGCCTTTATCCAGTCCTCTTTTAATTGCTAAAGGATTTGAACCGGCTGTAACATTTTTTAAGCCTTCGGTAACGATTGATTGGGCTAACAAAACAGCGGTGGTCGTTCCATCGCCAGCTATATCGTTAGTTTTTTCAGCCACCTCTTTTAAAATTTCTGCTCCCAAATTCTCAATTCTATCCTCTAATTCAATTTCTTTGGCAATAGTTACGCCGTCATTAGTAATGGTCGGGGCGCCAAATCCTTTATCTAAAACAACGTTTCTGCCTTTTGGGCCCAAAGTTACTGTTACGGCATTAGCTAATTTATCAACCCCAATTTTTAATTTTCTTCGAGCTTCTTCACTATATTTAATCTGCTTAGCCATAGTAATATTTAGAAATTAAAAATTAGAAATTTCGCGATTTTATTCTAAAATCGCGAGGATGTCTTCTTCTTTTGCTATTAAATATTCTTTGTCATTGACCTTTATTTCGTTTGGACCATATTTTGTGAATAAAACTTTTTGGCCTGGTTTAATATCAAGAGGAATATATTTGCCAGTTTTATCTTTTTTACCGGGACCAACAGCAATTACTTTGCCTTGTTCCGGTCTTTCTTTCTCAGCCGTCTCGGGAAGTAAAATCCCGGTTTTTGTTTTCTCTTCTTCTTTTATTGGTTCGATTAAAATGTGGTCTGATAAAGGTTTAATTTTCATATTTTTAGCGGGTTAGCAGTTATGACCTTTGAGTGCTAATTTCTATCTTTTAATATTAATCGATCAAAAAATTTTGTCAAGAGTTCAATGTCTGCTTCAAATATTTTCCAGTGTAGCTTTTTTTCCGCCAGCTGGCGGATTTTGAAACTTCAAATGGCGAACCTTGGGCCACAATATATCCACCCTCATCTCCACCTTCGGGGCCCAAATCGATTATAAAATCTGAATTTTTTATACAATCTAAATTATGTTCACACATAAGTACTGTATTTCCCTTTTCTACCAAACTTCTTAAAATCCAAACTAATTTTTTAATATCGTGAGGGTGTAAGCCGGTGGTTGGCTCATCTAAAATGTATAAACTTTTGCCGGTGGCTTTTTTGGAAAGTTCAGTAGCCAATTTTACTCTCTGAGCTTCCCCGCCAGAAAGAGAAGGGGCTGGTTGACCAAGCTGAATATACCCAATCCCAACATCATTTAAGGTTTTTAATTTTTGAAAAAGACCGGGAATATTTTTGAAAAATTCAAGGGCTTCTTCAACTGTCATCTCTAAAACTTCAGAAATATTTTTCCCTCGATATTCAACGGCTAAGGTCTCTTGGTTAAATCTTTTTCCTTTACATTCCGAACATTGCGTATAGACATCTGGTAAAAAATACATTTCGATTTTTTTTACTCCTTGCCCCTCACAAGCTTCGCAACGACCCCCTCTAACATTGAAGGAAAAGCGGCCAGGCCGATAGCCCCTGATTCTGGCTTCTTTAGTTTTTGAAAAGAGGTCTCTAATATAGGCGAAGGCTCCAGTATAAGTAACCGGATTTGATCTGGGAGTTCTGCCAATCGGAGATTGATCAACTAAAGCTACCTTGTTTAAATTTTCAGTTCCCAAAATTGCCTCGTGTTTCCCCGGCTCCTCCTTTGATTTATAAAATTTTCTCATCAAGGCTTTAGCCAAAATATCATTCATCAAAGAACTCTTCCCAGAACCAGAAACTCCGGTAATACAAACAAATTTTCCAAGAGGAATCTTCACATCGATATTTTTTAAATTATGCTCCTTCGCCCCTTTGATAATGAGGGACTGTCCCTCTCCTGTCCCTCTCCTGTCCCTCAATTGGGTTACTTCCACTTTTTTTCTTCCCGATAAATAATCGCCGGTTAAGGTATGACTTCTCAATAACTCTTTGGGTGTCCCTTGAAAGACGATTTTGCCTCCTTTCTTTCCGGCTCCCGGTCCAATATCAATTATCCAATCTGCCCCTCGAATAGTTTGGGGGTCATGTTCGCAGACAACCACCGTGTTTCCTAAATCTCTTAATTTTTTAAGGGTTTCAATTAACCTTCCCTGATCTCTGGCGTGTAAACCAACTGATGGCTCATCTAAAATATATAAAACCCCAGTTAATTTTGAGCCAATTTGAGTAGCTAAGCGAATTCTTTGTTCTTCTCCCCCGGCCAAAGTCGCTGCTTTCCTATCCAAAGTTAAATAATTTAAACCAACATCAATCAGAAATTGCAATCGGTTAATAATTTCTTTAATTATCGGTTGAGCAATCTTTAAGGAGTTAAGTTCCTTTAAGGAAATTTTTTCGAAGAATTCCTTTACCCCTTTTACATCTGTTTCTGCTATTTGATCAATTGATTTTCCAGCCACTGTTACTGCCAATACTTCGGGTTTTAATCTTTTCCCTTTGCAAACTTCGCATTTCTTTTCAATCATGTATTGCTTAATCTCTTGCCTGGTATATTCTGAATCTGTTTCATGATATCTTCTTTCTAGAAAAGGGATTACTCCTTTAAAACCAGAAGAACCATATAAAATTAAATTAATTTTTTCCTTTGTTAAATTTTTGATTGGAGTATATAAATCAATGTTTTCTCTTTCCGAAAGTTCCTCCAGTTGATACCAGAAAAATCCTTGCCTTCCAACCTTATGAGAAGCATGAGCCCAGGGGAAAATCGCTCCTTCGGCAATTGATAAATTGGGATTAGGAATGACTAATTTTGGATCAATTTCCAACTTTTCTCCCAAGCCTTGGCAGGCTGGGCAGGCTCCATAAGGAGAATTGAAAGAAAAAAGCCGAGGTTCCAATTCCGGCAAAGAAATTCCGCATTCTTCGCAGGCAAAATGCTCACTGAAAATAATGTCTGAAATGTTAGATTGCTTGATCGGCCTTCGGCCTTTGTTAGATTGAACCTTCTCACCTTCTAACAAAGCTCGGCGCCTCGCCGAGAGATCCAACACTCCAACAATTACTATACCTTTTCCCAATTTCAAGGCTGTTTCAAGCGAATCAACCAACCTCGATTTATCAAGGTCTTTATCCAGAATTAGTCTATCCACCACCACTTCAATATTGTGTTTTTTCTTTCTATCCAATGTCCGTTGAAGCACTTCCTCAACTCGATACAAAATGTCATCAATTCTTACCCTGACAAAGCCAGCTCGTTGAATTTCCTCTAAAACGCCGTGATGCTCACCTTTTTTACCACTAATTACTGGGCCTAAAATTGTAATCTCCTTCTCTACGCGGCCGGGTCGCGTAATCTGGTCGACTATTTGATCAATTGTTTGCCGGGAAACTTCTTTTTTGCATTTTGGACAATGGGGTTTTCCTACCCTCGCAAATAAAAGACGAAGATAATCATATATCTCCGTTATTGTTCCAACAGTTGACCTGGGATTGTGAGTGGCTTTCCGCTGGTCAATTGATATTGCCGGCGAAATCCCCTCAATTTTATCAACATCGGGCTTATCCATCACCCCTAAAAATTGCCGGGCATAGGCAGATAGGGATTCCACATATCTTCTTTGGCCTTCAGCATAAAGAGTATCAAAAGCCAGAGAGGATTTCCCCGAACCTGAAATCCCAGTAATTACCACCAATTTATTTTTTGGAATATCTACATCAATATTTTTTAAATTGTGAACCCTGGCCCCTCGAATTTTAATAGAATTCTCAGCCATTGTAGTTGTGTATTATACTCCAAATTTCAAAAAACTTCAACAATAAAGCTGGCGGGGCTTCGCCCCGCCAGCTAGAAACTCACAATCAAAAATTTTACTCCAAAAACCGAAAAGTAGACTACAACCCACCCACCGCATCCTCCCATCGTCTATCGGTGGATGGACCCCTGCATTTGGTTGTTACTGACTAATAATGAAATAATTTGTGCTTTGGTCAATAATTTCTAGCGGATAATAGCGAGAAGCAATTCTTACTTTATACTCTCCCGGTTGAATCTCCTGACTTTGACATCCGGCTCCACAACAATCTAAAACTGTAAGAGTATTCCATTCAATTTCGGATTTTATTGTTGAAATAGCCGTAGTGGGGATAAAGTGTCCACACCTAATTATTCTAACATAGTCATAGCCTCCCTTTTTATTAATAAGTTCAATATTATAAACTTCGCAATCATTCTCTCCTTCCACACATTTCACTGGTCGATCACTTAATTTAATTAAATTTTTTTCTCCGATTACCCACTTTTCTCCGCCGTTAGGAGAAATTACCTTAATGTATGGTTCTTCTATTTCTTCTGGCGCTTTTACTTCCTCTTTCGGCGCTCCAAAATAATGCCAAGCTAAAATTCCTCCGGCTAAAAGAGCGACTAGAACAATAATGATAATTCCCACCGGAGTAGAAATTCCTTTATTTAATTTAGATTGAGTTTGGTTACTCATGATTTTCATTTATTTGCTAAAATTAGAAACCCATTCTGGTTTTTCTGGGGGTTGAGATTCTAACAGAGCTTGCCATTTCTCATCGGTAAGTCTATCTTTCATTGGGTGTTTAAATTCGTAATAACTAAAAACTGGTCCAGCTCCAAATAAGATTCTCCCATCGGGAACTTTATAGGCAACAACAATTAAATTAACATAGCCTACCCCTTCTTCTAGAACCTGGCTGGTAATAATATCAGTATGAACATCGGCAATAATGGTTGTCTTCTTGGCTTTTTCATCAACCTCGGCAATAACATCATTTAACTCATCTCCAAAGTTTTTAATAAAATCGTAATCTTCCTGGGTTAATTCTTCATTTTTTAATTCTTTTTTTGATAAATTTATTAACCTTTCTAAAATCTCTTCTAAATTCTTCAACCTGTTTTTAGCAACCTCATCTAAAACATTCATTTTATCTAAACCAGTTGTGGTCATTCTAGTTAGAGCTAATAATCTGTTATAAAACTCGGGAACTGGTTCAATATAACCAACCACTGGTTTTTCTGGTGGAGGGGCTACCGTAGGCACCATCGTATAGCTTTGCTTTGCATATAATATTGTATCGTGTCTTAATTCGGCCCAAGAAGCTAAGGCAGTGGTTAATTCTTTATCCTGCCAGGCTTTTGTCTGCATAAAGGTTGGGTAGCCTTTTCCAAATTCCTTTAATAACGCTTTTAGCGAATAAATCCAAGACCAATAAAGATTCTTTTGCCAATCAGCTTCATTGAATTTATCAAATTCTTCCTTTAATTTGTTAAACTGAGTTTCATAGCTTATTTTATTTCCTTTTTCATCTCTACCTTCGTATTCTGTATCACCGAATTCAATTAAAAGCTCTTTTGCTCTTTCAGATTCCAAAAGAGCCATTGTATCTAAACCGCGAGGAAATGCTTTATATGGTCCCACAACCGAAAATTCACAAGTAAAAGTCCGATCGCAATTTTCTCCTGAATACATTCCAACATAAGGAAAAACTAAATTCGAGAAGAGATAAGAATCGGGAATAAAGCGTTGGCCTATCAATCTAAATCCTTTGGTAATTTCTAAAACTTCATCTGCCTGCTCGGGGGTAAAAGGCGGCCAAAGTTTAGCTTCCCCAGTCCCGCCATATATTTTTGGTGACATATATTCGGCTAATTTTGCTTTTAATTTTCCAATATTTTCATCAGTTAAATTATATGGGTCAAATTTTCCATTAAATACCGAGTTTAAAACTTCTAGATATTCATAAGGACCTAAGTCATCTGAAAATCCCACATAGAAAGCGGTTACTATATAAATTCTATCCCATTTGTCTTTTAAATCTTTGCTTTCGGCAAATTTAGATGCCATTAAACAAGCTTCTGTTGTCTGAATTTTAGCATCGTGTAAAGAAATAATGGCTTTGCAAAAAGGAAAATTATTACAACTCTCTCCCGGTCCCACTTGATCGGTTCCCTTCAAAAGCATACTCATTCTCCCGTACCACATGAGTGCTTTAAAATAATTCTTCAGTTTTTCGTTTCTTGTATAATGCCCTCTTGGAATATATTGAGAATAATCTTCTCTATAAATAAATATAGGGGAATCAGAAAATCCTTCGTGCTTCTCTATAAGCTCCAATTCCTTTTCTACTTTGTCTTTTACAAATGAGGGAACTTCAAAAGTGTATTTTGCTAAATCTTCCTTTTTAAAGAAAGCTGAAGCCAAACCAGGATCCTCGCACTTCCTGTCATCTTTGCATAATTGGTCTTCTTTTGGTTGAAGTAAACTCAGGCCCACTCCAAAATAGGCGACATTTCTTTTGGCCGCTTCTTTTAAATCTCCGGCAGCTAAATTATATTTTTCTACCGAATCATCGAGTAATTCTTGGCTAATTTCCCAGATTTTGTCATAAAATTCTCTTTCTTCAATTTGCCTTAAAGTTTCATCGAATTGAATGTGGTAAAGATGCAACAGAGAATCCGAAGTAATAAAAATTGGTATTTCTCTGTCTTTAAGGGTTTTGTAGGGTCGGGTGATGTCTTCTTCTTTTGGATTAAATAGATTATCAATAACTACAAATCCATTTTTCTCTAAAAGCTCTAAGGCATTAGTACCTAAAGAAATCTTTTTAGAAAAATCGCTAAAATTAGAAATCTGGCTGGTCTCCAAGGGTAAACCGTATTGAGAAACTTGCAAAGGAATATCTAAAGCGGCTAAAGAATAATATTTAGCAAGAACTATCTTTTCTGTCGAAACACCGGTTAAATCAATTGGTTCTATTTTAATGGTGGGCTTTTCCTCCTCTTCTTCGGGCACCTCGACTTTTTCTTTTGGTGCTACCCAGTACTGCCAAGCTAAAATTCCTCCAACAAGGAGAGCAACAACAATTAAAACAATTATAATTGGCGCAAGGCCTTTTTGATTTTGGATCATATTTTTTATTTATTATACAACCTTTTCTTCATAATTGCAAAAAAAAATAGCCTGTCAAGAGGGTTCATTGACCTTGTTAATTTTTTATGGTAAATAAGATAGTAAATTGAACCTTAAAAATAAGTTGAAAGGAGGCTGGGGTGAAGAAGGCGAGAAAGAAAGGAAGAAGAGATAAGTCCCGAAAATTCTATTTTCTGATTACAGCTTTAGCGATTGTCATTGTCGGTAGCTTGATGGGATGGCTCCTTTTAGCTCAGGAAGAGAAATCAATCTCGACTCTTAAAGAACCAACAAAAGCTCAATTAGTTTTGCTTGAGAAAGTTTATAATGAATTTAGGAACTTTCAATATATCCCAGATGTATTTCCAATGGAATGGGAAGGTTATTGGAGGGAGAGGTTTGAAAGGCTTTGTGGAAGAAAATTAGATTTAGAAATTACTGTAGAGACAGACTACTATCAAATCCCTTCTGAGACCTTGAAAAGAAGAGGTGGAGATTGTGAAGATTTGGCAATTCTTTTTGTTAGTATAGCGAAAAATTTAGGAATCTCGGCTCGAGCAGTGAGTGGGAGCTACCAGGGACCGAGAGATCCAAAACCACTAAATCACCACTGGACAGAGATTTATTACCGGGGCAAATGGCAAATAGTTGATCCGACTTTATTAGTAATCAGGAAGAAAGGTATCCCTTTTAAAAAATTTATTGATAACCCAGAAGAATATCCTACTATCATCAGGATATATTGCAAGTATGATGATAAAGTAATCGAAGGTATTCTGCCAAGAGAACGGGCAGAAGCTGAAAAGGAAAGGGTCAAAAAGGAGGCTTTTGATTTCCTCCAAAATGTATTCAGAAATAAAAGACAAAGAGAACCCTCAGAAATTGAACTAAAAGAAATCTCTTTGATTTCTGAGGATTTATTTAAGAAAGGATGGGCAGTTGTTCAGGCAGGCTACCCAGAAGATCCTAGGACATTAATTCAGCCAGATAATCCCGAAGTAAAATCCTGGATTGAAAAAATAAAAAGTTCGAGTAAGGGCTAAAAAGTGGCAAGGGATAACCTTGCCATTTTTATTTTTGGCTTTTTAATGAGAAAATTAAATAATGAGAATCTCCAAATTAAATCAAAAATTATTTCTATTCATTTTGCTTCTCTTTTTGGGATTGATTTTATTTATTGGAAGTTCTTTTTTAATGAAGCCGAGAGTAATTGAAATTATCCCGACACCGGCTCAGATTTCTGAAACTATCTCAGATAAAATTCAACCAACTGAGGAAAATCAAATCACCCTAATTCTGGTTGGTGATATTATGCTTAATCGCGGAGTGGAATATATGGTTGGAAAAGAGGGAGACGGAGATTACAGTTTTCCATTTTTGAAAATTGTTGAGGACCCAAAAGGAACTAAGCTCCTTTTCGGAAATTTAGAAGGACCAATCTCTGACAAAGGAACTAAAGTTGGCAGCATTTACTCTTTTCGAGCTGAGCCGGAAGCGATTGAAGGTTTAACTTTTGCTGGTTTTGACGTAATATCTTTGGCTAATAATCATGCCTTTGACTATGGAAGAGAAGCCCTAGAAGATACTTTCTTGAAATTGAAAACAGCCGGAGTCGATGAACTTCGTTCATCTTCACCCTGCGCTATCGCTCGGGTAATTGATTATGTGGGTGCGGGATTTAACCAAAGTGAAGCTTATTCACCAGTTATTAAAGAAATACAAGGCACCAAAATTGGTTTTTTGGCTTATACTAATTTGGGACCCGAAACCTGGAAAGCAACGGAAAGAAATTCGGGGATTGCCTGGATTAATGAAAATGATTTTGAAAAGATTAAAAAAGATATTGAAAATGCCAAATCCCAGGCTGATATTTTAATTGTTTCTCTGCATGCTGGCGAAGAGTACGCCGCAGAGCCAACTCAATTTCAAATTGAATTTTCAAAAGCCGCTATTGATGCCGGGGCCGATTTAGTAATCGGCCACCATCCTCACGTAGTCCAAAAAAGTGAGAAGTATAAAGATAAATGGATTTTTTATAGCTTGGGAAATTTTGTCTTTGACCAGAGTTTCTCTCAAGAAACGATGAAAGGTGAGATATTAGAAATCTTAATTAAAGATGGTAAAATTAACGAGCTGATTCCGAAAAAAATTAAACTAAATAATTATTTTCAGCCCGAAATTACGACGAAGGAAGAACAATGAGTGAATTTAGATTTATTCCAAAAAATAAAATTAAAAATTTGCCAAAAAATCCTGGAGTTTATTGTTTCAAAAAAGACCGGGAAATTTTATATATTGGTAAAGCGACTAATATTCGCGAAAGAGTAAAAAATCATTTCCAGCAGCCGGGATATAGGGATTATTTATTTTTGGATAAAGTTAGGAAAATTGGCTATATCAAGACT
>Ga0210014_1002700_pt1 | contig 12190 bp, 9 predicted proteins | sample CryGeymeta201519_FD_183983 | JGI IMG/M metagenome (GOLD analysis project Ga0210014, IMG submission 183983) | Groundwater microbial communities from Crystal Geyser aquifers in Utah, USA - Crystal Geyser metaG 2015-19 (SPAdes) (version 2) | ecosystem: Environmental > Aquatic > Deep subsurface >...
GTATGGCGAGGATGAACCAGGTCGAGGGCATGGCAAACAGGCTGCGCAGTTCGCGCCGGGCGATAAGGAGGATCATGCTGGCTTCCTTTTGGAGTGCGGCGACATCTCGCCGCTTTGTCGGCGCAGACCCGTCTGCGCACTCCATAAGACTGGACAGCGGGTTGGGCGAGTCATTCTGTTTCTCCCTTAACGGCTTCTTGTTCACCGGTAATTTGCACGAAAATGTCTTCCAGTGAGGTTTGCAACGGGGTGAGTTGCTCCAGTTGCCAGCCAAGTTGTGCCGCCTGACTGAGCAAAATGCCGCTGGGATTGTTGTCAGCCGGGTGCAGGATGCGGAACTGGGTCGCGCTGAGTTGCTCGACCTCGCTGACCCCGGGCAGATTTTGCAGTTCGCTCAAGGCGGGCGGATTGTGCAGGGTGAGGGTGAAGCCCGACACTTGTCCGTAGTTTTGCATACGCGCGCTGGTGTCGCCGTAAATCAGCTTGCCGTGCTGCATGATTTCCACGCGGTCGCAGACGTTTTTTACTTCGCTCAACAGGTGGGTGGACAGAATCACGCTGCTGGTATTGCCGAGTTCGCGGATCAGACGGCGAATGTCGCGGATTTGTGCGGGATCGAGGCCGACGGTGGGTTCGTCCAGCACGATCACGGCAGGGCGGTGGATGATGGCTTGCGCGATGCCTGTGCGCTGCTGGTAACCTTTTGATAAGGTTGAGATTATTTTATTTTTGACGGAATCAAGCCCACAGCGTTGCAGGGCTTGGGAGAGCGCACCAGGAACTTCTGCCGACTCGATGCCGCGCAGCCTTGCCGCAAAAATCAGAAAGTCTGCCACACTGAGTTCACGGTAGAGCGGCGCGGTTTCCGGCAGATAACCGAGGTGCGCCTTGGCCTGCGCGGGGTTTTTCAGTAAGTTGATGCCGCAGATTTCGATTTCGCCGCTGTCCGGCAATAAACAGCCCGTCAGCATTTGCAGCGTGGTGCTCTTGCCCGCGCCGTTGTGGCCGAGCAGCCCCAGCACTTCGCCGCGTTTGAGTTCCAGGGTAACGTCATGGATGACCTGCTGTTTACCGAAGCTGCGTGTCAGTTTGCGCGCAGAAAGTGTGATTTCAGGAGTGGCATTCGACAAAGTAAGTGGTGAGCGTAGTTGTAGACAGTCCTGAATATAACCTAATATGTGTGCCCGCATCAAAAGCTGTATGGATATGAACTCATTTAAATACCTGACTATCGCAACTTTGCTGCTCGCCGGTTGCGCGCAAACTCCCCAGCCTGTCGTATCGGCGCAGCCCGAGCGGGTTGTGCAGGCCGCACCTGAGCCGAAGGCTGAACCTGCACTCGTGTTGCCTAATATAGCGTTGAGCGCCCCCTTGCTGTACGAAATGCTGCTGACGGAATTCGCCAGCCAGCGCGGACATAGCGAGCTGGCATTGGACGGCAGCGCGGATATTGCGCAAAAAACCCGCGACCCGCGCCTGGCAAAACGCGCCGCACAACTGGCATTGCAATCAGGCGACATGAACAGGGCGATTGCGGCACTCGGCTTGTGGCGCGAAACAGAGCCCGGGGCAGCGATGCCACCACGCCTGTTGGCTTCGCTGTTGTTGCGTGGCGGCAGGCTGGACGAGGCGAGTGTGGAACTGGCCAGGGTATTCAAGGCTGATCCCTCTCATGCCGGGGAGATTTTCTTGCAGATACATCCCTTGCTGGCCGCTTATCCTGACGGGATTGCGGCGCTTGGGCTGGCGCGTGAGCTGGCAAGTGGCTATCCGAACCTCGCTGAAGCCCATTGGATGGTCGCGCAATTGGCGCAAAAAGCCGGCGATGAGCAGCTTGCGCTGGACGAGGTGCGCGAGGCACACAGTCAGAAGCCGGATTGGGATTTCCCGGTGATGCTGGAGGCATCGTTGTTGGTTAAGCGTGACCCCAAACAGGGGCTAGAGTTGCTCCGGCGCTATTTGTTCTCTCATCCTCAGGCGAAGGGGGTGCGTGTGCAATATGCGCGCTGGCTGTTGGAACAACAGCAATACAAGGAAGCGCGCGAGGAATTTCAGTTACTGTCCAATGAAAATCCCAACAGTGTTGAGTTGGCCTTTGCCGTGGCGTTAATCTCATTGCAGATAAAGGATTTGCCGGGTGCAGAAGCGCAACTCAGGCAGGCGCTGGTGCAGGGCGGAAAAGGCCCGGATAGCGTGGAATATTATTTGGGACAGTTGAACGAGTCGGGCGAAAACGAAACCGGGGCAATTGCTCATTATCGTGGAGTGAAGGGCGGCGAATATTTGTATGCGGCGCAACTGCGCGTGGTTTATTTGTTGAACAAGCAGGGCAAGCTGGAGGAGGCTATACAGTATGTGCGAAAGATGCAGGCGAGTACCGATCAGCAGCGCGCGCAATTGGTGCTGACCGAGGCACAATTGCTGCGCGATGCGCAAAAATTCTCCCAGGCTTATGAAGTTTTGCGGCACGGGCTGGAGAAATTACCCGCTCATCCCGAGCTGTTTTATGAGGCCGCGATGATGGCAGACAAGATCGGCAAATACCCGGCATCCGAGAAATTGTTGCGCAAGTTAATCAAGATGAAACCTGACTATGCCCACGCCTATAACGCGCTGGGTTACAGCCTGCTGGAACGCAAAGTCCGATTAAAAGAAGCGCTGGCGCTGGTCGAAAAAGCCCTGCTACTGGCACCGCAAGATCCCGCCATCATGGACAGCGTGGGCTGGGGATATTACCGGAACGGCAAACTGGACGATGCGATCGCCATGTTGCGGCGCGCCTTCACCGCCAACCCCGACCCGGAAATCGCCGCCCATCTGGGCGAAGTGCTGTGGGCGCGCGGCGACAAGGATGAAGCGCTAAAACTCTGGCAGGACAGCCTCAAGGCGCATCCTGACAACGCCCCGCTGCAAGCCGTGATGAAGCGGTTTGTGCCTTGATGGCCGAGAGGTTTTTATGATCGGGAAGTTTTTAGGCTGTTTGAGCGCCATCAATATCACTCGCTTGTCCGGGGGAGCCTGATGGGGCATCGGCAGGCGCGGCGCATATACCTTCTGACGGGATGGGTGGCGGCTTCGGTGCTGCTGGGTGCGATTGGCTGGGGGCTTTATTTTAATGGCGCGCGCGATGCCGTGCCGCCCGCTGTTCCCGTCCCTGCGACTATCGCCGCAAAAGAGCCCGTCACCCCCTTGCCGCTGACGTTGTCGCTCGACCCTGACAAGGTCAAACTCGGCGGACGGTTGTTCGGCGACCCCAAATTATCCAGTGACGGCCAGGTGTCTTGCGCCCACTGCCACAACCTTGCCACGGGCGGGGTGGATCGGCTGCCATTCTCGAACGGTATCGGCGGACGGCAAGGCCATATCAATGCGCCGACGGTATTCAACAGCGGTTTCAATTTCCGCCAGTTCTGGGATGGTCGCGCGGCAACGCTGGAAGATCAGATAGATGGCCCGCTGCAAAACCCGCTTGAGATGGGCAACAGCTGGCCGAAAACGCTGGCAACGCTGGAGGCTGACGCAGATTACCGCAGCAAATTCTCAGCCCTTTACCCTGATGGCATCCAGGCACTGAATGTCAAGGATGCCATTGCCACTTTTGAACGTTCGCTGGTCACCCCTAATGCACGCTTTGACCGCTTCTTGCGTGGTGATTTGACGGCGTTGAACGAGCAGGAACAAGCGGGTTATCGCCTGTTCAAACGGATAGGCTGCACCAGTTGCCATCAGGGGATGGGGATAGGCGGCAACCTGTATCAGAAACTCGGCATCATGGAAGATTACTTCTCGGTACGCGGTCATATCACCGAGGCGGATGGGGGGCGCTTCAATCTCACCGGTCAGGAGGAGGATCGCCATTTTTTCAAGGTTCCCTCGTTGCGCAATGTGGCGGTCACGCCGCCCTATCTGCATGACGGTTCAGCCAGAACACTCAAGGATGTGGTTGGCATCATGGTGCGCTTCCAACTTGGCACGAAACTTGATGCGACCGAAACAGGCGAATTGGTCGCCTTTCTCAAGACGCTGACAGGTGAGTATCAGGGAAGGTCACTCGAGTGAAGCTGCCTGCCTTCCCAGTCAAAAACCTTGCTGTCCACGCAGACTTGTACCGTATCGCCGCTGCGATTGCGCTGGCCGTGCTGCTGGTGGTTGTTTTCTTGCTCACGCAACCGCTTGATCAGCAACGCCAGAACACGCTGCTGAATGATTTTGCCCGATTGCAGCGCGACGATGCCCGGCTTGGTGAGGGCGTGCTGCAATTGAAGTTCAGTCTCTCGAACGATTACGATCAGGTCACCGCTATCATGGCGGACATGCGTGCTGTCGCGGCGGAACTGCGTCACGGTTCCGCCGCGCGCGATTTGCGCGCTGATGCCAAATTCGACCGGCAATTGCAGCTGCTCGACCAACGCTTGTCCGACCAGGCCGCAGCGCTGGAAAAATTCAAATCACAAAACTCGGTATTGAAAAATTCCCTGATCTACCTCCCGTTTGCGCGGGATGACCTGCTGCGCGATTTGCCACCCGGCACAGAGGTACATGAGCAGTTTGACGCGCTGATCGAGAAAGTCATGTTGCAAAGCACCCGTGCGGCGATGGATGGACACGACGCAGTAGCAGCCGACATTACCGCCTTGCAGCGCAGCCTGGCAGGCCAACCTCTCAGGCTGCGCGAGAAATTTGATCATCTGGCGCGACACATCCAGATGATTGACCAATTCCAGCAGGAAACGCCCATGCTGGTCTCGCGCCTGACAAGCGGTAGCGAGAAGGGAGGCCTGACGGAAGCCTACCGGGATTATTTTGCGCGCCAGCAACAGCGTGCAACCACCTATCAACTGTTTCTGTTAGCGGCGACGCTGCTTCTGCTGGCCTACGCGATAGCCGCATTCATCCGTCTGCGCGGTAACACGCAAAAGCTGCAACTGGCAGCCAGCGTGTTTAGCCACGCCACCGAGTGCATCAGCATCACCGACAGCCAAGGCGCGATTCTGGATGTCAACCCCGCTTTCACCAAAGTGACAGGCTATAGTCGCGCTGAAGTGCTGGGGCGGAATCCGCGTATCCTGCAATCTGGTCGTCAGGATGCCGAATTTTATGCAAGGATGTGGCAAACGATCAGGGAGAGCGGCCAGTGGCAGGGGGAAATCTATAATCGGCGCAAGGATGGCGTTGTTTACCCGGAATGGTTAAGCATTACCGCCGTGATCCAGAACGGGCAAGTCAGTCACTACATCGGCTCCTTTACCGACCTTACTCAGCGCAAGCAGAGTGAGGTCGCGATCCACAATCTGGCCTTTTACGACCCGCTCACCGGACTGCCTAACCGACGACTCCTGACCGACCGCTGCCAGCAAGCGCTCGCCTCCAGCGTGCGCACTGGCAAGCGGGGTGCATTGCTGTTTATTGACCTCGATCATTTCAAAACCATCAACGATACGCTCGGCCACTCCATCGGCGATTTGCTGTTACAGCAAGTCGCTGCACGGCTATCATCCTGTGTGCGCAAGGGCGATACGGTGGCGCGTCTGGGCGGCGACGAGTTCGTGGTGATGCTGGAAGACCTGAGCGAAAACACCGTTACCGCCGCCGAGCAGACTGAATCTGTCGGCGAGAATATCCTTGCCACCCTGAGCCTACCCTACTTGCTAGACAGTCACGAACATCGAAACACGCCCAGCATCGGTGCGACCTTGTTTAGCGGCAAGCAGCAGTCTATCGGAGAGCTGTTTAAACAAGCCGACATCGCCATGTATCAGGCCAAGCAAGCGGGGCGCAACACGCTGCGCTTCTTCGATCAGGATATGCAAAACACCCTCACTAAACGGATCGCCTTCGAGGCCGAATTGCAGAAGGCGCTTGAGAACCGGCAATTCCAGTTGTATTACCAGATTCAGGTGGATGAGTTTAACTGTCCCATCGGTGCAGAGGCACTGATCCGCTGGATTCACCCCGAACGCGGCATGGTGTCGCCGCTGGAATTCATTGCGGTGGCGGAAGACACCGGGTTGATTTTGCCGATAGGACACTGGGTGCTGGAAACGGCCTGCGCACAGCTTAAAGTGTGGCAGCAAACAGCCGCCACCCGCGACCTGGTGCTGGCAGTGAACGTCTCTGCCCGCCAATTCCTCCAAGAGAATTTCGTGGCAGAAGTGCAGGTCGTTATTCGGCATCACGCCATCGAACCCAGCCGCCTCAAGCTGGAGCTGACCGAAAGCATGTTGCTGGACAACATCGAGGACACCATCGCCACGATGAACGAACTGAAAACTCTCGGCGTTCAATTCTCGCTGGACGACTTCGGTACGGGCTATTCCTCGCTGCAATACCTCAAACGCCTGCCGCTCGATCAGCTCAAGATAGACCAGTCGTTCGTGCGCGACCTGGTCACTGACAGCAGCGATCGGGCGATTGTGCGCACCATCATCGCCATGGCACACAGCCTGAATCTGACCGTCATCGCCGAAGGGGTGGAGACAGAAGAACAACGGCAGTTGTTGCGCGACAACGGTTGTACCCACTACCAGGGCTACCTGTTCGGCAAGCCCGTGCCGCCAGAACAGTGCGTGGCGTTGCTGAAGCGGGTTGATAGATGATGCGATTACTGCCGATTTTAATGTTGCTATGGTTGGGCGGATGCGCCGTGCAGCCGGTCGCACCCGTGGTTCAGCCCGCGCAGCCGGAATCCGCCTCGTTTGCGATGAATGGGCGCATTTCTATCAAACACAACGGCGCGCGTGATTCGGCGGGGCTGCGCTGGACGCATCAGGCGCAAAGCGACGAGATTTTGTTGCTCACCCCGCTGGGGCAGACGGCGGCGCGCATCTATCGCAACGCTACGGAAGCGATGCTGGATAACGGCGACAGGCATTATCAGGACAAGGATGTCGAGTCATTGATGATGCAGGTGCTGGGGTGGCGGATGCAGTTGGACGGGCTGCATCATTGGGTGTTGGCGCTGCCCGATGGAGACGATGCGCTGGTCGAACGCGATGCGCTGGGGCGTCTGGCCGTGTTGCGCCAGCAAGGCTGGGAAGTGCGCTATCTTAAATATGCCGACAAACAAGCCAATAGCCTGCCCAAACAGATGCAGTTGTCGCGTGAGCAATTACAGATAACGCTGCTGATAGACGAATGGGAATGGAATCCAAAATGAACGATAGAATATACTAGTCATGCGAGGGTTCTCACAACCTGCCAGTGCAGCAACTCGCAAAATCGTGAATAAACTTATTGATTGCAAGAGGGTGTAGTTATGCTATTGGAGGATGAATCTAGGGTGCATATTTCAGAACATGCTCATTTTAATATCGATGATACTGATAGCAGGCAGTTGCCGCTGGATATTAAAATAAGTGCTAGCGACACAATAGCTAGCAGGGTACTGGTTTACCAGCAGGATGTCATTGAGTTTTTGTCAGGGCTGCCGAGCGAGAGTATTGATCTTATTGTCACCGATCCGGCTTATTCAGGTATGAATCAGCATTTGAAGCTGGGTAAGGGGAGAATCGTCGGCGAATATAACCAGAAGGGTATAGACGGAAAATGGTTTGCTGAATTTCACGATACGCCTGAAAATTATCGGCTGTTTTTGGAGCAGTGCTTTAGAGTTATGAAGCCTGACAGGCATATTTTCATCATGTTTGATTCATATACGATGCTTACTTTGGGAGCCGTGGTTAGAGACTATTTCAATGTGAAAAACATCATTACCTGGGATAAGGTGAACATCGGCATGGGGCACTATTTTCGTCGTCAAACGGAGTTTATTTTGTTTGCCAGCAAGGGGAAACGGCCCATTTCTCGACGCGATATACCCGATATATGGAAAATCAAGCGTTTGCACAGAGCGCCATATCCGACTCAAAAACCGGTCGAACTATTTGAGGCGATGATTGCGTCCAGCAAGTCCAAGGATGACGCTGAATTTGTGGTTTGCGATCCTTTCGTTGGTTCTGGAAGTGCCGCAGTAGCAGCCTTACGTCAGGGTGTCAGTTTTATCGGGTGTGATATTTCAGCAAAGTCGATAGAGCTCTGTCGTGACCGAATTAATATCTATGACATTGAAAAGGTTGATATTTATCAGGCAAAGCCCGCCTACAATCCTGAAACGCAAAAGAAATTTTGGTAACTGCTATGGGCAGTTCATTAACATTGGCTGAGTAAATAATGGCAAGTCTGACAAAATCAAAAACAATTTTTGCATTTACCTCACCGCGAACGATTGAGAAAATTATTCCCGAGATTGAACTTTTGGGTAATCATTTTTCCGGAAAGATATGGAAAGCAAACGCACAGCTTCAATCAGACTATTTTGAGGTGTTGTTTCGGTCTGAATTTTATGAGGGTGAAACCTACCCAAATAATCCTGCACTGGCGGCAAGAGATCGGATTACTCGTGCGCCAAAAGCATTGGGTTTTGTTGATTTAGAGACGAATATTGCGATCACAAAGCCCGGATTAGCGTTGCTTGGCGGTAAGCGTGTCGATGAAGTGATTACACGGCAATTATTGAAATTCCAACTGCCCTCGCCAAATCATACGCAATCAACTTTGATAGATTTTGCTGTAAAGCCATACCTTGAATTGTTGCGACTAACCAGTGAATTGGACGGTATTTCGAGGACAGAAATTGCTATTTTTTTTCTTCAGCTTACCAATTTTAAGAAATATGACAAGGTCAAAAAAATGATCTTACGCTTTCGTGAGCAATCCAAGCAGAACAAGATAAATAGAAAAGCTTTCGTGGAAGCTCAATTTAATGCGCAAATAAAAATTATTTATGCTGATGAAATTCATGCCGGGATCACCAGCACGCGCCAGAGCGAGGACAATTCGCTTGAGAAATTTATAGCGACAAAGCGAAGTAATATGCGCGATTATGCCGATGCATTTATCCGGTATATGCGCGCCACGCAACTTGTCACCTTTAACGTTCAGTCAAACAGGTTAAAAATTTCTGAATTTCGTCAATCTGACGTTGATTATATTTTGCTATCAATTAAGCCAGAGCCGGAGATTTTTTCGGATAAAGAGGCGTTTAGAGCATACCTGTTTGACGAAAACCAGCCTGTTTTATTGGTAGATGATCGAAAATTGCTGGGGCAAAAACTCAAGATTCATGGCATTAGTGCTGCTGAGTTGGTGAATGAATCCATTGAACAATTGAAGGATCGCATTGATTTGATGGAGTTTTTACTGTCTGGTGAGCAAATTGAAGAAGCCGAGAGAGCGCTGAAGGACTTTGGACGTATCGCTGAACTGGAGGCTGTATTTGAGCAGATAAGTAATAGGGAAATACCCGATGCACCACTTTATCTGGAATGGAATGTATGGCGTGCGATGGTAATGCTTAATGATGCTATCAGGGTTGAAGGGCATTTCAAACGTGACCTTGATGGAATGCCATTGAATAGCGCGCCAGGTAATCGACCGGATATCGAATGTAACTATGAAGATTTTAATTTAATCGTTGAAGTAACGCTTTCGTCAGGGCGTAAGCAATTTGAAATGGAAGGCGAGCCGGTCGCCCATCATTTCGGGCAAATAAGCAAACTATCGCTAAAGCCGACATATTGTCTGTTTGTTGCGAATAAATTAAATCCGGGTGCTGTAGCGCATTTTTTTAATTTGAACCGATTTAATACGTCAGCATATGGCGGTAAGACCAACATTGTTCCAGTTGAATTATCAGTTTTTAGAGAGATGTTGCTAAGGGCAAGGGATGAAAATCTTCAGGATTCGAGATACCTTAAAAAGTTCTTGAATTTCATGGTTGAGTTCGGACGACATGCTGAAAATGAAAACGTGTGGATAGACACCATTCGTGAATATTCAAAAAATTGGTGCAAGGTGAGTCCTCTTGCAGATGCAATTTGAATCTAATCTATCCAAAATATTGCTTAAGTCATATGGATATGAGCTGCTGATGATATGAAAATTACCTGTCCTGCACCCGCCAAACTGAATTTGTTTCTGCATGTCACGGGACGGCGCGACGACGGCTATCACCTGTTGCAGACTTTATTCCGTTTCATTGATTTGCACGACACGCTGCATTTCAGTTTGCGCGAAGATGGCGCGGTGCATCGCTGCAACGCGGTGGAGGGAGTGGCCGAAGAACAGGATTTGTGCGTGCGCGCCGCGCGGCTGTTGCAAAAAGAGACCGAATGTCATCTTGGGGTGGATATAACGGTGGAGAAACGTATCCCGATGGGCGGGGGCTTGGGGGGCGGCAGCTCGGATGCGGCGACCACGCTGATCGCCCTGAATCGCTTGTGGTCGCTGGGGCTAAGGCGTGAACAGTTGATGCGGCTGGGGCTGCAACTGGGCGCAGATGTGCCGGTGTTTGTATTTGGCGAGAACGCTTTTGCCGAGGGAGTGGGCGAAAAATTACAGGCTTATCCCTTGCCGGAAGCCTGGTATGTGGTGTTATTTCCACCCGTTCATGTGCCGACAGCAAAAATATTTACGCATCCTGAGTTGACACGGAACTCGCCTTCGATAATAATGCGCGCCCTCAGAACAGAGCCTCTGCGAAATGATTTGCAAGCCGTGGTATGCGATCTTTACCCGGAAGTTGCCGAATATATTGCCGCGCTGGGTCAATATGGGAAAGCGATGATGACAGGTTCAGGCGCTTGTGTATTTGCCGAATTCGAGAGTCGCAGCGAAGCTGAAACAGCTTTGCAAGCATTGCCAGCCGCTATGCAGGGCGTGGTAGCGCAAGGTTTAGCAAGGCATCCGTTGCATGATTGGGTGCTTGAGTAAGTTATTGGGGAGTCGCCAAGTGGTAAGGCAACGGGTTTTGATCCCGTCATTCGCAGGTTCGATCCCTGCCTCCTCAGCCACACTAAGGGCACACATGTGCCCTTTTCGTTTTATTTTAAGGGGTTGATGTGTCCTACGATAGCTTGATGGTATTCACGGGTAATGCTAATCCCAAGCTGGCCGAGGCCGTGGCACAACACCTGAATATCAAGCTGGGCAATGCGACCGTTGGCCGTTTCTCCGATGGCGAAGTGATGGTTGAGCTATTGGAAAATGTGCGCGGCAAAGATGTGTTTGTGCTGCAATCTACCTGTGCGCCAACCAATGATAGTCTGATGGAAGTGATGGTCATGGTGGATGCGTTAAAGCGCGCTTCAGCCGGGCGCATCACCGCAGCGATGCCGTATTTTGGCTATGCGCGTCAGGATCGTCGTCCGCGTTCAGCGCGTGTCGCGATTACCGCCAAGGTGGTCGCCGATATGCTGACGGGAGCGGGCGTTGACCGTTTGCTGACGATGGATTTGCATTCCGACCAGATTCAGGGTTTCTTCGATATTCCCGTGGACAACATCTATGCGACCCCGATATTGCTGGCAGACGTATGGCGGCAAAATTATCCCGATTTGATGGTGGTTTCCCCCGATGTCGGTGGTGTGGTGCGTGCGCGTGCGCTGGCCAAACAATTGGATGCCGATCTGGCCATTATTGACAAGCGTCGTCCACGACCGAACGTATCCAAGGTGATGAATATCATCGGTGAAGTGTCCGGTCGCACCTGTCTGATCATGGATGATCTGGTGGACACGGCGAACACCTTGTGCGAAGCGGCCAAAGCCTTGAAGGAAAAAGGCGCTGCGCGCGTGCTGGCTTACTGTACTCATCCGGTACTATCGGGCCCCGCGATTGAGCGCATCAAGAATTCGGCGATAGACGAGCTGGTGGTGACCGACACCATTCCCTTGTCGGAGGAGGCGCGTGCGTCCGGCCGCATCCGCCAGTTGAGTACGGCAGAATTGCTGGCGGAAACCATCCGCCGCATCAATAACGAAGAATCAGTTAGCTCGCTGTTCACGGAATAAAATTTTGCGGCAGCCATGTTGGTTGTCGCACACAGGAGTCATCTGGTCGCGGATGAGTCCATTTTTGGAGAAGTAAAATGACAATCGAAATTATTGCAACAACACGCAACACGCAAGGTACGGGTGCGAGCCGCCGTCTGCGTAAGACCGGCCGCTTGCCAGGCGTTGTTTATGGTTCGGGTAATGCCATCGCGATTGAAATGGATCAGAACGATTTGTACTACAAGTTGCGTAATGAAGCATTTCACGCCTCTGTACTGAAACTGAATCTGGACGGCAAGACCGAGTCCGTGCAATTGCGTTCCTTCGTGATGCATCCGTTCCGCCAGCAAGTACAACAC
>Ga0210014_1002716_pt1 | contig 12149 bp, 17 predicted proteins | sample CryGeymeta201519_FD_183983 | JGI IMG/M metagenome (GOLD analysis project Ga0210014, IMG submission 183983) | Groundwater microbial communities from Crystal Geyser aquifers in Utah, USA - Crystal Geyser metaG 2015-19 (SPAdes) (version 2) | ecosystem: Environmental > Aquatic > Deep subsurface >...
TCGTGCCCGCCCAGGCCACCTCGTTGATCAGCACCGCCAGGGCAGGGACAAGGGTGGGCGTCATCGTCGAAGTGGGAATGAACGTCGGCGTCGGCGTGGCGGTCGAGGTGAGGGTGGCGGTGTTGGTTGAGGTATTTGTGGCAGTGCGTGTTGGCGTATTGGTGGGGGTATTTGTCGCCGTTGGTGTATCAGTGGGGGTGAGCGTTGCAGCGGCAGTCCCGGTCGGTGTTGAGGTGGCCGTGTTGGTTGGCGAGGGTGTCTGTGTATTCGTGGGGGTCGGCGTGGCTGTGGCCGCGCCTGCACAGACGGTCAGCGGGCTGGACAAGTTCTGCGGGTCGCTGGGGTTCAGGAGTGCAAAATCGGTGGCGTTATCATTCGTATCGTAGCAACTGCCGGAAGCACCGCCGGGTTTTCGTTCGTAGCCGCGATTCAAGTTGGAGGTCAGTGATGTGAGCGTCGTACCTTCACGATATCTGGTATCAGCACACATTCCTACCTGATCCACTATCTGTCCTGCTGTGTTGAAGAGTGCAATGCCGCCATCATCGGCTATGCCCGCCGAAAAAGTTTGGTCAGGGACAAAAGGATTGGCAGGGCTGGTGGGGGTAGCCGTGGGCGTGCCAGACCATGTTGCTCCGGCCAAAAAATGCTGGCCCGCTAGAAGTATTGTTCCGGCATTGATTGTCAAAAGTTCGTATTCACTTGTCCCACATGCAATAGACCTTTTTATCTTCCAACCGCTGATGTCAATAGAATCACCGGTGGGGTTGAAAATCTCGATGAACTCATCGTTTCCCCCATTCGGCCCACGCGTGCGGAACTCGCTGATAACGATGTGATAGGGCGGGAGCAGTGTGGGCGCGGGGGTGAGGGTCGGGGTGGGTGAGGGCGTATCGGTCTGACTTTGCAGGAGAGGCGCCGCGCGCACGCCCCCCTGCGGCGAGAGAATCAAATGGGCAATAAGCGCACCGAAGATGGCCTCCGCACCTAAAAGCAGGAGAGCCAACCAACAAGGAAATGAGGGCCTTCTACAACCGCGGAACATTACCCTCCTAAAATGTTATGGTTATTCACGGCGTTGTTGCATGAAAGGCGAATCATGATAAATTAGGGGCATGTCCAAAACACGCACCCGAACAAAAGCTGAACGCGAAGCCTCTACCAAAAGGCAGAAGGCGAAATAAGAATCCGGTTCTCATGCACAGCCTGGGTCAGGATGTCTGCGTCGTCAGCCTGTTGCATAGTCTCGCCTACGAATAACACATCGAAACCCGCCCGCCGCAAGTATTCAGCTACAGACGCGCCTGTCGACTCATCTATGAGGAATTTGATGTGGATGCTCATTCAGGCCGCGACAGAAAGAGGAATGACCTCCTCAAAGGCAAGTACCTGAGAGGCGTAAGCTAATGCCGCGCGAATATCTTCAGATTCCAGACGTGGATACTCTCTCAATATCTCACCTTCTGTTAGTCCCTGTGACAGCATTCTTACGATTAATTCCACGGGAACGCGGGTGCCGCGAATAACCGGTTTACCCGCCATTACCTTTGGGTTGATTGTGATGCGTTGCAATAGCTGTTCGTTTACCTGTTGTTCTCCTTGAGGCTCGCCCTCGCCAAAAAGGATGGAAGGGGGGTTAGTTCCTATCCTCTCGGGCTGTCTCATGCCCTATTTTACCAGCCTTCCCATACTTTAGTAATCTCCCGATCGAGCGCGGTGCGCGCAAAAAATATTCATACCCTTCACTGCCGAACCTTTTGTGGTAGCCAGCCTGCCCTGCCGTCTCGCACCGGCGTGCCGCCGTGCTCGCGGCACGAACGGTGACGGGCTAGGCCAGGGTAAGCTACCATTCGCAGTGTAGAGGAGGCCGTCTACCCGCCTCACAGCATGAACCGCCTGCGTGCATTGATGAGCGGCGCGACGACCTTGCGGATCAGATATTTTACCGGCAGGACACCTAACCACGAACCCCCATACCCCACTTTTTTGAGAAGTTACCATTTTTATTCGGTTGGAATAGATGCAATAATTGCTAACACTTCTTCTGCGCTGAGTGGTTCGTGAGAACGCACGTTTTCCTCACTGCCTTCGTGAACGTGATTTGGGTTTGTCACAATTTCCGGATGATGCGCTGCATTATCCCACCGCTTCAGTAACCGGCCCGCGGCATCCTGCCAGTGGAAGCGATATTTTGTGACCTGAAGCTTTTCGCCTACGACCTGGAACCGCTCGAACATCTCTAATAAACTGCCATCATGAAAAATGATCCGCCAGCGGAATAACCCAATATCGCCTTGCGTCTCTTCGCGCAGCACTTTCCAACCTGCTACCTTCGGATTCGCGACAATCAACGCTTTGACATAAGCCAGGTAATCGTCGGCATCTTTCACAAGGCCAGCTCCAAGCGATGGATTTTATCTATCAGGTCTTGTTGCAGATCGTAAAGCCCGGCCCACTCGAAGAAGTCTGCGGAATCGCCCAATTCACCAGCCTCAAAACGTTTATAGAACGTTGGGGTATCCATACCATAGCGGTCTTCGAAGTCACGCAGGTCGCGCGCATATCGTTCCAGGCGCAATTGATACTGATTGAGCACAACGCTCAATAGCTTGGTCAAAACCCGGCCCAGCTCGAAGCTGTCTGAAAAGGTTTCCTTGAGGGCCTCTAATTTATGAAACGTATCCACATATACGTCAGCCATTCGCGCTACCTCCTTCAACAATGGCCTCTTCTTCCGAGGCGAAGATGTTGCGTCTTATCAATGGTTCAACATAGGTGGTCATACCGTCTCTCGCTTTGTCTGGCCCATCCCAACACCCTGGAAACGAAACTATCACGGCGCATTGCTATTTTCACGGCTAATCTTTCAGAATGTCTACGAACTCTGATACGGTTAGTCCTGCTGAGCGGATCAGACTACGCAGAGTGCCCCTGGCAACTTCTTTATGATTGGGCACGGACAATGTCGCAATATGCCCAACTTTGATCAGGATGATGTGGCTCCCTTTTTGCCTGACCACCTTCCAGCCAAGAGATTCAAAAGCCCGCACAGTTTCCCGGGCGCTCAGTCGGGGAAGCGCGGGCATCAGGCGTATACCTCCACCTGGCGAGTTTCAATGGTTAGGGGAAGACCTTGTTCTGCGCGAACTTCAAGGCAAAGCTGGATCGCTTCTTTGATGTTTTCTAATGCTTCTTCTCTAGTCGAACCCTGGCTGACACAACCGGGAATTGACGGACATTCTGCAATCCAGACGCCGTCTTCATCGCGGTCGAGGCTCACGATTAATTTCATCTTGACCTCCTGGTCACAATTGAAATTACAAGCGTGATTCTACTACACATTAGCGCTCCATGGCCATTCGCAGCGCCGCCTCCCAAGGGGGCAGACGCAGCCCGCGAAGCCTGCACTGAGCCCTCGGCCTGAGGGGCCTCGACCCGAAGGCTTGCCGAAGCGTACCCGCAGGGTGAAGGGTGAAGGTGGCGGCGAATTTATCGCGATTCAAGGCCGAAAAGAGCGGGCGGCGGGCTGGTGTAAGAAAATCGGCAGCTACCACTGTAACGTCATTTCGCCACCTGCCCGATAGAACCTCAAGGCTGTGTGCTGGTATAGCTGTCAACCTTCCGCGCCGAACCTTTTGGCAGTGCAGAGGACCGTCTACCCTCCTCGCAGCATGAACCGCCTGCGCGCATTGATGAGCGGCGCGACGACCTTGCGGATCAGATATTTGACCGGTAGGATCCCCAACCACGAATCCACATCCCGATTCGTGCCTTATCAAGGAGGTTGAGCGCGCGTTCGGACGCGAAGGCCGCTTCCACCGGCAGGCCGACATAGCCCAGCCCGATCACAGCAATCTCGGTGGTTTTTGTTTCGATTTTTTTCCGTAGTTCAGTTAGAGTCATCAAGGTAGAACCTCATCAGGTGCCGTCCGGCCTCTCTCCGTCCGGTCAAAGTCAGTATCGAAACTGACAATGGCAAGACCATAGCACTCGGCTATCGTGTATTGATAAGCATCGTCAAAGTCAAGATTGAACCGCCGGGCAGGCAGAAGAACCTCTTCCATCTCTTCGGCCGAGAGAGCAATCAATCTGACTCCTGCGTTGAAAAGCAAGTCAACCAAGAACCGTCTGAAAACATCGTGTTGTTCTCTGCGAAAAAGCAGAAGTCCAATGGAGTGGAGGGAGTAGTCGGATACAAAGAACTCATACTCACCGGCTCTGGATAACAAGTCTCGTGCCTGTTGAGCTTTCTCTTGCTCCAGAATGATCTCGAGGAAGATATTGGTATCGAGAAGGAATTTCATCGTTCCCCTATTCGCCATTCACCGATTTTATGTTGCAGTTGGACAGATGTGTATTGATCTCTTAAATCCTTAAGCGCCCCAGCCCAGTCAAACCTCGGCTTGCCGCGCGGCTTCTGTCCATGCTTTTGGAGCAGATACTCTATGTAATTCCTTGCTTCTTTCTCGAAATCAGGCGGCAAGAGTTCTACAAGTTCTTTGAGTGTTTGCATAGCCTCATAATTCCTTTCCTTACCATACTCTTGGTTCGGTCATTCAACGTTCTGGGAGACGACCTGATAATCTTGTCCTGCGGCCCTAAGGACGGTTCCGTCAGATCTTTCGTCCAAAGACATACCCGCCTCGATACAAGTCAGCCGCAGGATGTCCATCACTTCGTCGTCTCCTTCCAGGTATACGTGAGTGACCCCCTGGGATCTCAGGTCGGTCACCATCCCCTTGGCCTTTTGGCGCAGATCATTGTAGACGGTCAATGACCTTTTCAGGTACTGCAATGTGCGCTGCGTCAGAATGGACATGCCTTCTGGCGTGAGCTGATATTTCAGCCGCGTGCGATCCAGGTGGGAGACTTTAACATAGCCACAGTTGATCAGCCGTTTGATATACCAGTTCACGCTGCCAACGGCTATTCCCAGGCGGGCAGACAGGCTCGCCTGGGTGACCATCGAGTCCTGTGCTATTGCATCGAGAAGTTCGTATTCCTGGCTTTTTATCATGACAGAGTTATTGAGCATTCAGATTTTGAATTCTCACACGAAAATCATATCCTGTCAAGAGATGACTTGTGAAATTTTTGAGGAGGTGGGGGGAGGGGAGCGTGCTATAATGGTAGCTGACTGCGCTACCATAATCGAGGTGGTGAGTGAACGGGTTGGTTTGTTCACCGCTGGAGAAAAAGTCATGAGCATCCATTTTGTGATTGAAATGCCAAGAGAGCAAACTGCCCAAAGCGTGATGCGGGCTTTAGATTTGTATAAGGCGCGTTTGCGGAATAGCGTCGAGCGCACGCGACGCCGTCTGGCCGAGTTCGAAATGCGATACCAGGTGACAACCGCTCACTTCCTTAAAAAAATGACTGCTGAAGATTTAGCCGGCGGCGATCTGGAATACGTCGAGTGGGCCGGTGAAGCCAAATTACTGGCCGGGCTGGAAGATGAATTAGGGGAACTGGAACATGCCAACTTTTGCGCAAGTAATTGATGAAATCTTTGACATATGCGGGTAGAGCACGAATCTTTTAGCTTCGCACCGTGCAAATACGCCTCCCCCACTGTTCCAAATTTATTATGCAGTTCCGCCAATTTCACAGTCGTTCTCACGAAGCAACGGCAAGGGGAAGATTATCCAATTGGAGTGTCACGCTGACCTCGCCTGCTCGAATCAGGTGCCGCGCAGAGGCATGCATAAACTCCACACTAACCGGTTCCCCATCCTCGCCATAACTGATGATCACTCCTCCCGGTTCCTCCACGGCATCCACCGGCGAGGACTCACGGAACACCAGGAGCAAAATATCTGCGTCGGGATCATAACGAACTAGCATGTCATCCGCCTTTCCAGTACTTTGTTACCTTACTGGTCCAATACAATGTCAGGATTTTCCGCGCGCCTTGTAACTCAGTATAAGGCACACGCAGCAAGCCATTGGCACGTTTGGCTTGCGCCACATAGGTTCCAAGGTCGCCAAGCACAACCTGCTCAGGATTCATCAGCACGCGCTCCACCTCTTCGCGGGTGATACTCAACTTTTTCTGCCACTCTCTTTGGCGTTCCTCAGCGTGCCGTGTCCAGATGATATTCACTGTGCCATCCCAAGTTCGATCATTCTTGTCCAACAACGGTCTGTCCGCTCAGTTGCCGTCTCGCACCGGCGTCCACAGGATCGCTTCGCTGATGCCGCGCGGAGCATTCGTTGTCCCGGTGTTCGCGGCACGAACGGTGTCACAGGTACAAGTGTGCAGCTTGTGGTTGATTCCAAATTGTCTGGGTTAGGGTCTGCCAGTCTACAAGTGTGATTCTACTACACATTCAAAACCCAAAGCGATTCGCCCCGGCTGCAGTTTTATCACCTTGCAACTACCGTTTGCTGTTTTCCAAGCATCCGCCCTTCCGACATGCTTTGTATATCAGAACAGGCTCCAATCTGCCTGCACTGGCCCCAGGCCAGGGCATTATCCGCGCTCTATTTTTTAGAATGGCTGAGCAGTTACCCCCGAAACATGTGCTCAGATAGGGATGACCTCCCGCAAGCGGGGTGGCCTGCGGGAGGGTTTCGAAAGTACCTGTGTACTTGCAGGTATTGTCGGTGACTACGGCCGCTACGTGACGGTCTTGCCAGCCTCCAGGTTGGCTTTGTGACCAGGCAGGTCTTGCACCGCCTAAATACTCACACCCTCCGGGGTGGCCTACTTGCGACAGATGAGCAGGATGTGGGGATACGGCAGGATGTCCCACAGGTAATGCTGTTCAACTCGCTGAAAACCCACCTGACGCGCCTCGCCAACCCAGGTGTCCATATCGCGGTAGTAAAAGGCGTCTTTCGGGTTCATCAGCAGATCGAGCAAAAAGGTAAAGTACAGCATCCCCCTTGGCCGGGTCGTGATATCCTTCAGGAGAAAGGTGCCCTCCGGCGCGAGCCATTGCGAAATCTTCTTGAGCAAAAGATTGCCATCCTCATAAGGGATGTGGTGCAACAGATCCAAAGTGATAACCAGATCGTATTTCGCGGAGACATCAAACCCTCGGATGTCCTGGGCATGGAACTGCACATTTTTCACTCCCAGCTCCTGTGCACTGCGCCTTGCCATGTTGATCCGCTCCTCCGAGATATCCACGCCCGCAACCTCGATGGCCGGATGCGCCAGGGCAAGATACAGGGAAAATAAACCAAAGCCGCATCCCAGGTCTAAGATGTTGCCACGTTCAGGCGCATATTGCGAAATCTCTTCCAGGAAGCGCAATGGAATGATACGGAAGCGAATGTTGCTGTAGGCGCGCGTGAGCCAGTCAGGGTAGGAATTGACCACTTGCCTGATAATCTGGCGTTGCGCCCGCGTGGTGTAGGATTCCTTCTCGGCCAAATTTAACCGCTTCATCTGGCCGTCTCCCGCCTGCCAAACCCAGAAGCAACGAGCAGGACGCCGTATCCCATGGCGAGATAACTGGCCAACACGTGCCGCGGGTAATCATAATGCGAGTAATAAAATAGGTAGACACCCAGGTATGCAAAAGGCAGCAGCAAGACCAGTTTGGGAACCCAACCGATCGAACGCCAACGTACCAGCGCATAGAGCCAGGCAAACAGCCATAGTGCTTGTAAAATGTGGAGAGGCAGGGCCAAACCCATGCTGACGTTAAACCGGCTTCCAAAGCCTGCCATATCCTTTATTTGCTGAATGATGATCTGCTGCGTGTCCCTGCTTGCCAAGGTAGTCAATGCCTTGATGGGCGAGATGGCCAGACTTTCCGGGATACCTTTACTGGTAGGCAAGATCGCAAAAGCGCCGCCATAGTAAAGATTGTGCAATGCCGGTAGTAGAAATATACCCAGGAGCAGACCAAGAGAGGACAGGAGCACCTTTCGCCCAGCACGGTACGTCCTGATTAAAAAGATCAAATACACCACCGCAAGGGCAGGAATTTGCTCCGTGCGGATGATCATCCCAAGCCCGATGAGCAGTGTGGTAATTGGCCAATATTGTGATGGTTTGGACGACAGGATGAACCCCAGAACGAATGCCAGAATGATCCAGGTGGGGTATTCGGAAGTTCCATATTGGACCAAGTCGAATAGGACCTGGCTGTTATTAATCAGGACTAGCATGGTAAGTGCTATACCCAACATGATCAGACGCCGTCTCAATGAGGACGCATATAGAAAGAAACATTCTGAAAGGAAGAATATTCCCCAGTTTAAGGCCGTGGTCGCTAAAGCACTAACAAAGACATTACTCTCTCCTAATAGTAAGTTAAGAAAAAAGGCCAGATAACGATATGCCGGTTGGTAGTAAAAAATGGCTTCACCTGCTCGTAAGGAACCGGTTTCCAAGATCTCTCTTGCGAAAGACGCGTACGTGAGCTGGTCAGTGCCGCCGTATTGCACGAGCACGGTCCCCAACGCGTGTGAATCCATCAGGACGCGAAACAAGCCCAGACATGCAAAACATAGATAGGCGATTAGCAGGCGGTGTCTAACGCGGCGCTGCAACAAGAGATAAACAAACAGAGCACCGATGAGAACTAATAGCAAACGCGGGCGGGTCAGGCCGGGCATTTCTGGTACGATCAAGCTCGCTCCCCCAATTAAAGAAACTATTAGAAAGACGAACAGTTTTCGCCGGAGGATGACGATATAGGTATACAAAATACTTGCCCACAGCGCTACCGTGATCAGGTCTATCAGGCCTCCTAAGACTATCCACACAATTGCCGGCGGCAGAGCCGGCAGGGGCGACCATTCACCGCTATCCGTTATCGTCCTCAGCCTAAAGACGGTGTACTCGCCGGGATCTGGGGCTCCGATGCGGTAACCATCGTCGAAGGTATAGCTAATCTCTACAAAGTGAATGCCCTGCGGCACTGTCAGGGTAACTTGATTAGTTTCTTGGTAAGTAGCTGGCAGTGTGATGTCGATTTCCCCGATCCTGAGCCGCCCCTCCCCAACGTACGTTACAACAATCTGCTCGTTTTCTTCAATTTCCACAGTGCCCGACCATTCTACAGATAGAGGGATCCTTTTTCGGTCAATACTACCCAATTCCCATCTGTAAAAATTGAACCGATTTGAGTTAACAAAACCAAGATTCCAATTTGAAACATAAAACGACAATGACTGGTCAAGACGTGTCGCCTTAAACCGAAAAAACGGATTTTCATATGAACGTTCACAGTCTCCTGTAGAGGGAGCAGCGGCAGGAGATGTATAGCAGCCGACAAACCCCTGATACGTCCCAGATTGGAACAATACAACCTTTCCGGCAGCCGCTAGGACGGCAAGCAGAATGAAGATGAGGGGAAGCTTACGCCACAAACGGCCCAGCACCATGGTATGCAGGCGTGAATACTTTCTGAGAAATACATAGGGCAACAGAGAAAGTAGGAGAGCGTACTCTACCATGCCGCTGAAGGGAAAGCCATTGAAGAGGTGATAATTGACAGAAGGGATCAAGGCAAGAATAAGCAGGATACACGCCAAATTTTTCAATATCACTTTATAACCGGAGAGCATCAGTTTCTTCATTGGTTTTACTTCCTTGAAATAATGTGGTTATGAAGTGTCGTCATACTGGATAGCAACATGGTAGACCCGCAGCCTGGAGCATATTTTACCCCAAAAGGATCATCTGCCTCGCAGCATGAACCGCCTTCGTGCATTGATGAGCGGCGCGACGACCTTGCGGATCAGATATTTGACCGGCAGGATACCCAACCACGAGCCCCCATCCCGATAATGCACCCTCAGCATCTCCGGCCAGCAGCGCTCGTCGGCGGCGATGGTCTTGCCCTGGGTGTGCAGGCGGAAGTTCGCCCACGTGCGCGGGACGTAGTGAATGGGAGCCAGCGCGGCGAGGCGCACCCACAGGTCATAATCCATGGCAAAATAGAATGACGGGTCGAGCGGCCCGACCTTGCGCCACAGGTCAGCGCGGAAGAAGGCGGCCTGCTGGGGGATGTGGACGTAGCCACGCCGCAGGCGGCGGTAATCGGTCTGCGCGGCGGGGAAATGGCCAATGACATGCCCGTTCTCATCAATGAAATTGGCCTCCCCGTATACCAACCCGACCTCGGGCCGGCTGCGCAAAAATCCCGCTGCCTCGGCCACCGCCCCAGGCTGGTACGTGTCATCCGAGTTCAGCCAGGCCAGGATCTCGCCTTTGGCGCGTGCGAAGCCCTTATTGAGCGCGTCAGTCTGGCCCTTGTCCGGCTCGGAGACCCACCAAGCCAGACGGTCCGCGTAGCGGCGAATGATATCCACGCTGCCATCGCTGGAACCGCCGTCCACGAAGATGTACTCGAGGTTGGGATAATCCTGCTCCAGCACTGAGCGGATGGTGTCTTCCAGGTAAGGAGCCTGGTTGAAGGAAGGCGTGACAATCGAGACGAGCATCTTGTTCAAGGGGCGGGGAGAGGATGGCGAAGATCAAAGATCAAGTATCCATCACCCTGATCTATAAGCGTGTAATGAGTGGTGAGATATTTTTGCAGTTCCGTTTGATTCTCCAATTCGGGCAGAGAAGTTATAAGGAAGATATCTTTGCCGGCTGTCTTTTCCGCAAATGTGGAAGCGAAATCAGGTGGGCTTTGCCCAGCCAATTGACGGAGCTTTGTATCCGCTGTGGACGCCCACTGGCTCCCGTCTCTCCATCCGAAATAAGCCAGGCGAACGCCGTAATCGCCGGAGAGTTCGATAACACTTGTACTGTGGCCAATCTTATCACCCAACTGCTGCCAGTAGGCGATCTCGTGGTGGTAATCCTGCCGCACCAAGGTGACTCGGGCGTCCCAAACCTTTACTGAGATACCCAAGAACAAGATGCCGATGAACCCTGCGCGCCACATCCAGCTTTTACTTTGAGAGGCCAATTGGTGCAAGATCAGGTCAGCGGCGGGTATCAGGCCGATGGAAACGATTGGGATGAGCGGCAGGTGGTAATAGTCGTGCGTGATGAAGTAGTAGGGAAAGGTCAAGCCATAAGCCAGGTAGCCAATCCACAAGCCAATTGCCATGCCGCGTTGGATGCGCGTGCGGAAAAGGAACACGCCGACCAACGCGATCAACAACGCCCAATGGTCAACCACCGAAATGGCGATCTCTATCCAGCGGGCGTAAAAGCCCGGGTCGAGCAGCATGTCTGGAAAAAAGCGCAGGGCAAACTGGCTGCCTAACGTGCCCACGATAAAGACGCCGTAGATGTAGAAGAGGATCGTCGGCAGCGCGGCCAAAGCGGCGACGCACCACACCTGCTTATCGCCGACGGATCGTTTGAACGCGCCTCGACTCAGCACGAGTCCGGCGGCTGCGCCGAGCAGCGGGAAAACGGCCACGGACTTGACCAGGATCGCCAGGCCGGTCAGGATGCCTGCCCAGAGCGCCATCGGCCAGGTGCGCCGCATCTCCCAGCGGTAGAGTGCAAACAACGCCCAGGCGGTCAGGGCCACCATCAAGGGGTCAGGTTGGAATGCACGGCTGGCGATGATCCCAAAGTAAACAAACAAGTAGTGGGCCAGGGCCACCAGGCCCCCTTCCAGCATCATCATTTCCCTGGCCAATAATAACACCGCCAGGCCTCCCAATACCCAGAAGAGCGATACGTATACACGGCCAATCCACCAGTGCTCACCGGTAAGACGGTATGTAAGCGCGACGACAGTCTCCATGATTGGCGGCTCGATCAACCCTTCCCCCTTCCATTGAGCAACGGCGATGTCCCGCTGCCATTCGGGGGCGGTGGTCAGATGCTCGTAATACATGCCGCGCGCGATCAGCATCGAGCGATACTGGCGCACGAGATAAAAATCATTGGGCGGATCGGTCAGGTCGAACAGGCGAATGCCCAGCGCCACAACGAAGAACAGGACTGGCAAGAGTACAGCCAGCCAGCGAGGGGATGTCCAGAATTTTTCAGCGGACGGTTTTGTTTCCATGTCAGACCGTGCGTTGCTCAAGGTGCAGCCTCCGGATTCGGCGGCGTCATCAAATCGAAGATGACGTAACCATCTCCTTCGGCGATGAGGGTGTAGTTGTTGTACAGCATATCCTTCAGGGCTGGCTGTCTTTCCAGCTCACCGCCGAGCGTGACCAGGAAGTATCGCTTCCCAGCAGTGCGATCCGCGAACATGGTTTGAAAG
>Ga0210014_1002721_pt1 | contig 12139 bp, 13 predicted proteins | sample CryGeymeta201519_FD_183983 | JGI IMG/M metagenome (GOLD analysis project Ga0210014, IMG submission 183983) | Groundwater microbial communities from Crystal Geyser aquifers in Utah, USA - Crystal Geyser metaG 2015-19 (SPAdes) (version 2) | ecosystem: Environmental > Aquatic > Deep subsurface >...
TTCGACTGCGGGACGAAGAGCAAGTCCCTCCGCTCAGGACGGCGGTTATTTCATTTTCAAACGATAGATCGTCACCGAGGCCTGATAGTTGACCGTGGGCAGGTAGCCCAACAGCCAACGGTCACGGTCAATCTCAAAAACTTTCACGAGTTCCATGTCGAAGAACGGACTGGTGGTGAGTCCCAGGATGGACGCGAAATCCAGGATGCCTTCGGATTGCTGTCCCATGCGCCCGGGCAGGACGACACAGGTGACGCCGCGCTCGACGAGGTAATCGTCCGCGCCCTCTTCGAGAAATCTCACGCCACCCTGCGGCTCCATCAACGCGGCTATTTCCAAAATGGGACGCTCGCTGAAATAACGGAGAGAACCTATATCGAAGGCCGCGCACAGGTCGTCCCCGCCAAACGTCTCGTGGACGTAATGTGCGGCCGCGATGCGCGCGTTGAGCATGTGCTCGAGGTTGGCATCGTAGACTTGATTCCAGTACAGGCTGTTGGCCGCGGCAACGACCAGCAGACTCAGTCCAACCGCCAGGCGTCGGGCGGGAATCCGCGCCAGGCTGGAGAATCCCGCCACGATGGCAACCCACAGGATAATGTAATTGATCGCTCCATACCGGCTGGCTGTGCCGGGAATGGGCAACAAAATCATATAAGCAAAATTATGGATGACTGCCCATACAAAAAGGATCAAGATCGCCTGCTTGGCTGGGTCGTGCACCCAGACTTTCCATTTTTGGAATTTAAAGAACCGCTTACTTGCAAGGAACATCAGCCAGCCGATCAGCGCGGAGGCGGGCAGAATCCAGATGGAAATATCAAAGCCGGGACCGCCAGCCACGCTTCCCATCGCTAGTTTGGGCGGCGGGAGCGCCATGCCTCCCAGCCCGAATTCCAGCAGGTAGGCAATCCACAGGGCGGGATACATCAGTCGCGAAAATTGACCGAGGAATTCAGGCAGGTGATATCGTTTCAGCAAAAAGTCGGTGGCGACCGCGTAGCCGAGTTGCTTGGCGGACGCGCTCGTTGGAAGGAAACCGCCTGTGCGCCATTTGAGATAGAGGAACCAGGGCGCGCAAATCAACAGGCCAATCAGCACGGCTATCACGAACCCGCGGCGCAGGCGGCCATACGCGGCCAGTTCCGCTACGCCCAGCGCGGCGACGAGGAACAGGCCCTCGGGACGCGTCAGCGTGAGGAGACCCAGGAGGAGGCCGAACCAGCCCCAATGCTTGTGCTGCGAAGTCCCCGAAGGGGGAACGAGGTCGGAGCATCCCGCGCGATACGAGAGCAGGGTCAAAATGCCGAGGGCCAGGAAGAGAGTCGTCTCCATCCCGTTCAGGGAAAACCAGAGCATGTTCCCCGAAAGGGACAGGAGCAAAGCCGCCGCGCCCGCCCTAAGCGGAGTCCAGGTGGGACGCAGGAGCAGGTACACGCCCACGGCCACAACGATGAGCGAGGCCACGCCCAGCGCTTTGGCTGTCAAGTGAACGGGAATGTCGAGCAGGCGCCCCGCGGCCAGCAAAATGACCCACAAAAAACTGGATGTGGCCAATCCTTTTTCAGCGGGGAAACTGAAAAATAATTGGCCGTGTTCCGCCAGGTTTTCCGCATAGACGAAATGGATGTAGGCGTCGTCCATCGGAAATTCAACGGGCGACGGCCGCAGATAGGCCAGCGCGGCTGAGACGATGGCCGCGGCAATGAAAGCGGGCATGGCCCACTTTGGCAGGCGTTCAAAAAACGCCGCGATACCAGTCCAGAATGTGCCTGGTTTTTCGTTGATGGATTCCGCCATGGTTGTAGTTCACCTGTCGTGCCGTTTTGGGGTTTCGCTTGAAAAGCAGGTAAAATCCCTGTGCGAAGTATAACGCACAGCGGAATAATCGTCCGTTAATTTTTAGGTTCTCTGGGAATTGCCGGGGTTGTTGCGCTAGCAGTTGCACTGCTGGGGGCGGCAGTGCAATCGCGCAGCATCCCTGTGGGACTGCCGCCAGAACTGGCGGTACATCACGCCAATTCCCAATGAACCAATTTTTAAGTTGGAGTCTCATGGACATTTCACTTGCGCTCGGCGGCGGCGGCGCGAAGGGTAACTCCCACATCGGAGTCATCCGCCGCCTTGAAAAGGAAGGCTTCCGCATCCGCGCCGTGGCTGGCACCAGTTTCGGCGGGATCATCGCGGCGCTGTACGCCTTCGGAAAGACTCCCGACCAGATCGAGGAGATCTTTTCCAAAGTGGACCAGTCGCGGCTGTACGGACACGCCAGCGGCGACGGTCCGTCCCTGCTGGGGCTGGCGGGCGCGGCCAAACTCTTTGACGAGGTGTTCGGCGCGGCCACTTTCAACGACCTGCGCCTGCCCTGCGCGCTGACCGGCGTGGACTTGAAATCGGCGCGCGAAGTCATCCTCACCGAAGGCTCCCTGTGCGACGCCGTGCTGGCGACGATTGCCCTGCCAGGGATTTTTCCGCCGCGCCGCATCCAGGATTGGGAACTGGTGGACGGCGGCACACTCGACCCCGTGCCGGTTTCCGTGGCGAGGTCGCTCGCCCCCGGCCTGCCGGTTGTTGCCGTGGTGTTGACCGCGCCGGTCGGCGAACCGGCGCGCGCCTTCGAGGTAAACCTGCCCTATCTGCCGAATGCCATCGCCCGCCGCATCACGCGCATGCGTACCGCGCAAGCCTTCGACATCTTCCTGCAGGCCGTGGACATCTGCAACCGCATGATGGCCGAATTGCGGCTTGAAAAGGAAAACCCCGAGGTCGTGATCCGCCCCGCGCTGTCCCACATCCAACTGCTGGACAAGGTGGACGTACACGAGGTGGCGCGTTTCGGCGAGCAGGCCGTCGAGGCGGTTCTGCCCGACCTGCGCCGGGTCACCGCCTGGCCGGCGCGGCTGGCGCGATCGTTTGGGAAGAGGTAATTGGTAAGTGGTAAATGGTAAATGGTAAGTACCGCAACATTCATGTTGCCCCGGGTCACAAGATGAATCTCCCTGGCGTTGCCCGCCAAGGCAAGTGTGCGGCGCTGCGCATCGCTGGATTATTCATGCCTTACATCACCGTCTGGCTTGGATTGTACGTTTTCAAAAATGCCTGGGCCGCCATCCTCGGATATCACATCGGGATCGTTTTGCTGGTCACGCTGGCGGGAGCATGGCCGCGTCTCGGCGAGTTCCGTCCCACCATGCCGGTATGGCAGGTTTTGGTTTTCGGCCTGACGGGTTGCATGGCGGGTATATCGGTTTATTTTCTGTGGCCGTTCATCCACGTCTCACCCCAATTGACAGACGCGCTGCTCGACTGGGGACTCACGCCGCGCGTCTGGCCGCTCTTCATCGCCTATTCCACGTTCATCAATCCCTGGCTGGAGGAAGCCTACTGGCGCGGCTGGTTGGGAAATACGGCTCAACACCCCATCGTCCAGGACGCGTTCTTCGCCGGCTTTCATCTCGTCATCCTTGCGCCGTTTTTTCCGGCGCCCTGGCTGGCGGTTGCGTTCATCGTTCTTGCGGTTTCGGGCTGGATGTGGCGGCAGGTGACGCGCGCGGAAAAATCCCTGCTGGCCTCCAGCCTCTTCCACATGGCCGCAGACGTAAGTATTCTGCTTGTGGTTTGGTCTACTGTAAGGTAAATCACGCTGCCCTGAGCGGAGGGTACTCCCGAAGTCGAAGGGCAGGTACTCTGGAACAATAGTTGCTTTGGTTACCCGTCCTTCGACTGCGGGACGGAAGCGCACCGCCCTCCGCTCACGTGTCCCGATGCTCTTTCGGGAGGACGGCGGTATCATTCGACCCTCCGTTCAGGATGTTGTGTGTCAGGAGAAACATGAAACGCGATTTACGCGAATATTCCAAACAAACCGACCGCCGTCTCGTCATCGGCGCGCTGTTGATTCTGTTCATCGTTGGCGGCGGACTGATCTGGTGGTTCTACGGCGCGGGCGGCGCGGGACTCGGCTTCACCTGCCTGCTGGCGGCGCTATCCCCCGTCGTTCTCATCACAGCTGTCTTCTATGCCGCGGAATGGATCATCAAACATGCAGGCCGCCGCAGGTAACACCACGCTCGAAGTCTTCGAAAACTGGACCTTGCGCGTGCGCCCGCCCGCGCAGACTTCCGCGCGCCTGCTGTTGATGCTCCACGGCTGGACGGGCGACGAAAACTCGATGTGGGTCTTCGCCCGCAACTTCCCGACCGACTACTGGATCCTTGCGCCGCGCGCTCCCCACCCCGCGGCGCAGGGCGGCTATTCCTGGCGCGCGCCGCGCGCCGACTCGTCCGGGCGTCCCAGCCTCGAAGACTTGCGGGAGTCGGCTGGGGCGCTGATCCGCCTCGTGGACGCGTACGCCGCTAAAAGTCAGGTGGACGCGAGCCGGTTCGATGTGATGGGATTCAGCCAGGGCGCGGCGTTGTCCAACGCGCTGGCCTGTCTGCATCCGCATCGAGTCCGCAGGGCGGGAATTTTGGCGGGTTTCATGCCCTCGGGCATGGAGGAGATCATCGCCAAAAAACCGCTGGCGGGCAAGCAGATGTTCGTGGCGCACGGCACGCAGGATAACCTGGTGCCGATTGACCGCGCCCGCGCCTCCATGGCGTTGCTCGAACAGGCGGGTGCGCGCCTCACCTACTGCGAGTCGGAGGTCGGTCACAAAGTCAGCGCGGACTGCCTGCGCGGGCTGGAGACGTTTTTCCGTTGACGCACATCCCCTTTGCGGGTATCCTTGCGAAATCCTTTCGGTTGTGCGAGATAATATCTCGCCCTACAGTTGCAACAATGAATCATAATTTCTCTCGACGCGACTTCCTCAAACTGGCTGGCATCGGACTGGGCGCGCTGGCGCTCCGCCCGTTACACTTGCGCGAAATAAATTCATTAGAGAACTTATATGCGCCAAAACGACTGCCGCAATTCCCAAACAGCGAAATCATTGGACGTGTGGTCACCCGTGAGGTGGTACTGCGCAGCCGCCCTACCAATACTCTTGGAAACGACACAGTCATTGCCCAACTGGAAGCTGACCAGTTAGTGGAATGGCAAAGAGAAGTGGTGGGAAATGTGATCGGAGGGATGGTAAATCAAAAATATGTGGAGACACCGCAGGGATATATTTACGGCTCAGTGTTGCAGCCCACCAAAAATATCCCCAATACGCCTATTACAGAAATACCCACCGGGCAACTCGGCTTCTGGGCTGAGGTGACTGTGCCGTTTATTGACCTGACGCCCGAAGGAGTAATCGCCTCGCCCTGGCTGAAGGACATGAAACTTTACAATTTCCAGCCACGCTTGTATTACAGTCAGGTAGTTTGGATTGACCAAATCCGCCAAAACAACGGCTTCGTGGAATATCGTTGGAACGAGGATGCCTATGGCCACGGCTATGGATATGGCGGCTCGTATGGCGAATTTTTCTGGGGCGACGCGGCCGGTTTAAAAGTGCTGACCGAGGAAGATGTGTCACCCATCAGCCCGCAAGTTGATCCAAATGAAAAGACCATCACTGTCAACCTTGATTATCAAACCCTTTCATGTTACGAGAACAAGCGGGAGGTCTTCTTTTGCCGAACATCTACTGGCAAGGTGATCGATCCTGTCACTGGCCTGCGATCCGATGAGTACGCCACACCTGTAGGCAACTTACTGACACATTGGAAGATCATTTCGAAAAATATGACAGCTGGCAATGCCCAGGCTGGTTACTCCACCCCGGCGGTCCCCTGGTGTACTTTCGTCAGCGGTGATGGCGTGGCCATTCATGGCGCCTTTTGGCACAACGCCTTTGGTGAGAAATGGTCACATGGCTGCATCAATGTCAAGCCAGAGGATGCAAAATGGGTTTTTCGCTGGACAACACCCTATGTCAGCCTAGCACAAAGTGAATTGCGTGTGTCATTGCCCGACCACGGCACTATTGCCTTAACGGTTGAGCGTGGAATTTACTTATAAACGGAGCCAAATGGATCTTTCTAACGTTACCATCGGCCTGGCATTTCTGGCCGGCCTCGCCTCCTTCCTTTCGCCGTGCGTGTTTTCGCTCGTCCCGGCCTACATCGGCTACCTCGGCGGACGCGCCGCGGGCGGGGAAGCCAACGCCAGCAACCGCTGGATCACCTTCACGCACGGACTGGCCTTCGTGCTAGGCTTCAGTTTCGTCTTCATCTTCCTGGGTCTCGCCGTCGCGGCCGCGGGACATTTCCTGTACGACCTGCGTTTCTGGCTGGCGAAGATCGGCGGCGTCGTGGTCATCGTCTTCGGCCTGCGCATGATCGGCGTCTTCCGCATCCCCTTCCTCGAATATGACGTGCGCGTCCATTCCCTGCCCGATCAAAAATGGGGATACCTGTCCTCCGCGCTGATGGGCGTTTTCTTCTCGGCTGGCTGGTCGCCCTGCGTCGGCCCCGTGCTGGGCGCGATCCTTACCCTGGCCCTCAACGGCGGGGACCTGGCGCTCGGCGCGAAACTGCTGACCTCCTACTCGGCGGGACTCGCCATCCCGTTCCTCGTCGCGGCGCTGGGCATCGGCTGGGTCACCAACATCCTGCGAAGGCATGGCAAAGTCATGCGCTACGTGGAAATCGCCATGGGCGTCATTCTCGTCATCGTTGGCGCCATGCTTCTACTCGGCACCTTCGAACTGATCGCCCAGCGCGGCCAGTTCTTCTGGTTCGATTTCGGCCTTTAGCGGTTGAAACCGCGCCAACGCCTGCGAAGCCGACCTCCGTCGGCTGGGCGAAACAGTCGGCGAAGGCCGACTTTGCAATGGTAGGTGCGACTTCCAGTCGCCCACTCTCAAATGGAGCGCCTCTTGCTTACTGTTACCCTCTACACCCGCAAAGATTGCGGCCTGTGCGACGAGGCCAAAGCGCATCTCGCCGCGCTCGAAAAAGAATTGCCCCACCGCCTGGCGGAAGTGGATATTGATTCCGACCCCGCGCTCTTGAAGAAATACCTCGTCTCCATCCCCGTGCTGGAGATCGGCCCGTACACCCTCAGCGCCCCCATCACAAAAGAACAACTACGCATGACCCTCAGCGCGGCCTCCGACCGGCGCGGCCAACTGGACAAAATCGGCGGATCGGCCTACGAGGCGCGCGTCCGCCGCGGACAGCAGGTTACCACCGCCGACCGCGTCTCCAACTGGATCTCCAAACACTACCTGCTCCTGCTCAATCTCTTCATGGCGATTTATGTCGGCCTGCCCTTCCTCGCTCCCACCCTCATGAAGGCAGGCGCGGAGTGGCCTGCCCGCGCCATCTACACCATGTATAGTCCGTTGTGCCATCAGTTTGGCTTTCGCTCCTTCTTCTTGTACGGTGAGCAACCCTATTATCCGCTCAAAGAAGCGGGGCTGAAAGGCATACAAACTTTCGATCAAATCACAGGCCTCGAAAACTTGAGCGACCCCAGCAACGTCTCCCGCCTGCAAGCACGGCAGTTCGTCGGCAATGAGGCTGTCGGCTACAAGGTCGCGCTGTGCGAACGCGACATCGCTATCTACTTCGGCCTCCTGCTCTTCGGCCTCATCTTCGGCCTGACGAAACGCCGCCTCCCGCCCCTGCACTGGGCGCTCTGGCTCTTCCTCGCCATCGGCCCCATCGGGCTGGACGGCTTCTCGCAACTCTTCAGCCAGTTCAATTTTCCCTGGCTGGCAAACCTCCTGGCCTACCGCGAGTCCACGCCCTTCCTGCGCGTGCTCACCGGCGCGCTCTTCGGCCTCGGCACCGCCTGGTTCGCCTATCCCTACATCGAAGAATCCATGGCCGAGACACGCCAGTTCTTCATCAAAAAATTCGCGGTCGCAAAATAATGCGTCGCACCTCACCCTGAGACTCGTCCTCGCCGTAAGGTGCGACGCACCCTCGCCGCCATGCCCTTCCAGCACAAAAACGGAATCCGCTATTTCACCTTCGAAAGCCTCGCGGGACTGAGCCACGCGGTCTTCACGCGTCAGGGAGGCGTCAGCCCTGCGCCGTGGGATTCGCTCAACGTCGGCGGAAGCGTGGGGGATGACATCCAGCACGTGCGCGAGAACCGCATCCGCTCCTTCGACGCGCTGGGACGCGACCCCGCTTCCATCCATGACGTGTGGCTGGTGCACGGCGCCGACGTTGTCCACGCGGACGCGCCGCGCGACCTGACCCTCAAGCCGCCCCAGGCCGACATCCTCACCACCGACAATCCCCGCGTCACCCTCTTCCTGCGCTACGCGGACTGCGTCCCGCTCCTGTTCCATGACCCCAAAAAGGGAGTGGTCGCGCTCGCCCACGCGGGCTGGCTGGGAACCGTGCGCGGCGTTGCGAAAGCCACCCTCGAGGCCATGCGCCGCCGCTACGGGACAGACGCGCGCGACGTGCGCGCCGCCATCGGTCCCGCCATCGGCCCCGACCACTACGAGGTGGGCGCGGACGTGGCCGGTCAAATCCGCGCCGCGTTCAACAGCCGCGCCGACTCCCTGCTCGAGCCGCGCGGCGAACGCTTCCACCTCGACCTGTGGCAGGCCAACCGCCTGCAACTTGAAGACGCGGGCGTCGCACAAATCGAAGTAGCCGAAATCTGCACCGCCTGTCACACCGAGGACTGGTTCTCGCACCGCGCCGAAAAAGGAAAAACGGGACGCTTCGGCGCGTTGATTGGGTTGTAAGCCGTTGCCCTGAGCGGAGTGACGAGCGTAGCGAGAAACGTAGTCGAAGGGCAGGTCCATGGAAGAATACTTGCACTGGTTATCCGTCCTTCGACTGCGGGACGGAAAAGCACCGCCCTCCGCTCAGGACTGCGGGTAAAATACAACCATGCCCTCCCTCACCGATTTCATCCGCGAACGCTACCTGCAAACCCTCGAGCGTATCGCCGCGGCCGAGCATCGCGCGGGACGTGCGCCCGGGTCGGCGCGGCTGGTGGTGGTGACCAAATCCCAGCCCGTGGAAACCGTCCGCGCGGCGCAAGAGGCGGGAGTCAAAATCCTCGGCGAGAATTATCCCGAAGAGGCCGTGGACAAGATCGCGGCCCTCGGCGCGGCAGGGGTGGAATGGCACATGATCGGCCACGTCCAAAGCCGCAAAGCAAACCTGATCCCCGTCAACTTCGCGCTGATGCACTCGCTCGACAGCCTGAAACTGGCAACCCGCCTCGACCGTTTCGCGGCGCAAGCGGGACGCGTCCTGCCCGTCCTGCTGGAGTTCAACGTGGGCGAGGAGGCCAGCAAGTTTGGCTGGTCTGCTGCGGACGAGGCGCGCTGGACAGACCTGCTCCCAGAAGTGGATATGGTGTTAAAATCAGGTTATCTGAAAGTGCGCGGCTTGATGACCATGCCGCCGCTTTTTGAAAACCCCGAACGGACGCGGCCGTACTTCCAAAAGTTGCGCCGCCTGCGCGAGTTTTTGGCGCAGAACTTCCCCGCCGCGGACTGGTCCGAACTTTCGATGGGCGCCAGCGCGGATTTCGAAGCGGCGGTCGAGGAGGGCGCGACCCTCGTCAGGGTTGGAACCGCCATCGTGGGGCCGCGCCCGCCCAAACCGTAGCCCTGAGCGGCGGGTCAAGACGTTAAGCGTTGAGACCCAAAGTCGAAGGGGCAAGAATGAAGCGAGGTGATTTTGTTCATTGATATCCTGATCCGCCTGGTCAATTTTTCCGCATCGCTGCTCTTCCTGCTGGTGATCCTGAATATCGCGCTGTCCTATTTCATGGATGCGTATCATCCCGTGCGGCAGTTCGTCGAGCGGATCGTCGGCCCGTTGCTGAATCCCATCCGAAGGGTCGTGCCGCTGATCGGTATGTTCGATTTCAGCCCTTTGATCTTGATTATTTTGATTTCCGTTCTGCAATCCGCGCTGGTCAATCTTTTGTTCACGCTGAGGTAATCATGCGAAAATACCAACTGCACGATGGGAAAAAGGGCGCCGCGCTGGCCGTGCGCGTTACGCCGCGCGCCAGCCGCAACGAGATCGTGGAAATCCAGGGCGACGGGACGTTGAAGATCCACCTGACCGCGCCCGCGCACGAAGGCAAGGCCAACGAGGAGTTGATCAAATTCCTTTCAGACATTTTGGGCGCGCCCAAATCCCACATTGACATTGTGGCGGGCGCCAGCGGACGGGACAAGTTGGTCACAGTGCTGGACATGGACGCGCAGGAAGTGCAGCGGCGAATCGTGGGACATTTGAAGTAAGGAAAATAAGTAGACAGGTAGACAGGTACACAAGTAGACAGGTACACAGGTAAACAGGTAGACAGGTAGACAAGTAAACAGGTACACAGGTAAACACACGCGCCACGCAACACGCAACTCCTAACCCGCATCTCCTAACCCGCATCTCCTAACCCGCAACTCCTAACCCGCATCTCCTAATCCGCAACTCCTAACCCGCATCTCCTAACTCGCAACTCACATGTCTCACATCGTTGACTCGGTTTCATTGGGCGCAATCGTTCAGGTACGCGACCGCCTGCTCGACCAGCAGGCCAAGGGGCGAAAAGTATTGCGTCTCGAATCAGGCGACCCATCCTTCGACATCCCCGCGCACGTGCGCGAGGCGATGGAGAAGGCCCTGCGCGACGGCCTGACGCATTACACCGCCTCCACCGGCATCCCGCCCCTGCGCGAGGCCATCTTTCGGAAAGTGACTTCCGAAAATGGGTTGAGCGTTCCCGGCGCGGACAATATCGTCGTGACCAACGGGGGCATGCACGGCCTGTACGTTTTGTTCCGCGCCATGCTGGAGGCGGGCGACGAAGTCATTTTGCCCGACCCAATGTGGACAGAGATCGCCGAGAACATCCGACTCGGCGGCGGGACGCCCATCCCGGTGCGCCTGCGACCTGAGAGCGGCTACCAGTACGACCCCGCCGAAATCGAATCTGCGATCACGCCGCGCACCCGCGCCATCTTCGTCAACACGCCGCATAACCCGACGGGAGCCGTCGCTGCGCGCGTGACGTTGGAGCGGATCGCGGCCATCGCGGCGATTCACAACCTGACGCTGGTCAGCGACGAGGCCTACGAACACGTCATCTTCGACGGTTTGAAACACACCAGCCTCGGTTCGCTCCCCCCCGCGCAGGGACGGACGGTCAGCGTGTATTCCATGTCCAAGACCTACGCCATGAGCGGACTGCGCCTCGGCTATCTGGTGGTCACCGACGCGCTCCTGCTCGAACGGCTGAAGAAACTGGTGCGGTGCACCATCAACGGCGTCAACTCGGTGGCGCAACACGGTGCGGTGGCCGCGCTCAACGGGCCGCAGGACGCGACGCGCGCCATGGCCGCGGAATACCAGTCCCGCCGCGATATGTTGTTCGCGGCGCTGGAAGAATCGCCGTACCTGGAAGCCTTCAAACCCGGCGGCGCGTTCTATCTGTGGGCAAAGATCAAACCCGACTGGCCGGGCTATCAGGGAAAAACGGACGATTGGTCCATGACCAACTATTTGATTGATCGCGTGGGAGTGGGATCGTCTCCCGGCTCGGCATTCGGCCCGGCGGGCGCGGGACACATCCGCTTTGCGTTCTCCTGCTCCACGGAACAGGTACGCGAGGCCGCGGGGTTGATACCGGCGGCATTGCGCGCGGCGGGAGGGTAGGAGATAGGGGATACGTGTTACGTGTTACGTGTTGCGTGTTGCGTGTTGCGTGTTCCGTATTTCGTGTTGCGTGTTTACCTGTGTACGTGTGTACCTGTTTACTTCTACAACGGGCTATACAGCGTGCGATAAATATTGTAAGTCTCGTAAATGCCACGGATGTAATCGCGCGTCTCGGCGGCGCGCACGACTTCGAGGAATAGGTCGGGGTCGTCTGGTGCGAGTAAAAGCCATACAGGGGCAGCATACGGACCGCCATTATATGCTGCAAGTTGGGCAAATAGATTACCGTCTTGAATATCACATGTGGTAGCGAGATAAAACGCGCCCATTTTCACACTGACAAGGGGACGCTCCAGCATCTTTGGTTCATAAAAAAGTGGCCAGCCCATATGCCCAGCAATTTCCAGGCCTGTATCTGGCATGATTTGCATTAACCCGCCAGCACTCTGGTTTGAATATACAAAACTTTCAAACAAACTTTCCCACCGCACCACGCTAAACAGGAAGAGCGGGTCGAAGCCGTTGAGTTGCGCGGCGGGTTCGATCAGTTCGCG
>Ga0210014_1002729_pt1 | contig 12110 bp, 13 predicted proteins | sample CryGeymeta201519_FD_183983 | JGI IMG/M metagenome (GOLD analysis project Ga0210014, IMG submission 183983) | Groundwater microbial communities from Crystal Geyser aquifers in Utah, USA - Crystal Geyser metaG 2015-19 (SPAdes) (version 2) | ecosystem: Environmental > Aquatic > Deep subsurface >...
TTTCAAAATATCCGCCACTGTTTTTAACAGGGGTGAGTTTAAGCACCAGCGGACATTTCTACTTGGGAGAAAGCGGACATTACTACTTGGGGCTAACAGGGCAAGGCTTCGCCGTTGCAGGCCAGTTGTCGAGCAACTACCATGTTTAGGCGACGCCCCAAGCCAATGTCGGCAAGAATTTCCTGGCGTGTTTTTACACCGGTATCCCTGAGCAATTTCCCCCAGCAAGCCTCCGCTATTTCCGTAGGTTTGACCCCCAGTGCCTGCAATGCTTGATTGAGCAGACGTTCGCCGAGCTGGGCTGATTCGCCCGACTGCATGGTTTTGAGAAAGTGGCGAATGTGGCCGCGTGCCTTGCTGGTGGTGACATAGGAGAGCCAGGCCGGATTGGGCTTGGCATGGGGCGCGGTGATGATTTCAACCCGGTCGCCATTGCGCAGTTCGCTGCGTAACGGCACCAGTTCGTGGTTGATCTTTACCGCGATACAGCGGTTGCCGATGTCGGTATGCACGCTGTAGGCGAAATCTACCGCCGTAGCGTTGCGTGGCAGCGAAAGTATCCGACCCTTGGGGGTGAACACATAAACCGCGTCGGGGAATAGATCCACCTTGAGCTGTTCCATGAATTCAGCCGAACTGTCGCTTTCGTTGAGGCTTTCCAGCAGTTCCTGCAACCACTGGTGAGTTTTCTTGTGCAACTCGTTTACGGAAGAAGGGTCGCTCTTGTACAGCCAGTGCGAGGCGACACCCGCATCGGCAATCTTGTGCATCTCCTGGGTGCGAATCTGAATTTCGATGGGGATGCCAAATGGCCCGAACAGTGTGGTATGCAGCGACTGGTAACCGTTGGCCTTGGGGATGGCAATGTAATCCTTGAATTTTCCGGGGATGGGTTTATACAGGCTGTGTAGTACGCCCAGCGCGACATAGCAGGAGGCAAAGTCTTCCACCAGCACGCGAAAACCGTAAATATCCAGTACCTCGGAAAAAGCCAGTGACTTGATTTGCATCTTTTTGTAGATGCTGTAGAGGTTTTTTTCACGACCGGAGACCTCGGCCTGAATATTATGTTTGGCGAGTCGTTGGCGGATGGCTTCGAGTATCTTGCCGACTACCTCGCGGCGATTGCCGCGCGCGACTTTGAGCGCCTTGGCCAGTACGGCGTAGCGGTTTGGATGCAGATACTTGAAGCTAATATCTTGTAATTCCTGATATATTTCGTTAAGTCCGAGGCGGTTGGCGATCGGCGCGTAAATCTCCATGGTCTCGCGGGCGATGCGTTCGCACTTGTCGGGTCGCATCACGCCCAGCGTGCGCATGTTGTGCAGGCGATCCGCCAGTTTGATGAGAATGACGCGCACATCGCGCGCCATTGCCAGCAGCATCTTGCGAAAATTTTCCGCCTGCGCATCCTCGTGTGTCTCGAACTGGATTTTTTCCAGTTTGCTCAGGCCATCCACCAGATCGGCTACGGGCTGACCGAATTTTTCGGCAATTTGCGCGGAAGTGATTGCGGTATCTTCGACCACATCGTGCAGCAGCGCGGCAACAATGGATTGCACGTCAAGATGCAGGGGCGTGATGAGACGTGCGACTGCAATGGGGTGGGTGACATAGGGATCGCCAGAGTGGCGAATCTGCCCTTGATGGGCAACACGGCTGAATTCGATCGCCTCGCGGACGCTTTCCACATCGTGAGGTTTGAGGTAGGTTGAAACTTCTTCGATCAGTAGTTCAGCGTCCGCCATGAGCTTGCTCCTTACTTCTCCGCTTCTCCCGAATCTTTTGTAATGCGCGGATGTGTCAGCTTCTGGCACGTTATGCGGGGTCGTGCTTTTTAAGTCCGACAGACTGCTGGCACGCCATGAGATTCAGGTTGATGCGGAATTAGGCCTGACCCCGGTTGAGTATCTCAACGCCGACCTTGCCTTCGCTGATTTCGCGCAGTGCGACGACGGTGGGCTTGTCTTTACTGTCATTCACTAGATGGGTTGCGCCGTTGGCCAGTTGGCGTGCGCGAAAAGCCGCAGCCAAAGTCAGTTCAAAGCGATTCGGGATGAGTTTTAAACATTCTTCAACGGTAATACGAGCCATGATTTACTCCGGATTTTGTAATTGGTTAATTAAAGTTTGGTGACGGGTCAGTTGGCTGATGCCGCGCAGTCTGGCGGCAAGCACGACGGCATTGAGTTCGCGTAATGCCTCGTTCAAATCGTCGTTGATAATAACATAATCGAATTCGGCAACATGCGCGACATCATCGCGCACCGCCGCCATGCGTCTATTGATGACTTCGCGGCTGTCGGTGCCGCGCCCGTTGAGGCGTTGTTGCAGCGCATCAAGTGAGGGCGGCAGGATAAAAATGCTGATGCACTGTGGAAATAATCGTCGTACCTGCATCGCGCCCTGCCAGTCAATTTCCAGCAGAATGTCGCGGTCTTTGGCATTTTCCTGACTGATCCAGGTTTGCGAGGTACCGTAAAGATTGCCATACACCTCGGCACTTTCCAGAAATTCACCGCGACCGGCCATTTCGACAAAGGTGTCGCGGCTGACAAAGTGGTAGGCAACGCCCTCCACCTCGCCTTCGCGCGGCTGACGGGTGGTGTAGGACACCGACAGGTCTAGCTGTGCATTGCTGTTCAGCAAGGCGTGTACCAGACTGGTCTTGCCCGCCCCGGAGGGGGCACTAATGACGAATAAACTTCCAGACATAAGACTTCCTCGTGGTTTGAATTTGAATCTGCATTAAACCCGTAACCACATGATTTATTTGATGATGCGTTAATGTTGCTTTTGGCTTGGTACACACCTTGGTACACACAAAATGACCGTGTGCCGCGCTCCGGTCTTTTTTGTATTTTACATGATACCGGCAGCCTAAATTCTGGCCTGTAATGAAAAACCGCCTGTCTGTCTCCAGTTCAAGCGGTATCTGTGCTTTCGCCCCGTCGGGCTAGGTGCGGCAAACTCGGTTAAGCCGCCTTGCGCAGCTCTTCGCGGATTGTTTCTCGCACAACACTTTCCAGGCTGTCTGCCTGCATTGCCTGCTTGAGGGTTTCGTTAATCAATGTCTGATAGCCGCGTCCGCCCGCCTTGTTTTTGAAGTGTTCCAGCGTTGCGCTATCAATGAAAATGTTAATCCGTTGTTTGGTCGGTAGCACAGCGCCGCTTGCACCGCGCTTGCGCAGTACCAGCAAGCCGCCATCAATATCTGCCTGAGTTATCGGCGTATCTTCAACGGTTTTCAAAGTAGATTTTTTGTTCATTTTTTTCTGCCTTTCGCATAGAAAAGATTCTGATCGTGGTGTCCGTTTCCGTGGTTGAGATTGCCACCACTTCGCCACGCAATAGCCCTAATGTGAGGTATCGCACTTCATCATAAGCAAACCGTCGATCCTCAAAGGTTACGGTATCGCCGCTTTCAATTACGGCTTGCGCATCCTCAAAACTTAACCCGTGCTTTTTAAGGTTGAGGGTTTGCTTGTCTGGGTCGTAAATATATCGCATGGCAGTCACAATATACACACAAATATCAACATATTCAACAATCAGCTTACGCCGTCTTTTTCTTGCCGCGCAATTGGATCACATTCCAATCCTTGCCTGTCTCGCAGCAATCAAGGAATGCCGCCCACTTGGTCAATGCTTCGCGCCGTTCGTCTATGTAGTCGTGACGATCATAGATACCCTCTACGCCTCCAACCTGGGAGTCTGTCGGACTTAAAGGAAATCTACTGCACTTGTCCTCGGGTGGTGTGGCCGGGGGAATTCGCCTGGACGGCGCATATTTGCGAGCCGCCGCTGTGCGGCTTGCCTGCTTGACCCACTTCACCGCTTTCTTGGTCAATAGAACCACTATTGAACTGCGAAACCAGCAAAATCTGCCCTCGCCCAGCTAAATTTTGCGAGCAGCCGCTTTGCGGCTTTGCCTGCTTAAACCTTTTCGCTACGATTCTTCAAGTCCGACAGACTCCTGGGTTTGTTATGTGTACCCAATAAATCTAAGTTCTGATTGTCTTGCGACACGTTTGGGAACACGGCAATACTGTGCTTATATGAGACGCTATGCAGTAGAAAGACATGACAAAGCCGCATGGTTAGCGGCTTTAGGTGGGTTTGTGCGATGGTGTGAGACGGGCTAAAACATCATTCAAGGTTCTGAATTTGTTCGCGCATTTGCTCGATGAGAATTTTCATTTCCATTGCGCTGCGCGAGACTTCGGCATCCACTGATTTTGAGCCCAGCGTGTTGGCTTCGCGGTTGAGCTCCTGCATCAGGAAATCCAGCCGTTTGCCCACCGCACCGCCCTTGACAAGGATGCGGCGCATCTCGGTCAGGTGGCTTTCGAGCCGCGATAACTCTTCATCTACGTCTATCTTGCTGGCAAACAGCGTAATTTCCTGACGGATGCGCTCATCCTCCGCGCCTTGCAGGGCATCGCGCAGCCGGTGGATTAGCTTAAATTCATAAGCGGCGATAGCGGCGGGGACATGGGGCATCACGCCCAGGCGTAGCGCTTCAATTTTTTCCACGCGCACTAACAGGAATTCCTTGAGTTTTTCGCCTTCACGGGCGCGCGAGGCTGAGAATTCCTGCAAGACTGTTTGCAGCAAGCCCAATAAAGTGTCGCGTAATTCGTCGGCGCTGGCCGTCGGAGTCTGCAAAATCCCATCCCAGTTCAACACCTCGGCGACGCTTAACGTGCGCGCATTCGGCAGGGCGGTTTGCACTTCATCGTTCCAGCAGGCGAGCTGTTGAAGCAGGTTGTGATTCAGTGTTGCGCCACTTTGCGCGCCACGCGCCGCGTAGTTGATGCGGCATTCAACCTTGCCGCGTTGCAGTTGCGCAGCAATCGTTTCGCGCAGAGGTGTCTCGAAACCGCGCAATTCATCGGGCATACGCAACTGTAGATCCAGATAGCGATGGTTGACGGCGCGCAGTTCCAGTGTCAACGAACCTGCGCTGAAGTCTGCGCTGGCATGGGCGTATCCGGTCATGCTTAAAATCATGATGGGGCTTTCGGGTTAATGGTATGAAGAAAAGACTGTGCTGAAGCGGCGCATTATATTACGATTGCGCCCCATGAATTTCTCAATACATCAGGCGAGCCACATCGGCAACCGAAAATATAATCAGGACAGGGTCGCCTACGCCTACAACAAGGATGCGTTATTGCTGGTGCTGGCGGACGGCATGGGTGGGCATTTGCACGGTGAAGTCGCAGCGGGTCTGGTTATGGATACCTTCGTTACGGAGTTTTCCCTTCAAACGCACATTGATGATCCTTCCGGTTTTTTATCGGACACTATGCTGCGTGCGCACCAGCGCATCATGGCGCTTCCCCATCACGATGAAGGTAATTTTCCCGGCACGACTTGCGTTGCCGCGCTGATTCAGGGGGGTGAAATCTACTGGGGACATGCGGGCGACTCGCGGCTTTACTTGCTGCGCAATGGTAAGGTGTCAGCCAGAACACTGGATCATTCCATGGTGCAAATGTGGCTGGAACTGGGCGTGATTGATGAACAAGAGGCGCGCACCCATCCCAAGCGCAACCAGATTACCAATTGTCTGGGCGGTGTAGAAGACCTGTTCAGTATGGAATCCGCTACACCCGTCAAGCTGCTGCCAGGTGACGTGGTGGTGCTGTGCAGCGATGGTTTGTGCGGGCCGATTGTAGACAAGGAAATGATCGCGGCTTTTTCATCAGAACCTGTTGGTGCGGCACTGGACAAGCTGATTGCCAGCGCCCTTTCCCTTGAAAATGGGCGGGCAGACAATGTTACCGGCCTTGCCATGCGCTGGGAAAATGGCGCGATCGCGCATGACACTAACGAAACCGTCTGCCACGTCCTGGGAATCCCCTAAAACCACTCACCACTCACTACTCACTACTCACTACTCACTACTCACTACTCACTACTCACTACTCACTACTCACTACTCCAATCAATTGCGCGAAATACGCATTACCCGCCACTACACCAAACACGCCGAAGGCTCGGTGCTGATCGAATGTGGCGACACCAAAGTCATCTGCACCGCCAGCGTCGAAGAACGCGTGCCGCCGCATAAAAAAGGGAGCGGGGAAGGCTGGGTCACGGCGGAGTACGGCATGTTGCCGCGTTCCACCGGCAGCCGTATGCAGCGCGAAGCCGCCCGAGGCAAACAATCCGGGCGCACGCAGGAGATTCAGCGGCTGATAGGGCGTAGTCTGCGCGCCGTAGTGGATCTCGGCAAACTCGGCGAGCGCACCATCCAGATTGATTGCGACGTGATTCAGGCCGACGGCGGCACGCGCACCGCCAGCATCACCGGCGCGTATGTCGCCTTGCAGGATGCGGTCACCGGCCTGATAAACAAAGGCCTGGTGCAGGAAAATCCGCTTAGGGATGCTGTCGCCGCCATCTCGGTCGGCATCTATCGCGGGGTTCCTGTGCTAGACCTTGATTATATTGAAGATTCCGCCTGCGACACCGATATGAACGTGGTGATGCTGGGTAGCGGTCACTTCGTCGAAGTGCAGGGTACGGCGGAAGGTGCGGCCTTTACCCGTGAAGAAATGGATCAGTTGCTTGAACTGGCACAAGGCGGAATTGCCGAACTGATCGCCTTGCAGCGCGCGGCTTTGGTACAGTAAATAAAAAAGTCGAATCGGTTACGAGGTTTTTTATGGAGTGCGCAGACTTGTCTGCGCTTGAAAAAAGGCGGCGACACGGCACCGCACTCCAATTTTTCGCCCGCAGACGGGATAACTAACGACTTGCACGCTGGCTGCCTAGTCGAATGGCTATCCATGACGGGCTTTAGCCCTTAGCCAGAATTGAGTTGTTTTATCAGTTGTTATATCAGAGGGGTTGGGGTTAGGGATTCTAATTATGAAAAAACTCGTCATCGCTTCAAACAATCCCGGCAAATTGCGCGAATTCCAGCAGATGCTCTCGCCGCTGGGATTCGAGGTCATCACGCAGGCGCAACTCGGCATCGGTGAGGCAGAAGAGCCGCATCACACTTTTGTCGAGAATGCCATCGCCAAGGCGCGGCACGTCAGCCGTGAATCGGGCTTGCCTGCGCTGGCGGATGATTCCGGCATTTGTGTGAACGCGCTGCACGGGCTGCCCGGCGTTATTTCCGCGCGTTTCTCCGGTTTTCCCAAGTCGGATGAACGCAATAACCGCGCCCTGCTGGAAGCGATGAAGCCCCACACCGATCGCCGCGCGCATTACTACTGCGTGCTGGTGCTGATGAACTCGGCGGGCGACCCGCAACCGCTGATCGCCGAAGGTGAGTGGCACGGCGAGATCGCACACCAGGAGCGTGGTGAAGGCGGCTTTGGTTACGACCCGCTGTTCTGGTTGCCCGAACTCGGCAAGATGAGTGCCGAACTCACGCACGACGAAAAACACGCCATCAGCCATCGCGGACGTGCGATGAAGGTGCTGCTGGAAAAATTAAAATCGTAGGGCGCAATCGTTATTGCGCCGGATGAATCAACAGGTGCGAATGCGCTGCGCGTATCAACACCCTACCCACCGTACATGACCCTACACCCGCTTAAACTGGTTTCCCTTCAGTCGCAGCTTGTTGATTTTACGGCGCTGCCGCCGCTGTCGCTGTATATCCACGTCCCTTGGTGCGTGAAAAAATGCCCGTATTGCGATTTCAATTCGCATGAGGTGCGCGCCTCCTCCCTCCCCATGAAGGGGGAGGGGAGGGGTGGGGGTGAAAAGCCATTATTTCAGGAAGCAGAATACGTCGCCGCCCTGACCCGCGATCTGGAGCTGGCCTTGCCGCAAATCTGGGGTCGCCGTGTTTATACCGTGTTCTTTGGCGGCGGTACACCCAGCCTGCTTTCCGGCGCGGCGGTCACCGAGAATATTGCGCCAGGTGCGCATGTTGTTGCCGCTAAGCCTGGATGCCGAAATCACGCTGGAGGCCAACCCCGGCACGGTGGAAGCCGACAAATTCGCCGCCTTCCGCGACGCGGGCGTAAACCGGCTGTCGCTGGGCATCCAGAGTTTCAACGACGACCACCTGAAGGCGTTGGGGCGCATCCATTCGGCGGACGAGGCGCGTGCGGCGATCGCCGTCGCGCAGCGCCATTTCGACAATATCAATCTGGATTTGATGTACGCGCTGCCCCATCAAACACTGGATGAGGCTTTGCAGGACGTGCGGACCGCGTTGGACTTCAAGCCGCAACACCTGTCCGCCTATCATCTGACGCTGGAGCCGAACACCTTGTTTTCCCGCAATCCGCCGAGCCTGCCGGACGATGACACGAGTGCCGACATGCAGCAAAGCATCGAGGGTTTGCTGGCTGAACACGGCTACCAGCATTACGAGACTTCTGCCTTCGCGCAAGCTGATCGCCGCGCCAGGCACAATCTCAACTACTGGCAGTTCGGCGATTATCTAGGGATAGGCGCGGGCGCGCACAGCAAGTTGAGTTTCCCCGACAAAATCATTCGGCAAGCGCGCTACAAGCAGCCCCAGGCCTATATGCAACAAGTGTCGGCGGGCGCGCCGATACAGACTAAAAACGAAGTCAGTCGGGAAGAATTGCCGTTTGAATTCATGATGAATGCGCTGCGTCTGAACGAAGGGTTTGAGCCGGGCTTGTTTAACGAACGCACCAGCCTGTCACTTGTCTCCATTCAGCGCGAACTGCTGGTGGCGGAAAAACGCGGGCTGTTGCACCGCGACCACCAGCGCATCGCACCGACACCGCTAGGGCAACGCTTTTTGAATGACTTGCTGGAAGTGTTTCTGAACGAGAAAAGGTAGCCAGCGTAGCCCGGATGAAGCTATGCGAAATCTGGGAAAACTGGTGCGCAAGCGCCCCTATCTGCGTTCCTTATTTCCTGATGAACACCAAATCCCAAACCCCATGCCCCAGCTTGATGCCGCGCTTTTCGAACTTGGTGAGCGGGCGGTAGTCGGGGCGGGGGGCGTAGTCGGTGGCGGTATTGGTAAGCAGCGGCTCGTCGCTCAATACCTGTAGCACCTGCTCGGCGTAGTTCTGCCAGTCGGTGGCGACGTGGATATAGCCGCCGGGTTTGAGTTTCGCCATCAGCTTTGCGATAAAGGGCGACTGGATCAGGCGGCGCTTGTTGTGGCGCGCCTTGTGCCACGGGTCGGGGAAGAAGATGTGTACGCCGTCGAGCGAGTTGTCCGCGATCATGTCGCGCAGCACTTCGACCGCATCGTGCTGGATGATGCGGATATTGCTGATGCCCTGCTCGCCCATTACCTTGAACAGATTGCCCACGCCGGGGGTATGCACTTCCAGGCACAGGTAATCGTTCTGTGGATTCGCAGCAGCGATGGTCGCCGTGCTATCGCCCATGCCGAAACCGATTTCCAGTATCCTGGGTGCAGTTCGTCCAAAAGATTGATTTAAATCAAGCGCTTGTGTCGAGTATGGGATTCCGTAGATCGGTTGCAAGGTGTCCACAGCGCGCTGTTGCGCAACCGTGACGCGGCCCTGTCTTAATACATAGCTGCGGATGTGGCGGTTTTTGAGGGCTTCAGTGTCGGTCATTTTCAATACAAATCAGTTCGCAGATGACACCGTTTTAATCTGCGTCAATCTGTGTCATCTGCGGATAAGGTTTTAGGGTTTATTAACTGCGTACCGGGGCGATGATGCCGGCGGTAGGTGAGCTGGGGCTGGCGCTGTAGAGCTTTTTCGGCATACGGCCTGCCAAATAGGCGTTGCGTCCGGCTTCGGTGGCTTGCTTCATGGCGGAGGCCATCAGCACCGGATTTTTTGCACCGGCAATCGCGGTGTTCATCAGCACGCCAGCGCAGCCAAGTTCCATGGCAATCGCGGCGTCCGATGCCGTGCCCACGCCCGCATCCACGATCACGGGCACGCTGACTTTGTCCAGGATGAGTTGCAGATTCCACGGATTCAAAATCCCCATGCCGGAGCCAATCAAGGAGGCTAACGGCATGATGGCCACACAGCCGATGTCTTCCAGTTGCTTTGCGATAATCGGATCGTCCGAGGTATAGACCATCACCTGAAAGCCCTCATTCACCAGCGTTTTTGCGGCGGCGAGGGTTTCGATGACGTTGGGGTATAAGGATTGAGGGTCGCCCAGCACTTCCAGCTTGACCAGACTATGGCCGTCCAGCAATTCGCGCGCCAAACGCAGGGTGCGCACCGCATCATCTGCCGTGTAGCATCCTGCGGTATTGGGCAGATAGGTGAACTTTGACGGGGGGACGGCATCCAGCAGACTGGGTTCGTTGGGGTTTTGGCCAAGGTTGGTGCGGCGTATCGCTACGGTGACGATTTCAGCGCCGCTGGCATCCAGCGCCGCGCGGGTTTCAGTGAAATCCCTGTATTTTCCCGTGCCGACCAGCAGCCGAGAGGTGTAATTTTTTCCTGCGATGATAAGCGGATCGTTCATGTTGTTATCCTTTTGATTATATTTAATTTTAGCGCAAAGACCGACGATTCAACGAACTTAACCGCCCCCCACCGCCACGACGATTTCCAGCTTGTCGCCATCCTTAAGCGGGGTTTCGGCATACGAGCTGCGCGGCACGATGTCGCCGTTGCGTTCTAATGCGATGCGTTTTCCGGTGTAGCCCAGTTCGGCGATCAGCGCCGCGATGTTGCAGGAATCGGCTAATGGGCGCGCTGCGCCGTTGATATATACAGTAATCACTTTCAATTTACCTCTCAGTTAAGCTAGAATGCGCGACCTGAACGCGGGTGTAGTTCAATGGTAGAACGGCAGCTTCCCAAGCGTGCGACACGCGTCGCTACAGGTCTTAAGAACCTTCTCGTCACGATATAGAGCGAGAAAATCTGAATTGGCCGCTGACCAATTGAAATAAACAGTTGATGTGCAAACATCATTAAGCAACACAAAAAAGCATTATAAAGTGTTACAACAAAAATAGCAGCGTACACATAACTTCGTGGAAGCTGCGTAGCGGCCTAGGCTGCATAAGTAATTGTTCTACTATTTGGTAAGAACATAAATAGAGATGAACCGAGGGTTCAGCCCCTCGTAGTCTAGGAGCAGTGCGTCACTGGTAACGGTGAGGTGCTAAGCGCTCTGACAATGTAGCCACCTTACGGGGTATGTCAAACTCCGTGAGGGGTTTGATATGATTTCGGGAGTTGCACCCGGATGAGGCACTAGGCTGAGTTGGATGATTAATGTAATGTGAACCGCTGTTAAACGTCGTCAAGCTTGTAGAGCCAAAGGCAACTTGCAGTATCGGGCTCTGGCCAAAATGGCACGTGATTGGTTATTTGTTTGCTTGGTACAAATACGCTGACATACAATCACCGGCGAAAAGGCGGAATCTTCCCAACTCGTGTTACTTGTGCGGAACGTGGTAAGCCCAATACGGTGTCCGGCTAATCTGGCGGACAAGGATAATCGCAAGGTTATCTGATACTGTAGTGGGTATAGGATTGTGGAAAAAGCGAATGCTGTGCTGTAATGGCTCAGATAGGGGATGAAACGATTGCCCTGACGTGAAAGCGTGCAGACTTCTACTAGGTGACCTGTCGCGAGACTGGTTTGTGAATCGTACCCAGTGGGGATAGATGTTTATCCCCTAGGGGTAAAGCGTCTATTCCCTCGGGATTATGTGCGGGTGTAGCTCAATGGTAGAGCTCTTGCTTCCCAAGCAAGTGACGAGGGTTCGATCCCCTTCACCCGCTCCAATATCGGAGGTTGATATGGACGCTAGGTATCAAGAAGGCGATGTTGCCTCCGCAGTTTGGCATAGTTGGCACCAGATTCAATGGTCTGACGCACACCAATCTGTTGCGAGGTTACAGACGCGTATCGCGAAAGCGACAAATAACAATGAGTGGCGGAAAGTGCGCTCGTTGCAACGGCTCTTAACTCGATCCATTAGTGCGCAAGCATTAGCGGTCAAACGAGTAACAGAAAACCGTGGTCAAAAAACTCCGGGTGTAGATGGTAAAACTTGGAGTACTCCAGAAGAAAAGTGGGAAGCAGTCTTAGCCTGAACTTTGCATAAATTTTCAGCTGTGTGATTTTCAAAAGTGTAGTGCCATTTTTTTGATTTTCAGGCGAAGTTCCCCCAACCCCCGTTGGCGGGATAA
>Ga0210014_1002739_pt1 | contig 12095 bp, 10 predicted proteins | sample CryGeymeta201519_FD_183983 | JGI IMG/M metagenome (GOLD analysis project Ga0210014, IMG submission 183983) | Groundwater microbial communities from Crystal Geyser aquifers in Utah, USA - Crystal Geyser metaG 2015-19 (SPAdes) (version 2) | ecosystem: Environmental > Aquatic > Deep subsurface >...
TGAGGCTTGCTTGAAGCGATAATTCATTTCGGGTTATTGAAGGATTATTTTTAATGAGTTTAAGAATGATTTCTTGGGTAGTTTCTTGGGTAGTTTCTTGGGTAGTTTGGGTAGTTTGGGTAGTTTCTTGGGTAGTTTGGGTAGTTTCTTGGGTAGTTATCTCTGTGCCCTCTGATGCTCTTGGGAATACAGCTCTTACAAAAAAAGGCATCAGTTCGTATCGCACTTGCGGAACCTTTGCCTCCTTAAGCGCCAGATGGATTCTTCCAATTCCTGTCCCCATCTTTTCGATATAATCGATTCTCTGGAATAAATTTGCTATGCCAGGGTTTCTAAGCATGCTGAGCTTGCCGAAGTTTTCTAGTGTAAGCCCTTTTACCAGCCCACCTGGGTTGGTGAATTCGACACGGTCATCAAACATTTCTACCATTACATTTGCACCTTTTTCGAAATAGTCCCGGTGAACAACAGCGTTGATTAACGCTTCACGGAGCGCTTCATAGGGAATCTGGGGAATTTCCTTGCGAGCTAACTCGCCTGTGAATTCATATCGGACAGGTAGATACTGCTTAATAAAGTTCATAGCCAAATCAACGCTGGAAATAAGGTCGAAATTGTAGTCCTTGCGGTCCAGCACAATAACCTTATTCGTACCTCTGTAAAGCGCACAGGTTACAACAGTGTGGTAATAAAAGTCATTCAAGTTTTTTGCAAAGAAAAGCGGAGCAAGGTTATTGTAATATACCTGACCTTCTTGTATTTCTCCGATACCGAGATTGTTATATAAAAGAGGCTTATCTAATACAGGGCTGATGCCAGCCATTTTTAGAAAACGGTCTATTTTCTCCTTGTCAATATCGTTGTCTTTGAAATCCCGTTTCAATAATTCATCGTAACGGATTTTTCCTTCAGCCTGAATAAATGTAACAATTTGGTTGCGGTTTAGTTTCTGAGAGTTTGGTCCGGTTCGTATATAAAATCCGCTTGAACATTTATAGGGCTTGTCTATGCCTTCTCGAACATGAATGATAAGAATATTTTCAAATTCTTCAAGGAAAATTTTTACGGTTGGATCACAATTATTGGCAATATCCTGAATCTGGCTTTTTAACGCGTTATGAATCGTGATTCCTTTTACCTTGCTCTCGTCGTTGATTCCCAGAAATATTCTTCCTCCAGAAGCGTTAGCAAACGCGACCATTTCCCGATCAAGGTCAGAAACACGCTCCTTAAATTCAATCTTGTAGCCTTCGCCCTCTTCAAGGATTAGTTTCAGTTCTGTTTTAGTTAAAATCATATCCTTACCTCACAATCAACCATGTTACAAGTTCAAAGTTTTCCATTTTATGAAGCTGTTTTGTTGTAGGAATGAGCACCGCTCCTCTATCTGAGGTAAGATGCCGGTTGCTTCGTTTCTTAAAAATGCGGATAATTTCATCGACTGCTTTTTTTAACAACCCTGTATAGCCATCCATTTGTTCGCCATTTTGCGTTTCATCATTAAATAGTTCACAAAGTTTTTCATAAGGGGCTTTTTTGCCCTGACACATCAAACGGTATATTTCAAGTATCTGCATGGCATGGGTGTAGTTGAATCGCACGGTTCCGTCATTGCGGATATACACAAGAAAATAAGGATTCAGCGGATTAACCTCTTCGTTTCCATGGCTATCGTCCTTCTGTTTGAGGCAGAAAACCACACCGGGTTTAATAATCTCTTTTTCATGTTCACCTGATGGTAAAGGCACAACTGCGTACAGACCAAACGGGGCTTCTTTTAACCTCTTCCTGTTGCTCTCCAGAAAATTCATAAGCTCAATGCGAAAATTATCCAGAGTAAAATCGGTTAAAGACACGGATTCATCCATGTCCTCAAGGTCAAGGACTTCTTCTTTTAGTTTTTTAAGCTGCTTATTACGGTATTTGAGGTCGTCCCTGATAAGCTCTTCAATCTGTTCTGTATTCAATATATTATCCTCGCCGGTTGCTGTAACATCTACCAGAGCCATGCGAGCTTCAACACGCTCTTTAAGATTAATGTAATTATCAAGATCACTTGTAGGCCAGAAATTAACCAATTGAATGGTTTTGTTACTGCTGCCTAAACGGTCGATTCGTCCGAAACGCTGAATGATTCGTACCGGGTTCCAGTGGATATCATAATTGATGAGATAATCACAATCCTGTAGGTTCTGTCCTTCACTGATACAGTCAGTCGCAATGAGAATATCAATCTCTTCGCTTTGTGAAACTGATGTCATTTTATTGCGATTTTTTGATAATGGTGAAAAATTGAGCAGAATGTTATCATAATCAGTTTTACCCATACTGGTCTGCGTATAACTTCCGCACACCAGAGCGCAATGCAATTTGAGTTCCGTTCTGCACCAGTCTTTAATATTTGAATAAAGGTATTGTGCGGTATCTGCAAATGCGGTAAAGACAATGACTTTTTTATTCTCTCCGTTAAATGGACTCTTTGCTTTACTCGCAATTAGTTTTTTCAATTCTACAAGTTTCGCATCTCTTTCAGGAGTTACAAAGCAAGCATTATTATAAAGGTCAACCAACGATTCCTTGTCCTTTTTCAAATCCTTCAGCCAATCCTCCAGCTTCAAATCAGCCATGTCAAATTTAAGTTTTTTACCAACCTGCCATTGTTCTGAATTATCTGCATTCTCTTCCAATTCGTTTTCGTCTGGCTCAAGGCTTTCAAGGGATTCTTCCTGTGATGTTGCCTTTGTTTTCAGAAACTCGTTGATTTTGCTTTCCAGTTTTTCAATCTTCTGAATGGTTCGGTCCATTGATATCTCAAAGGATTCAATAGAGCTCTCCAGCCGTTTAAGATAATTGATTTTCATCATGCCAATTAGAAAACCTTCACGATCAGACTGCTTGAAAGCCAACACCCCATTTCTGGCAATCTCTTCATATTTCTGCTGCTTCTCTGGTTTCACATATGCCGAAGGATTAAAAACAGACAACTTGTATTCAAGAATTTGTTTATTCAATCGGTCATAAGAAGGGAAACGGTTATCAATATCAATTTCAGGATACACAGAATGTGGCTTTTTTCTTTCCGGGAACTTGCCAATAGATTCGATGTTATAGAAATTTTTGATATGCTTCCTTGAACGAGCAATGGTTAGCCCATCAAGCAGCTTGAAAAACGCTGAATCGAGCCTTTCCAGAAGTTGTTTCATGTTCCTTTGGGGGTTCTTCTTGGGATCAGACCATGTGGTAAAATGGGTCTGTGCATTTTTCAGGGTGAGTCCAATATCTTTTATTTTGCAACAATCAAAGAGAGCGTCATCTTCCCCTTCGGTGATAAAGGCAATCTGATTGCGTAGATCACGCAGACTGTTGTTAACAGGGGTAGCGGACAGCATCAGGACTTTGGTCTTTGCTCCAGATTTAATAACTTTTTCCATGAGCCATCTTCCCGGTTCATTTTTATGTTGCCGTCATTCTTCACTTTTTCTACAGGATTTCCCCTGAAATGATGGGATTCGTCAATAACTACAAGGTCATAAGCACCCCAATTAAAGTTTTCAAGATCAATGGCATTTGCCCCAGAGCGGCCAGATTCTCGCCCCATGTCTGTGTGATAGAGAACTGTATAATTGAATCTGTCCTTTTTGAAGGGATTGAGCACATGATTCTGGCTTGCTTGATAAATGGTCCAGTTGCCGGTGAGTTTTTTAGGGCATAAGACAAGAACTCGGCTATTCAGCAGTTCAAAATACTTGATAACAGCAAGGGCTTCATATGTCTTTCCAAGACCAACGCTGTCAGCGATAATGCAGCCGTTATGCTTTAGGATTTTATTGATTGCTCCCTTTACGCCATCTTTTTGGAAGTCATAGAGCATATCCCATATTTCGCTGTCAAAAAAGCCGGTGCGGTCATTTAGAAGACCGCCCTTTTTTTGTTCATCCAAATAGCTTTCAAAGATATGATAAAGCGTTTTGAAGTAAATAAATTCTGGCTCGTTTTCGATATACAATTGTTCAAGGTCTTTTAATACCTCATCCTTGACATCCTCTACAAGACCTGTCTGGTCGTTCCAGATTGCATCAAACCATTGTTTAAGTTCCTGTCTGTCTCGGTCACTATCGATAACAATATTCAACTCAATATTTTTACTTCCACCAAGCCCAAGCCCATTGACAGTAAAGTTTGAGCTTCCAACGATTGCCTTTTCAATCTTGCTTTCCTGCTGAATATGGTACATTTTCCCATGAAGAAAATTAGGCTTTACCATCGAACGGATTTCACTTTTATTTTTTATCCATTCTGAACATTCTTTGGCGATTGATTTTTGAGTAAGACGGTTTTCAATAGGAATAACAAGCCTGTCATCTTCTATCTTAAAATCACGGGTATTTATCTTGTCTGGGTCCATTGATCTTATAAAGGTAGGCTCGCCAAATAAAAACCGTAAATGATTGATAGCATCAAGATTGCTTTTCAAGTGATGATAGGCGTAGATGGTGAAATATGCGGATACTATTGAAACATTAGAGTTGCTGCTAATGGCTTGTTTTAAGAAATCCCCGACGGTTCCATTAGAATGATTATCACGAATTGATGAATAATCCATGTCTTATTATCCCCTTTCTTCTCTTTATCATTGGTAGAACAGGCATTCTTGCCTGTTTCTGGTTTCCAAAAAGCAACGCAAGACTACTGTCTCGTCAACCTTAAAATGACAGATAAGTCGGTAGGGCAGACATTCTTGTCTGTCGTTTATCTTAAGCGAACAAATGAGTCAGGCAAGAATGCCTGACCTACCGACTATAGGAGCCTTATCCGACATTTGAGAGTTAATATGACACTATTCTTCTCAAGCTGAAAGCTTGAGCTACCCTCTATGAATAGCATTCATCTTCATCTCAACATCAAGCAGACCATCAGATGATACCTGCACAGACAGCCCATTTACCTGATAGGGCTTAGCACTGGTTTTTAATTTATACAAAATATCTGTTAAGCCTTGAGCAGAGGTCTTCAGTTTAAGATTAATCCCTATTTGAACATATCCTGCACCCATTTCTTTTTCCGGCAGAACATCTATCCGGACAATCGAATCTCTTTTGTCATCAATTATTTTCTGAATATCCTCAAGCAGGCAGGTTGTAGACAATGAAGGGGTTTTATTCTGATAGCAGCGAGCTTCAAATTGGGATATCGTTTTTTGAATCTGGCAACACTGTTGTGTATAAAATTCTGCATTTTGCAGACAATCCCTATAATTTTCCAGTTTAGCAGTAGCCTGCTTAAACTCACGGTGTATCCTGAGATATTGATTTATTTCATACTTCCATAACCCAAGCATAAGAATAATTATCAGGATGAATAGCCCTGATAGTTTAAGCATTGTTTTGTTTTGAATAATCTTTTTCATCTGAAAATTTTTTCACCGTTGAGTATAAACAGATAAATCTCAGCAATTCTAATTATGGAAAAACTTATGTAAGAAAGAGGGATATGATATATTGATTATCAGTAACTACTCACCACAGAAGCACTCAAGACAAGAGAGAAAGAAAAAGAATCCACAGAGGACACAGATTGCACAGATTAATAAGGAAAAGAGGAAAAAGATTATCGTGAAAACACGAAAGAAGATGTCTACTCTCTCTTTCTACTTTTTCGCATTTTTCATGGTTTCGTGATTACATTCTTTCTTTTTTTCTCTAACAATCTGTGTCCTCTGCTGGTTCGTAATACAGGTTCGATCTATGTAAGGTCAAAAGCTCGCATTGCTTTCGAATACTTAGCTTCTTATGGTCAAGTTCAATTAACCTCTTTTTCCCCTCAATGTTCAAGTAACAAATTTTTTTTAAGCCATTCGTTTTCTACTCTTAATTGCCCAATTTGACAATAAAGTTCGTTAACAAGTTTCTCATTGTCTCGCTTGGAATTATCTCCCTTCCCCTTGAAAATTCCCACAAGCTCTTCCATCGCTTGTTTACGCCATCTACCGATTTGTGCCTTATGAACCTCATATTTTGATGATAACTCTGCTATAGTCATCTCCTCTTTGAGTGCTGCCAATGCAACCTTTCCCATAAATTCTGGACTGAAGCTTTTTCGCATTTCGGACCTCCTTTTTTTGTCATTATACCACAAAAATGTAGCTTAATGTAACTTAAAAAGTGGTCCGAAAAAACCCTACCAGCATACCCTCACCGTAGCCAATTCTACTCGACCAATATCTTCTGGAATTAATTCGCCTGCTTTTTGCAATCCTTCTATAAAACCATCAATAGCTTCTTTGGTTCTTTTAATTGCCTCTTCTTTATTCCAACCATAAGTGATACACCCTGGTAATGCAGGAACTCGGACAGTATATCCTTCTTCTGGGTAATTAGGTTCTAATATTATAGTGTATGTATACATCCTTATTCACCTCCATTTTTCAAAGCAGTTGTCCTAACTCATCCCACGAAATATTGGATTCGAGATATTTTCCATAATTTGAGTGTAACACATAGGATATGGAATGTCAAGAAAAAAGTGATTGCTCAGCTCGAAAAATTTAGTGGTTATGTGTCAAAATTTACAATAGAATATAACTCAATCGAGCATCATTTGATGCTCCTATCATTTAATAGGGGGTGTAGTATTATGAGTGAACTTCGTCAACGAATGACTAAAAGACTTACAGTTAAGGGGGATGTCAGAACGGACACAGGAGATGTCCGTTCGGGCAGTGCGTCAGCTTGCCGAGCATTATCACAAGTCGCCGGATAAAAAACTAAAAGAAGAACTTCGCAGCTATTTCCTTTATATCAAAAATGTGAAGAAGTACTCAAGGGCTACCAGTACCATTGCTTTTTGTGGTATCACCTGCTTTTAAGGAGTTTTGTTATGGTAGAATTAGCTGATATATTCCGTATTCACGGTTCCCAATATCGAGCAAGGTTTAAGAATCATATGCTGCCCAACCATTTGAAGGCCATGCAAGCTATTGAAGAGTGTCGAACCGAAGCTCTTGGAGGACATGTTTATTTCTGTGAAAAATGCGGAGAAAACCACTACAGTTATCATTCCTGCAAGAATAGACATTGCCCCAAATGTCAGAATGATAGTGCCAATGAGTGGCTGCAAAAACAGCAGGAACTTCTCCTGACTGGGACACATTTTATGAACACATGGACATTACCTGATTCTTTAAGGCAGCTTGCCCGAAACAATCAGAAAATAATGTACAATATTCTCTTCAAAGCCTCAGCCGCAACCTTACAGAAGCTGGCATTAGATCCCAGATATGTTGGCGGAGAAATAGGTATGATGGGTGTTCTCCATACATGGAGAAGGGATATAGGCTATCATCCTCATATCCATTATATCATACCAGCTGGTGGTCTTTCTATAGATGGGAATCAATGGCTTTCTGCAAAAAGCAAATTCCTCCTGCCGGTCAAGGCTCTTTCAATCATTTTCCGGGCAAAATTCAGGGATGAATTAAAAAAGACCAAACTGTTCAGTGCTGTCCCTGCGGATACATGGAAAAAGATTGGGTAGTTCACAGCAAACCTGTTGGTTCAGGAATACACGCCTTCAAGTATTTGGCACCTTATATCTTCCGGATAGCTATTAGCAATAAGCGTATTTTGAAGCTACAGGATGGGATGGTTACCTTCCAGCTGCAAGGAATCAAGTACCTGTCCACTCAAAACACAGACAGTAACTGCTGAAGAATTTATTCGACGCTTTCTGCAACATGTTCTGCCAGAGAGATTTGTAAAGGTGCGATATTACGGAATATGGAGCCTCAACAAACGGCATCTGCTAAACAAAGCCAAAGAACTTCTTGAGGGGACAGTTACTGAACAAGAAGTGCCTGAGGATAAAGAATCGTCTGATGTTAAAAATGAAGCCAAACCTTTTTGTTACCCAAAGTGTGGCAGTGTGTTGGTATTGGTTGAAAATCTACAACCAAAGAAAAGGAGACCACCTTGATTAGAAAATCGTTAATAGTTCATTTCAAAAATTCACTTTACTTGCGTAAAAATAACACAAATATAGGACACCATAGGAGAGGTATGCCTGATTGCGGAAATAAAGGCAAAATCAGCAATTCAAAGGCATCAGGTAATGCTGCAAAAATACATGCCATCTCCATTTTATCGGTTAAAAATACTCACTGCCTAATCTTGTCCTGCTTGAATCATTGCAAAATAAAGCACTGTTTCCAACATATACCCCTATCCAATTTATTCAAACTCCAAATAGTAACCTCAGCTTAATTCAACATAGAATTGTGTGTCGGCTACTTGTCCGATTATATAACCGTTATTTTAATTGCACCGCTCCACACAAATTCTTAATATGTTATACGCCCTGCTATGCTTTTTGCTATCATCTATTACGCTGTAATTCCTCTTTTACTTGCATTAAGAATAGTGATACCTACCACTTCACCTTTTTCATATCTGATAATAATATCGTCCCCAGTGAGTTCACTATCATCTGCATGACTTGGTTTTTTAAAGTTCAAATACAGTACATCTGCTTCCTTATCATAGCTAGACCAAATACGCATATACGGGATGCCTACCAGTTGAGGGACTATGTTTAAAATCTTTTGAACTTCTACAGGGGCCATAATTTTTTCCTCCGTTCAAGTTGCTTTTTCCGTCTTGTTAAAAATGCTGTAATTATAAATCCATCTTCTTTGCTCACTTCTCTGTATATCACCACAATATATTTACCTGCCTCAATTTCTTTTATAGCAATACATTCTCCAGTTCCACCCTGATAAATTGCCTCTGGAGACTCAACGGTCTCAAGAACTTCAAAATAATAGCCAGCCATTTCTGAATGTTCTTCTGTGATGTGAAACCATCTTTCTTCTGTTAATCTAATGTTTGCACCATTTTTAGATTGAATCATTTCCATTCTTTCAGATTATCCCTTTATCATTGTGTGGCGTATAACGACAAGCTCACCGGCTGCAATGGAGCGCAGCGGAATTGCAGTCCGGTGCAGCGCTTTGTTAGCCACTCTTTACCTTTATTGTCCATTCATTGGGTTCCAATTTTGAATCTTTAGGTAAATCATTTGTATCGAGACGTGGAAGTGTCAACGGATTGTCTGAGTTTAAGTCCGCAACACCTACTTTTGTGGTAAGCCCAACGGAACAGTTCCGCTCTTTCAGAATAGTCAACAAGGATTCATTGTATTCGCCGTATGGATAACACATGATCCAACGAAAAGGATCAGATCCAATTTTTTTCAAAAATTCAAGGGACAAATCAATTTCTTTCCTTTGGTCATCTTCTGAAATTGAATTGAGCCAATAGTGATCAAATCCATGACTGCCAATGTACATGCCGTTTCTTTGTAAGCATGATATCTGGTCAATGCTACTATAAAGCTCTTTTGAAAAAGCTTTCTCATCGTTTGACACAAACTTCTTAAATAATTCATTCGTAATAACATAGCGTAGTTTTTCAAGCAGTTCGCGCTGTAGCATGTATTTCACAAACATTACTTCTGCCGTGTCATAACGACTTGGAACTCCACATTTTTGCCAATAGAATTCTGATGATTCCAGATGATATAATGAACGGTTCTCGTCTAAAGATTGGTAAATGTAGTTGACCAAAACACTCTTGTCTGGAACGCAGGCAAGGATAAAATGGATTTTGTTTACATCTAATACTTGGCTTTCAAGAATACATTTTGCTGGGGGAAAAAAGCAACCTGATAGCTTTTCCCTGTCTAAAACAGGGAAGACATCAGTAAAATGATCAATATATCCATCATCAAATGTAAGTAGCAATGATTGTGGAGGCAAGTCAGAAGTAGAGTTGGATTTGATTGCGTCCATCAAATCATAGGCACTTATCACATTATAGTGCTTCTTTATATACACTAATTGCTCTTTGAATAGGGCAATATCAAGCCCCTTAATCTCAGGATACCTTGAGTGTTTCAAGTCTCTTACATAGTGTGATACATGACTATAGTTAATTTACTCATATTTTTTCCTTCAAATTGTCTTTCTGTAAGTTCTGATATGTTTGTGTCGTGGGTCGATCTAAATCTGCATCTTCCTTGGTCATGTACAGCTTGCCAATATCAGCCATACCGACAAAATCTTTCTTACTCCAATATATTAAAGAGGTTGTAGGTGGCTTTCTAAGCTTTACAGGATGAAAAAGATGGGGAAATTGAAAACAACCATCATCGTTAATCGAAAACCATCCTGAGCTAATAAAATATTTGCTTATACTTGTAGATGTGCAATAAAAATCAGCTAAATGAATACTATTCGTTAAACAGAATTCATTGATAAATGAAATAGTCGCTTGCATATCAGAAGGATCGCCAAAACAATCTAATACATGCAATATATTTAAGCCTTTTACACTTTTTTCTACTCTCATGCAGACAATGCATCCTTTACCTTTACTATTTCCATTGACATGAATTAAATGTTGGCTATATTCGAAAATTGGGTGTTCTGAATAACGCCATTGCAAATGATCATAATCTCTACTAAAAAAATTAAATCTTTTGCTCATTACATCCTCAAGCAGTCCAACTTTTTCTCTGCTTAGTGAGCTTATACTGAATTGTTGATTTGCAATGTTTAACCATTGTTTGGCTAACTTTTTAGCAAGAGGCGTACATTCAGCATAATCTTCAATCTTGTCAAAATCAAAAACTCTCACATAGCGAGGAATGGCTTTTATGTAACGAAATCCACTTCTCATGTAAATCGGCAATGCCATATCGGATATTCCCATACCTATCAGTATGTCATACCGATTTTGAATTTCTTTTAAAATCTTTGCACCGATCCCTTTTCCGATATGCTTCTCATCAACAATCCATGTCGTAAGTTCAGCACCTTTTGATTTTGAGCCATTGAGAAAAAAAGGTCTTCTGTTTAAGCCCATCACGCCATACAACTCATCTGAATCCTCATCAGCAGCAACCATGCAGTGATCAGAGCCAGCATCTGATGGTGATTCAGTAAACTGCCATTGATAGAACGACGGCATTGATAAAGCAATCTCTCTTTTCCAATGGTTTCTATAAAATTCACTGACACGACTGCTTTCTATACCTAACTCGGAAACTTCACCAATTTTGATTCCCATAATTACCTCTTTCTTGTGTGGCTAACGATAAATGTTGAGTTGCTGCGGGGCTGGCACATCCTCTTAATGTTGATTTCACTACTAATATTTGAATTATCACAAACTATGGATAACACATCCCGCAGTCAACTCCAACGATTTGTTAGCGGAAAGCCCATCATTCGCTGGTATTGCTGATAACAGCCAGCACGGATACTCACTTCGCTATGCCCATCAATTATAGCAGAGGAGCTTTCGCATCTCTCACCGTGCGGTTTCACCACACCAGCATTCAAGCATCCACTTTCGCAGGTTCTCAACCGCTAACATTATTTATTATCTTCCATAGATAATTTAATACAATTATAGCATAATTTAAGAAAATTGTCAAGGAAAAAATTAATTTTTTCGTAATCGGTTAGTGAACGGTGGGGAAACGGACAACCACAAGGGATTGTCCCTACGAGAACAAACGATAAACGGTTGTCGTTGTAGTGACCAGGGCTTGTCCCTGTCCGAAACCGTCTGAAGCAGAAAATAGGTTTCCCCACCGTTCACTAACCCAGTACATTTTTTCCTTGACAAACAATAAAAGAATTAGTATAATATTATTATACCGCTTATGGATAATTTAGGAGGATGGATATTTAACATGGATTTCAAGGATTTTCTCAAAACAAAACAGAATATTGCTGATAAAAAAATCCCTTACTATCTACAATTGAAGAAACCGGGGACATCGCCCGTTTTTTACTGTTTCCGAGGTCTTCCTAAGGGAATAGGGGTCAAACCTGGAATGTAGAATTAACTTGATAAAGTCAGTTCTAAATTCTACTTTCAAGGTTTGACCCTAAATTCCCCCCTTATGGACATCTGATTTAATGCCTCCTCAACTGTCTCGATAAACTCTTTAGCTGATTGTACTTGTTCCTGAGCTTCTTCCTTTGAAACAATAACAAAATCAGCATAATCACTTCTTTCACGAACCGCTTT
>Ga0210014_1002756_pt1 | contig 12053 bp, 7 predicted proteins | sample CryGeymeta201519_FD_183983 | JGI IMG/M metagenome (GOLD analysis project Ga0210014, IMG submission 183983) | Groundwater microbial communities from Crystal Geyser aquifers in Utah, USA - Crystal Geyser metaG 2015-19 (SPAdes) (version 2) | ecosystem: Environmental > Aquatic > Deep subsurface >...
TATGAATCTGTGTTCCTTTAACCTATAAACTCATCAACCTATCAACCTATCAACTTATGTGTTCTCCGTGGTGAATTGCTTTACCTGAGTAGTTACGATAATTCTTGCCATAATGAGAATTGCTGCTGCGTACCAATAATTATCTTGACATCCTGCCTGAATTGTTGTATTATAATCATGAGGTAAATCATGAAAAAATTGGTTTTTATTTTCCTCCTGTTATTTATTGTTCTATCCGCAACTGCATCCATTATTGCCTATCAAAAAGGCTTTCCAACCAAATGGGCAAAGGAAAGGATAATTGCACTCATGGAACAAGGGATGAATATCCATGTTCAGATTGATGATATCGCCTTTGGCTTTCCTAATAGATTAATTATTAACGGATTGAGAATAAATCGGCAGGTTCCCGTAAGGGCAATCCTGCCAGAGGTGCTACCTTCTCGCAATTGCCTTCCATTGATTAAAGTAAAGCAACTAATTATCAAGTGTCGTCTCAGGGATATCATCCTCAGGAAACACCCATCTTCATATGGGATAGATAGGGTAATTATGAATTCACCAGAGCTTTATCTTTTCCGTTCCAGGGACGGAGTATGGAATATTGAGAACATTGGAAAGCCATACAAGCCTTCTTCGCATAGCCCCCCTGAATTCTTCTTGTTTACCAAAAATGGTAGAATAATCCTTCAGGATGACATGCAAGGCACCTCCACTGTTTTGTCCAAAATAATGGTAAATTATTCATTCGGTAAATTCAAGGCTAAGGCATTGGCTGGCGGTATTGAGCCAGAATCATTGACCCCTTTGCATTGTTTTGGGACCATCCATGCTGTATCCCCGATTAATATGAGCTGGGGTATAGAAATAAAAAAGGCTAACCTCTCCAGATACGCCTCATACCTTAACCTCCCATTTGGTCAGGTGTTAGATGGAGATATTCAAGCAAGCCTCAAGGGAAGGGCTGCCTGCTTTGGAACAGAAACTGGCAGGGGGCAGTCAGCAGTCAGTGGTCAGCAGTCAGCGGTCAGGAAAACAGAAACCGCCGGAGGTGCTGCCTCTGCCAGCGGGAATATCTCAAAGATGTGGACAAAGATTGGTGAATATACCATTTATGGAATATCTGGACAGGTAGGTGTTCAGGATGGGAGGTTTCTGCTCAAAAATGCAAGGCTTCCCTTTAATCAGATAAATGGTACCTTCAGGTTAACCTCAGATAGTAAAACTGTAGGGGCTGGTTCTAAACCAGCCCAAATACCAGAGAATGTATTGCCTGTAACCACCCTGAAGGCATGTCCCCTAAGGGCTGTTATGTGTGATGCTGAGGTGAAGGCTACGGTTGTCGTGCCGGATATAAATAATCCCGAAACACTCATCCAATTTTCCACCTCAAGGTGTGATGCTGCAAATTTAAGGTATCTGACAAATATCAGTAGCTTACGAGATTATTTCTCAAGGCTTAAATTTAGAACAAGCTTGCAATTCAATGGCAAGATAGTCCCATCCCCTTTTACAATTTCAGGCAGGCTAAAAACAAATAATTTTATTGGTAAAGAGAAATTTCCGGCAGAAGCAGGTTTTATCTTCAGGGATGATGTTTTTGATTCTGTGGATATAAACATTGATGGAAAAACTAAGCTGAATGGCAAAGTTTCTTTTTTGCCAGAACGCCCCTCTGATTTTGTCGTTACATGTTGTCAATCAAGGGCTTTTCCCCTGCTTGGATTATTCGGGGTCAAGGCAATGTCAGAGATTGAAAAGGGAAATATCTCCGGAAAACTAAGGATGAGAGGCAACAATTATGAGGGTAATCTTACCCTTGATACGCATGGGCTTTTCCAGAAGGCAGTGTTAAACATCAAACCGCAGGGGATTGAGGCAATCATTACTCAATCTGAGGGTGGCAAGATTGTTGCCAATTGCCAATTGTCTCCATCCTTAAAAATTGACGCATCTGTCCATGATTTTATTTACAATCAATCTAAATATTCCCTTGATGCTGCCTTAAACACAGACAGAAAGATAATGCTTTCCAATGTTATTATCAATCAAACAGACTACCCGCCGTGGCATGGGGGGGTAAACTATGATAATCATACCTTAAAGATTAATTCTGCTTTGCCACAACCCCTTTTGATAAATGGGGTTATTGATAAAACTGGTCAGATAGATATGGATATTGCCTTTGAGAGGCTAAGATTAAACATCATTCACCCTGCTGTAAATGGCAATGCAGATGGCAAGATACAGCTAAGGGGTAATATCTATAAACGGCTGTCTCTATCAGGGGAAGGGATACAAATCCGTGATAGCCTGCTTTCCAGCAACACTGCAACTGCTAATCTCTCTCTAATAAAAAGAGAGAACATGCTCAGTATTCCGTATCTTTCATTTGCTCAGGATAATAGTAGCGTTTATATCTCCGGGCTTATAAACACCTCAAATGGGGCACTAAAATCTGCAAGCCTGAATGCCCAAATAAATAATCTACTTTTAGGAAATGTCCGGGCAACAACCACGGTTAAATATAATGGTCAAGCAGTTAAGGGGGCATTCAAGGGATCGCTTGTTTGTACCTCCGGGAATATAAACAATATAAATATATCCTCTGGCAGGATAGAGATAAAGCAGACAAAAAATGGCAATATCTTCTCTGGCAATATTCACACAAAGGATACAGGCGTGCTTGCCTGCTCCGGGCAATGGGATACCAATTCTATTATTGGTGAATTCACACTTAACAATATGAATTTGGCTAAGCTGCCATTTGATTACTTCAACCAGTGGCAAGGCAATGCCTTTATTCAGGGAAAGATTGAGGGGCAAATAAAAAATCCACGAATCTCAGCTAATTTTACATCATCTGGGTTAAAAATAGGTAGCAAGGAGGTAAAAACCCTTAGTGGCAACCTTTATTATGCCTCCCATCGTTTGTCCGTAGATGCCAACTTTGATGATGAATTGTTCTTTTTTGGGATGCTTGATGAAGAGATTAAAGCCAGAGTGAGAATAGAAAAGGGCAGATTGTCTCTCTTAAGCAGGGTATTGGGATTGCCTCCAGTGAGGCTTGACGGATTGATAAATGGTGAATTGAGCCTTACTGGAAAAAGGGATAACCCATTAATTGAAGGAGATGTAACTGTAGAGGGGTTTGAAAGCTATGGAGTGTTTGCGGATATTATTAAGGTTAAGGTCAACATTAAGGATAAGGTGTTTTCAACAACACAATTGTATGCCCAACAGGGCAAGGATAATCAAATAGTCATTGAGAAATGTATGATTGACCTTGTCCCTGATGGACGAATTAGCTTTGAAGCAAGGGCAAACTCATTTCAAGTAGCAAATATAACCCTTTCAGGCATAGTATCATGCAACGGAAGTATTACTGTAGGCAAGAGTGCTTCTGTAATGATTAATACCGGAAATATTGTGATTAATGACTCCTATGACCTGAAAAATCTTGCCTTTGGTGTCAGGTTTTTGACTGATAAATCACTTGAATTTATCAATTCCTCAGCAGAAAACAGTATCATGGGCAGGGTAAGGATGGATTCTAAGGATAAGGTAATTATTGATAACTTTAGCCTGTTTCGTCAGGGGAGAAAGATATTATCCATTGATGGCTGGACAAACCTTGCTGCAAAAGATATGGATGTAGGAATAGTCATGGATAAGGCTGATTTGACATTGCTTTCCCTGTATGTCCCCACAATCAAAAAAGCAGAGGGCATTGTTAATGGTGGATTGCATTTTGGCGGGCAGATGAATGATCCGGTAATAAACGGCTCTCTGAAATTTTCCGGGGCACTTAATACCTACCCCTTTGCTGCAAGGGTCAGGGAACTAAATGGTACGATTCATGTCGTGAATAACTCTATTATTCTGCAAAATCTTAGTGCAAGTATCGGCAAGGGCAGGCTAATTGCTGCCAGTAAGGGAGCATTTACACTGGCTGATATGAATATCTCTATTCGGACTGAAGACTCGCCAATCCCTATCCTTATCCCTGATTTTATTGAAAGCCATGGACGATATGGTGGTATTGAGCTGGATATGAATATAAGCGGTGCTGTCTCATCCCCCCTTACCACAGGACAGATTTATTTTATCAATACAGATTTCACCTACCCACCAAAGAAAACAAAGGACACACCCATTGGTTTCTTCGATAAAATGAGATGGGATATAGTGATTACTGGTAAGGATAATATTCGTTACTACAATGATTTCGTCAGTATCTACCTGAAAAAGAATGCGTGTCTCAGGGTTGTAAAGGATGATGAGCAATTAAACATTACTGGCAAGGTATTTGCCAGAGGGGGTGGGATAATTGATTATCTTGGCACAGAGTTTATTCTGAAGGATGGCTTATTGGAGTTTAGAGAGGGTGAACCCGTACCATATCTTTCTGCCTGTGCATGGGCAAGGCTGGATAAGAGAAAGATAATCCTCTCTCATCATGGATACTTGTCTGTCGGTGAATTGGTTTTAAGTGCTACAGGCTATCCACCCTTAAGTCAGGAGGAAATAATTAAGTTATTAATTAATCGTAGCAGTAATTATAGCACATTAAGCGGAAGTGATTTGCATATGCTTTTTGATGTTGCTGGCGGACAAATACTTGGCAAGGGGATAACAGATGCCCTCCTTGTGCCTATTGAGCGAAGGATTAGCCGTCTGTTACGAATTAACCTCTCGGTAAAGACACCGGTAGTAGAAGAAATGTTAAGACAGGCAATTTTTGCAGAAGGTACCTCTACCCTATTGCCTGTTTTTGCCAACACAACCATTAAGATAGGCAAATTCATTAGTGAGAATCTATACATCAGCTACAAGGGTGTCCTAAACCCCTATGTAGAAGAGGGCGATGATGCTGTTAATTCCCGCAAAATGAGGCTTGCTAATGAAATAGGATTGGAATATTATATGTCTGGTAATACTACCATTAAATATAAATTTATCCCCAGATACAATCAGTTAAGGGATGAATATGAGGTGAGTATGGAAAGGGGATTCAGGTTTTAGTGGTGGCACATGCCATAAAGTTGGGGATTTAATGTTGGGTCATTATACATCTTAAATTGACGATAAATTTTAAGCCTTCTTTTTCCACTAAAAATTTCCTCAAGTAATATTTTAAGACAATTCCCCAGATCCTCTAATTGCTCCTGAAGTATATTGAGTTTATTCTGACATTTTTCGATATGATCACTAGGAGCATTATCTCTTTTTGTCTCTTCATTCATATGGTATATTTTCAAGAGCAATATGGACATTTTATCAATAATACTACCCGGTGTTTCAGAATTTATTGGCAAGGAATTATCAGTATTAATGCCTTGTAAAGCCAATAATAAATGTTCATCAATCTTCTCTATAGTATCATTTCTTGCCTGATTTAATCTATCAATTTTTCGTTTGGTCTCAGCAATTACGGCATCATTTACATCTGTTCTGCGAGCTATATCCTCTTGATGCCATAAATAATAATTGTGGATCTGCAAGGCACAGATCAATTGATAGGAAAAATGGGAAAAATGGGGACAGCGCCCTATTTTTAGAAGAAAAAATAGGGCGCTGTCCCCATTTTTCCCATTTTTCCTATTTTTCCTATCATGCAGCGTGGCTATGCAATGGCTCTGAAGGTTTTTTATGAAATCCACATCAAGTTGAATCATCTATCCCTCCTGTTTAATCCCAATTTTTCAATTAATTCCATAATCTTACAAAGATATATCTTTTTGTCTACATCTGTTACACAGCGATATTGACGGCATTTTTTAATATTGCAATTCTTTTTACATCCAGGGTCATACTCTACAAATTTATGCAGCATACTTTCAGGAGGCATCCAATTAGACGGATCTGATTGTCCAAAAACAATAACGGTTGGAGTTCCTGCTGATATGGCAATATGTGCCAAGCCGCTATCATTCCCTATATATAAATTTATCTTTTCAAAGAGAGCTCTCAATTTAGCAAGACTTAGTGTTGGAATCTTATCATCCATTATAGTCATATCTACTCGTTGCATAGAATGTTTCACATCATTGATAAATTCTTCCTCCCCTGGACCACATATAAACAAAATCTTTGCAGAATAGGTTTCAATCAAATTATCTGCAACCCAGGCAAGGTTTTCTGCTGGCCATACATGCTCCTTATGTTTAGATGCTGGACACAGGGCAATAATAAAATCATTTTTTGCTATCTTCCACTTGTCGATAAGCTGCTCTGCATATTGATAATCTTGTGCTGAACACGGAAATTCTAATTTGCAATCTTTTGTTTCTATACCCAATGGTGCAAGTAACGCCAACTTATGAAATGGAGAATAAGTTTCCCTCACATCTGAAAGGGATATTTTATGTGTATAGAATACAGATCTTCCCCTGAAATTAAACCCGATTCTGTATTTTGCCCCACTTAAAAATGCTATTTGTGCACTTCTCGGATTGCAGAAAAAATCTATTACAATATCAAACCGCTTTTTGCGTAATTCTTGAATGAATTTTATATGCTCATACAATTTGTATCTGCGATTGTAGCACAATATCTCGTCAACGAATGAATTGTTTCTGAATATCTCATCAGATGGCGCCTCAGTCAGAAAGGATACTTTTGCATCTGGAAATCGTACCTTTAAGGCTCTAACCGCAGGGGTTGTCATTAACACATCCCCAATCTTTCGGAGTTGAATACATAAAATATTTGTAGGTTGAAAATTTTTCAAGGATTGCAATTTATTCATTATTTGATTAGTATATCACCAATCTATTCAATAGTCAAGCAGCAATTCTCATTTTGCCATGGCAAACGCATCTAAATTTGTTCATTCAAATATAGGCAATAAACTGACTGATGTTTAGGTTGAAGGGAGTAAGTCTGAAGGCTGAAGGTTCAGGAGAAGAAACAGAAACTATATGCCTTCCTCCCTTCAGCACATATTCTGGTAATGGTAACACAGACATTCTTGTCTGTGATTCAGACCACTTGTCCACATCATCTGGGACAAAATGGAAAATGGGGGACAGCACCCTATTTTTAGAAGGAAAATAGGGCGCTGTCCCCATTTTCCACTGAATTAAAGAAGGCACTTGCCGCAGTTATCCAGACAGGTGCAATCAAGCAAGAGGTTGAGGCAAAGCCAGCAGAATCAATCCTGTTGCAGAATTACCCCAACCCATTCAATCCAGAGTGCTGGATACCGTTTGAATTATCTGAGAAGGCGAATGTGGTAATCAGGATATACAATATCTCTGGACAGCTTGTAAAAACCATTGATTTGGGTGAGCTGCCTGCTGGAGCCTACACAACCCAGTCCCGTGCCGCATACTGGAACGGAAGAAACGAAGAGGGTGAGGAAATAGCCTCTGGTGTGTATTTCTACCAGATGCAGATTGGTAATAAGGTGATGACCAGACGGGCAGTGGTGTTGAAGTAGGGGCGAACCTATGTGTTCGCCCTTTCATGTCACGGTTTACGGTTACAAAAAACTGTGAACCGTGAACGGTTATTTAGTATCTTTGTGGTGAAAAAGAGGTAACATGTACCTGATAATAGCTGTGATGATGTTTATTGCCTGTCCAGCCTTTGCCGGCACTAACCTCTTGCAGAACCCGGGCTTTGAATCTGGAGATTTCAGCAGTTGGCATGTTGAGGGTAGTGCTACAAGCGGTGTTGCCAAAGATACACCCTTGCCACAGGCATATTTTCAGCCGACTCAGGTGATTGCTCATTCTGGAGAATATGCAGCCTTTAATTTGACTGCCAATTTCAAGCGGCTTGGCTCAGTATTCTCGCAAGACATTGATGTTTTACCTGAGACAAGCTATAGGGTTGGATTTTTTTGTCTGCATGGACACCCATCCCAACAAGTAAAGATATACCCACAGATATTGATTGACAGCAAATCCATTGGCAGTCTGACTATAACCAATGGTAAAGGATATGGCACAGCTGTAGCTGATTTTCAGCAGATACAGGGTGAGTTTGTTACCGGGCAAAAGCAGCAAAAAGCAAGGGTAAGCTTTGTCCTGAATGCCGGCGGGATTATTCTGGCTGGTATGAGCTATGATGACTTCTTTGTGGTTTACAGTCAGGCTGCAGTAAATATTAGTCCCACAATCGGCACAGTGGGCACAAATGTCTGTCTCTCTGGCTGGAACTACCTGCCCGGAGAGCAGGTGGTCATTGAGCCGAGTACAACCACCGGCAATATTGCCTCCAATGAAAACGGTGCGTTTGCCGCCACATTTACCATTCCAGTCCACACTTCTGGCACACTTACCATCGCGGCTGTGGGTGCAGCCTCTGGCAAAACTGCCCGAGTATTGTTTTATATCACTCCTCGTGGCGATTTTGGTGATGCACCAAATAGTGAGATATACCCCATGAACACTGGTTACTTCTGCAAGCCGGATGATTTTACCGATCCCTTGTTTTTGATGTATCAGGCATATTTTCCCATCATATCCCATAAAACAGTTAGTGAGGAATGCCTTGGGAAATCTGTTAGACTTGAGGCAGGTATATATGATACAGCATACGATGAGGATGGCTTGCCCAACATTGAGCCATACAAAGGCAAGGCAAATCAGGACAGTGATGATGGGCTCATTTTGCCTGTGGATTTGAAACCAGAGGCAACCAATACTGTGCAATTTGAGATCACACTCTCACTTGAGGCACCAGAAGCCAAACGATATGTCAACATCCTATTTGATTGGAATCAAGATGGTCATTGGGCAGGGAATGAGTGGGCTGTGAGAAATCAGGGGGTGGATGTTCCGGCAGGTGAAAGCAGGGTGATAACCTCACATGAGTTTCTGGCTGGTACAAAGAGCGGTGGGTGCTGGATGCGACTGGTACTTACCAGAGAACCAGTGGTTGGGACTGTTTGGGATGGCGGTGGTGTGTTTGAGTATGGTGAAAGCGAGGATTATCTGATTAACATAGCTGCTACGAGTGATTTATGGATACGATGCAGTGCCTCAAAACAGTCTCAATTGGGACAGAGAATCATTTACCTGATTGAGTATGGCAATCAAGGACAGGCATTGGTCGGCAAGCCAGTAATAACTATGAATATTCCTCAAGGATTGACATATCTGAGTAACACAAAAGGGGCAATGGCTGATGGCAACTCGTTGTTGTGGCAGTTTGACAAACTCTATCCAGAACAGCAGGAATTACTTGAGGCAGTTTTTCGTGTTGAGCCATGGGCAGGTGAAAATTCCACAATTGTGGCAACCTGCTCCATATCCTGCGATACCAATGATACTGAGTTTACCAATAATATGGCTACATGCTCTACAACTATTATTCCCATAGCAGGCAATGATATATCCCCCGTGCAGGACAATCTGTCTGTCTGGCCAGGTGATACAAACAATGATGGGGTGGTAAACGAGCGGGATATTTTTCCAATAGCTGTTTGGTGGGGGAGGAGAGGGGTTGCTCGGGATAACACTATCCTGAGATGGCAGGCACAATCAGCTATTCCCTGGGATGAAGCAAGCCAAACCTATGCTGATGCCAATGGTGATGGCAGGATAAATGTTTATGATATTTTACCTATTGGCATAAACTGGGGCAAGAGCCATACGGTAGCAGGGAACACGAAGGGTAGACAAGCCCCGAGTTTATGTCTTGAAAATATTGACCATGCAAGATACATAAATATTTACAAGACAATGAATGCTATGTTGGGAAGTGCATCACAATATGACACAGACGGTAGTCTTGATCTCACGCAAGCCCTGCATAGATTCATAGAAGAGGCAGCACCTCCGACAGAAGCGAATTCCCTTGGAATTAAAGAAAAGCCATTGCCAAACGATACCTCCCTGTTTCAAAATTACCCCAACCCATTCAATCCAGAGTGCTGGATACCATACGAACTGGCTGAAAGGACACAGGTGATGATACGAATGTATAATATCTCAGGACAGCTGGTAAAAACCATGGATCTTGGCGAAAAGGAAGCAGGTAATTACACAACTCAATCACAGGCAGCATACTGGAACGGAAGGAACGAAGAGGGTGAAGAGATAGCATCAGGCGTTTATTTCTATCAGATGCAGGCAGGCAGTAAGAGGATAACTAAACGGGCAGTGGTGTTGAAGTGAAGAAAGGCACAAAGGCAGAGAAAAAGGGAAAGCTAAAAGTGAAGGTAAAAATGCTACTAACCGTTCACGGGGGCATGAAGGCTGTCATTCTCGCCCCCATTTCCACGAGGGCATAACTCCGGCGGGAATCCAGAGTTATGCCAAATTGTTGCACCAATCACGCCAAGTGAGGATTTTCTGCTCAACAATGTGCTGGATTTCTGCCGGAGTTTACCCTCGTGAAGCTTGTCCTCACGAAAGTGGGGAACGGTAACACGACTGTACAAATTATTTTTTCTTGACGACTAAAGCTTTCCGCTACAATAGATACCCTTACTCGCGAGCTTTTAAGCAAGAGTGAATCGTCCCGCTTTCGCACTCCAAACTGTACCCCTGCACAGTATTTTTTATCATTCAGAAGACAACATGATAGTAGTTATATTTTTATTTTTTAAGTTGGTGAATTTCTGTCTTGACTTATCATGTAATAAGATGGTATAATATGTTTATGTAAGCAACTAATAAACAAGGAGGACATTTATGTTTACTGTAATCGAATTGTACAGATCCGGGGTCAGGCATGGGATAAAGGTTGACCCAAGAGGGGAAGAAGAGGTAACGAAAGGGTTGAAACGGGTAGAGCAGGAATACAATGAGATGAAAGAGGAAGAAAAAGGGGAGTTTGACATTGAAAGATTGACCAATCCATATGGGGACACACGAATACTTTACGGTGAGCCAGATAGGGTAGTAGAGCATGTGATTGTAGGGGTTGATATGGAGATAGGGGAGGTTTTGCTCACAGAAAGACTTATTGCTAAAGGACAAAAGATTGATCTTATTATTGCTCATCATCCGGAAGGATCTGCTCTTGCCGGCTTTTATGATGTGATGCATTTGCAGGCTGATTTCTTGAATAAGCATGGTGTGCCTATTAATGTAGCTGAAGGAATATTAAAGGAAAGGATCTCAGAGGTAGAAAGAAGGGTGCTTCCAATAAATCATCAGCGAGCTGTGGATGCGGCAAGGCTGTTTGATATTCCGTTTATGTGTTTTCATACACCTTGCGATAATATGGTTACTGATTTCCTTCAAAAGAGAATAGATGAGGATGCACCTCGGACAATAAAAGATACGATTAAACTCTTGAAAAATATACCAGAATACAGGCAAGGATTTCAACAGGGAGCTGGACCAAAGATTGTTGCGGGCTCTCCTGATAATCGGGCAGGGAAAATAATCGTTGAGATGACTGGCGGGACTGAGGGTTCAAAAAAGGCTATGGGAGAGTTTTCCCGGGCAGGTGTAGGTACAATTATTGGTATGCACTTTTCAGATGACCTGAAAAAAGAGGCAGAGAAAAATCATGTCAACTTAATAGTTGCTGGGCATATCCCTTCAGATAATATTGGATTGAATCTAATGATGGATAAATTGACAGCAGAGCATAAACTGGATATTGTTGCATGTTCCGGGTTTAAGAGGATAGAAAGGTAAGAGGATTAACGATATGGAAAACATCACTTCATCAAAATTAAATATCTGGAAATTGCTTAATGCACATAATATATTAGATTATGATCAGAAACAAGTTCCAGATAGTCTGCGATTCAGGGATGTTTTCTTCCATGTTATGGATAATAAGGCAAGGAATAAGGCAATTTATGCTGACATGGGTAATGCAATGGTAATGCAGTCATTTCCAGTGCTGGAGCATGGATTGAAACTTGTCCCGGCTGCGGTGAACCAAACCCAGCTGGATACGATCGACATGGCTGAAACGATCGAACCTGTGCCGGTTGCGGTAAATCAAGCACGGATAAATACAACTGATACGGCTGAAACGATCGAACCTGCACCGGTTGTGGTGACTCAAGCCCGGCTAGATATGAGCAGCACGGTTGAAGCAATCGAACCCGTGTCGACTGCGGTAAATCAAGTACG
>Ga0210014_1002767_pt1 | contig 12031 bp, 9 predicted proteins | sample CryGeymeta201519_FD_183983 | JGI IMG/M metagenome (GOLD analysis project Ga0210014, IMG submission 183983) | Groundwater microbial communities from Crystal Geyser aquifers in Utah, USA - Crystal Geyser metaG 2015-19 (SPAdes) (version 2) | ecosystem: Environmental > Aquatic > Deep subsurface >...
GCTGTCCAGCGTCTGTTGAAATGCCTGCGCCAGGCGCGGGCGATCTTCGGGAGCGATAAAGGACAGGAAATCGTTGCCTGCCACCTGCTCCACTGTCTCATATCGGAAGAGCGCCAGTCCCGGCCGATTCGTCAGGATGATTTTCCCGTCCAGCCCGATCAGGGTCACCAGGTCGGGGGAAATTTCCACCAGGGAGCGATAGCGTTCCTCGCTGGCGCGCAAGGCCCGGTTCGTCTCTTCCAATTGTTCGGCCTCGGTCGTGGCTTTGGTCAGGTTAACCAGCAGGCCGCGCACCAGCACGGTCAGCGAAAGGATCAGAAGAATGCCCGTGGCCAAAAAGATCAGCCCGCCGATGACCCACAAGAGAGGCTCGGATTGCGGCAGTCCCAATTGCAAACGCATGTCCCCAGCGACCACGGCATAGCCCGCCAGAAGGATGGTGGCGCTGCTGATCCCCAGGGCGACCATGCCCCGCCGCAGGTCGAAAAGCAGGGCGGTCATCGAGACAAAAGTCAGGAAGCACAACCCCGCGTCCACGTTGAATCCGCTCAAAACCAGGTTGATCGTCCCCAAGAGATAAAAGAAGAGCAGCCAACTGCCGGCGCGCACCGGGTACGGCAGGCGGCGCAGGAACGCCACCAGCGCCAGCCAAACATAAAGCAGGCTGTAGATTAGGGGGACTGAGGCGAGGCCTTTACCCTGTACCGGAAAGAGCGCGACGACATAGAGAACGCTCCCCACAGCAAACGCAATGAGCAGCAGTAAATTCAGGAGTTGCAGGCGCAGTTGTTGCAGGCTCTCGATCTTGTCGAAATCGCGGATGGGGAATTTGAGGAAAGGAAAATTCATCGCTCTCTCCAGGGGAAAATGATGGCCGGACAGGTGAGGTCATTATTATTACAGCGCAAAGTCAGGCAACTTTTCGTTCGCGAGCAGTTGCACCCCTGGCACTGTGCGGCTTAAGCCGTACCAGGGCAAGTGTGCGAGCAGGATGCAGTCCAACTGCATCCAAAACAGGCTAAAAATGGCAACCTTGCACTGTAATATTATAATCCGAAGAATAGAACAAATTGGCAGGGACAAATTGGCAATTTGTCCTACAGGTGGATGCCGGTTTTTGAAATATACTGGGGGCATGTTCACGCCGGAACGCTTTCTCACACCCCTGCTCCAAAACCATCCGCGCGGCGGCGCGGTTGCGCGCATGGTTGCCTGCGCCTTCCAATCCGTCCACGCGGGCGAAGCGCTGAGAAAATTCCTGCGGACGAATCCACTGCCTGCCGCAAAACGAACGTATGCATTGGGATTGGGAAAAGCCGCCTGCGCGATGACCTCCGCCCTGGCGGACTCGACCCGCCTGACCGAGGCGCTCATCATTACCAAACACGCTGCGCGCCTCGACTTTGGGCCGGTCACCGTGATCGAGGGGGATCACCCCATCCCCGGCGAGGCGAGCCTGGCGGCGGGACGCGCCGCGCGGGAATTCGTCGCGCGCCTCAGCCCCCGCGACCTGCTCATCTGCCTGGTCTCCGGCGGCGGCTCGGCTTTGATGGCCGCGCCCGTCATCCCCCTCCCGGATTTGCAAGCGCTCACCTCGGCCCTGCTCGCCTCCGGCGCGCGCATCGAAGAGATCAACACCGTGCGGCGCCATCTTGATTCCCTCAAAGGCGGCGGGCTGGCACAGGCGGCCAACGGCGCGCAAATCGTCAGCCTGATTCTTTCGGACGTGGTGGGCGATGCGCTGGAAGCCATCGCATCCGGGCCGACCGCCCCCGACCCGTCCACGCGCCAGGATGCGATGGCAATCGTAGGTCGAATTAGTAATTCGACCTACCAATTCCGCGAAACGCTCAAGCCCGGCGCGCCTCTCTTTCGGAATGTCCGCAACCACATCATCGCCAGCAATGAGACGGCTTTGCGCGCGGCCAAAAAACAGGCGGAGGCCGGGGGATTTTTCGCCGAGATCATCGAAACGGAAATGCAAGGCGAAGCGCGTGAAGTTGGGCGAAGACTCGCAGAACGATTGAAAGAGACCGTCCGAATCCGCCCACGCCCATTTTGCCTGCTGGCAGGCGGGGAAACCACCGTCACCCTGCGCGGGGACGGCCGGGGCGGGCGCAACCAGGAGTTGGTGTTGGGCGCGGTGGAGACTTTGCGCGGCATGCAAGACATCCTGTTGCTGTCCATCGCCACTGACGGCGAAGACGGTCCCACCGACGCGGCAGGCGCGTTGGCCACGGGCGAATCCGCCCAGCGGGCCGAGTCGCTGGGGATGGCCGCGGCCGATTATCTGTCCCGGAATGACGCGTATTCTTTTTTCGCAAAACTGGACGATTTGATCAAACCCGGTCCCAGCGGCACCAATGTCAACGACCTGGTGTTCCTGTTCGCATTTTGATTCATAGCACGGCCCCGCGAAGCGCGCCGCAGAAAAGACCTGCCGAAGGTGTCTCCGCGAGCGGCTGATTAATCATGGCCCATGTCCACGCACGCGACTCGGTTAATCATGGCGCGGATGAGACACCTTCGGCAGGTCCCTGGCGGTTTGATTCACGATGGCGTAGGAATGCCCAATTGCTTGCAGATCTTGATTGCCGTGTAATCGGGAATTTCGCGATGCCGCGGCACCGTTGTGCGGCGACCTGTCGCTGGATTCTCCCAAATCGAATGTTCCGCGCCCTCGCGCACGAAACGGCATCCATGCTGGCGTAAATGCTGCAACAGGTCGCGGCGTTTCATGGGACTGCGTCTTGCGGCAGAAGAGCGACACGAGACGTGGCGGTCAGCAACAAATGGATCGGTTCCTCTAAATCGGCCTCCGCGTCACTGGGCGTCGGATCGGGTTGCGGCAACGGTTCGCCATGAAGCCAACAGGTCTCCGCCATATCCACCAGGGCGCTGGATAACATTCGGCGAGCCTCCTCCAAATTAGCGCCAAAGGAAATTACTCCAGGGAAATCCAGTACTTCGGCGTGGACGCCCTCGTCCAGATACTTGTACATGGCTTTATACGTTAACATGCTTGAACCTCCGCGTTCTGCTTTTGCGAGCGTCGCTTTTTGCAAGGAACGAAATTGTATGATCGCTTCAGACGGATTATACAACCACACCGCTCGCGAGACAACAAAAGGACTTGCCGACTTTCACGATGTCTGTTCAATGGCGGTCAAAATCCTTTCAGGATGTGTGCGCAGTTCCATCCACGAATTCAGCCACAAATAAACGAATTTCATGGATGGTTAGTTCCAATCCCTCGCCCCCGGCTTCCATGCGGGTCACAACCCCAGATAGGCCGTGCGGATGTGCTGGTTTTTTGCCAACTGCCTGGCAGGCCCTTCCATTTCCACCTTGCCTTCCGCCAGCACGTAGCCGTAATCGCTGATGGCCAGCGCCATCGCCACATTCTGTTCCACCAGCAACACGGTGATGCCCGCATCGCGCAACTGCCGCATGCTCTCGAACAATTGCAGGGTCAGCACGGGGGACAAGCCCAGCGAGAGTTCATCCACCATCAAGACAATCGGATCGGACATGATGCCGCGTCCCACCGCCAGCATTTGCTGTTCGCCGCCGCTCAACGTGCCGGACTTTTGGGCGCGGCGTTCCTTCAGGCGCGGGAACATAACGTACACCTGTTCGAGATTCTGTTTCATCTTCGGGCGGGCTCGGCGGTTGGTGGCGCCCATCTCCAGGTTTTCCTCGACCGTCATATCGGTAAACAACTGGCGCCCTTCGGGGACGAGCGTCAGTCCCATTTCGGCTTTGACGTGGGCGGGCAGTCGGCTGACATCCCGGCCATCGAACCAGATCGAACCGCCCAGCGGATGCAGGAGACCCATCACCGAACGCAGCATGGTGGTCTTGCCCACGCCGTTGCCGCCCACCAGGCAGGTCAACTTCTTTTCCTGCAAAGACAGGCTGACGCCCCACAATACCTGCACTTCGCCATAGCCCGAGGCCAGGTCGCGAATTTCCAGTACCGCCATGTTATGCCTCCTCCATCAGCCGCTCGGCCAGTTTCGGGTCGCCAAGATAGGCTTCAATGACGCGCTCGTTCTTGGCGATTTCCTGCGGACTTCCTTCCGCGATCTGCAATCCGTAATCCAGCACCATGATGCGGTCCGAGACGTTCATCACGGCCTTCATCACGTGCTCGATCATCAGGATGGTCACGCCCTGTTCGCGGATCTTCAAAACGGTCTGCACCATGCCGTCAATTTCGGAGGAATTGAGTCCCGCCAGCACCTCATCCAGCAGGAGCAGATAGGGACGCGCGGCCAGCGCCCGCGCCATTTCCAGCCGCTTCTTCTGCGCGACGTTGAGGCTGCTTGCCAATTGACCGGCGCGCGCGGCCAAACCGACGAATTCCAGCACCTCCCCCGCAATGGAGGCGGCGCGGCCGAGGGGCTGGTTTTCGTGTCCGAAGCAGGCGCCCGCCATCACGTTCTCGCGCACCGTCAGTTCGTTCAACGGACGGACGACCTGGTGCGTGCGCGCCATCCCCATTTTGGCGAGCTGGTACGGTTTTTTTCCGCTCACGTCCTGCCCGCGAAAGAAGATGCGCCCCTCATCCGGTTTGTACACGCCGTTGATGATATTGAAGAGCGTGGTCTTGCCCGCGCCGTTCGGGCCGATCAGCCCCAGGATTTGTCCCTCGGGCAGGTCGAACGTCACTTGCGACAAGGCCAGCAGGCCGCCAAAATGTTTGGTCACACCCTGAACTTGTAGGAGGTTGCTCATACCAGGATCCTCCGCGAACGCGGGAAGCGCTGCCGCAGCCAACCGACCAGCCCGGCGGGAATGAACAGGATGATCAGCAGCATCAGCAGGCCGGCGATCACCAGTTGGAAATCCTTGAGCGGAAGCGCGCCGATCATTACATTATTGGTAAGCAACGCGCCGCGCAAGCGCTGGTAGCCCAGCGCGCCGATGATGGGGCCGAGCAATGTCCCCTGCCCGCCGAGCATGATCATCACCAGCGATTCAATGGAAAAGTGGAGACGAAAAGCGTCGCCGGGTTCCACGTTGCCGTTCTTGAAAAAGAACAACACGCCGAGCATCCCAGGCAACAACGCGGAAAAGACGAACGCCAGCGTCTTGATATTGGGAGTCGCCACACCCAGCACTTCGGCGGCATCCTCGTCCTCGCGAATGGCCATCAGCCCCAGCCCAAACTTGCTGGTTTTGAGATAGTAACTGAAGATCACCGCAAAAGCGGCAATCCCGACCACGGCATAATAGGTCAGCCACAAAGCCTGCGTCGCGCCGCCATAGGGTTTGTAGACGCTGAACTGCAATTCGATTCCCGTCGGGCCGCCGAACGGTTTAAAGTTGGAGATGAAGGTACGAACCGCTTCATTTACGCCGATGGTTGCCAGCGCAAAGTACGCGCCGCGCAGCCGCAGGATGGCTTTGCCCAACAGAAATGCCAGGATGGCCGCCGCCGCGCCGCCGCCGAGGACGGCCAGCGGCAGGGACGCGTTCCACGTTCCGATCAGGTACATGCCCACGTAGCCGCCCAGCCCGTAGAAAACAACGTGGCCGAACGAGACGTAGCCCGTGTAACCCATGATGATGTTCAGGCTGACCGCCATGGTCATGGCCAGCAAAATCGTAAAGCCCACCTCACGCGTGGAGGCCTCCCGTGTAAAGACCGGCCATAGCCCCAATCCCAACACGATCAGCAAAGCAAACCAGAAGCCCGGTTGAAGCCAGTGTTTCATTGTTTGCCTCCAAGCAAGCCGCTGGGTTTGATCAGCAGGATCAGGATGAACAGCAGGAATTCGATCACCGGCACCCAGGTATTGGGCATGGCCAGCGGCAGGACGCCCTCCAGCACGCCGAGGATCAGCCCGCCCACCAGCGCGCCCAGCGGGTTTCCCAGCCCGCCCAACACGCTGATGATGAAGCTCTTCAATTCATAGACGCTGCCGGAGAGAATGGTGAATGAAAAGAAGGTGGCGATCAGGCCTCCTGCAATGGCCGCCAGCATGGCGCCGATGCCGAAACTCAGCGCCAGGATGCGCGAGGAGGGAATGCCCATCAACTCGGCGGCAGAGCGATTATTCGATACGGCCCGGATGTATTTGCCGGCGCGCGTGCGGTAGAGGAACGCGTACAGCAGTCCCGTCACCAGCAGGGTCACGGCCGCCGCCACCAGCCGCGTGCCAAGCAGCGTGAGAGGGCCGGCCCGGATACTGCCCAGCGAAAAACCAAGATCGCGCGGCGTGGTGGTAAACACGGCGGTCGCCAGTCCGATAATGATCATGTTGACTGCGAACGTCGCCAGCAGGGTGGAAAGGTGCGGCGCATTGATGACCCGCGCAATGGCGATAAAGTAAATGATGACGCCCATCAGCAATCCGAACAATGCCACCAGCGCGAGCGCCAGGTAGGGATTTAATCCAAGGTTGCTGAACAGCAGGTACACGCCGAACATGCCCAGCGCGATCAGCGCGCCGTGCGCCAGGTTGATCACGCGCATCACGCCCCAAATCAGGTTCAACCCCATGGCGGCGATCCCATAGACCACCCCGATCAGCAGGCCGTCCACGAGTGAGGTGAGTAGAGTGACCGCATTCATTCGATAATGCCTCCTCACACAACAATAATAAGATTCTATACCGTACATTTCATCAACGCGAATGCCGCGAATACCCTTCGGGTACGATGTGAGCGAATACCGCGAATTATTTTATAAGCCATTTGCAAAATGTAGTTACAAAATTCGCCAATTTGCGTAATTCGCGATAAAAAATTGAGGCTCAGTAGATGAAGAATTGCGCTATAGCGGCGCTTCCTGGCGTCAGGCGGATGACTAAAGTCATTACTACGTGGAGGGAACGCAAGCCATGTAGTGACGATTTCAATCGTCAATTTTCATCTACTGAGGCTGTTTTTCCACATGTACGGTAGCAAGATAATAAAAACGAAGTCCCCGCAAGCGGACAACGTGCCTGCGGGGACTCGGCGGGAAACGTTATTTGATGGGATAGACGGGTTCCGCCGTCTTGCCTTCGGCGGGCCAGACCACTTGTTTCACCAGCGCGCCGCTGGCGTCCCTCTGCCACTGGATGTAGACCATCGAGTGGCCGATTTGCAGGCCGTGATTCTCAGCCGAGGTGTCGAACTGGATGTGGCCGTAGAAGGTCATCATATCCACACTATCCAGCGCGGCTTTGATCGCGGCGGGGTCCAGCGAGCCGGCCAGTTCGATGCCTTTTTGCAGGATCAAGCCGGCCACGTATCCGCCCGCCGCGTGGTAGGAAGGTTCCTCGCCGTAGGCGGCTTTGTAAGCGTCAATGAACGCGGCGCCGGTCGGACCGAAATCCGGCGTGAAGGCGGCCAGCGGTTCCCACTGGCTGGGGCCGACAATGCCAAAGGCCGCGTCGCCGATCTCGGCAAAGGTCGGTTCGGGCGGGGCGACCAGCAGGCTGATGAACTTGGCGCTGATGCCCTTCTCGAACAGGGCCTTGGCAAATTGCTGGCCGTCGGCAAAGTGGCCGCCGCCCATGACCGCATCCACATCCGCGGGAATCTTGTTGATGATGGGCGCAAAGTCGGTCGTGCCGGTGTCGTAGCCTTCGTTCAGCACGATCTCGTATCCCTGGCTGAGAGCGTACGCCTCCGCCGCGGCGGCGACATCGCTCGAGAATTTGTCATTCTCGTGGATGATGGCGATCTTCCTGGCGCTCGCGTCCAGGCTGGCAAGCAGGTCCACCGAACCCGTCAAATACTTGCTGGCGGGGGTGTAGGCCTGATAGACCAGGGTATAGCCCTTCTGATAGGTGCTATCCGAGGCCGCGCCGGTGGTGATCATCACCTTGCCGTACTGCTCGGCAATCACCGCGGAGGCGTCCGCCAGGCCCGAAGAGTAGGGGCTGATCAGGAAGTCGGCGTTATCTTCGGTGGCCAGTTTGGTGTACAGTTCCTGGACGCGGTCCTTGTTGGATTCGTCATCGTAGGACTTCGACTCGAACTTGACCACCGAGCCGTCCGCCAGCGGGATGCCGCCGGCGGCGTTGACCTGCTCCATCCACAACTGGAAGCCGTTGTTCTGGCGCGTGGATTCTACGTTCAACTTACCCGTCAACGAGGCGGTGAAACCCACCACCGCAGTCTTTTCGACGACCGGCGCTTCGGTGGGCGTGGCTTTGGGTCCGCAGGCCGCCAGCGCGAGGCTGGCAAAGACCAGCGCGGACAAGAGGGCAAACAGTTTGCGATTCATAAGGTACTCCTCCTTTGGGAGTGAAAGCATTTTCAGTAAATCGCGGTTTGATTCAAGCATCCCTAACAACCCGTCATTGCGAGCGTCCTGCGAAGTCCCCGAAGGGGGAGCGGAGCATAGCGAAGTCGAAGGATGCGAAGCAATCTCCTCTTGGAACCGGGGATTGCTTCCCGAAGGCTCGCAATGACGGAGGAATCTGTGATTTACTGAATTTGGCAGGTCAAGCGACTCTGCAACTATCCTAATTCTACAAAACGAACACAAAAAAAGGCTAAAAACAGGGACGCGGAAAATAAAAAATTCGTAAAAAATTATTCCCCAAAACGATAGCCAATCCCCCGCTCGGTCTGGATATATTTTGGCTTCAACGGGTCCTCCTCCACCTTCTGGCGCAGGTGGCCCATGTACACGCGCAGATATTCGACTTCATGCCCATATTCCGGCCCCCACACATTCTGCAAAATATCGCGGTGAGAAAGCACCTTGCCCGCGTGCCGCATCAGGTACACCAGCAGGTTGAACTCGATGGGCGTCAATTCCACCAACTCCCCGCGCGCCTTCACCTCGTGGCGCGGCAGGTCAACGGTAATTTTGCCGCGCGCCAGCCGTTCCTCGGGAGCAGGCGCTTCGCTCCACTGCGAGCGTCGCAGGACGGCCTGGATGCGTCCGAGCAGTTCGCCCACGCCGAAGGGTTTGGTCAGGTAATCGTCCGCGCCCAGGGCGAAGGCGCGCACCTTGTCGGCCTCCTCGCCCATGGCCGTCAGGATGATGATCGGCACGCGCGACCCGGCGCGGATGCGGCGCGCCGTCTCCAGCCCGTCCAGGTGCGGCATCATAATATCCAGGATCACCAGGTCCACCTGCCCGTTCTCGAAGACCGCCAGCGCCTCCAGCCCGTTGGCGGCGTTCAACACCTTGTAGCCGCGCGCCTCCAGGTTGCGCCGCACGAATTCGCGCAGGGATTTTTCATCGTCCACCACCAGCACGGTCATGTTCATGCCTTCACCTTCTTCACCTTCTTCACCTTCAAGGGAATCGAGAACGCGATGCAGGCGCCCTGCGGGACGTGCGGCTCCACCCAAATCCTGCCGCCGTGCGCGTGCACCAGCCCCTGGCAGATCGCCAGTCCCAGCCCTGCGCCGCCCGCCGAGCGCGTCAGGCTGTCATCCACGCGGTAAAAACTCTCGAAGATGCGCGCTTTTTCTTCGGGCGGGATGCCCGGCCCATCGTCCGCGACGCGGAACAAAATGCTCCCGTCCTGTTTTTGGACATCCACCCGGATCGAAGTCTTCTCGCCGCCGTACTTGACCGCGTTCTCGAACAAATTTCGCAGGATCGCCCCCAGTCGGAGCGGATCGGCGTACAGCGGGGGCAGGCCCGCCTCCACCTGGACCTCGAGCCGGTCTGCGCCAAAGCGGGCCTGTTTCGCCGCCCGGTGGATGGTCTCCTCGAGATTACATTCCACCCGTTCCAGGCGCAGGACGCCCGCATCCAGCCGCGAAAGATCCAGGATATTGTTGACCAGCTCGCCCAGGCGGTCGGATTCGTCCGAGATGATCTGCAGGAATTCGTTTTGCGATTCGCGGTCCCATTGCACGTCCTCGGCCAGCAGCGTGGTGGCGTAGCCTTTGATGGAGGCCAGCGGGGTGCGTAGTTCGTGCGAGACGGTGGAGACCAGGCTGGCGCGCATGCGGTCGAGTTCGCGGTCGGCGGTGATGTCGTGCAGGAGCAGGCCGCGCCCGCCCAGGGTCCCGCGCGCATCGGTCACGTCGAAGGTTTCGAGGCGCAGGTAGGTCGTCCGCCCGTCATCCGAAAGGGAAATCTCCGCAATCCGTTCGCCGCTTTTTCCATAAATTTTTTGCGCCGCCTTGCGCGCCTTTTCGCTGTCCTGCGAACGGGAGAGGATGCGCGCCAAAATGTGTTTGACCGGCAACCCCGCCAGTTCATCCGCCGCCAGGTCGGCCATCGTCCCCACGCGGCGGTTGGCGTAAACAGTTTTGCCTTCCAGGTCGCTGAGGATCAAGCCGTCATGCAAGGACTGGACGAGGGATTCGAGGCGGCGGGTTTGCTCCTCCAGGCGCATGTCACTGCGCTCGAACAGGATGGCATTCTCAACCGCCATGGCGGCGTGATTGGCAAAGTTCACCAGCAGTTGGATCTCATTTTCAGCGAAGGCGTGCGGCGTGGGATGGAAGACGACCAGCGCGGTGGGCGGCGCGTGTTTGGTGTGGAGCGGCACGGCCAGGATGGCGCGGTAGCCCTCGGCGCGGGCGCGCGCCCGCCGAATAACGTAGGACGGGTCGGTCTCCGTGTCGCTGACCTGCACGGGCTGGCGGCTGTTCAGGGCGCGCATGGTGACCGAGTCGGGTTCGGTCGGCATAATGGACAGGCTCTCGGCAAATTGGCGCGAGAGGCCGCGGCTGGCGCGGACGCGGAACGAGCCCGCCTGTTCATCCAATTGGATGATGGCGTACATTTGGATCGCCAGCAATCGCCCCATTTGCTCCAGGATGCGATCCAGCACGGTTTGCAGATCGAGGGTGGAGATGACGGCTGTGCTGGTCTCCAGCAGGGTGGCCTGCTCCTTCATGCGCGCTTCGATGGAATCGCCCATTTGGATGATACTGCGGATGAGGTGTCCGATCTGGTCGCCGCGTCCCGCCTGCCGCAGGAGCAGGCTTCGCTCCTCTTTGCTGATGCCCTGTTTCGTTCCGATGGATTCGCTGATGGGCGCCAGCCGTTCAATCGGCTGGATGACGCGGAAGGCGAGCGCCAGCCAGAAGAACAAGCCGATCAGCAGGAAACTGCCGGCCACCGCCAGGACGATTTGACGCAAAAAGATCTGGGTGGTAAAGGCCGCCGCGATGGGGCGGCTGACGACCACCTTCCAGCCAATGCCTGAAACCCCGGCGTAGGTGTACAGTCTCCGCCCGCCGCCTGGCGACTCCAGGACACGCGCGTGATTGACGTCATTGGGGTTGTCAAGAAAATTTCCGGGCAGGAGATCGGCGGCCGGGTGAAGCAGGAGGCCGGAATCGGGATGAGCGATGATCTGCCCCGCCGAATCGAGGATGACCACCTGAAAGCCCTGCCCGGATTGATGTTCCGAGAGGATGGCGATCAGCGTTTCGCTCAAGCTTTCCAATTTGATGTTCGCCCCCACCAGCCCGAGGAATTTTCCATCGGGGGACCAGAGCGGCATGACGGCGGTCGCCACCGCCTGGTTGGTGGTGGGCGAAATGCGTCCCTGTGAGACGAGCGGCTGTGTCGTGTGAAGCGCGCCCTGGAAATAATCGCGGAATGAAAAATCAACCCCGACGGTGGAGCCGGGCCCGACCGGATAGTGATAGAGCATGATGCCGTTCGCGTCCAGGCGATAGACCAGGTTGACATCCGGGCGCGTGTTCAGGATCACCCGAAACAGCGGCTCCATCCCGGTGGGATCGGCTTCGATCACCTCCGGATAGGAGGCCAGTCCCGCCACCATGTTCAGCGCGTTGCCAATCGAGAGGTCGGTCTCCTGCGCGATGGCCTGCGCCAGGGAAGTGTCGCTGGCCTGCGCATCCTCGCGGATCCGCTGACCGACCAACCCGTCGAAGATCCACAAGGCCAGCAGGAACGGGACGATCAGCAGGAGATACAGGGCCAGCAGTTGCAGGCCCAGGTCACTACGAAAGCGGAACCAGCGTTGCATGAGTTGGAGATTACCCGCATCTCGCAGGGATGTCAAGCGGGATCGGCAGTTTACTTTTTCCGCTCATCCAGGCTCGGCCTGATCCATCCGCATGAACGCATCCACCGCCT
>Ga0210014_1002795_pt1 | contig 11964 bp, 8 predicted proteins | sample CryGeymeta201519_FD_183983 | JGI IMG/M metagenome (GOLD analysis project Ga0210014, IMG submission 183983) | Groundwater microbial communities from Crystal Geyser aquifers in Utah, USA - Crystal Geyser metaG 2015-19 (SPAdes) (version 2) | ecosystem: Environmental > Aquatic > Deep subsurface >...
ACCCGGTCAAGAACCTGACGATCGCGCCCGTGGGCAAGTCCGTGCTTCGTGCTGATCAAAGAACGATGGACATCCTCACAAAAAATCCCGTGGCAGGCATTGACCTGCTGGGTGACAGCAAGATTTCAATGCCGGATGAACGCATGCTGGCGGCCAACGCCAGCATCAAAGACCTGGGCTATCAGGCCATTCAGCAAATTGCCAGGGCTGACCTTGAACAGCAAAACGGTGGCGTTGAACCTGGTTCTGTCGACCTGCTGCGAGAGAAAGGCATTTTGGACACGGACGGCAAGCTCACGCAGCTTGGAACGGATGTGGTGATGGTGCGTGATGACCGCGTCATCAGGGAGCGTGAAGCGCTGGAACCGTCGCTGAGGGCAAACATTGCACAGTATTTCAAAACGTCTGGTGACTACGTGCGTGAGGCATTTTTGGAGGAGCGGAAAAAGGCCGCACCTGAAGTGGCTGAGGACAGAAAAGAAAAGGCACTCGAACAGGAAAACGCCTTTCAGGTCGGCGAAAAAATGCCCAAGGCCCGCCAACACACCTTGGAGGAAGGTATTGAACTTTGAACCACAACGCCCGACTGGAAAGGGCATTTTTAAGGAAAAACCATGCAAGCATTGACACCCCTCTCCCCGCAAACGATGGCCGAACTGGGCATCCCGGCCGACTCTGAAGTGCACTCGGTTCGCGATGCCGACAAACTCGGCATCGATCTCATCGGGCCCGAGCATGATGACGTTGACGCCTTGGATTTTGTCGAGGTGCATCATGACTGAGGGCAAAAAAGACCTGCGTGAGCAAATCACGGACCGCATCGTCGCCTCATTGGAGTCGGGCGTCATGCCCTGGCGCAAGGGTTGGACCAATGAGGGTGGGGTCGCTGCCGGTCTGCCCCGCAATGCGGTGTCCGGTCGCATTTACAGCGGTGGTAACCGGCTCATGCTGATGATGCAGGGGATGGACAAAGGCTATGCCGATCCACGCTGGCTGACCTATAAGCAGGCAGCCAGCCTGGGCGGTGGTGTCACCCAAGGCGAAAAGTCAACACCCATTGAATACTGGGACGAGTTGCCTTTTCATCGCCGCCGGGACGTTGACATCACACACAATGGCGCTCGGGTCACCCTGGCTGAAGCGCCGGAAAAATACGCGCAAACGGTCAAACTCTCCAACGGGCAGCAGGTGGACACCCGCCAATTGGTGGTGGAGTCTGGCGGGACCAAATACAGTTGGCGGCAAGCTGAGCGGACCTTGAGCTTGCTGTTCGAAAAAACCAGCCATGCCTTCAACGTCGAACAATGCAACGGCTTGACCCTTGAACCCATTGCCACAACAAAAGACCGCCCTACTGTCGAAAAAATCGCTGCAGTTGAAAAAATTGCCAGCGGTATGAAGCTCGACGGATTGACGCTTGGTCACGGCGGTGACCGGGCTTTTTACTCACCTGCGCGTGATGCCGTCCAAATGCCGAATCGTGATCAATTTGAAAGCCCTGAAGCCTACGCTGGTACCTTGCTGCATGAACTTGGCCACGCCACCGGCGGTGAAAACAGGCTGAGCCGCCCATTTTCAAACGGCTTTGGCACGGATGAATATGCCCGTGAAGAATTGGTGGCAGAACTGTGCAGCGCTTTCGCCAGTGCTGAAACTGGCGTGCAGTTTGACGACAAAAATCACGCGGCTTATATCGGTTCTTGGCTTGAAGCCCTCAAAGGTGACAAGCACGCCGTTTTTGCAGCAGCGAAGGACGCGTCGAAAGCAGTGGACTATTTGCTTGAGAAAAGTCTGGTCGTTGAGGTCGACAAAGACGTTGGCCTGGTGGCGGATGAGGTGCAGGCAGACCCCGTGAAAGAGGCAGTCCTGAAGCCATCGAAAGCCAGGGCGAGAAAAGTAGCCAAACCTGAAACTGAGCTGGAAATTTAGGCTTCAAATTCGCATCAGTGCCTATCTTTGTTGTGCTCAGTTCCGCCGGTACCGGCTGACCACTTCATGATTCACATTCTCATCAGCCTTGGAGGCTTGCCTGGCAGCGTCCACGAGTGCCTCCCATACGCCTGGCTTAGCCAGCACCGGCATCTCTTTGGCCAGCACGTTGCTCAAACGACCCTCGTTTTGTTCTATGGATCGCAGTAGTCGGTCTGCCTGATGGTCCGGCATTTCGACTACTTCCTTGATGGCAGAGCGTGCGCGCTGGTGCCAACGCAGGTATTTGGACTCCTCACGCATTTGCTCGGTGAGCGTGCGAGCGATCACCTTGGACAGATACACCACGTGTGGACCTAGATCAGGATAGCGCCAAGTCGGTCGGGCTAGGTCCTGGGCTTCAAAGACAAAGTTGGAGGTCACTCCGTCGGGATAAGTGGTCTGTAACGGTGCAAATTCAATCCGGTCGCGGATGGCCGTCATCAATGGCCGCGATACTTGGTCGAGAATTTGGTCGTAGGCGCGCCTTTCACCGGCATCTGAGGTGATCACAGCTGACACTGGCAGGATCACCGGGTCCGGAATCACGCCATCGCGGCGCAGGATGTCGTTGATCAGAAAGCGGTGAACGCGGCCGTTGCCGTCAGCCATAGGGTGGATATAGACAAAGGCGAATGCAGCCACGGCGCTGCGAAGCACCGGCGATTGACCTTGCGTGCGGTTCAAAAAGGTTTGCAGGCCTTCCAGCATATCTTGCAGCTCTGACACGGGTGGTGCCACGTAATGCACCACCTCCTGGTACATGACAGTTTCCCCGACAAAAACCGGTGATTGCCGCAGGCCCGTGCGGACAACCGTTGTCATGGGGCCCAGGATCTCCTGTTGCAGCTCTGACAAGGTGGCATCGTTCAGGGGAAGCGGGCCTCGTCCGGTGCGCCTGGCCAATACATCGGCAAAACGTTGGATCCGACTGGCTCGATCAGCTTCGCCCTCAATGGTGAAACTGGCTTTGCTTTCACGTAGGGTCATCCAGGCGGCAGCGCGCAACAGCAGCTCTTCGCCAAATTCAGCAGATAGCCGCCCAAACAGTGCGTGAACGTCCAATGCTACGGCGGTCAACAGTTTTTCGGTCTTGACCACGGTGGGGCAAAAAAATCGGGTGCCGGGCAAGTTGTCGTTGATCCGCCACCGGCCCACCTTCACCACCTTGTCAGGAGATGCGACCAGCAGCCCTTTCGCGTCGATCGCGTCGATGTAATTACCTCCAAGATGATCTGGCACCTGCAAAACTTCGCCTGTAAGCCACTCATAAAGAAAGGCGGCACGGCGGGCATAGCGGCCGGTGGGTTCCCTCAGAATCCAAGCTTGCACTTGGTCTGGGCCTGTCACCCCAAATAGCCTGGCAAGAAAATCTAAATGTGGAATTTCATGGCGAAGGTGAAACTGCAGGTGCGCCGCCAGCTCTGGTAATGGGCGCATGACCTCGGGGAAAGTTTCCAGGCGAAAACCATCATCGACCAAGGTAGCACGCCGATGGCCGATCTGGCTGATGACAGGCAAACGGCTCAAAGGATGAACGTCGAACGCCTTGACGAGCCAAGCTGCACCAATGGGGCTGGCTGGCAGTGGTAATTGATCTGAGGTGTTCACGGTGTGCCCACTAAAAGACTGGTTCAAAAGTGATTATTCTTGACTACGAATAAAAAGGTATTGCGTTCAGGTGATTAATTTTGATTTAAAAAATGAATTTTTACATAAAATTGATTATTGACCAACTCTTGATTCACAGTCCTGCAATTGCACCCCATCGGTATCGAGATATCGATACAAAGGGTTTCCATGTCCCAGTCGCAGCGACAGCAGCTCTACGTCATCCCCCGCCCCCAAGGGGACATCACTCGCTTTGTATGGATCGCATTTCTGATATTTGGGTTGGTCACCGCGCTGACCTTCGTGCTGGTGACGCAATACACGGCCTGGCAATTTCGTTTTCACCCGACACTCGGCTCGCCTGCCACGATTCTTGGCCGGACACGGATTTATTGGCCGTGGGACATCCTGATCTGGATATTTCGTTATTTCCGGCCAGACTCATCACCGGATGTCCTGTCCGTCATCAAGACAGCGCAACTGATGCTGGCTGCAGGTGCCATGAGCGCCATCATTTTTCCAGTGGCTTACGTGTTTCGGCGAACCCGCAAATTGAAGGACGAACGCAATGACCTGCACGGTTCAGCGCACTGGGCAGGGGCAGACGAAATCGAAGCAGCAGGGATTCTGCCCACACGGGCAAACGTTGGCGGCGTGATGTTGGGCGCTGTTGAGATTCCAGTCAAAACTGTCGGCTTCAACCCGTTTGGCGCAACAGTCAAAACGGTCTATCTGCGCCATAGCGGTCCCGAACACATTCTGGTCTTCGCCCCAACGCGTTCGGGTAAAGGTGTTGGTATCGTCATACCGACACTCTTGTCTTGGTCAGAATCGGTGCTGGTGCATGACGTCAAGGGGGAAAACTGGGCGCTGACGTCTGGCTTTCGCGAGAAGGTGTTGAAGCAACGCTGCCTGCGGTTTTCGCCATCAGAAATCGAGTCGGCACGCTTCAATCCCCTGTCCGAAATTCGACTGGACGACAACTTGGTCAAGGACGTACAGAACGTCTCAACCATGATTGTTGACCCTGACGGCAAAGGCCTGCAGGACCATTGGGCCAAAACCGGCTTTGATCTCATGACCGGCGTCATCATTTTTGTGCTGGTGTCCGATGAACTGGAGGATGCACAACGAAATTTGTCAACTGTGCAGGCCATTTTGTCGGACGGTGGCCCCGTGCGTGAACTGGCTGAGCGATTGGCCGCTGACAAAGACGCCGATGCCGATGAAAAAGCCAAAATTGCAGAAGGTTTTAGGGCGGTGATGGAATACATCCGGGACACCGGCTACGAAAAGATCAGTGCCGGGCACTGTACCGATGTTGATCTGGTGGCCTGGAAAACTGCATCGCAAGCGGCGCAATCGTTCTTGAACAAGGCCTCCAACGAGGCATCTGGCGTGCTGTCAACGGCCTTGTCGTTCCTGTCGCTGTATCGGGATCCGATTGTGGCCGCCAACACCAGTGCGTCGGACTTCACGATCGAGTCGCTGATGCAGCGCCGAACCAGCTTGTACCTGGTCGTGCCGCCCTCCGACAAAGACCGATTGAAGCCACTTTTGCGGCTTGTCATCAACCAGGTGGTTCGTCGCCTCACAGAAAAAATGGAGTTCGACGAGACCGGCGCTTCCAGGTCGCGCTTCCCCCACAAGATGTTGCTGCTGATTGACGAATTTCCGGCGCTGGGCAAACTGGAAATTTTTGAGGAGGCGCTGGCGTTTATCGCTGGCTACGGGCTCAAGGCGCTGCTGATCACCCAAGACTTGTCCCAGTTGACAAAGGCCTACTCAAAAGACGAATCCATCTTGTCGAACTGCCACATCCGGATCGCGTTCGCACCCAACAAAATCGAGACGGCAGAACTGCTCTCCAAAATGAGTGGCGCCTCCACGGTTGCATACAGTCAAAGAAATTTCTCCGGTTCACGCCTGAGTGTGGTGTTGAACAATGTCAGCACCAATGAGCAACTAAGCCAGCGGCCCCTACTGACACCGGATGAAACCATGCGCCTGCCACCCGCTGATGAATTGGTGTTTGTGGCCGGCCACGCTCCGATTTACTGTCAAAAAATCATCTACTACAAAGACCCAGCCCTGGTGAAAAGGCAGATGCTGGGGGCAGCCAAACGGATCGGCAATGCAGTGATCGACGCGCGGGTCAAAAGCGCTTGAAGCTGACGGATACAACTTTTGAAGCATGGCAGCAAAGCAACTGAACCTTGTACCACTCCATGTGACGCTGCTAGCCCTGTCATGGTTGGCAATTTTTGCCATGACGGCAAAATCATCTGGCATCGTTTTGAATGTTACTGGCTCGATGCCTGGTACCGTCTACAAGGTGGGTCGGGGTGAAAAGGGCAGCCTTGCCAGCCTCTGCTCGCCGATTCCACATCCATCCACCGCTCATGGCTCGTGCCCTGACGGCAGTATGCCCTTGATCAAAAGAGTGGTGGGGGTTGCTGGTGATCGAGTGACGGTAACTAATCACGGTGTCGAAATTAACGGACAGCCAGTGCCAAACTCAAAGCCGCTTGACCTGGATACCAAGGGACAGGCACTTCCCCATGTGCGCGGAATTTTTGTGCTCAAGCAAGGGGAAATCTGGACTGCAGGTGAGCACCCGAACAGCTTTGATTCACGGTACTTTGGGTTTGTGAAATTTCCAATGAGTGACCGCCACAACAGGACGCGCAAATCTTCGTCTGATTTCGTTGAAGACTGATCGGTTTACTGCGCGCCGTTTAACGTCCGGTATGTGTCACTTTCAAGGCACTGTCGCGCGAACTGCGGCAACCAGATCGTCAGGGGCAATGACTGGTTGAGTCAAAAAGGGAACAGATCGCATTGGCAAATCTTTGATCACCCCAGCACCTTGCAGTGCCATGGCCACCAACTCTGTGCAATAGAGCTTTTTGCCGTCATCATCCAGCGCTAACTGGTCGTCAAAGGGCCGCCCCAAAAGCGATTTGGCAGCGCTTTGAACGGCATCGACCTTGTCCACGGGTGTCAGCAACACGTCACCTGCTGAAGCCTGCTCCGCACTGAAAAATACCTCCGGCTTTTCGAGCTTGGTGCCAACGCCTGGCATGGCACTTTCAATGTAGATTTGGCCATCCGGTATCAACTGCACGGCGATGCCTACATGACTCCATTTGCCACCACCCTGACCAAACAGTACCGCTTGCGTGATGGGGTCATTGTCAAGGCCACGCCGCGCCACAACGGCCCCGGGTCGAACTGCTGCAACCACACGATCTCTCCAAGCCTCTGTTTCTGCCCGGGAAAAAGTGGCTGTCACCATAAAGACCATGGCCACCACGATGCGGCTGGTGTGCTTCACCGAGGAGAAAAGCCAGCGTTTGCCAGCCCTATGCGAACTCTGTCGAGGGCATCACGAATGAGATACGCCTCAAAGTCGTCTACTGCATTGCTTCGCATTTCTGAAAATCCAACCCGCTTGACAAATTGGGCCAGCGCGCTTGCCAGTGCTTCATTCATTTCCACCGTAAAAGTAATCATTTTAAAATAAACAAATAATCTGTTTTAATGGAAAAATAAATATTAATCATTGCCGTCATTCAAACTTTCCAGGTCATGGAGAAAGTTTTACAAGAAGCGATAGTTAATATATCTAAAAAATCGTTTGATAACCTCAATAGATATAAACCAAAATACCGGAAAAACAAATCTGCAAACTGTCAGCCATGCGCCAAACCCCATCAAAGCCAGGATGGCACCTTGCTTTTGATCCCAGGCGAGAGACCCAAACCAGAGCGCGCCACCCCAGACCAGGCAAGTGACTGCAAGGCAAAGAAGCCACTTGGTGTAAAAGGCTACTTGCCCGCACCTGTATGCAGTGCTATTGATCCAGCGCCTTGCAGTAGCTCTACGATTGGTGGTCATGGGAAAGTAATCTAATCAGATGAAAATAAATATGATTCACTATTATTTTTGGCAGCATGATGTCATTATTTATTTTAACTCAGAGTGGCTAAAAAGTTAATATACAAATTAATACGATGTTGTTTTTAAAACTCATAATTCCAGTTCTTTATTCCTTGTCTTCTCAGCGGATAAAAATGCCAATTCCGGGTTTTTAACTTTGATACCCATTTGCATTGCTTCTTTGGCAGCCAACTCCCGAAACGTCAGTGATCCTGTGACAAATATTTCGCCGCCAAATTTTTGAGAGGCCAGTAACAGCCCTGCGCGCATGGCTTGTGCGTCGCTTTCTTTCGTTACATCGATTCGCGGTCCGCTGTCGGTGAGTCTTACCGTGCCATGGGCGTCAAGGTATTCAATGCAGTGTTCTGGTGTGATCCTGAGCTGAGCGGTGCGGATGTCAAAGTCGTCGGGTCGTACCGTGCCCCTGATGCTGTTTTCCCGGCTTGCTGCGGGGAAAATATGACCGAGGTCTTCGCCCTCGATGCCCGCCTTTTGTTTGGTTTTGTCACGCTGGGCCCGGTAGCGCAGCCCGCGAAGTGCAGAGATTGCCGCCTCGTTGCCTAGCGCTGCCTGCCGCTCCAGCCAGGGCAGCCATTCCATCGCGTTCGCATAGGTGAGAGCCAGGCGTTCACGCTTTTGCCGGTCTGCCAGGTCCTCCATCGCCGCTGTGCGCTGTGCCGCCCACAAAAGTCGCGCTACGGGGCTGCCGTATTGATGCTGCAGCTGGGTCGTGGTTCCGGCTCTGACAGCCGCAAGCTGTTGGAGCAGGTTTGATTTTTCTGCCTTGTGAAGCTCCCGCAGCTCAAGCCTTGCGGCCTTTCGACTGTCCTTTGCCGTGTACTTTTCTGACTTGTATTGCTCAAAGAGCGCTGTGCGTGCGACGGCACGATCCAATCTGGCTTGTTCGCGTTGCTCGTCGCGTCCGGTGCGCCCGGGATGTTCACGCGAATCTGGGTCAGTACCGCAGGCAACACGGGCAACGTAGTCGTTGTAAGTGGCTCCCTCATGGGTGCTGTTGGGCGATGTGGTCTGTCCCGCAGGGAGGTCGTGCGGCTGGTAGTCACCAAAGCGCTTTTGCAAGCGCCCCAGACTCAGTGCATAGTGAACGGCCGAAGCTTTGGTTTGCGTTGCCTTGTCGAGCATGTCCGTTTCGAAAATCAAGCCGGATTTGACTTTCACCACACGCAAGCCTCTGGCGACGCATGCGCGATGGAACTCCTGCCAGTTCTGCGTTGCCACCAGCTCTGGTGCAACCTTGTTTTTGAGCCAGCCTGCCAGGGATGGCAGTCCTGCCTTGACTTCCCCCATGCGCGCCTTCACGGCGGGTGCATACGGTGCCAGCGACTTGTCGATTTCAAGACCGAGTTGGCGGCGCAAGGCATGCGACAGCCGTTTGATTTGCCCGTCGATGACCACGTGGGGGCCGTTGTCGTGTTGCCAGCCCTGCTCCAGTTCGATTTCCCGACAGGTTTTGTCCAGCACCAGGAAGTCATAGCGCGGTGGCCCGGTCAGTATCAAATGCTCAGGGTGGACACGGTTGGCAATGATGTGGATATGGTGGTGGTGATCTTTGTCGCGGTGGATCGCAAAAAATGCCTGGTTTTCGGCCATGCCAACTGCGTTGAGCGCCTTGGTGGCGGCGGCCGTGGCTTGTTCAAAGGTCGGCTGCTCGCCTTCCTTCCATGACAGGACGACGTGATAAAAAGGATTGGTTTGGGGATGGGCTCTTGTTCTTGCGGCCCAGGCCCGTGCCGTACTGTCCATCCACTTGATGATTTGCCTGCGATCGTCCGGGTCAGTGGGCTTCAGGCCTTCCATGTTGAAGGATGCGGCTTCCAGCACGCCCTCGCGCACCAGGTAATTGGCGCCATCCTCGGGGGCGTGCTGGCCGGGATCTGGTTGTTCGGGCGCCTTTTTGAGGTCGTCAACGACATAGTTGGCTGCGCTGGCCACCGTTTTCCAGGACTTCTTCAGCAGGATGACCTTAGCCAGCATGAGCCCTTTCGGCTGCCCTGCCCTTGCCACCTGAGGTGGTCTCTTCAAGGCTGTCAGCACTTTCACGCAACTCTTGGATCAAAGCCCACCATTTTTTGCGGTCTTCGGACGTCCAGCGGATATCTCTGGCGGGGTACAGGTGCTTGAGCATGGCACCCAGACGGCGAAATTCGTAGCCGGCCTGCGCTCTTTCAATGGTGACATAAACCGCACCATGCAAGGCGCTGTCGCGGATCATCTGCGACACACTGACGCCAAGCGCTGCTGCACGCGCGCTGAAGCGCTCTGCTTCATCGGGCGAAACCCTGAGTTTCAAGAACGTCGAACGCGGCATGATCAAAAAAGACCACGCGACCGTTCACCGCGTTGTGGGCGCCGTGTCGCCGCGGCGGTGGTAAACGGGCTGACAAATAGCACCACGCCAGGCATTCTTTTCATTTGCATCTCCAATCGACTATCCGCCACGACGGCGGATAGCCCATACGGGTGCGTCGCAAATGGGGACGCACGCGCTGGGTGGCCAGTTGGGCTGTTGGGCTGAAATGTACTGACAAAGCGGACAAAGCGCCGCGACTTCGTTTTGACAGTCCGTTTGAGCGTCGCCCAGGGGCTAGCCTCACGGCTGGGGTTGTCGAATGACATCCCCAATGAGTTGAATCATCCTTTCGGATGTTGCGACAACGATCGTTGTCGGGGTGTCATTAGGCAAACCGGGTGCCTTGCAAGCTTGGCTGGGTTCCGGTCAGTTCGTAAACAATTTTTTGAATTGACCAAGATTGCGAAACTTGCGTGAGCATCCAGGCACGAAACTGAACTTTTCTGGTGGGCTGAAACGGACTGGCAAGGCGAACAAAGCGTAGCGACTTTGCTTTGGCAGTCCGTTTGAGCGTCGTCCAGGGGCTAGCCTTACGGCTGGGGTTGTCGAATGACATCCCCAATGAGTTGAATCCGGGCTGCGTGTGGATGTTGCGATAGCGATCGTCACCCGAATGGGACAAGACAAGCCGGGCGCTTTGCAGGATTGGCTTGGTTCGAAGAATAGAGCGCGGGCTGAAAGCATCGTCAAAATTTCTTGGCATGAACGCCAACAAAAACTCGATTTGGCTTAAAAACTGCCTACCGGGAGAAACCGGCACAAAACGGGCACACTGAAAAGGCAAGCAACGGGCACAGTTCCGGCACAAAACGGGCACACTTCCGGCACAAAACCGGCGCAATTTTGGAAAAACTCGAGACACTCCTTGTCATTAAAAACCCCAACCTAAAGCGTACAGACGAAAAAAATCCCCTGTAAGTCATTGATTTACAAGGGATTTTCTAAACTATCTGGCGGAGCAGGGGGGATTCGAACCCCCGGGGGATTTAACTCCCCGCACGCTTTCCAGGCGTGTGACTTAAACCACTCATCCACCGCTCCGAAGCCGGGCATTCTAGCGGAGCCCGCCCTTCTGGCTGGACATGGACCGAAAAAAACCGCCCGAAGGCGGTTTTGATGGCGTCACTGCACCGATCAGTTTAGAGCGGTTTTCTTGCCACCAGCGTAGGTCGACAAAGTCATCGCCGGATTCTTGATTTCACCATTGGACTCAAACTTGATGTTGGCGGTGACACCCTTCAAGTTGGTTTCAATGATCTTGGGCGTATACACCTTGGGATCCGTGGAGTTGGCACGCTTCATTGCATCAACCAAAACAAAGGTCGCGTCATAGGTATAAGGGCTGTAAATCTGGAATTGACCCGGATACTTGGCGTCGTACTTTGCCTTCCAGGCTGTGCCGCCCGGCATCTTGGCGATTGAAGCACCACCTTCGGCACAAACTACGCCGTCAAGGGCCTTGGCTCCAGCTGCTATCTTGATGAGTTCGTTGGTGCAAATACCATCACCACCCAGGTACTTCACATTAGAGAGGCCTAACTGATCCATCTGACGCAACATTGAGCCAGCCTGAGCGTCCATACCGCCAAAGAAAATCGCGTCCGGTTTCTTGGCCTTGATAGCGGTCAAAATGGCCATGAAGTCGGTGGATTTATCTGTGGTGAATTGCTGGTCAACCACTTCCATACCTTTTGCCTTGGCGTTCTTCATGAAAACTTCCGCCAGAGGTTGGCCATAACCGGTACGGTCGTCAATAACGGCAACTTTCTTAACCTTGAGGACGTCTGCGGCATAAACGGCCACACCACTACCCAACGCGAGGTCATTGGCAATGATGCGGTAAGTGGTCTTGTAGCCAGGTTTGGTCAGGTTGGGGTTTGTTGCAGCGCCCGTCACCATGGGAATACCGCAGTTGTTATAAATCTTCGATGCAGGAATGGTGGTACCCGAATTCAGGTGACCAACCACGCCGGCAACCTTGGCGTCGCACAGTTTTTGTGCAACAGCGGTGCCCTGTTTCGGGTCAGCTGCATCATCTTCGGCCGCAATTTCAAACTTGATGGTCTTGCCAC
>Ga0210014_1002797_pt1 | contig 11958 bp, 12 predicted proteins | sample CryGeymeta201519_FD_183983 | JGI IMG/M metagenome (GOLD analysis project Ga0210014, IMG submission 183983) | Groundwater microbial communities from Crystal Geyser aquifers in Utah, USA - Crystal Geyser metaG 2015-19 (SPAdes) (version 2) | ecosystem: Environmental > Aquatic > Deep subsurface >...
TCTCACTGGCGACCGTCCCCGTGCCGAAATTGAAACCTGCCTTTGGCCTCGTCCCGAACCGCAATTGCGGCGGGGACGAAACTCAACGGCTGCTTCAACGTCTGCATGGGGACGCTCTCCCACCTATGCTGAACAGGCGTACCCCTAACTCAATATCAAGTTGTAGTAAAGCTTCACGGGGTCTTTTCGTCCAACTATAGTTAACGAGCATCTTTACTCGTCTTGCAATTTCACCGAGTCCTTCGTTGAGACAGTATTCAAGTTGTTATGCCATTCGTGCAGGTCGGAACTTACCCGACAAGGAATTTCGCTTGAGTCGTTACCATAAAATTAAAATTATGGCGTTCTGATTATTCAGAACCTGCATATCGCTATGCAGTCCGGACCATCTCTTCACCGACGGTTATCGGTGTTTGGCGTATGGTCTCTGAGGATTCTAATTAGACTATCACGAGGCTTTTGTCGATTCATCGTGGCAGCGATTTTTGCTATTTTTATTACTCCTTCTCGCGTTAAATGTTCTTTTTTATCTATAATACTTACACACTCCGCAAATTTCATGAAATCAAATTTTTTTGAGGTGCGCAAAGCGTTTTCCGTGAAAAAAGGAATAATAACGTTTAATAAATCTTCTCGTTTCCTAATCACATACCTCCATAAATGCTCTTTGTGATTATCATAACGCTTATTGAGATAAAGCTTACCTACTCCGAAAAAATTTTGCAGTTCTTCTAAAGATGATTTGCTTTTCTCGCCTTGCGTAACGGAAAATTCATGAAACACTTGATAGCCGGTAGTATAACCTCGCCGGATTCGGGTTTTTTCTTGCCTATCGATTTGTTTAAAAATACCGATAGAGAAACAACCTTCACCATCAACGAAACCAACTACCCAACCTATTAGTCTATTTAGTCTTTCCTGCTGGTTTTCTGCACTACACATATTGTTACTTGATATTAGACAAGGGATAATCTCACCTTGTCATTATATCAGAGTAATGGTAGATACACCAGTTTTTCCAGCATATGGCCAAATATTTTTGGACAATTCTGCATCATGACACAGAATTAGGCAGCGAATTATAAAACTATAACCGCCCCAGTCCTTCTCTAATTTTTAACTAATTTTAGCCAAAAATCAGAAAACCTTAGGACCGTTCTTTATGTTACTCATTAATTACTTAATGGACATGGTCATTTCTGCCATGTTCTTCAGCTTTCACTGAAGGTCGGACTATATCATCTCATTCAACATGAGTCTGGCGTATAGTCTCTGAGGCTCCGCATAAAAATAATTTAATTTGGTTGCCTGCTGATTGTCCCTACTATTCAGATTTTCACTGCCCCGCATCTTGCAGGACGAGTACTAAATATTTAACGGGAGTTTCCAGCAAATAGTCAGATTTATTAACGTAACTACAATGGTCCATTCTATAGTTACGGCCGGCGTTCATCCGCGCTTAGGTTCCCCGCTGCCCCCGCCTTGCGGCAGGATGACAGGTCCCCTTAACGTTCGGACACTGGCCAGGCATCACCCCCTATACATCCTCTTTCGAGTTAGCAGGGAGCTGTGTTTTTGTTAAACAGTCACTTGAATTCTTTAGCTGCGTCCTCCTACGCTCCTCACTTCGTTAGGAGCTACGGAGGACAAGGCCCTTATAATTGAAGGGCTTTATCCTCCGAAGCTCTTTGCGGAGCAAAGAGCGTAGGAGGAAGGTCTTATTGCGAACTTACGACCGCTATTTTGCCGAGTTCCTTAACGAAGGTTCTCTCGTACACCTTAGGCTTCTCGCCTTACTTACCTGCGTCGGTTTGCGGTACGGTTGCCATAACCTTTGCGTCCCCGTGCCGAGATTGAAGCAGCCATTAAGGCTCGTCTCAAACCGAAATTGTATTTCAATCCCATTGGGGACATAAATTGCAACTTCGGTTTGAGATGAATGCCAAAAGGCCGTTTTCAACATCGGCATGGGGACGCCCTAGAGGTTTTTCTGGACGATTTATCCATTTGAATTGACTAGAGCCTTGCGGCTTCGTCTTTTAACAGCGCCGGCGAACGTTGACCCGGATTTGCCTCTGGCCTATCGCCAACGCCATTAACGCTCATACCATAGAAACACTCAAACTTTTAAACCGCGTCCCCCCATCGGATTCTCCTCCGCTCATTACTCCGTAATGAGCTACGGCGAACGAGACTCAAATAAAACAAGTTTATTTTAATTCTCGCCCTTCGAAGCTCTTTGCGAAGCAAAGAGCGAAGGAGGGAGATTACGGCAGTGCTGGAATATTAACCAGCTCTTCCATCGGCTACGCCCGCACTACACGGGCCTCGTCTTAGGACCGACTAACCCTGGGTCGATTTGCGTTGCCCAGGAAACCTTAAGTTTTCGGTGGGCAGGGTTTTCGCCTGCCTTTTTGCTACTCATGCCAACATTCTCGCTTCCAAATCCTCCACTGAACCTCGCGATTCAGCTTCAGTGAACTTGGAACGCTCCTCTACCGCGTCCCAGTGCCGAGATTGCTACCGCCGTTGAGGCATGTCCCGTACCGAAATTGCATTCTGGTCCCTTAGGGACACGAATTGCAACTTCGGCAAGGACGAAGCCAAAGGCCGGTATCAACATCGGCACTGGGACGCCCACATCTTCGGTAATATGCTTAGCCCCGATATATTTTCGGCGCGCGGCAACTTGACTAGTGAGCTATTACGCTTTCTTTAAAGGATGGCTGCTTCTAAGCCAACCTCCTAGTTGTCGCAGTCGCGACACCACCTTTAACACTTAGCATATATTTAGGGACCTTAGATGGTGATTAGGGCTGTTTCCCTTTAGACTGATGAACCTTAGCGCCCATAGTCTGACTCCCGAGCTTAATTTCCGGGTATTCGGAGTTTGGTTAAGGGCGGTATCTTGCGACCCGTCCTCATTCAGTGCTCTACCCCCCGGAAGAAACACTCGAGGCTAGCCCAAAAGCTATTTCGAGGAGAACCAGCTATTGCCGAGTTCGATTGGAATTTCACCGCTAACCACGACTCTTCCCCTAGTTTTGCACGACTAGTGGGTTCGGCCCTCCCCCCGCCTTTCGGCGGGGTTCAGCCTGGCCATGGCTAGATCACCCGGCTTCGGGTCTTGTACATGCGACCATCCTTCGCTAAAGCTACGGATGGTAAACCATTATAGTTTACGCTCCGAAACTTTAGTGTAGGAGCGGGCTATTAACCCTCGCTTTCACTACGGCTTCATGCCATTTGGCATTTAGCCAAGCCACATACAGCAAACTCGTTGGCTCATTCCTCAATAGGCACACCGTCATCCTCCTACGCTCCTCACTTCGTTCGGAGCTACGGAGGACAAGCCCGCTAACAATTTAACAGGCTTGTCCTCCGTAGCTCTTTGCGGAGCAAAGAGCGTAGGGGGACTCCGATTCTTTGTAAGTATATGGTTTCAGATACTATTTCATCTCCCTCACCGGGATGCTTTTCACCTTTCCCTCACGGTACTTGTTCACTATCGATCTCAAGAAGTATTTAGTCTTGGGTCATAGTCGACCCGGCTTCGTGCGGGATTTCACGAGTCCCGCAGTACTTAAGATATGCTATCGCAGAGTTAAACTTCCTTTCGCTTACAGGGCTATCACCTGCTCCGGCGGAGCTTTCCAGCTCGCTTCAACTAGGAAAGTTACTTTTGTTTTACCTCTGCCTCCCCTCTCCAGGAGGAGATCATAACCATCTTACAACGCCCAATAAACATGTGGACCTGGATCCTTCAGTCCTCCTACGCTCACTGCTTCGCAGATGAGCTACGGAGGACAAGCGCTTAATTTTAGGAGCTTGTCCTCCGTAGCTTCTTGCGCAGCAAGAAGCGTAGGCGGACGCGGTTTAAAAGGTTTAGACTTATCCCCGTTCGCTCGCCACTACTGGGGGAATGCTCCTACGCTAAAGCTCCGGAGCACAAGTTGTGCTTGTCATCCGTAACTTTAGTGAAGGATGATTTTTTTCTTTTCCTCCGGCTACTAAGATGTTTCAGTTCACCGGGTAGTCGTCTCAACTGCCTATGTATTCAGCAGCGGACGTCCCGCCTTCGGCGGGACAGGTTTCCCCATTCGGACATCCTCGGATCAAAGGTTGCTTGCCACCTAACCGAGGCTTATCGCAGGCTGCTACGTCCTTCATCGTCTTCTTGAGTCAAGGCATCCACCATATACCCTTAACGAGATTTTCCCACACTTTTGTTTTAAAAGTGTTATTTGTTTGTTTATTATTTTGCAATAATTAAGATGCTCAATTCTCTAATTAATTTTATCTGTTTATTTTTATTTAATTGATTGTTAATGTCCGAAGTTATCTGCATAACTTATAATCCATAACCCAGCTTTGAGTTATGAGTTGCGAGTTACGAGCCCGCCAGAGGCGGATAAATTTTTAGAGAAACAAAAAACCGCCTGTCAAGCGGTTAATCAATGCGCAAAAATAGCCGGACTTAACCGCTTGTAAGTTTAATGGTTAATAACAGGTTTCTCATATAAAAATAGATGAAGAATTAGCTAACTGATATTATACATTATACATTTAATCTGTCAAGAGGCCTAAATTATCCTGAATTTTTCCAGCAATTCCGGATTATTCATATGGGCCTGGGCGTTTTCTTTAGAAATAGTTTTGCCGTCGTAAAGCCTCTTTAAATCATGGTCCAGGCTGGACATGCCGTCCCGGGAACTGGTTTCAATCACGGTTTTTATCTGGGCGATTTTATTCTCCCTGATTAAATTGGCCACGGCCGGCGTGTTAATCAGAATCTCCCTGGCGGCAATGCGGCCGCCCTTGATTCTAGCTATCAATCTTTGAGAAATAACCGCGACCAAAGTCGTGGACAATTGCATCCTCACCTGAGTCTGCTGATACGGCGGAAAAATATCAATAATACGGTCAATAGTCTGTGCCGCGCTGTAGGTATGCAAGGTGGCTAAAACCAAATGCCCGGTTTCGGCCAAAGTGATGGTAGTGGCGATGGTGTCCAGGTCGCGCATCTCGCCCACCATGATGACATTGGGGTCCTGCCTTAAAACGTGTTTCAGGCCGCGATTGAAAGACACCATGTCGCTGCCCAGTTGCCTTTGGATAATCACGCTTCTGTCATGCTTAAACCTGAACTCAATCGGATCTTCTAAAGTGACGATGGAGGCGCTGCGGTTTTGGTTAATATAATTAATCATGGCGGCTAAGGTGGTTGATTTGCCGCAGCCGGTCGGGCCGGTAACTAAAATCAAGCCTTGCTGCAAATTAACCAAATCGTAAACCACTTTGGGCATAAGCAGATCTTCCAGGGTGGGAATCTTATCGGTAATCACCCGGGCGACCAAACCAACATTGCCCCGCTCGTAAAGCAAATTTATCCTGAACCTGGCTTCCTCTTCATTCTCGTGGCCAAAATCCAGCTCTTTATTTTCAAGAAAACGTTTCTTCTGCTCCTCGCTTAAAAGTGAAAAGACCATTTGCTCAATCTCTTTTTTTGATAAAATGCTTTTTGCTTCCACGCCCACCAGCTGGCCGTCAATTCGGAGTAAAATCGGCGCGTCCACCACCAAATGGACGTCGGAAGCGTTTCTTTTAACCGCCAATTGAAAAATTTCTTTTATGGTCATAAATTTTAAAAAATTATTAATTTTTTACCAGCTTTTATTTCTCAAACCTTCGGCCGCAGCCGCCACCTGCGCTTCCTGCTTGGAAGTGCCTTGACCTTGAGCAATCAGTTCATTATCCAAATAAAGGCCGACGACAAAGTCTTTGGCGTGGTCCGGCCCGGACTCGCTTAAAACTTTATAGTGCGGCGTTACGCCGTAAATTTCCTGGGCGCGCTCCTGAAATTTTGATTTGGGGTCAAGGTAAAGCTGATTTTTTAAAATGTTATCCAGCTTGGACAGGATGAAAGTTTTAACGAATTTCTTGGTCGGCCTGATGCCCTGGTCCAGGTAAACGGCGCCGATCAGAGCTTCCATGGCATTGGCTAAAATGTATTGGCGCGCCTTGGAATTCTTATCTTTGGATTCGCCCTTGGAAAGATATAAATATTTTTCCAGCCCCAACTCGTTGGCCACCTCGGCCAGCATCTTATAATTCACCAGGCTGGCGCGCCAGTTGGTCAAATCGCCTTCGGGCGTAGTTTTGTAATCACGGAACAGGGTTTCGGTGACGATAATTTCCAAAACCGCGTCGCCCAAAAATTCCAAACGCTCGTTATGGTGCAGGGCAAAGTCCGGATGCTCGTTTAAATAAGACCGGTGCACTACCGCTTGTTTTAGTAGATTAGCGTCTTTAAATTTAAGGCCAATCAATTCTTCTAATTTAGAAAAGTCTTTCATGAGTTAATGTTGTCATTGCGAGGAGCGATAGCGACGAAGCAATCCCACGTATAATTACGCATCAAAATAATATCCCACTTTAATTTGAACAACTCATTCGTGAGATTGCTTCGCTTCTTTCAGACAGAAGCTCGCAATGACAAATATTACCGGTTATTTAATTAGTTATGGGCGCGCGCTCGGGCTGTCTTTCTGTTTTTTTTAAGGTCGGCTCGACGTCCTTATAAATCGCGCCCAGGACGCCGTTGACGAACTTGCCGGAGGATTCGCCGCCGAAAGTTTTGGCGATTTCAATGGCTTCGTTAATCGCCACTTTGGCCGGAATGTCTTTATCAAACACCAGCTCATAAACGCCGATGCGCAAAATGTTCCGGTCCACGATGGTAATCTGGTCCAGCGGCCATTCGGTGGCGTATTTGGTGATATATTTGTCAATTTCCGCCGCATGCTCAACCACTCCCCTGATAATCGATTTGACGAAGCCGTGGTCGTTAAACTTGGGGGCGAATTGCTTGAAATTCTGCTCAATCAGCCGGCCCAGGTCGTTTTCCCTCTTATCGTTAAAGTCCCAGCAGAACAGAGTTTGCATGGCAATGGTTCTGGCCAAGTGGCGATTGGACATAAGGTTATTTTTTCTCTTTCTTAGTTTTGCTTTTTATTTTAATGACCTCGCGGCCGCGGTAAGCGCCGCAGAAGTTACAGGCGCGATGGGGCAAAACCGCCTTGCCGCATTTCGGACAAGAATTTAATTTAACTTTTTTTAAAGCTTGATGCGAACGGCCGCGTCGGGCTTCGCTGCGGGAGCGTCGTTTGGCTGGGACGGACATAAGTTTAGTTAATTAGTTTAAATTAGTTTTATTATAACTTAAAAAACTCGGTTAAGTCAAGCGAATCAAATAATCAGCATGGCGTCGCCGAAGCTGTAAAAGCGGTATTTTTTCCTGATGGCGGCCCGATAGGCTTTAAAAATTTTATTTCTGCCGGCAAAAGCGCTCACTAACATGAGCAAGGTTGACTTGGGCAGGTGAAAATTAGTGAGCATGGCGTCAACCATTTTAAACTTATGGCCGGGATAGATGAAAATGTCCGTCCAAATTATTTTTTACAATTTCCGCTCGCAAGCCGTTGCTAAAATTAATCTTCAAATTCTCTTTTCTTCTTTTCCCTCCAATCAAACACTGCCAAATTTCTTCTCCCCCCTTGATAAAAGGGGGTTGGGGGGATTGTTTTCTCAATAAAAACACTTCCATTTTCCCGCCCGTTTCCGCTCGCCGACCAATCAATCTGGCTGGCATGACTTTAGCATTATTTAAAACCAAAACATCGCCGGCTTTTAAATAATTAACAATCTCGTAAAAGCGCCGATGCCGGATTTTGCCGCTGGTTTTGTCCAAAATTAAAAGCCGCGACTGGTCTCGCGGGCGGATGGGGTTTTGCGCGATTAGATTTTTCGGCAAATGATAAGCAAAATCTTTAAGCCGCATGTATTTTTTTATTGTTCTCGGCTAATTTAATTATGATATCCCTAACTTCTTCCGGCCGGGGAATTTGTTTAAAAACAAACCGCTGCATTTCACCGGCGGTCTGCACATAAACATAGCCAAAGCGGAAAATAAACTGAAAAATTCCTTTAAGCTCGCTGGTCGCGTCCTGGACCTGAAACAGCTTGAGCTCGGACACCACGCGGGAAAAAAAGCCTTCCTGGCGCACGTCAATAATCCGTTCGCTGGTGATTATCCAAACGTCCAAATAATAGTCAATAAAGGAAAAAAATAAAAACAGCCAAACGAATAAAACATAGCCGCTTGAGGCCAAAACAGTTGAAGGATAGGATATTTCTCCCTCCATCAAATTGGGAAACAAGTTAAGTATCAGCCCTCCGACCAAAGCCGGCAGGCCTAGCAGAGTCAAGGCTAATAAAATTTTTCCGGCCAAAATAAAGCCGTCGCGCCTGATGATTTTTATGATTTGTTCGCCTGGCAATTTGCCCGGCAGGTTATATGACAGCATACTATTTATCAAGTTAAAATTTAATGGCCGTAGGGCTTTGCCCGCTATTAAATTTTAAATTGATACCTTATATTTTTTGAAAATATTAAAAACTTTTTCTAAAAAAGTTTTTAAAGATTAAAAATTATTGGTGCCGAAGACGCCGGCGCCGCCCTGGAGAATCGTTAAACCCACGCTCCAGTCAATCGGAATTAAATATTGGTAAGAAAAAAATAACAGCATCACCGAACCGGCCAGATAAAAGAAGGCGGCGAAAAAAGTGGCGAAATTCACCTGGCCGAATCTTAAAAGATGATAAAACGCGATCAGGCTGAAAATCAGCCAGACGGCCAGGAATAATAAATATAAAAATAGAAAGGCGGTTAAGGGGATGGTCATAAATTTATAATAACGGTAAACTTTCCGGCCTTGTCCTGACGGGCCTCGACGAAGCGACCGGGCAAGATTTTTGGCTTTAGCCAAAAGAGGTCGCGAGGAGCGGCAGTGAGCTCGCCCCGTTAAATACGCTTCGCGTCCCGCAGGGATTTAACGGGGCGAGCGCGCCGGGCGAGCAAACGTCCGGCAGGATAAGACCGGAAAGTTTCGCCTACAATCAACTCACATCATTTTCTCTTGCCCGGCCTTTTTCCGGTCCAAGTGCCGATAGGCCGTGTCCGTGGCCACGCGGCCGCGGGACGTCCTATCCAAAAACCCCAACTGCATTAAATACGGCTCGTAGACTTCTTCTACCGTGGCGATATCCTCGGCCGCGGCCGCGGCGATGGCGCTTAGCCCTACCGGCCCGCCGCCGAACTTATCAATTATCACTTCCAAAATTTTTCGGTCCACCCAGTCCAGGCCCAGCTCGTCCACTTCCAATAATTTAAAAGCCTGCCGGCAATGGTCCAGGTTGATGTTGCCGTCGCCCTCCACCTGGCAGTAATCGCGCACCCGCTTTAACAGGCGGTTGGCGACTCTAGGCGTGCGGCGCGAGCGGCCGGCAATTTCGGCTGCCGGCTCGGCCGGCAATTTAATTTTTAAAATCCGGGCGCTTCTTTCAATGATTTGCTTGATATCGTCAGCCTCATAAAAATCCAGGTGGTAAGTCATGCCGAAACGGTCGCGCAAAGGCGAGGACAACAGGCTGATTTTAGTGGTGGCGCCGATAATGGTAAAGCGCGGCAGGTCAAGGCGCAAAGTGCGCGCCGACGGCCCCTTACCCATGATGATGTCCAAAGCGTAATCTTCCATGGCCGGATAAAGCACTTCTTCAATGGTTTTATTCAGGCGGTGGATTTCGTCAATAAACAAAATATCACCGGCGTTCAGGTTGGTTAAAATCGCGGCCAGGTCGCCGGATTTTTCAATGGCCGGACCGGAAGTTATCCTGATATTGGCGCCCAATTCATTGGCAATAACGTGCGCCAGCGTGGTTTTGCCTAACCCGGGCGAGCCGTATAATAAAACATGCTCAATCGGCTCTTTTCTGCCCTGGGCGGCGCCAAGAAAAATCCGCAGGTTTTTCTTAATATTTTCCTGCCCCACGAATTCGCTTAGTTTCTTCGGCCTTAAAGTTAAATCAAGGGTTTTATCGTCAGCCGCTTCCTCGGGCGCGATGACGCGGTCATTGGTGTCCGTCATGACTATATTTTACCCGCTTAAACAGTTTAAGTAAAGCGAATGTATTTGACTAACATGTATGATACACTCTAAACAGAAACTACATTGTCTCGTGGGGCTGAAAGTCAGAAATTCGGCTCTACTGCGGGGCGTTAGTAGACTCCACTTTCCATCTAGTTCCATGCCGACAAAATAATGAAGTAAAAAAAGTCTAACTTTTAGCTAATTTTAAATAATATAATATTGAATCTGTTTGCTTTGATGAAAAATTTGACGAATGGCATAAAATAGTATATCATAATAATGTGCTTGTGGGCGCAAGCCCCGTTCGGCTAATCCTTTACGGGAGCATAAGCCGAAAACAGGCACAATAAAAATACTCTCAATCTTGAGAGTATTTTTATTTATTCGTCTTCAATTTTTCTTGAGCCAATTATTCTTATATTATTAGATAATGTCCAAAAAGGCATGACGCTCCAAAAATGATATTGGCCGTTTTCCTCTCCTATTCTTCTGACAACTACGTTGACGCGGATGCGCTTAGAGAAGCTGACAATCGCGAAAAAGCCGAACCATTCAATAATTTTGGTTTTGCGAAAACCGCTTCTGTCGCAACCTCCAATTGTGCAAATTGAACGCCTATATTCTTGTATAGTAATTGATTTTTTTAATATTTCAACCGCTTTATCAAAATAAATAAATTTACTTTCCTGAGCTTTTTTGCTTCTCTCGCTTCAATTATTGTCATATCTTAAATGATGAAATCCGTCTGAATTAAAGATAATACTAGCTTGCAGAGCAGGACTATAAACATAGCCCGTTTTATCATAGTTAAGCTTGGTTAAATCTTTAAGTTCATTAAATTTTTCTAAATCAAATTCCATATTTATAGTATTCATTATTTTTCTCCCCTACCATCTCCGCCAGTCCCTGCCTGCCGCAGGCAGTAACCGCGGCGCCTACCCGCCTTCCACCGCCCTTATCTCATCCTCTGTCAAGCCGCAGAGATTATAAACTTTTTTATCAATTTTTTCATCCGTCTTGGCGGTTTTTAATAAATTTCTACCCCACCGCAAACGCTGTTGAAGTCTGACTTCAGTAGATTTTATTTTTAGCTGCTATAACCAAATTCTTTTAGGAGAAAATTAATATGTTTTCTATAATGTTCGATTAGGCTGTCATTAATCACTATTTTTCTATATTTCCCAACTAATGTAAACATAACGATATCTTTCAAGTTACTTTCCTTTTCATGCAGTTCCCAATGAGCCATTGTATTTCTTAACACTTGGACAAATCTTAAAGATTTTTTAATTTTTTGATGAGCTTTTAATTTTTTAAAATAGGGAATTGACTCGTAAAGAATGATCTTTTTATCAAAATTTAAAAGCGGACTATTTATAACATTCCAAAAAAGAATTGTCGCTTTATTATTGGTTTTAGGAAAAAAATAAATCCTTAACTTGTAGCCAAGAATAAAATCAATTCTTGAAGTAGATGAAACGACTCCTCCTCTGATTGAATCTAATTTTTCTCTAATTTTTGTTATCTTCATATTCGAACCCTTATTTATCAATTTCCTGCATAATCCTCCCCGTCTCCACCATCGCCACAATTATTTTCTGATAATGTTCAATGTCTGCATTAGTTAGGGTGCGGCCCTTGCGGTCTTTCAACCATTTCTGCGCCGGCAGGTAGCCGCCAATATAAAAATTCCAGGCAGATTCCGGCACATTGCCGAAATACTGCTCCTTATTTATAAACACTTTGCCATCTTTGTAAATCAGCTTTTCTATTGTGCCCGAACCGGCCACCGGATAAGTGGTGATAAATTGATTTACTTTTGGCGACTCCAGCAAATGCAGTCCGCGCAATTCTTTGCCCAACGCAACCAGCGCTTTAAAACTTTTTACTTCTTTCGGATATGGCACGCGCGGAAAGTCAATTTTCAAAAATTCCTTATATTTTTCCCGATAGCTTGGCGAGTGCAAAA